>ENA-ORBV01001398-ORBV01001398.1-microbial-mat-metagenome-genome-assembly--contig:-NODE-1398-length-53838-cov-14.405517_pt1 | contig 53838 bp, 45 predicted proteins | sample MGYA00237777_ERZ505514 | MGnify/ENA primary metagenome ERZ505514 (study PRJEB26160, sample SAMN06269048) | microbial mat metagenome | isolation source: Oligotrophic lake microbial mat | place... | reverse complement strand
TCAAGCAGAAGACGGCATACGAGATTCGCCTTAGTCTCGTGGGCTCGGAGATGTGTATAAGAGACAGCAGTGAATCGTCGCGCCAAGTTCGCGAGCGAGCTTCACGTAGGAGGCGACTTTGTCGAGGTGCGGTGCGGAGGTGAGTGCACCGAACTGGGTCGAGTCATCAAGCGGGTCACCGACTTTGAGTGCGCAGGCGCGATCCACAAGGCCGGTGAGGACGCGGTCGAAGATGGAGCGGTGAACCAGAAGTCGCGAGCCGCACAGGCAGATCTGCCCCTGGTTGGTGAATGCGGCGCGGGCGGCGGTTGCGATCGCGCCTTGCTCGCCATCAAGCTCGGCATCATCGAAGATGACAAACGGGTTCTTGCCGCCGAGCTCGAGCGAGAGGCGTTTGAGCATCGGGCCGGCGTGGTGGGCGATCCACCTGCCGACGTTTGTCGAGCCGGTGAAGGAGATGGCGGGGACATCGGGGTGCGTGACGAGCGCGCCGCCCGCCGCGGGACCTGAGCCGTGAACGACGTTGACCACGCCCGGGGGGACGCCCGCTTCGTTCAGCAGCTCCCCGAGCATGAATGCCGTCATCGGCGTCACTTCGCTGGGTTTGCAGACACAGGTGTTGCCGCTGGCGATGGCGGGGGCGATCTTCCAAGTGAGCAGGTACAGTGGCAGGTTCCAGGGAGAGATGAGGCCGGCGACGCCGCGGGGGCGGCGGAGGGTGTAGCTGAAGACACCTCCCTCGGCGTCGTGGAACTCGCTTGCGCTCTGCGTGCACGCCGCGGCAAAGAAACGGAAGTTGGTAGCGCAGCGCGGGATGTCGACCGCGCGGGCGAGGGTGATCGGTTTGCCGGTGTCGATGCTCTCGGCGCGGACGAATCGATCGAGGTTAGCATCGATGAGGTCGGCGAGACGGTTGAGGATGCGGGCGCGGTCCGCGGCGGGCGTTGCAGCCCAGGCGGGGAAAGCGGAGGCCGCGGCGGCAACGGCGTCGTTGATGTCTTCGGGGCCGGAGTCGGGGACGCGGGAGTAGATGAGGCCGGTGGCGGGCTCGACGTTGTCGAGGTATCGGCCGGCGCGGGGCGCGACAGCGCGGCCGTTGATGAAGTTGGAGATCTTCTCCATGCGGGCAGTCTATCCGAATGAGGCAGGGAAACGGATTGGTACGGAAACGGATGGATTCAGGGAGTGTTTGCCGCAGATCAACGCGGATGAGCGCGGATCAGAAAAACAGCCGCCAAGCATCGACGCGCGTGCACGCGAGGCACGAGAGCCGATGGCTACTTCGTCTCGGGCACCGAGAGCGAGACACCGTCGGCCCCCTGGGCCTCGACGAAGATGGAAGCACGCTCGGTCCCCTTGTTCTCAAGACGAATGCGGAGCGGACCGGGGAGCTTGTGCGTCGCCGATGCGCCGGGGCCGAGGCGGCCATCGAAGCCCTCACCGTCGATGGTCTTGATCTGGGCCTCAACCCACTCGGGGCCGTCGTTGCGGAGCTCGACGATGGGGAGACGCCCGGTGACGGAACCCGTCGCCGTCATGCCCGGCGGGATGATCATGCCGATGCTGGTCGACGACCCGCAGGCGGGGAGGAGCGCGAGTGCGGAGAGGATCGCGACAGCGGAGAGTTTGGGGAGTAGGGGCATGGGGTGTCCTCAATTGGAGAGATGACTGGTTTCAACCCGGGCCTTCGCCCAGCGCGGCTCAGACCCGGCGTCTAGAGTTAGAGTGATTGTGTCCGTCCACCATCCACCGGCACGTTGATGCCGTTGATGTACGCCGCGGCGGGCGTGGCGAGGAACGCAATGGCCGCGGCCACTTCCTCAGCGCGGCCGAGTCGGCCGGCGGGAATGGTGCCGATGGCGGCCTTAGTGACTTCTTCGAGCGACTTGTTTTCTTTGGTTGCGCGGGCGGTGAAGAGCTGCTTGAGGCGTTCGGTATCGGTGAAGCCGGGGAGCACGTTGTTGACCGTAATGCCGAAGGGGGCGAGCTCGGTGGCGAGGGTCTTGGCCCAGTTCGCCACTGCCGCGCGGATGGTGTTGCTCACGCCCAGCCCGGGGATCGGCGCCTTCACGCTGGTGGAGATGATGTTGATGATGCGACCGTAGCTTGCGGCCTTCATGCCCGGCAGCAGCGCCTGCACGAGGAGCTGGTTGCACACCAGATGTGAGCGGAAGGCCGCGACGAAGGCTTCGGGGGACGCGTCTGCGATGGGTCCGCCCGCGGGTCCCCCGGTGTTATTGATGAGGATGGTGTACGGACCCGCGACGGACGCATGGCCGAGTTCCGTGCGGATCGCCTCCTGCACGGCATTCGGATCGGCGAAGTCCGCCGCGAACCAGCGGTGGGTCTGCCTGGCACCGTTCGAGGACGGCAGCTCCTTTCTCACAGCATCGAGCCGCTCGGGGTTGCGAGCGACGAGGGTAACGGATGCGCCCAGCGATGCGAGCTCGATCGCTGCGGCGCGACCGATGCCCTGGGTGGAACCGCAGACGAGCGCACGCTTGCCGATGAGGGAGATGTCCATTGGGGGGAGGATAACGGGGGAAGTCGATTTTGGATTTTGGATTGGGAAATCGGACGGACCCGGACTGCTGATCTGAGGCTCAGTGACACGCACATGCCCCTACCATGCGGGCATGGCTGAACATCCGATTTATCACAGCGACAAGCAGACGTACAGCAGCTACCTGAAGATCAACGAGCTTCTTGGGCTGCAGCGGCCGCGGACTGATCATCATGATGAGCTGCTGTTCATCATCAGTCATCAGGTATACGAACTGTGGTTCAAGCAGATGATGCATGAACTGGTGGAGGTGTGCGGGCACCTGGATGCCGACCGGCCACTGCGGGCAGCGCAGTTGTTTGAACGCGTGCACAAGATCCAGCACTTGCTGATCGAACAGATCCCGTTGCTGGAGACGATGTTCAGCGTGGAGTTCGCGAGGTTCCGGGATTCGCTCCGTCCGGCAAGCGGGTTCCAGAGCGTGCAGTTCCGCAAGATCGAGTTCTTCTGCGGGAACAAGAACCCGAAGATGCTGGCGCTGGTGGGCGAGGATGACGCCGCGAGGGCGGAGATGGCGACGTTCCTCGACAAGACGACGCCGTACGACCATTTCCTGCACCACCTGGCGCGCGAGGACAACGGGATCTTCAAGATCCCCGCGGCCGCGCTGCAGCGGGATACCAATCTCCCGCATGAGGAGAACGAACAGCTCGTCGATTCACTCGAGATTCTGTACCGCGCCCAGCACGAAGGTTCGGAATCCGGCAAGAAGCACGCGGGCGAGCGGTACTACGCGCAGATGCGTGTCGCCGAGCACCTGCTCGAGTTCGATGAGAAGTTCTCGATCTGGCGCTTCCACCATGTCAAGATGGTCGAGCGCATGATCGGTGGGATGGGCGGCACGGGCGGGTCCTCAGGCGCGAAGTATCTGGCAAGCACGCTGTCGCGGCCGTTCTGGCCGGATTTGTGGACAGTGCGCAACCGGCTCGGCGGCGGATATGGCGGTTCGCCGAGCCCGGCGACACCTGCGGCAGGCGAAAAGCCTGCTGGTGGCGGATGTCCGTATGCGGGGTGACGGATGAACTCAGAGAAGCAGCGATAGCAGAGGGAGTGAAGAAGCGGCTTGGCATGAAGATGATCTCGCGCAATGTCGCGGAGGACTCAGATTGATCGAGGATGCCATCGCAGCGATTCTGTGGTTCGTGATCAGAGTGATTTTCTGGCCGGTCTTTGTGCTTGCGCGAGTATGGTTTGAGATCAGCATTCTCGTTCTGGATAGTCGGATCGGCGAGCGATGGGCCAAGCCCAGACTCGAGACCAACGAGCCCGCCATTGCGTCACGCATCGCGAGATTTGTGGTCGGGCTGATTCTCTACTTTGCAACGATGTTGGTGATCGCACTCGTGCTCACGGTTGCTTTCTGGATGGGCTGGCTGCCGTGGTGGGTGGTGTTCGGGCTGGTGATCGCAACCGCCTTCTTGTTCCTGACGGCGACCGTGCTTTCAACTTTCGGGCTTATGATCGGTGGGAAGGCCGACCCGCGTTTGAATGCACCCACCCCCACCCCCCCCACACCAGCGGTGGCTCCCGAACCGGCAATGCAATCGGAAGTGCGATCATTTTGCTAGCCAACCGTGCTTACCTAACAAATTCCATTCTTTGGCGGATAGTGACCATGATCGATAGAAGCCGCGTCTATCGATCATGTTTGTGCTATTCTTGATCGATAGAAGGCGGCTGTATCCTTCATCATGCGCTGGAACTGGGAACAACCCGACTGGCCCCGCTTCGCGTGGAAAGGCGACCGGCTCGAACAGGCCGAGCAGCGGTTCGTCCTCGCCAGCGGCGTCTTCCTCGGGACCGTCAAGCATCTTGAGCCGGAGACACGGGACGTCCTTCTGGTCGAAGCGATGAGCGATGAGGCCGTGACCACTTCGAGAATCGAAGGAGAGATCCTTGATCGCGAGAGTGTTCAGTCGTCCATTCGCCGCGAACTGAAACTGAGCGCCGACGAGCGGCGCGTTGGGCCGGCCGAGCGGGGCATCAGCGAGATGATGACCAGCCTGTTCCGTTCGTTCAGCGCGCCGCTGGAAAACGAGACGCTCTTTGCCTGGCACGGCATGATGATGCAGGGCCGCAACGACCTGCGCGACATCGGTAGGTACCGCACGCATGCAGACCCCATGCAGGTCGTCTCGGGGCGCATCGACAGGCCGACAGTTCACTTTGAAGCGCCGCCAACTGCGCAGGTCCCGACCGAGATGGCACGCTACATAGACTGGTTCAACCGCACCGCACCCGGGGGCGATGAGGCGCTGCCCGCGCTCGCTCGGGCGGGCACATCGCATATTTACTTCGAGAGCATCCATCCATTCGAAGATGGCAACGGCCGCATCGGCCGAGCCCTGAGCGAGAAATGCCTGGCCCAGTGCCTCGGCCATCCCACACTCACCGCGCTCGCGGCGACGATCCTCATTCGCCAGAAGGCCTACTACAGCGCGCTCGAGGCGGCCAACCGGTCTTGCGAGATCACCGGCTGGCTGTCCTGGCTCGCTGGGGTCTGTCTTGAGGCGCAGCAGCGGACGCTTGCGCAGGTTGAGTTTCTGATCGACAAGACCAAGTTGCTTGATCGACTCCGCGGCAGGATCAACGAGCGCCAGCAGGCTGCGCTGCTTCGAATGCTCAGCGAAGGGCCATCGGGGTTCACGGAGGGGCTGACCGCGGGCAAGTATGTCAGCATCACAAAGACATCGTCCGCCACCGCAACCCGCGACCTTGCCGAACTCGCCGAGCTCGGCGCACTGACGCGGACCGGCGAGCTGCGACACACCCGCTATCACCTGGCCATCCCGCTCCGCATCGTGCCAACGATCACCATCAGCACTGATGGCGAGGTCATCGAAACCCCGCCGAACCGGTAGGACCGCCTCTGGACCACATTGCCCACACTCCCGCGATCGGCGCAGGGCTCGCCTCCCCCATCACCCCCGTCACCGCCGGCAGCGTGATCGGCACGCGGTCCTGACAAAGCGCGCCGAGCACCGCCATCTCCGCCGCCTCGCGGAACGCGCCGGGGAGGCCATGCGCATCGGTCGCTTCCACTCGTACCGCGGGATTCGCGGCGGAGAGTGACTCGGTAATAGCGCGATGCAGCGTGCGGTTCGCGCCGCCACCGCCGGCAAGCAGCACACGACTTATCGCGCCGCTCGGTGATCGGGCGAACTCGGCAAGCGATTGGCCGATCGCCCCCCCCACTGCCGCGCACGCAGTTGCACAGAGATCGCGAGGCTGGAGACGAACCTTGTGTCGCTCGATCCAGCCACCCGCACTCAGCACCTCGTCGCCCGTTCCGAGTGAGCGACCGCCTGCGGCCTGCCGCGACAGGATGACCAGCAGTTCGTCGCGAGCGGATGTGCTGATCGTTCCCGCTGCGGCGGCAGCACCGTCTTTGTCGTAGGGCTTGTTGAGCGCGACGCGCGCAACGCCATCTAGAATGTGATTGCACGCGCAGATATCCATGCCGCGGATCTGCGCGATGGACTCCGGCCCGGTATCCCGCGGCAAGATTGTCGCGTTCGCAAACCCGCCGAGATTCAGGATCACGCGGCGCTCCGATACGCTCCGCAGCCAGACCCAGTCCGCGAGTGGTGTGATCGGCGCCCCCTGCCCGCCCGCGGCGAGGTCCGCCGCGCGGAGATCGCAGACGACATCGATCCCCGTCTCGTGCGCCAGGACCGCGGGGTTGAAGACTTGCCAGGACACTGGCGGGGCGTGAAAGACGGTCTGCCCGTGGACAGCGATGAGGTCGCACTCTTCGTTGCCCAGCAACGTGCTGATCTCGCGGGCGTGCAGGAGCGCGAAGTCGCGTGAGAGCTTCGCGATGTCTCCGGCAGTCATGGGCTTCTGTTCAGCCAGCGCGCGGAGGCGCGGGGCGAGGTCGCCGAGGCTGGTGGATCTGCCGCGGATGAAGCGAGGCTTCGTGGCAAGGCCCGTGCCCGCAACCTCGATCAGTGCGCAGTCGATGCCGTCGAGGCTGGTGCCGGTCATACAGCCGGCCACGCGGCGGATGCGCGCGGAGGGAGTACCCAAGACGGCTTGTGCGGTCGGCAGCGGCATCGCAGACAGTCTACTTGCTGTTGCGGCCCGATGCCGCGCGAATGCGCCCCGCCCAGGGCTCGCCGCCGAGTTCGGGATCGAGAAGCTCGAGACGCTCGCGGAGGCGCTGAGCGTGGCGGGCGCGTTCGGCATCGTCGGCGGTATTGGCATCGACTTCGCCCGCGCGGACGATCTCGATCAGCTCGGCCCAGGCGTTCCAGAAGCTCTGGCGGGCAGGGGCGCGGGCGGCATCGGTTCCGCGGGCATCGGGTTCGAAGTCGTCGGCCACGGAACGGAGCAACGGGACGGCGGCGACGGGATCACCAGCCGCGCGGAGCGCCCTGCCCAACGTGACACGGAGGCGCGCACGGCTCGGGAAACCCGAAGCATCGATGTCGCTACCCAATAACGGCTGGAGCTCCGCGGCAACGGCAGCCGGAGAATCGAGCTGTGCGGGGAACTGGCTGGCGAGCGAGAGCTCCGCGCGATCAAGGCGAGTGAGACGAGCGCGAGCCAGATCATCGCCGGCGTGCTCTAGCCAATTCTCAAGACGCCGATAGAGCGCAAGCTGGTTCGCTGGATCTCCGGCTGCGTTGAGGGCGCGGTCAAACGCGCTGGTGATGCAGGAAGTGAGCTGCGGGCGGGATGAGGCGTCTGGCGGAACGGTCCCGAAGTGGGCCTGCGCGCGGTCCAGATCGTCGACAGAGGGAACTGTGGATGAAACCGCCGCGGCGATGAGGACTTCAATGATGCGGCCATCGTGATCGGGAATGCGCGAGAGGACTGTTAACGCTGCTTCCGCATCACGACGCGAGTCATCATCGGGCCAGGTGTATCGGCAAGGGTACGAAGAATCTTCCCTCGGACGGACCAGCGTGAGGAGTCGCGAAGCGGCGGGCGCGGCGAGGCGCGGAGATGGGTGCAGGCGCACGAGAGCGGCAAGGTGGGTTCGAGGTGAGGGCGATGCAGCCGAAAGCATCCAAAGGGCGCGGGCACGCACGGCCATATCGGCATCATCGCGAGCCACCAACTGGGTGAGAAGCGATTGGGCTTCGGCGTCGCGCTTTGAGTCGGGAAGGGCTGTAGAAAGAGCCCATGCACGCGCGAGCGCGACCTCGGGATCGAGGGAATCCCAATGGGTTCCGGATGCGGTGGCGGCCGCAAGCTTTTCGTACACGAGCCGTCGGAGTGCGGAAAACTCAGCAGTGGAATCGAGGTCAGCATCGCCGCCACCGTGCGCCCGATTCACATCGAGCAGTTTGATCGCGGCCACGGCACGGGCATCGTTGGCAGCGTGCGCGGGGGCGACGTTCGCGGCGACGAACGCAGACTCGGCAAGGAGAAGATCGACAAGCCAGTCGGTACCTCGGCCGGGGCAGGGAAGCCGGGCGGAAGTCGCGGCCTCGCCACATCGGTTGAGGGCCATGTGCAGACGGATCCACTCGTCTGGTGGCAGGGCACTGGAAGCCTGGCCAGGCGCGGCCTTGGCGACATTACTGACGATGCCCTCAAGCTGGCGACGCGCGGCATCTCGCTGGGTGGGCGTCGGGGCTCGCACAAGCATCGCAGCGGAGAGGAGGCGTTTGTGAACTTCAGTGCATGCACCGGCCGCGGGCATCGCGCCGATGAGCGCGAGGGCCTCGGTCCTGCGCCTGGATGCAGCAGCATGATCCGTGAAAGCGGCTGCTGCGAGCGCGGTGGCATCGATCCGGAGAAGAGGGATACGGGCGCCGATCTCAGAATCGACAAGCCGGGTGAGTACGGGCTCGATCCTGTCTGCGAGCACGACAGCGGACTCGGGATCGAGGCCTGGAGCAAGCAGGCTGGCCTCAAGACGGGAGATGGCAGCATTTGCGGCGGCCTCCGCACGATTGACCAGCGTGAGGACAGACTGGGAGGACTCGGCGACCCGGCGGAGTTGTTCGGGAGTGGGCAGTCCGAAGAACACGGAGGCATCATCGCAGCGTCTGTAGATTGGTGCGAGAGACAGAGTGGCCAAGTCGAGCATCCATGTCGGTGCGCGATCATCGGCAGGAGCGGCATCAATAAGGGCCTGAAGAGCGCCGGCGGCGCGGGCCTCTGCCTCATCGCGTGCGGCGGGCTGAGCGAGAGAAACCTGCTCGTGAGCAGCTTCGAGCTCGGCGATGAGCGGGGCAAGATCGGCAACGGGCTGAGGCGTGTGCGCGGGGGAGGAGCCACAGGCGAGGAAGAGTGCCACGGCGGAAGAGAACGCGAATCGGCGAGTGGTCTTCACTATCGGCCCTGCCCGGCGATGTCCTCGCCGCGGCGGACCACGCGGTAGCCCGCACCCTGGCCGTGGCGGGCGCCGATCGCCTGCATGATCCCCGTGGGATCATCATCGAGGAACTGGATGGTCTGGATGAGCGTGGGCCGCGCTGCGTGAGCACCCTGCGGGGGGTTGAGTTCTTCGAGACGAGCGAGGGTGGCTTCGAGACCGTCTTCCCACACACCGCCACCGGAGCGGACGATCGAACGAGAGAGGAGGAAGACCGCATCGGGCTTGAGTGCGAGGGCGGCTTCGAGGCCGGTGAGCGGATTGCTTGCACCGGCAGGTGTGGCCTGCGCGAGCCAGTCGACGAGGCGGCGCTTCGCGCTGGGTGTGGCTCGCATCAGCACGGGGGCGAAGATCTCGGGGCCGGCTTCGTTCTCCGTGCGGCGGAAGAGCACGACGCAGAACTTCTGCGTGGGGGCGAGTTGTTCAACACTCCGGCGCAGCTCCGCGATCACCCGAGGCATGCTGGTCACCATCGGACCGGAGGCATCGACGACGTATACGACGCTGCGAGCGTTGGAAGCACCAAGCCCTGCAAAGCGGACACCGCCAGCAGCCTCGGTGGCGACGGCAGCGGGGCTTTCGCTCGTGGTGACGTTGCCTCCTGCCAGAACGGAAGACGTGCGGTCATCTGCACGATTGGGCAGTGTGGTCAGCAGGCTCGGAGGGAGATCCCGGGTCACGAGCATTTCCTTATACGTGGGGATCGCTTCGGCGAAAGCGAGCTGCGCGACAGGCAGGGGAGGAACAATCTCGGACACTTCCGCTGGCTGCGCGCCGGGAAGAACCGGGGAGACCTCCGACCCCGGCGCGGCGACGGGGTCCTCAAAGAGGATGACAACCTCGCGGGAGATGGAAGGTTGTTCTGTTGAGAGTTGCCAGGCGATGCCTAGGCCCGCGGCGGCAAAGGCGAGATGGACCGCGACAGAACCTGCGAGAGATGCCGCTGCGGCCGTGGCGGTTCGGCGACGCCTGGTGGGGGCGATGGGAAGCTGGTCAGAGGTCGTCATCATCGCCCCTGCCCTTCATGAACCCCAGGGCGCGATCGAGAGAGGGCACGCCGGCGCCGAGCAGGGTGAGGGCGCAGGCGGAGCAGAAGAGTGAGAACTGCCAGAGCAGCGGACGCCATGCGGCGATGTCCCAGACGCCGTAACCCGGAAGGATGAGGAGCGTCGTGTTGCCGACCTGCATGGCGGGGCCGAGCTGATCGAGCCAGATCGCACCCACCATGACACCGATGAGCAGGAAAGCACCGAGGCGAGTGAACAGGCCGATGGCGACGAGCACGCCTCCGGCGAGTTCGGCGATGACAACAGCGATGGCAAAGTATCGCGGCCAGTTGCCCTTGCCCAGGAACTCGGGCCAAAGCTTCATCGGCACCTTGCCCGAGCCGTCGGCCGCGGGATGCGCAGATGCGTGCAGTCGGAGCGCAAGCCCCCACATACGGCGAACTTCAATCTCAGTCGCCCGAGGAGCGAGTTCGGCTGCGGGAGGCTCGGAGCTGCGCGGGGCGGATGCGGCGGGCGGCGTGACCTGCTGAGTGAATGGCAGTGGACTGGAGCCGGGGTTCACGGCACGCTCGGCGGGGGTCGGCGCGATTGGGGAGTCTGCTTCGGAAGGTGCCGGGCGGATGGGTGTTGGGTCGGGCGGCGGAAGGGGCTTCGTGAGCACATCTGGATCGGGTGCCGTAGCGCTTGCCGGAGTGGATATCACGCCGGGTGCCACGGGGATAGACACCCCCATGGACGTGAGGAGCGCGGCCTGCGAGGAATCGAGGGGCATGAGCGGGATGACTTTGCCCAGACCCGCCCAGATGAACGTGATGGCCAGCGCGGCACGGAGAAACAGGGGGCCGAGCAAAGCCCCAGATGAACATCGGCAATGGTGCGATAAACGAGCCATGGACGCGCTTCCGTGCGGCGATACGAGGGGCAGCATTTCAGCTTCCGGTTACGCAGCGGGGCTGTATGAAGATGATACACCAACGTGTCGTGAAGGGTCGCAGGACAAGATGAACCACGGGTGAAACGGTGGGTGATAACGAGGGGTCTTGAGCGCCCGTATCCGTGGGAGAGGAGTCGGTCGGGAAGCACGGGTCTAGCGCAGACGGGTCGGGTTAAGGGACGTTCGCAGGGGCAAATGTGGATGGGCTTTTCGGCGCACTACGATGTGCGCGACGCGGGCGTGGCGGAACTGGCAGACGCGCGGGATTTAGGTTCCCGTGGCCGAAAGGCCGTGCAGGTTCAATTCCTGTCGCCCGCATTGATCGGGGTTGAGGGTGGGGCATGCGTCACAAGCACGAGAAAACGGTGGCGGCGCTCCCACTGGCATCGTGCGGGTTTCCCGGAAGACCCAGCTTCACTTTTTGGGTTCGGGGTCTGGGTCTGGCTCTGGGTCTGGGGATGCCGGCAGAGTCGCCACAACGCGGTCGATGGCCTGGACAAGCGTGGTGACGACCGGGAGATTGCCTTCTCCCCCCAGTCTCTTGGCAAGAGGGGCGACATCGTCGGAGGCGTCTGGGCTCCACACCCCGAGCAGGATCGCCGCGCCGGGATTGATGAGCTTTGCACGAGTGATGTGGCGGCGGGCGCGGACCACGGCGAGGGGCGGGAGTGAAGAGATGCAGATGAGCTGCGCGGTAGAGAGCACAGGATCGGCGGAGCGCGAGGAGGTGGGCTCGCTGGCTCTGCCTGTCGCCGCGCGAATGCCTCGGCGCTGCAGGAGAATCGTGAACATTCGAGCGACGAGCTCATCCGATTCGTCATCGAGCGGGATGCTGAACACCGCGGGTGCCACATCGGTCGCGACAGTGCCTTGAAGCTGCGGAGAAGCCGCGGCTTTGGGTAGTTCATCCTCTGACTGGGCCTTTCCCTGCGTCTGAACGGGAGTGCCTGCGGAAGGAGATTTGGTCGGCGCTGGTGCGCCCGCTGCGGTCTCGGTTGGACTGGCGACCTTGGAGTGCTCGTGCATGTCTTCAATCAACTCGCGCGTGCGATCGATGATGAACTCGCGGTGCTCGGGCTGAAGCGCGTGATAGTGCCGCTCTTCATTCAGCAGGCGCAGCAGGGGCACCACCACCTCGTCGTAGTACTGCTCAAGCGAGTGAGACGCGAGATACTTCCGGGAGGCTTCATCGGGCTCATCAACATCCATGGCGAGCAGTCGCTGATAGATTCGGGCGTGGAGCGGGAGCGCGGGCTGATCTCCCAGCAGGAGGGGGAAGAGGCTCATGGCCGGGATGTACTGACCGATGACCACAAAGCACACGGTCAGGGGAGTGGCGATGAGCAGACCGATCGGACCCCAGATCCATGCCCAGAAGACTGCCGAAAGGATGATCCCCAGCGGAGAGAGACCGGTGGAACGACCGTACAACATCGGTTCCACGAAGTTGTTGGAGATCAACTCGACAACGATGAAGAGCAGGCCCGTCCAGACAACCATGCTCCAGCCCGGGTCCACCACGAGCGCGAGCAAGATGGGGAGCGCGGCTCCGACGATCGGTCCGACATACGGGATGAACCGGAGCACGATCGTCAGGAGCGCCCAGAGAAAGGGGCTGGGGACACCGATGATGAGGAGGCCGATGAGAATCGGAATCCCATAGGTGAGATTCACCACAAGCTGCATCAGCAGGTATCTGGAAACGCGTCCGGAGGCGTCGTCGAGTGCCTGGGTTGAAACGTAGAGCTGGCCCGGCCGCGAGCCCAGAAGACGGAGGATTCGGCCGCGGATGGCCTCGCGCTCCAGAAGGCTGAAGATCACCAGCACGATGACGATGGCGGCAGAGGCGAGCGGGCCGAGGGTGGTGCCGAGGATGTATCCGAGCACACCCAAGGGGGTGAGGGAGTCTGCCGCGGGTGTTGTGGACTTAGTGGTCGCGCCCTCTGTGTCGCTGAGTGGAGGGTCAATCACAAGGGGGAGGGGGACCTCGCTTTCGCGGCGGTCGGGATCGGGCGAAGCGATCCGCTGCTCAATCGACTCGAACAACCGATCAAGGCGATCAATCGTGCCGGTGGGTGCCTTGCGCAACAACTCGATCTTCTGTTCGATGTTGCTCTGATACTTGGGTAAGCTATCGGCAAGGCTGATGATCTGGTATGTCACAACCAGCATGATGAGGGTGAAGACGATGGCTGCGAGCGATACGGTAAAAATCGCAGCAAGAAATTTAGGGATTCCCCATCGGCGAAATCGGGACACGACGGGCGCAAGCAAGAAGCTGAAGATCGCCGAAAGAGCAAGCGGAATAAGCAAATCCTGCCCGGCGTAGAGTGCCGCGACGATGATCGCGGCCGCGGCCATGGCGAACAAGGACGAGGTTCCGAGCGCGCGCGTTGGCAGTGGGTGAGGGGAGTGCAAGCCAATGCGAGCGGATGAAGACTCAGGCTTCATCGGCCCTCTGATGGGCAATCTCATTTCAGTCGCCTATCTGCCGGGCACACACGAGCGACAGAAACATCCATCGGAATCGAGCGAGTCAACACTAGGATAGTCAAAGCGGCTGAGAAGAATCGCGGTGCGAGGATGAACCAGACTTCATGTGCGCAGCGCGGACGTGTCTCGACACGGCGGCGGCTTAGCTGTGATGGGCGGGAACAGCCGAGGAGGCAGGGAGACCTGGGGAGCCGGTCTCGCCGGGGGAACGGCTGCGCCCAAACGACCGGCCCAACCTGCCGCCGATGTCATCAAAGATGGAGTACGCGACGGGCGTGAAGAGCAGTGTGAGCAAGAGGGAGAGTGACTGTCCACCGATGACAACGACTGCGACTGCGCGGCGTTCCTCGGCACCGGGCCCGGTGCCGATCGCGAGGGGGAGCATGCCACCGACCAGCGCCAACGGATATGTCGATCCTGTCGCCCCCTTCAACGGATGGTAATGGTCCGATGGCCTACTACGTCGGCCAGCGGATGGTGTCGTAAGGCGAGTATGTCATACCTGGTCAGGCGATGTTCCGGCTTGTGGCAACCCAGCGGATCGACTTTCGGGCCCGCGTCGCGGAGCGCTTTGCAGGGCAGGTTCAGACTGGACAACAGGTACGCGTGTGGGTGGAGTCCTATGCCGAGCCATTCCCCGGAGACGTTCGGCGAGTGTCACCCCAGATCGACTCGGACTCGCGGACATTCGCGATCCAAGTGGGCATCGACAACCGCGACGGTCGACTGAAGCCCGGAGCGTTTGCCCGGGGGGAAGCGCGGATCCGGGAGGACAGCGGCGTGGTGTTCGTCCCAGCCGGCGCAGTGGTGACCTTTGCGGGCGTGAACCGGGTCTTCAGCGTCGCCGACGGCAAGGCGAAGGAGCACCGCGTGAGGACGGGGCTTCGCCTGGGAGATGAGATTGAGATTGTTGGCGAACTCCCGGTTCCGGAAGTCGTCCTTGCCGGCGCTGCGAATCTTGCTGAAGGCGTACCGGTGCAGGAAGCATCTCCCTGATACCCGTTCGGCGAGCGGGGGTGCGAGGCTCCGCGCTACCATCCGAACTATGGGGATGGCGCGGCATCGAACTCCCGAACTGATGGATGATCCGGGGCTTGAGGCCGCGGAACATGAGGCCGCGCTTCGCGAGCTTGCCCGTCTCAACCGCGTCACGCGAATCGACAACCTGATCTGGGGCGTGATTCAACCGCTCGCGCGAGCAAGTGAGCGGCCGCTTCGCATGATGGATGTCGCTACCGCATCAGCGGATCTGCCCATCCGGTTGTCACGGCTGGCAGTCAAAGCGGGGTTGTCGATCGAGCTTCATGGATGTGACATCAGCGAAGTTGCACTGGAGACTGCGCGGCAGAACACGCGAGAGGCAGCTGCGGAAGTTTCCCTGAAGCGCATCGACGTTCTTGCGGAGCCGCTGCCGGAGGGCTTCGATATCGCTCATTGCGGGCTGCTTCTTCATCACTTCGACCCTCCTCAGGTCGAGCACATCTTGCGGAGTATGGCCCGCGCGGCCAGCACGGTGATCGTTCAGGATCTTCGGCGAACGCGGCTTGGGCTGGCCATGGCGTGGGCGGTTCCGCGAGTGCTGAGCCGGTCAAGGATTGTTCAGATTGATGCCGTGCGCAGCGTCCAAGGGGCTTACACCCTCGAAGAGATGCGTGAGATGGCGGGGAGGGCAGGTCTGGCGGGCGCGCGGGTGCGTGCAGTCTTTCCGGAAAGGCAGTTGCTGGTTTGGAATCGAAGCTGATCAACTCCGTCGCTGAAGCGAACGTCACCGCCGCGGCCGCGCAGCCGTGGGACACCGTGGTGATCGGTGCGGGGGTGGCAGGGAGCGTCTGTGCGCATGCGCTCGCGCAGGGGGGCGGTCGCGTGCTGCTGGTCGAGCGTTCGGTGCTGCCGCGAATCAAGGTGTGTGGTTGCTGCCTCGGTCCGGTGGGGGTGGAAAGGCTCGAGGCCGCGCGGCTCGGAGCGACACTCACAGGGGCGCTGCGCATCGAAGCGTGCGAACTTCGCGTCGGGAGACATGTGGCGACGCTCCCCGCGCCGGGCTTCCGTGTGATCGGGCGGGATGTGCTCGATGAGCGGCTTGCCGCTGCCGCACAAGCGGCGGGGGCATGTGTGCTGACCGGCTGGAGTGCCCGCGTGCAGAGCGGAGGCACAGTCGAGTTGCGGAACGCCACGAGTAAATCGGTGACGATTCGTACGCGCGCCATCATCGTGGCGGATGGGCTGGGCGGAACCTCGCTCGCGGATCGGCACGAGTTCGGCTGGTGCACCTCTGCCCGCAGCCGCATGGGAATCGGCGCCATCCTTGATCGTTCTCCCTTTCCTCTAGGGATTGAGCGGATGTCGATGGCTTGTGGTCGAGCGGGATATCTGGGTCTTGTACGATTGCCAACTGGTGAAGTTGACGCCGCGGCGTCGTTCGACCCGGCGGCGGTTCGTTTGGCGGGTGGTCCCGCAAAGCTCTGCGCCGAGCTTGTCTCCAGCGCAGGCGGCGATCCGCAGGCGATGGCAAGCGCAGATTGGCGAGGCACTCCTCTGCTCACCCGCCGACGCACGCGCATCGAGTCGGGCAATGTTTATGTGGTCGGAGATGCCGCGGGATATGTGGAACCCTTTACCGGCGAGGGGATGACCTGGGCGATCCGCGGCTCAGTGCTCGCGGCGGAAACGGTGCGAGCCGCGATGGCTGGCCGCGCGGCAGAAGGATCGTGGACCCGGCTCTACCAGCGAGAGCTGGCGGCGGAGCACCGGCGATGCCGCCGTATCGCCGGGCTGCTGCGATATCCACGCGCCCTCGCCGCCGCGGTCGCCGTTGGTGCTTTCGTGCCCTCACTCTTGACCCGCGCCGCATCCGCTCTTGGTCCAAAGACATCGCAAGGATATGAAGGGTGGGCCGCATGACCGTACGAATGCTGGCGATCGGCACGGCCACGCCACCCGGCAGGCTGACTCAGGAACGGACCGCCGCACTGGGCCGGACGTTCGCACCGACTTCCGTAGCCGAGGGCGCGATCGAGGCCTTGCACCGGCGGACACGCATCGAGGAGCGTGCATCGGTACTGATTGATGCCGCCACCGGGGACCAGTCGTTCTATCCGCCCAACGATGGCGGCGATGGCCCCACAACCGCGGCAAGAATGGCGGTCTTTGAGCGTGAATCGCTGGCTCTGGCGCAGCGAGCCGCGACGGCTGCGCTCCGAGAGTCCGGGGTTGAACCCTCCCGCGTAACTCATCTGGTCACCGTCTCATGCACAGGGTTCGCCTCGCCGGGTGTGGATCAGTTGCTTGTCAACGCACTTGGCCTGCATGCCAGCATCGGCCGCACTCATGTTGGCTTCATGGGCTGCCACGGCGCGCTCAACGGCATCGCCGTGGCCAACGCGCTCGCCGCGGCGGACCCTGGAGCGGTGGTGTTGCTCTGCTGCGTCGAACTGTGCAGCCTTCACATGCACTACAGTGATCGTGTCGATCAGTTGATCGCCAATGCGCTGTTTGCCGATGGCGCGGCGGCGGCGGTCTTCTCACAATCGACGAATGGCGAACACCCTCAAGTACGCGGCTGCCGATCGTGGCTGGTGCCCGATACGGCAGAGTTGATGTCGTGGCACATTGGCGATCACGGGTTCGTGATGACGCTCGCTCCGAAGGTTCCCGAGCGGCTCAGTCAAGTCGTTCCCGGCTGGATGGACTCGGTGCTGGATTCGTGCGACCTCCGGCGATCAGAGGTGGGTGGCTGGGCGATCCATCCGGGTGGGCCGCGGATCGTGGATGCACTGGCGGCGGCGCTCGGCATGCCGGATTACAGCGCCCAAGACTCTCTGGAAGTACTCAGGCAAAACGGGAACATGTCTTCGCCGACCATCTTGTTCATCCTGGACCGAATGAGGCGCGAGAAGCGGCCGCGGCCGTGGGTTGCGATGGCGTTCGGGCCGGGATTGGCGGCCGAAGCAGTCGTGCTGGTATAGATGCCACGAACGGGGGAACCCGCGGTGCGTACAAGCCGTGCCCGAGGCTCGGTTCTGCCGCAGCGGAATGCGGGCCATCGGTCACTTTCATTCATCCAGAGCGTGTGCGCCAGCGAAGACAACCGATATGCCCGATCAAACCGTACCCAACGATGTTCACAATCTGAAGCAGCTCCGCCGGTCCGACTGGCGCTCGCGAAGCGTGAAGGCCGAGCTGCGCGAGAACATGACTCGCGCGCTTGCCGATAGACAAGGTGCCACGGCACTCTTTCCCGGCATCATCGGCTACGACGCAACGGTGATCCCAGAGCTCGTGAACGCGGTCCTTGCCGGACACGACATGCTCTTTCTGGGTGAGAAGGGTCAGGGCAAAAGCCGCCTGATGCGGCAACTAATCCGATTCCTGGACCCATACCTGCCATACCTTGACATTCCCGGCTGCCCGGTGCACGAAGACCCGGAGAAGCCGATCACGCTTGCCGGGAGGGAGTTCCTGGCTAAGCACGGGGAGAACGCGCCGATCGCCTGGTGGCCGCGCGAAGCGAGGTATGCCGAACGCCTCGCGCCCGGCACCAAGTTCGCGGATGTGATCGGCGAGATTGACCCCTCAAAGCTCGCCCGGGGCGTATCGCTTGGCGCCGAAGACTCGCTCTTCTTCGGGCTCATCCCTCGAATGCACCGCGGCATCTTCGCGATGAACGAACTGCCCGACCTTGACGACGCCGTGCAGGTCGGATTGTTTAACATCCTTGAAGAGCGGGATGTGCAGATCCGCGGCTTCCCCGTGCGATTTGATCTCGACATCGCCGTGCTCTTCTCCGCAAACCCGACGACATACAACCGCTCGGGCAAGGTGATTCCGCAGCTCAAGGACCGCATCGGCTCGACGATCCAGACGCACTATCCGCGCGAGCGCGACATGGCGATCGAGATCACCGAACAGGAAGCTCTGAAGGAGCTCCCCCTGGACGGGGATTACCCGGTACTTGTACCACGGTTCATGAGAGAGATCGTCGAGGAGATCGCGATCGTGGCGCGGCGGAGCAAGTACGTCGATCAGGCATCGGGCGTGTCGGCACGATTCTCGATCGCCAACTATCGCGTGATGATCGCATCAGCCCGCCGCCGCGGCATCGTGCTGGGCGAGCGGCCGAGTGTGCCTCGGATCAGTGATCTGGCGCACTTCCATTCAACCGCGGCGGGCAAGGTGGAGCTCGACCTGATGTCCAGCCACCAGCTCACCGAATCGCAGGCACTGGATGCCATCTTCGCGGAGGCGATCCGCAACGTATTCAAGGAGTACGTGCAGGAACACGGCATCGGGGAGATCGCGGAGATCTTCGCGAAGGGTGTGAAGATCGAGGTGGGCGACATGCTTCCCAGTTCGCACTACGAGGCCCTGCTCAAGCGTGTCCCGCCGGTGTGGGACAAGGCGTTTGAGGTGAACGCGTCGAGTGATCCGGCGGTGCGCGCAAGCTGTGTGGAGTTCGTGCTCGCCGGGTTGTGGGCCAGCGACAAGGTGAGCCGGGCCGTCCGGCATGGGCGCGTGGAGTTTGAAACGTGAGTAATACGGCGCCAATGTCCGGCGATCCTGCACAAAGGCCGAAGCTCGGCGGAGTGGTGCACGCCTACCTCGGGTTTGACCCGAAGGTTTTCCCCTCACCGACAGCCCCGCCGCCGGATGTCGCCGGCGCGGCGTTCGACTTTGCCATGCAGTTCGGCGATCTAAAGGAGCTCACCGAGGAACAGCTTGCCGCGGCAATCCGCATCGATCCTTCGCAGATCGCCGGGCTTGGCCCCAGTTTGCAGTCGCTGATCGCGATGCTCGAAGAGCGCAAGGCACGGATTCTGGCAACGTACGAGACGGACTCTGTGCGGCTGGAAGCGGGCGCTGCGTACCTGCGTGAAGCAGGGAGTATGGAGCCGAAGAAGGAGCAGCGCGAGATGCTGGACCGCGCGGTGCGTTCCGAGCAGATCCGCGAGCTCGAGAAGCTCTGGTACATGCAGAAGAACGAGCACTCGCCGGTGGCAAGGGGCCTCATGCGGCTGATGGAGCGGTTGGGGGAGAAGTTCCAGCTTGAGCAGCTGAGCAGCAAGTACGCTTTCACAGGGCGCGAGCCGCTTAGCGTGCCCGAGGCGCTGGAGGTGAAGGACGAGCTCGAGACGATCGACAAGCTGCTCAAGCAGCTCCGCGAAGCGATGGAGACGGCGCAGCTCGCGATCATCGACATGGATCAGTTGTCGGAGTTCGCCGAAGATGAGGATCGCGCAGGGGAGATGCAGAACCTCAACGAACTGCAGAAGCAGATCGAAGAGTTCGTACGTCAGGAAGCCGAGCGGCAGGGGCTGGAGCGGACCAAGGAGGGCTTCAAGCTCTCGCCCAAAGCGATGGCGCTGGTTCGCGGGCGGCTACTTGCAGACATCTTCAGCGATCTGCAGGCCGCGAGGTCCGGCCGGCACGATGGCCCGATCATCGGCGAGGGTGCGGTCGAGACAGCCAAGACCAAGGAGTACGAGTACGGTGACTCGCTCGCGAATATGGATGTCGCCGGGAGCTTCGTAAACGCATTCGTTCGGGCCCGCGGCTTTGCGAGCGGCAGCGGCAGCGAAGGGGCATCTGGACACTCTGGAGATTCACCCGGCTTTGTGTTCCCGACCGGCGATGATCTGCTCATCCACAGAACACGCAACACGCCCAAGTGTGCAACCAGTGTGCTGATGGACATGTCGGGCTCGATGCGCCACGGCGGGCAGTACGTCAATGTCAAACGCATGGCCCTCGCGCTCGATGCGCTGATCCGTCAGGAATACCCTGGCGATCATCTCTCCTTCATCGAGATGTCCACCTTCGCCAAGCTCCGCCGCCCGGCGGAGATCGTCAGCCTTATGCCCAAGCCGGTATCGATCCACAACCCCGTGGTCCGCCTGCGGGCCGACATGGGCGACCCGAACATGAGCGAGCTGCGCGTGCCGCAGCACTTCACCAATATCCAACATGCGCTCTCGCTGGCGCGGCGCGTGCTCACCGGTCAAGATACGCCCAACCGCCAGATCGCGCTCATCACCGATGGACTTCCGACAGCACACTTCGAAGCCTCGCAGCTCTTCATGCTTTACCCGCCGGATCCCCGCACCGAGGAAGCCACGATGCGCGAAGCGACGCTTTGTGCCCGCGAGGGGATCACCATCAACATCTTCCTTCTGCCCAGCTGGAGCCAGAGCAGCGAGGATGTGGCCTTCGCGCACCGCATGGCCGAGACCACCCGAGGCCGCGTCTTCTTCACCGGCGGACGCGACCTCGACCGGTTCGTGCTGTGGGACTATGTCGCGAACCGTCGCCGCGTGATCGCGTAGCCCTGCTCACGGCGTCGTGACGTGTACGCCCGTAGCGTTCACAACTATTGCATCGCCGCGGACCTCGGCCACCGTGCCGACCACGATCAACTCGCTCAGTTCTTTGATCTCCCACCGGCCTTTGATGTCCGTCCGCAGCGGCGCACCCTTGGCATCAACGACCTGAACCGTTACTGAGTGCGCGGTGATTTCGCTCCGCGGCGCGCAGCAGTAGTCCCAGGGAATGGGGCAGTTGTCACCGGGGATCTCGTTGCACGCCTTGGGGCCGCGGCCGATGAGTGTGAACACTGCCCGCTCCTTCACGAACGGGTCCTTGCTCCCACCGATGCGGCCCTTCAGCACGACCTTGTCCCCCTTCTTCAGACCCTGCTTTGCGTCACGCACATCAGGTGCTGCATCCGGGGCCTCGCCGAGCAGGAACCCCGCGGGCATCCCGCCGCGCGGAATGAACAGACCGCTCGCAGCGATGGTCACCGGCGTCTCGGCGGTGGCCGCGGCAACAACTTTGCCGACGACAAATAGTTCCGCTGCGGCTTTGAGACCAGAGCGACCTTTGACTGAGTATGTCATCGCCTTACCCGCGGAATCGACCAGCTGGATCACCGCGCGACTCTCCGCCTTCAGCGGGCACACGGCGAGCACCGCGCCATCGGTCTCCTTCAGCACACCCGCGGCCGCGGCGTCATCGACAAGCACAAACTCGGCCCGACCGGTGGTGAAGGCGTCATCGGCGTTGGCCACCCGCCCGCGAACAGTGATCGTGTCGCCGGGCTTGGCTGCCTTCACAGCCGCGGCGAGTTCCTTCGCTCCTGCCGGGATGGCCTTGAGACGGTGCGAATCGGGAAGGTCTTGTGCTCGCACTGCAACGGGGGTAACCAGCAGGACGAGTGCGCACGCGGCGGCGAGCAGAAGAGGGCGGAACGGGAGGGTGAGGTTCAACATGGTGGACTCCGTTTTCGAGTTACTGCACGGCGCCGGGGCACGTGCTTATGGACATGTCGCATGAAAGAAAGCGGACAGGGATGTTTCATTCCGGAAGAAGAGGGGTCGGTCTACACGGCCTTAAGAGCGGTTGGGATGGGCATTCTGAGACACCTCCAAGCGGGCGGAAGCGCACCAATCAGGCCAAGGGCGATCCCCGCTCCAAGCCCGATGAGCACCACGGTGGTATCGATCACAAGTGCAAATGCTCCTGCGGAGAAGCGGACGCCAATGCCGTTCAGCAGAAGCATGCCCGCAGCGCACGCGATCAGCGAGCCCGCCGCGGCGGCCAGGCTCGATTCCTGTACGAGCGACGTAATGATGGATCCGCGGCGGAACCCGATCGACTGCAGAGTCCCAAGCTCGCGCACGCGCGAAGCAAATGCGGCGTACATGGTGTTGAGACCGCCAAAGAGACCTCCCATGGCAACAAGGCCCGCGGTGATCCAGGCGACGATACGGATTGGCCCGAAGAATGCCGCGAGCTGGTCGTAGTACTCGCGTTCGGGCATTGCAGCCAGCTCGAGATCGGGTCGCATCAGCGCGAACGCGGCGATATCAGCAAACTCGGCTTGATCCGTTTCAAGCGTCAGCACCACACACGAAACGGTGTCGCGCTTTGTCGCGGTCATCAGTCCGGCCAACGGGACCCAGATCTCCGCCTCCACCACCGACCCTGGAGCAACGAATCGACCGACAATCGTCCAGAGACGGTTGTCGATCTGCAGCTTCGCGCCAATCGCCAGATCACCTTCTGAAAGACCGATCGTTCTCGCGGCCATGCGTCCGACCATCACCTCATCGACACCTGACTCGGGAAGACGCCCTTCAATAAGCGAAACATCGCTGTGCACAAGGGCAGCCGCTGGAGTGACGCCTCGAAGAAGAGCGTGCCCCTCGTGCTCGCTTGCGGGCCCGGCGCGGACAGGGAGCATGACGTGTACCTCCGGCGAGATGTACGCAACGCCTGCTCGCGTGCGGATGCCGGATACTGAGGCCTCGATGAGTGAAGCCGTTGACGCGTTGATCTCCGACCGCTCCACGCTCTCCTCGCTTCCGATGCCCATCACCAGTACGTTGCGTTCATCCCCGGTGGTGCGGAGCGCGCGGTCCATACCGCGGACAAAGCCGCCTGCGGCAAGGACGAGCAGCACCACCAGCGCGCTGCCCAGCACCGACAGCGCGAGCCGGATGCGCGAGCGGCCCAGGTTTCGAACGGCGTAGTCAAACGGCAGCAATCGCACGGACGAGTACTCCTTACACAGCACGGAATCCCTGGGCAATCTCGCGGCGACCCGCCTGCACGGCCGGCACCAATCCGGCAACCGCGCCCACGCCCGCCGAAATTCCGAGACCGATCAGCCCGGTGGCGACATCGGGAGACACATGAATGCTCAGTCCCTCGGTGGAGAGGCTGAACTTCCCCCAGGCGAGGAACGCGGTTGAAAGAAGTGTCCCGAGCACGCCTCCCAGCACGCCCAGGATCAGCCCCTCGGCGACGATCATTCTGGCGATGAGCCCGCCACGGAAGCCAAGCGTTTGCAGCACGGCGTGCTCCTTCACTCGATCCTGCACACCCAGCACGATCGCATTGGCCACAAGCGCGAGCACCGCCGCGAGGCACCCCCATCCGAGGTATCGCGCAAAGCCGACGATTCCTACGACGTCGGCCCCAACCTGCGCAACGAATGCCTTCTCGGGACGTGTTGTCGTTGGGTCCTGATCAGTACGGAAAAGGTCATCGATCGCCGCCGCGATCTCTCGCAAACGAGCGGGCTCGGTAACGCGGACATTGAACTGCGTGACGACGCCCAGGCCGGCCCCGGTTGCCGCGGCTTGCTGCAGGAACGGCAGATGCACGTAGGCCACGTTCTGATCTTGCGGCTCATCTGAAGCGATGATCCCCGCTACCGACACCGTAACGCCTGCGGCATCGAATGACATCCCGGGGCTCAACCGCCTGCGCTCAGCCATTCTTTCGCCTACGAGCGCGGCATCGGAGCGTTTCCGCCATTCCTCCACCGATCCGGCGACGATGCGCCAGCGTGCAGCCATCCGGGCGAGATCATCCTCTGGTACTCCGCGAAATGTCACAACATCGAGGCTCGCGCGGCAGTTGTTCACGACGACCTTCATCGGCGTGACCGACTCTACGCCCGGCAGCCGTGAGATCTGCTCTGCGTAGCTTTCCGGCAACCGACTGGTCGCAGGGCAGAAACGGTTCTCGCGATAGACGATCAGCATCGTGTCCGCTGCGGTGACCTCCGTCGCCTGTCGAACCCCGTGCTGCAATGATTGCACCGTGATGAACAGGAACATCGCTACAGCCACGCCCGCCGCCGTCAGAAGCGTCCGCGTCCGGTGTCGCAGCACCTGCCGCAGAACCGTTGGAACTAAGCGTGGTGCAATCATGCCATCACCCTTTCCGCCGGCTCCATCCTGCCCGGTTCGATGAGCTGGCCCTTCTCAAGATGCAGCGTCCGGGCGGCGCGGGCGGCACAGCGGGCGTCATGAGTGACCATCACCAGCGTCTTGCCGAGCTCCGAGCACAACTGAGAAAGCAAGTCCATGATCGCGCCGGCGGAGTCGGCGTCGAGATCGCCAGTCGGTTCATCCGCAACGATGAATCTCGGGTCCGTCACGATCGCTCTCGCAATGGCGACCCGCTGCTCCTGACCGCCGGACAGTTGTCGCGGAAAGTGATCATGCCGATCCGCGATGCCGACGAGCTTGAGCGCTGCCGACACGCGTTCGTGCCGCTCACGCCGCGATGCCTTGTGGAGCAGGAGCGGGAGCTCGACGTTCTCATACGCCGTGAGCACTGGCACGAGGTTGTACAGCTGGAAGATGTATCCGACATTGTCGCTGCGCCAGTCGGCCAGCCGCGAGCGAGACAGCCGCGCGATGTTCTCTCCGCCGATTCGAAGCTCGCCGCCCGTGGGTGAATCGATACCCGCGATGAGGTTCAACAGCGTGGTCTTGCCACTGCCCGAGGGGCCCATGAGCGCGAGGAACTCACCCGCCGGGACATCCAGATCGAGGCTCTGCAGTGGCGTGATCGTGGCGTCGCCCTTGCGGTAGGACTTGGTGACGCCGCGACACTGAATCAGCGGGCTGGTCATGGCAACTCTCCTTGATCGGCCGGCGCCTCGCCCGCCACGTGGATGCGGGTTCCGTCGCGAAGCGACACCGGTGGATCGACAACGACTCGGTCGGTAGCCGAAAGCCCATTCACGATCTCGATGAAGCCCGCGCCAGCGTCTGCACCCAGCGTGACGCTCCGCCGGATGGCGAGGGTGCCCCGGCGCGGGTCGGGCACTGCGACCCACACTGCGGCGGTGTCGTCGGCTCGGTCGAGCAGCACACCGATCGGGAGCAGCAGCACACCGCTGCCGTGCTCGGGGTGTTCAATCCCACCGCCACCTTCATTCACCGCAAGGAACCGAACACGCGCGAGCATCTCGGGTTTCAGCCCTGGTTCAGGATTCTCGATCATCACCTTGAACTGCACGGTATTGCGCTGAATGTTCGCTTCGTGCACAATGCTGGTGACAGAGCCGCGGAAGGTAGAATCCGGCATCGCTTCCGTGGTGATCGCCGCGGCGACACCCACACGCACTTTCGCCGCATCGGCGAGCGGCACATCGACCCGCACCTGAAGGTGCGCGGGGTCATAGATTCTGGCAACGCCGGCTTCGTGCGCTTCCCCGGGACCCGGACCCGCCATGGAGATGCGTGTGCCGGGCTCGACGGATCGCGAAAGCAGCACACCCGTGATGGGCGCACGAACCTCGGTTCGCTCCAGCGCGAGTGCCGCTCTGTCCCGCGATACTTCCTGCGTCTGGCGCGCGGCGATGGCGACATTGACGGCTGCTTGGGCAGAAGCCACATCCGCTTGCATGGCCTGCAGGCGAAGCTCCATCCGCGAAACCGGAGCGGATGCGATCATGCCATCCTCAGCTAGAGATCGCTTTCGTTCAACCTCATCGCGCACCTCTTCGGCGCGTGCCTTGGCCGCGGCGAGGTTTGACTTCGCCTCTTCAACCGCTGCGTCTCGCTCGGCGATCTGGGCCTCGGCAGCCCGGAGTTGCAGCTTTGCATCGTCATCGATCAAGCGGACCAGCACATCGCCGGCAGTAACGTTCTGACCTTCGATCGCGAGAACTTCCTTGACGACCCCGTCTGTGAGCGCCGGAACGATCACGGCGTAGGGCGAAGGCTCGATCCAACCCGGGGCCTGAACGATGACCCGTTCCGGGCCGCTGCGGGCAGAGCTAGTCTGCGGCTCATCCGCTCCGGCGACGTCTGCCCCGCGAGGCTTCATCACGACCGGGACGACATGGACCTGTATCGCGGGATACAGCGCATCGCGTGCGGACCACGCCAGAACGGCAACTGCGCCCAGGAGGACCACGAGCGGAAGAACAACCCGCGTCCACCAGCGGAAGCGCGGCCGCGGAACAGTGACAGTGTCAGCAGCAAAGCTGTTTGCCCGGCGTGAAAGCGCGCCAAGGCCGGGAGAGCCGGACATGATGGGTCTCGATGGTGAAAAGGGCCGCGCTTTGGCGGCAGGAATCGACACATACCCACCCTGCGTGGCGGCACGCTGGGGGCAGGAAGAGTCGAATCGCTACACCACGAGAATGACGGTGCCGACGAGGCCGCGAGATCGGGGCGGCGGCGAGTCATTCGGCGGTCGCTCTCGATGTACGCTTTGAGCAAGCGTCAGCGTGAGCCATCGAGCATCGAGCGGGCAAGGCATGCACAGCGATGCATACGGCAGGTCATCGATGCCAGACACGGCGCGCTGAGGGGGAACCTTGGCCGTGAGACCGATATGCAGGCAGCATGCGGGTTCGCGGCACGGTCCTTCAAACTCTTGCTCGCTCGACAGCAGGGCCTCACAACAATCCTCAGCGGCCGCCTCCTCAACACAATCCTCGCTAAAGCAATCAGACGAGCAGCAGTCCGCTTGGGGCGCGAGCGTTGCCCTAGCCGGGAACCAGCCCATGAGCGATCGGACGCACACTGGGGCACCCGTCGGGAGGCACGCGCAGAACACCTGCGCGGCAACGCACACAATGACCGCAAGCAATGTCCCGGATGATCGATTCATGTTCGTGAGAAGTATACACGAGGAAGGAGGCTCGCACGGGGTGTTATCGGCAGACCCCTCTTCGGGCTGCAGTTCATTCCGGATACGGCTTCCGCGGGCTGAAACGCGATTTGCCCCTCAGCGAGCGGCACAATGGCCCCGCATGGGTCCAGGATGACTCCTACCTTCCCCCCTCAATGGCCGCACTTCTTACTGTTCGGGGTATCGCCAAACACTTCGCGGCTCGCACGCTGTTCACCGGCGTTTCGCTCAGCATCGAGGATGGGGAGCGGCTCGCGCTTATCGGTCCCAACGGCGCGGGCAAGAGCACGCTCATCAAGATCCTGGCGGGGATCGAGGATGTTGACGGCGGGACGATCACCACACGCCGCGGCCTCCGAGTGGCGTACGTCGCGCAGGCCGACGTCTTCCGCAAGGGTGCGACGGTGCGTGAGGCGGTGATGACGGAACTTGAGGCCGCGATGAAGGCCGGCAAGCTTCCACACCTGCACGACCACCACGAACTTGAGCTTGCAGCAGAGCAGACGATTGATCGTGTGGACATGACCCCGCACATCGATGCGGAATGCGAGGGCCTGTCGGGCGGGCAACGAAAGCGCGTGTCGATCGCCCGTTCGCTGGCGCAGGAACCAGATCTCATTCTGCTCGATGAACCGACGAACCACCTCGACGTCGAGGGGATCGACTGGCTGGAGAACACGTTGGCGGGTGGCGACTTCGCATCCGTCGTGATCACCCACGACCGGGCGTTCCTCGAGGGCACCGCCACACGCATTATCGAGCTCTCCCGGGCCTACCCCGAGGGCACGTTCACCGTGCAGGGCGGCTATGCGGAGTTCCTGAAGCGGAAGGAAGAGTTTCTGCTCGCTCAGGCAAAGCAGGAGCAGGCGCTCAGTGCCCAGGTTAAAGAGGACATCCGCTGGCTCTCACGCGGGGCCAAGGCCCGCCGAACCAAGAGCAAGAGCCGGATCGACGCATCGTTTGAGCGCATGGATGTGCTCGCCGAGCTCAAGTCCAGGAACGCTCCGGCGAGGGCCGCGCAGATCGATTTTCGTTCGACCGATCGCCAGACGCACAAACTGCTTGTTGGCCGCGGCCTCTGCAAGACGCTCGGTGGAAAGAAGCTCTTTGAGAATCTCGACATCCTGCTCTCGCCGGGCGCGAAGCTGGGGCTCATGGGTCCCAACGGCGCGGGCAAGAGCACGCTCATCAAGCTGCTGACGGGTGAGATGGAGAGCGACCCACCCACGCCGCAGATGCTGCGCGAGGAAGCCGAGATCGCCGGTTCGCTCCCGCCTGGCACTCCTGCGCTGGGCACCATCCGTCGGGCCGAGAAGCTTCGCGTCGTGCTCTTCAGCCAGCACCGCACCGAGCTCGACCCCTACGCAACACTGGGCGAGACCCTCGCGCCCACCGATAGCGTCATCTATCGCGGCCGCGTGCTGCACGTGGCCACATGGGCGGGGATGTTTCTGTTCAGCAAGGATCAGCTCCGCACGGAGATCCAGACGCTCTCCGGCGGCGAGCAGGCCCGTGTGCACATCGCCCGTCTCATGCTCGAACCCGCGGATGTGCTCATCCTCGACGAACCCACCAATGATCTCGACCTCGCCTCGCTCGATGTGCTCGAAGAAAGCCTTGAAGAGTTTCCCGGCGCGGTCGTGCTGGTGACGCACGACCGGGCAATGCTGGATCGGCTCGCTACCCGCGTGCTCGCGCTCGATGGGAAAGGCGGGGGACGCTATTACGCCGACTACCAGCAGTGGGAGCGACTGCACAAGATCGATGCCAAAGCGGATACCGCGGCCCTTGCCCGAGCGGCTGATGCCGCGCGCAGTTCTGCGGCTGGGAGCGCGGCAGTCACTGCGGGAGGCGCGAGAGGCAACGCGCCTGTTGTCCTCGCACAGGCGGCGAGCATGTCCGAGGCGGACTCTTCCGATTCGCCTTCCACCGTGGTAAAGAGACGCCTCAGCTTCAAAGAGCAGCACGAGCTGGCCGGGATGGAAGCGGCCATCGAGGCCGCGGAGAGTGAGCTGCGGTCGGCGGAGGCCGCGATGAACGATCCGGCCGTGCTCAACGATCACCGCAAGATGTCGCAGGCGGGTCAGCGCATGGCCGACGCCCAGAACCGGCTTGCGGCTTTGTTTGCCCGGTGGGAAGAACTCGAAGCCCGAAAGTCTTAACGAAGCGGCGAACAAAGTCCGTGCAAGCCCCGGGAACGCGCAGACGTGGGCACGCTCTCAGCTCGCGAACACAAATTCTTTGTGCCCACGTGCAAGGTCCGACCTTGTTGTTACAAGTCTTTTCAGACGGCACAGTCCCAAAGCCTGTCGCGGCGGAGCTGAACCACCGCCGCGACTGCTGTGAGGGATCGGTCGTCTGAGAGATGCGAGCAGCCCGGTCCGCGGGCACACGTAGAGAGAGCCCCCTGTCGATTCAAGGAGAGAGAGAATGGAGATTCCACGCGCCCACCGTCCGATCCAGTCCCGCACATCCGCGCATCAGCGCCGAGTGCTCGCAGCTTGCGGCACCGCATTCGCGGCAGCGATCCTGTCCGTGGCTTCGCCCGCAGCAGCGAACCTCGGTTCGATTCGTCCTGCCGACGGCTACCTCGTCGCCGGTATCGGGCCCTTCCCAGCCGATTGGGTCGATGTCACGTACTACAACGCCGGAGCCTTCGGTGCGAACGCAGGCGGCGGTTCGGTATCGCTCATCGCGCCCGACAGCGGCAACTGGAGCCTGCTCAGCCAGGTCGGCGGCTTCTTCACGTCCGCTGCCGCACGGAACGCCGCCGTTGGCACTGCGCCGCCGTACCCCAACACGATCCCGTCCAATGCTGTCCCCGTCTACATGGTCGGCAATCACTTCCCCGGCCGCGGCGGCGATGGCTCAAACCTTGCGTTCCGCAACGACACCCCGCTGGGAACCGGCAACACCAAGTACCGCTATCAGCTCGATACCTTCGATACCGGCGGACCCGTCCCGTCGACGGTCACGGGCGGACCCGTCTCCATGGAGATGTACTTCTGCCCGAACCCCGGTGATACGCCCAACCCGGGTACTCCGCGGCAGGACAAGTTCACGATGTCGCTGGTCGATTCGTCCGGAAACGTCGGGATGGAGTGGGGCTACGCCCGCGACAACGAAGTCAGTTGGCGCGATGGCCCCAGCAGCAGCTGGAACTACACCGGCATCTTCGCCAATGCGACCAACTGGGACGGAATCAAGGTGGATATCGACTTGAGCAGCGACACCTTTCAGCTGGACTACTACGTGGTGTCGACCAATACCTGGACGACGCTGGCCCCGGCGGGCACAGCGCTGGGCGCGGGTATGACCAACTTCACCACGATCGACTGGGAACTGGTGGATGGTCTGTCAGCGGGTATCGGCGGCAAAAATTTCTTTGACGACTTCACCTTCGTGATCCCCGCGCCGTCTTCGGTTGCGCTCGGCGCGATGGGCCTGCTTCTGGCAGCTCGTCGGCGCAGGCGCGATTGATCCGGCTGATTTAGGTCAGCGAGCAATAGCACGACACGACTATGGACGCCGCGGGCACACCACCCGCGGCGTTCTCATTGGCACCGGGAAAGCTGGCGATGCCTGAGCAACGCCGTGACTCCGGCGCGGCAACAATCCGGCCATGCCCATACGCCTGATTACCGTGCCATGCCTGATGCTGCTCCTGCTCGTCGCTCCGCTGCGTGGGGCGGATGCGGCCAAGAAGTCTACTGATCACGGCAAGCTTGATGACTCGGCCGCGGCGTCCGAGGCCGCGATCGAGCAGGTGCTGGAAGCAATGGAGAGGGCGGTGCTTTCTGGGGACGCCGAGGCCTATCTGGCCCATGTTGCCACGGGCAACAGCGTATTTCTCCAAGAGCAGCGCATGTGGGCCGCCGACCTCAAGCGGCATGTGCCGGACGTCTTTGATCTTCGGATCATCGATCCTGCCGAGCGCAAAGCCAACGAGGAGGCGAGCAAGGCGGCCGACGAAGCCACGAAGGCCGCTGCGGAGCCGTCCGAGCGGGCACCAGCCGAGCGCCGCCGGGGCGAGGCTCAACCAGCCTTGACCGAATCCGTCGAGTACCCACACGAGTTCACTTCCGAGCGCGCGATCTTTGAACTTCAGATGAGTTGGAAGATGACTGTCCCCCTTGCGGATAAAGAGAAGGGCGAGCCGGATCGCATGGACCGCAGCGTGTCTTACCCTGTTCTGTTCGAGCGTCAGGGCGATCGCTGGCTGTTTCGTGGCGAACGCTGGATAGAAGTCCGCCTCGATCCCGATCACGCAATCGCGAACGACTCCGAAGATGCAGATGCATCGCGACCGCCCTCCCCCGCCGTCGTCTCTCCCTCTACTCGCGACAATCTGGTGCTGTGCTTCCCTGGGTATGAAGATCTGGCAAAGCGCGCAGCGGAGGTTCTGCCGGAAGTGCGTGCGCACGTCGATGATGGCTTTGAGCGCGATGTACCGCACCCGCAAGTGGTGAAGATCTATCCAACGATGAGGCACCTGCAGGCTTCGATCTACCTCTCCTATGTCGACGGACTCGCTGGCTGGAATGAGCCCAAGGAAGCCATCAAGATCCTTGGTCGTCCGGGCTCCTCTCGGGCCTCGCTCCGGACGCTCCTCGCGCACGAGTACGGCCACGTCGCGACGTTCGAGCTTGGCCCCAAGGCAACCGACATCGCGTGGTGGGCCCTTGAGGGTGTAGCGGAACTGTCATCAGAGGGCTTCCGTGCACGCGGACGTCGCGATGTCGACCGCCGGGTCCAGCAGTGGTCCGCCGATCGTGATCTGGCGGAGTTCGCAAGCATCTCCGACTTTCGCAACACGCCCAAGGAAGTCATGCGCCACGTCTACACCCAGGGCCACCACATGGTCGGCTACATCTCTGAACGCTTCGGAAGAACAAGGCGCAATGAGTGGTTCCACGCGATGGCCAACGGTGCGAGCATCGACGAGGCCACGCGAAGCGTGCTGGGAATCAGCGGCGGGTTCGGCCAGCTTGATATCGACTGGCGGGCCGAGCTTCGCGGCGTCCCCAGTGATGAGGCCCCGTAGCCCGGATTGAATCCTGCCTACAGAATCGTGCCCGTCAGCACCAAGATCGCTACGCCCAGATAGATGAGCGTCCCCGAGGCATCCATCAGCGTCGCAACCATCGGACTGGAGGCGGTCGCAGGGTCGAACCCGCCGCGGCGCAGCAGCAGCGGCAGCATCGAACCAAGCACCGTCCCCCAAACCACGACCACCGCAACGGCGATGCCAATGGTCGCGGCGAGCGGGAACACATGGTCGGTCTTGACGATCAACGTGCGCACAAAGACCTCAACGCAGATAAAGCCCATGATCGCAAGCGCCGCAGCCAGCATCATCGCCGAGAGCACTTCCTTCCGGACAATTCTCGCCCAGTCCTTGGGGGCAACCTCCCCCAGCGCCAGGGCACGCGTGATCAGCGCCGCGGCCTGCGACCCGGAGTTTCCTCCGCACGACATGACCAGCGGCATAAAAAGTGAAAGCACTACTGCCTTGTCGAGCTGATCCTGAAATCCCCCGAGCACCAGGATCGTGATCGTCTGACCGACAAAGAGCGCACTGAGCCAGACACCCCGCTTGCGGAACATCTCAACAGGCCCGGTCTGGATATACGCCTGCTCCAGCGCCTGCACACCGCCGAGCTTCTGGATGTCCTCGGTCGCCTCAGCCTCGGCAACGTCGGCGACATCGTCGCTGGTCACGATCCCCAGAAGCACGCCGCGGGAATCGACGACCGGCAACACGATGCGGTCGTATCGAGCCATGAGACGGACCGCATCCTCCTGATCCTGATCCGCACGGAGACCGACGAAGTTCTGGTTCATCAGCGACTCGACCGTGTCGGTCGGATTCGCCAGAAACAGTGAGCGAAGACGGATGTCGTCGATCAGCACGCCCTTGTCATCGATCACATAAACGACATTGATCGTCTCGGCGTCATTGCCGTACTTGCGGATGTGATCCAGCGCATGCCCGATGCTCCATTCCGGTTTGAGCCGGATGTAGTCGGGGTTCATCAGGCGGCCGACACTCTCGGGCGGATACCCAAGGATGGCCTGTGTCTGCCGACGATCCTCGGGTGACAGGCTTGCGATCAGTCTCTGCGCAACCTCCGCAGGCAACTCATCGAGAAGCCGCACACGATCGTCAGGGTCCATGCCCTCAACAACTCGCAGCGCTGCATCACCGAGCTTGCTGATCAGTTCTTCCTGAATCTCCGGCTCGAGATAAGAGAACACCTCGCCCGCATCATCCCGCGTCAGGAAGCGGAAGCAGACCGCGCGCTCATCGGGCTCGAGACTCAGGATGATGTCCGCAACATCCGCCGGAGGTACGCCTTCCAGCGCGGCACGCAGCTCGCTGTACGCGTGCTCGCGCACAAGCTCGGCGACCTCGGGCTGGATCAGCTCGGCGGTAGGCGTCAACGGCGGCTCCGTTTGGTGGATCGACAGCCAAAGCGTACGCCCAGTAGCCTGAGAACGCGGAGATGACCAGATTCATCACACGAGCGAGGCAAGCGATGAAAGGCCGACCGGCTCGCGTGCAAAGAATGGTTCTCCGGCCGCGGCCCCAATGCGAGATCCGAAGTAGCCACCCGCCTGCTCCACCCATACCACAACGCGGCGATTGGCGACATTCTTCACGAACTGAGACTCGTACGCGAGAATTGCCTCCCGCTTCGCTGCGATGAACGCAGTGGTATCGATGATAAAACTGGGTGCGGGAACGATCCGCAAGTGGGTCGTGTAGTAATGGAACAACCACTTGGGGTACAGCGGCGGCTTGCCCCCGTCACCCGGCATGCTCACCTTGGTGAGCTTGGCATCAAACCGCGCATCCTCGACGATGCGAGTCACCGCGAGGTGATCGGGATGGGCATCCTCGAAGTATGGCACGAAGATGCACTGCGCCTGTGCAGCTCGAATCACACCCGCGACCTGGTGGCGAGCTTCGAGCGAGTGAACCACTTCCCGGTTCTTCAGGCCGAGGTGGATCCTTCGCACGGGGTTCCTGCCGTCCGCCGGCGAAAGGCACTTGGCCGCCGCGGCGGCTTCCTTCGCCCGCGTTACCGGGTCGCCAAAGGGCGTCGGCTCTCCATCAGTCATATCGAGCATGGTGACGGCGTGGCCCTGCGAAGCGAGCAGCGCAATGGTGCCGCCCATGCCGAGCTCTTGATCATCAGGATGCGGACCCACGACGAGAATGTTCATGCGACAAGGGTACGAAGCCAGGAGCACACAAGCATCCAACCGGCAGATCATCCGATCTGCTTGGTGCGAGCCTCGTAACGCACTCCACGACTTGTCTGAGCTCAGTCCTCGCTTCGGCCCACGACAATCAGGCCCAGCAACTCCCGTGGCTCAACATCCAATGGTTCGATCTGGGCACGAACGAGACTCTCGGGTCGTTCCGTGGCAAAGAACCCACCAGCGCGAAACGCCGTGCCGTAAGGGTCCTTGAAGTCATAAAGATTGAGCTCCATCGTCTGACCGACCCCGAAGCCATCGATATCGTGGCTAAACCACCCATTCACCCATATCCGTGCCTTACCGATCGAGCGAGCTGTCGTGTTCGTCATCGTGATGTGCGTGTCATTCCGCACCACCTGCACATCCAGGACCGCCGACTGCCGGACCTGGTTGGGATACTCCGGCAATCCCGCATCGACCCGACTACCGGTCTGGCAACCACCAAGCCACCCCACTCCCATCAACCCCACGGCGACCGTCGCGGCCAATGCCGCCGCGGAAACCCATCGCTTGCTGTTTTCTGCCTCGTGCCTCATGCGTGCCATCTCCAGTCGAAACCTAGAGTCCTCTGCCCATGGGCTGCACCGACTCCAACAACGCCACTCCGCCTTCGCCCGCCATCGCGCCGGGCTCGGAAGCGATCAGCGTACCCGAAGCCGCGGCCCAGTTCGCCGCACAGGGGCTGGACCCGCGGATCCGTGCCGCGGTGCCGGGGTGGAAGGCGGATGCACCGTTCTTCCAGGCGGGCCTCGCGGGCTATTCCGATGCCGCGATGCGGATCGTAGCAAGAAGGCTGGGGTGCCCGTTCTGCGTGACCGAGGCACTGCTCGATCGAGCCCTGCTGGGCGGTGGTCATGGGTTTGATAAGGCCGATCTGCAGGAGCTGCGTGACAATGTCCCCGGCGGGGAAGAAGACCACCCGCTGTGCGGACAGATCATGGGGAGCGACCCAGATGAGATGGCCGCCGCGGCCGTCAAGATGATCGAGCAGGGTTCACGCGGGCGGCGGGCGTACCGCGAGATGGCCTATGGAGAGAGCGGAGAACTGCCCAGGGTGGGCGCGTTCCTGGAGGAAGCTGAGCACCTGTTGTGCGGGGAGGCGGAAGAACAGCAAACCAGCAAAGCAGCAGAGCAGCACGCCTCCAAGGAGAGCTTGGGCACTGCGCGTTCGGGCTTGATTCCTCGCTCCGTTGATTCCTCGATCCCTGCGTCTTCGTTCGCCACCATCGATGTCAACCTTGCCTGCCCCGTGAAAAAGATCAAGGCCAAGGCCCGCGGCGGGCACTGGTTGGCGGAGCCGGAGGGCGCGATCGTCATCCTCCGTGCAGTGCGGGAAGCTGTTCCGCGAGAGATCCCCTGCACCGTCAAGCTCCGCCGGGCGTACGACGACACGCCCGAGATGGCCCACAACTTTGAGCGGATCTTCGATGCCGCCTACGAGATGGGATATGCATGGACAACCGTGCACGCCCGGACAGTAGAGCAGAAGTATGTCGGCCCGTCGCGGTGGACGTTCTTGAAGGAGCTGGTGTCGCGCCGACCCGACCGCATCGTCTTCGGTTCCGGCGACATTTGGGAGGTCGGCGACATTTTCCGCATGATCTCTTACACCGGTGTGCACGGTGTCAGCGTCGCCCGCGGCTGCATCGGAAATCCGTGGATCTTCCAGCAGGCAGCTCGCCTCATCGCAGGTGACCCCCAGTGGTCGCAGCCGCCAAGCATCGCCGAGCAGCGCGATGTGCTCGAGCAGCACTTCCGGCTCAGCGTTGCGGTGAACGGCGAGCTCGTCGCCTCGCGCATGATGCGCAAGTTCGGCATCCGCTTTGCGACCCACCACCCCCAAGGGGAGCAGGTGCGCAAGCGGATGATCGGGATCAACGGCATCAAAGACTGGGTTGCGGTGCTGGGGGAGTTTTATGTCGGCGCGGCCGCGATCAGCCCGGCGTAGGCCATAGTCCTGATCGTGTTGTGTGTTAGACTGCACTTTGGCACCAGCCCAAGGGCGAATCATCATGCGACGATTGATCTCGTGGTTGTTTTCCAGTCGAAGACAGGTTGCGGCACCTGCGCCGAAGCTTCTCGTCATGGACGATTCGGAGCTCGATGACCTGCTGCTGGGGGGAGCGGAACTGCCGATGATTGATTGGGACGCCGCGGAGTCGCGCGTGGCGCGACTCGATGGGGGCGACCATGAGCGGGACCTCTGGCGCAGGTCCTTGACCGCGGCGTGGCTGGATCGTTTAAGGGCCGAGCTGAAATCGCCGCATATTCGCTGGCGCACCGCCAGTGTCGAAGGGATCGCCCCCGCCGACGCGGATCTCCATTCGATGATCACTCGGGTTTCAGAGGCCTCGTTCGTCCGCATTCACTCCGGGCTGAGCCCCGCGTGGGATGGCCATCCGATCCCGCCCGCAGCGGTTGTCGCTGTTGCCAGCACCGACGACTACTACACGCTCAAGGCAACTGCTTACGGAGTGGAGGGAGAGTTCGCCGCCTCGGCGGGGTGCTATCTGCGGCGACCGTTCCCGCTCGTGCTGCTGCCGACGACCGTGCGATGGTCCGTCGGCGCGACCATCGCGCATGAACTCACGCATCATGCGCTCACTGGGCTCTCGCTGCCGCTCTGGGTCGAGGAAGGCCTGACGCAGACGATGGAGGAGGTTGTCCTCGGGCAGCAAACCGGGTTCAGGGTCGACCGCGAGATGCTCGAGAGGCACATCGCACATTGGAGCGAGTCCGGCCTTGAGGGCTTCTGGAGCGGCGAGGCGTTTTCCTCAGCCGCGGAGGATGACCAGGAGCTGTCGTATCACCTCGCGGAACTGCTGGCGCGGCGACTGCTGGCGGACCGGCGGCGCGATTATCTCGCGTTCATTCAGCGATGCGATTCGGAGGATGCCGGTGCCGCGGCGGCGAAGTCATGCCTGGGTGCGACGCTGGCAGAGCTCGTTGCCGGTTCGCTGGGTCCGGGTGACTGGGTACCGGGATCGAATCCACAAGCATGAGGATTCATGCCCGATTGGATTCTGCGGTCCGCTGTTCACGAGCACTTGCTCCGTATGCCGCATCAGCATGCCGTGCTCACACCGCGGGATTGCGCCTCACCGCACTCCCGCCCACGCCCTGCACCGGAGTCATCGCGCCCGCTGGCAGTCGCGTCGTGGGTACCGGCGTCGATGCGGGGACGTCGATTCTGTCTCCCCCACCGGTCTTTGGAGCCGCGGCCGTCCCTGACTCATTCGTCCGCGCCTTGTCGGGGGCGTTCTCCGGCGCGGTCGGGCCCGTCGGATACGCGATCCGCCCGTGATAAATGCTGGCCAGAGCCTTGCTCACCACTTCCACGATGATGTTCAGGTCTCGCAGCGTCAGGTCACATTCGTCAAACTGTCCATCGAGCAATCGCTTCGTGGCGATCGCGCGAACCATCGCGTCGATCCGGCTGGGTGTCGGATCCGCCATGGCGCGAGATGCGCTCTCCACCGCATCGCACAGCATGACGATGGCCGCTTCCTTCATCCGCGGCTTCGGGCCGGGGTAGCGGTACTCCATCTCGCTGGGTGGAGCGATCACATCCATCGAGCTTGTCCCGCTGGCGGGAGACATGCGCATTGCCGTCCCGCCCCCACCACCCGCCGCGGCGAGCGCCGCCGAAGCCTCGGCCTGACGACGCGCCCGGTTGAAGAAGTACTCAACCAGCGTGGTGCCGTGGTGGCTCTCGATGAAGTGCCAGATCTGACGCGGGAGGTTGAACTCTCTTGCCAGTTCCATCCCGTCCTTCACATGCCCGACGATCACCAGCAGGCTCATCGCGGGGCTGAGCTTGTCGTGCTTGTTGATGCCCGGCGTCTGGTTCTCCACGAAGTACTCGGGCTTGTTCATCTTCCCGATGTCGTGATAGAGAGCCCCAACATACGCCAGGAGCGCATCGGCACCGATGGCATCGGCCGCGCTCTCCGCGAGACTCGCCAGGTTCAGGGAGTGGTTGTACGTGCCGGGCGCACGCTGCTGGAGCTGACGCAGAAGCGGCTGCTTCGGATCGCGAAGCTCGATCAGCGTCATCCCGGTTGTAATGTCGAACATCTTCTCGACCGTCGGAAGGATGAAGAGCGTGACGCCCGCGACGAGCAACCCGCCAAACCCAGCCAGGCCCGCGTCCATCGCGGCCTGCCGTATCGCCTCAGGTGTGCCGGGAAGCTCCAGCAGACCGACCAGGAAGGTTCCCCCGGCGAGCGCAAGCCCTTCCAGCACGCCCGTGCGAATGAGCGCATCGCGATCCCGGATCTCTTTGAGTTGCCAAACCGCGACGCCGATGCCGACGATCATGATGGCGTACAGGCTCACGCTCTGATCAAGCGCCAGGCAGACAAGCACGCCGTTGAGCGCGCCAAATGCCAGCGCAACCCGGCGGTCATACGCAATCGCCAGCAGAACTGTCACAAACACCGTGGGCGCGACGCCGGTCAGCGCGATCAGCGACGGCTGCGCGACCGTTGTCCAGCACGCCACCACGACCGTAACGGCCATCAGCCCAGCCAGAGCCGCCATACGCACCACGTTCCGCCGAACCACCGAGCAGAACAGCGCGACGTACCCGGCAAGCGCGAGCCCTACGGCCAGCACCACACCCCCCACCGCCAGGCGGGGCAGCCAGTTCTGAAACGCCGTGTTGCCTTCTCTCTCTGCCTGCGTCGCGGCCTTGAAGACTGCCAGACGCGTCGGCGTCAGCACATCGCCCCGTCGAAAAATGACCTCGCGGTCCGGGTACTTTACCACTCGCTTCTGGACGGCCGCGGCGGAGAGTTCCTGCTTCGCAGTCGTCTCCTTCTGATCAAACACAAACGTGGTTCGAGGCTGAAACGAAAGCCTCGCCGCGATGACGTCGAGCGCAGGCCCGGTAAACCCGGAGGCCGCCGCCATCGTACGCATTCGTTCGGAGATCTTGTCGCTCTCCACGTTCTCGATGACGTTGGATTCCACCAGTGCTACGGACCGCCCCGGCCACCTCAACTCGATCTTCGAGTTCTGCGAGACCGTCTCGAGCTGATAGGCCTGCTCATCAATAATCGGCGTTCTGGCGAGCGATTCGGCCAAGCGATTGGCACGCGTCTGCCATCGCTCGGCTCCGTTGCCCTCGGCCGCCTGCTTCAAGGCCTCCAGCCCTTCGGCTGTCAGGCCGAACTGCTGACGCAATCCCGGTTCCACACCCTCAACCGTCGCGACATCTTTCAGGGCTTTGGGAAGGTTCTCAACCGAAGTCCGCAGTTCCTCAAGCACGGCCGAGTCCGCGACGTACACCCGAGGCGCCTGCTGCCGCGCAAGATTCCGGCTCTGCTCGGTGGCGATCTCATCCACGATGTCGAAGCTTGTCCGAACCGTCCGCGTCTGCCGCATGATCCGGTCAACACCCGCCAGCGGCTGCTCCCGCGTCCACGCCGCGGTTGCTCCGACGACCAGCACGAACCCCGTCCAGATCAGGATGCCCAGAAGAAACGTCCGCGAGCGCAGCGGCCTCCGCCACCCCGCCTCCGTCAACGCGATTTCCCGCCGGAGTTCTTCCGTACGTGCGCGCGTTACTGACTTGGACGATTCTCGAGCCATTGCGTTGCCCACCCCCGAGATCCAGATCCATCCGACACAGCATCCCCCCTATTCATCGCTGCGCCAAGTCCGCCATGAATGATCCATCGGTCCGTACGTCAGGCGTTTGAATCCCCACTCCGGGTTATCGGACTGGGCGATCCAGACAAACCCCCATCCTCGCCATGAAACAAGGGAGTACCCCCTTGGGTGTGACCGTCCCCAACCGGTGCATAAGCCTCCACAATCTTCTGCACGAGCGAGTGACGAACGATGTCCTCCCGCCCGAGTTGAACCATCCCGATGCCTTTGATCCGGCGCAGCCGACGTGCCGCGTCGATCAACCCGCTTTCGCTGGGTTCGGGTAGGTCAATCTGGGTCACGTCCCCTGTAACGATCATCTTCGAGCCATGGCCCATACGGGTCAGAAACATCTGCATCTGCCCCCGGGTCGTGTTCTGCGCCTCATCGAGGATGATCGCAGCGTTGTTCAGCGTTCTGCCTCGCATGTACGCGAGGGGGATCACCTCCACTACATCGTTGAACATGAACCGCTTGATGGTGGCAAAGTCCATCATGTCGTGCAGGGCATCCAGCAGAGGCCGGAGATACGGATTGACCTTTGCCTGAAGGTCGCCGGGGAGGAACCCCAGACGCTCCCCCGCCTCGACCGCTGGCCGGCAGAGAATCAGCTTCCGCACCATCTGAGCCCGCAGCAGGTGAACCGCCGCGGCCACCGCGAGGTAAGTCTTGCCCGTGCCCGCCGGACCGATCCCAAAGCTGAGGTCGTGGTCGCGGATCACATCCAGGTAGAGCTGCTGGTTCGGCGTCTTCGCCCTGACCTGCCGCCCACCCACATACACATCCAGATGGTCATTCCACGGGGGACCGGACGCGGGAACAAACTCCGCATTGACCCCATCGTGGTCGCGGACGGGCCTCAGCATGCCAGACATTGCCTGCCCGATCAGATCGAGCACCTGCTGGCGGGAGAGGTGTTCATTTCGGCTCGCGGCGACTTCCAGCCGCTCCAGCACGCCTTTGGCCGCAGCAATCTGCTCACGCTCGCCTGCCACGACCACGCGATTCTCGCGCGCCGATACCCTCACTCCAATCGCCTCGCGAAGAAGTTTGAGGTTTCGGTCACCTAAACCCAGCATGGTGACACGTTCGGCACCCTGCGGAACTTGTATGCTGAACTCCACTCCGAGCGATCTCCCTGTGCCCCGCCTTCAATCCACTCCACGACATCCGGCCGTGACGATGATCAACATTACACCACACAGCCTTTGGCGCATCCCCCTTGTACGACGGCTCGCGGCGGCTTGTTCGGGTTGGATTAGTATATGCAGCCTCCTCCTCGTCGGTTGCGCCACCACGAGCGCACCCGATTCCCCCTTCCGGGCCGATGCCCCAACTTCCCAGCATCCCGGAGATTGGAACGACGTCGATTCGGCAGTCATCTGGGGAGTGAACAACGCTGAATGGGTCATCCACCGGCAGTGGGATGTGGATGCTCAAACGCGCCTGTATGAGCTCCGCAACTCCGAGGGGGTGTCGGCCCATCTTCGGCTGCATCGCCCGCCGGCGAACGCGATAGACCAACTCGAGATCACGGCGACGGTGGGCCCGATCGGTGACGCCGCGGCCGAACGAGAACTGATCTCCGTCGTCGCCCGGCGGCTCAACCAGCTTCATGGTGTTGAGGTTGCCCCGCTCAACTGACGGTCGAATGCTGGCTCTGCTCGCCGAACCCCACCGGCACCTCGATCCACGCCGTCGTGCCCTCGCCCCAAGTCGACTCAAGTCCGACCCGTCCCTTGAGCGCTCTTGCCGCGTGCTTGACAATGGCCAGACCCAATCCCGTGCCGCGTCGGGCAGCAGGGCCGGAGCGGGCCATATCGACCTGAAAGAACCGCTCAAACACGCGTTCCTGGTGCGCAATCGGGATCCCCATCCCCTTATCGATCACCTCAAACCTTGCCACGCCGCGGAGCGGGCGTTCTCCACCCAGCCTCCCGACTTCCTGCTCGATCATCGAGCCCAAAAGCCGAATAGTGCTTCCCTCGAACGCGAACTTGCACGCGTTCTCAACCAGGTTGCGGAGGATCAAGCTCAGCAAACGCGGATCGGTGCGGAGGCCGTGCAGATCATCATCAATCTCAAACTCTATCGAGAGCTTCCGTTCTACCAGGATCGCCTCGAACTCTTGAAGCAAACCATGGCTCAGCGCCCCGAGATCCACTTCACCGATGGCAAGGGCTACATCCGGGGATTCCAGCCGCGATAGGTCGAGGAGGTCGCGCAGAAGATCCTCCAGCCGCAGGGAATGTGCCAGCACTATCCCCGCAATCCGTTCAGCCATTGCGGGATCATCGCGCACCGCATCCTTCAGTGTTTCCGCGGCCATCCGGATCGCCGAGACCGGCGTGCGGAGCTCGTGCGAGGCGTTGGCAACAAAGTCCGCTTTCACCTGGACCGCCTGATCGACCTCTGTCACATCGCGCAGGATCATCACCGCGCCAAACACGCCGGCACCCCATGCCGCCGGCACGGGGAGTGCCGAGACCTGGAGCGTGCGCTGTCCGATCGGGGTCATGATGCGCACCCGCAGCCGTCGCGTTTCCCCGCCGCGGGCCGCCTCGTGCATCTCGATCAGCTCCGACTGCGTGAAAACCTCCCCGATCGGCCGACCCACCATTCCGCCACTGCTGCCTTCACTCATCGTTCGTGGCTTACCCATCAGCGCCTCCGCCGATCGGTTGCACAGCAGCACCCGCTCGTGATTATCTGTCGCAATGAGCGGCTCATCCATGGCGTCGATGATCGCACCGAGATTGCGTGCGCTCTTTGCAGCTCCCTTGAGCTGCTCTTCCACCCGGCTCGCGAGCTTATCGAGCGCGTCGTAAGCAGGCGCAAACTCTCCAGCTTCCGACCCACGTTCGCGTGTCACCCCAACCCGTGGCCGATCACCGGGCTTCATCACATCCGCCGCGGCAATCGCGCGCACCACACGCTCGATGTCCGCGATGCGGTGCGCACGCCGACCCAGCATTAGCGCGATCATCGCGGTGGCTACCCCCCCCCCTGTCACAAGCCCCAGGATCCGAAACCCGGCCAGCCTGTCCAGTCCATGCGTCGCCTCGACCAGCACTCCCACCACGACAACCAGCCACACCCCCGCGGAGGCTGTGGCAATCGTGCGCACGGTCGATCGCCTGAACGGCATGCTGTCCGTCTCCGTCCCGCTCCCATCCCGCGCCCCTCGGCGTGTCGGCAGCTTAATCGACCTGCGCCTCGGCCTCCGCCTCCATCGCCTCGTCGAGCGTGCCTTCGGGATTCAGGAGATACCCAACGCCCCGGACCGTGCGGATCATTCCCCCCGATTCGCCAAGCTTCTTGCGGATCGCGGCCATGTGCACATCGATCGTCCGGGCCGTGACCAGCACCCCCGGACCCATCGCGCTGTACATGAGGTCCGCGCGCCGGATCGCCTTTCCGGGCTTTCGAAGCAGCGCCGCCAGAAGCCGGAACTCCGTCAGAGTGAGCTTGATCGGCTTCCCTCCCACCCAGGCCTCATGGTTGGAAAGGTCAAGTCGTACGGGCCCGAGAGTCAGAACATCCTTTGTGTCTTCCGCGGCGGATTGCGAGCGATTCCTTCGCAGCAGAGCCTCGACACGTGCGAGCAGAAGTTTCATCGAAAACGGCTTGGTGACATAGTCATCCGCGCCCACCTGCAGGCCGGCGATCTGGTCTGTTTCTTCGCCCTTGGCGGTCAGCATCAGGATCGGAATCGAAGTCGTCTTGGGATCGGTGCGGAGCAGCCGTGCAACCTGCAGGCCCGATAAGTGCGGCATCATGATGTCAAGAATCACCAGATCCGGACGCTCATCCATTGCTCGCTTCAAACCGGCATTTCCATCCGCTGCGACGTCAGCCCGGTACCCGGCCTTGCGGAGGTTGTATCCCAGCAGGTCCGCCAGGTCGGCCTCATCTTCGATGATCAGGATCCGCTTGTCGTCGCTCATGTGCTTGTCCATCCTGGACTTACGAGAAGTCCATCGGCACGATTCGGTTGCCACTGGCCCGTACAGGGCAAGCGCCATGCCTGTTGGGGCATGCGGTGTAAGTCTTTGCACAGCACCAAAGCGGGACGAAACGATATGTGTAAATCTCCGGCAAATGTTCACGAGAGGGGTCCCGGATTGCCGACGGCCAGTAGCGGAGTTTGCGTTCGCTAAGTCGGTCGAGTAGCATCCGGCGATAGATTCAGGGCCCGAAGCCGAGAGGGACAGGGCAGACACTTGGGGATCTGGGGAAGAATGGGGCGGCAGGGAGCTGCCCCGAGGTTCGGCCTTTGCGGCTCTTCGCAGGGCCTTCCGGCCTTCGCCGGCGCACGATAGGAACTTCGTGCTGCGTTCGGCGGGTCGATGACAAGTCTTTATGAGCGCAAGACTTGCGCTCAAATACGTGACCGCGATGTGTTGGGTTTCGATTAATTGCGGCGGTGACTGGAAACCGCCGGTAAAAGCTCGCTAACATACGGCCCTGTTCTCGGCCCTTCTTTGGCGAGAATAGCGTGAACAGGCCGACCAAGTAGGTGCAGTTTCCTCTGATCAGGACCTCGGTGAAAGGAAAAGAATGACGAAGACGATGACTTTGCTGTTGGCTGCAGGCCTTGCGACCGCGACCCCGGCGCTGGCTCAGCAGAGCACCGATGAGGTGCGTGCCATGGTGTCCGAAATGATGAACGATGCGGACAGCCGCAGCAGCCTCCTCGCGGGCGGCGACGCCGGCCACGACGGCAAGTTCTTCATCGCCGGAGACGGCTTCCGCCTGAACGTCGGCGGCCAGCTCCAGTTCCGCTACCTCGTGAACGTCCGCGATGATGAGAACGCTCCCCAGGACGACTTCAGCAACGGCTTCCAGACCCGTCGCACCAAGCTGGACTTCAACGGCGAAGTGAACAAGGACTGGTTCTTCCGTGTGCTCGTTTCCGCGGACCGCGGCGAGGGCAACGTCGGCCTCGAGGAGGCGTCCGCCGGGTACAAGTTCGCCAACGGCGTCAAGGCCCGCTGGGGTCAGTTCAAGCTCCCCATGCTGCGTGAAGAGCTCGTCAGCTCCTCCCGCCAGCTCGCCGTCGAGCGTTCCGTGGTGAACGAAGTGTTCACCCAGGACCGTTCGCAGGGCATCGAGCTTGCCTACGCCACCGAGACTTGGCGCATCGCCGGCGCGTTCAGCGACGGCCTTGACTCCGAGAACACGGATTTCAACGATGCCGGCGGTGCCGCTGGTTTTCCGATCCGCGTCGCCGGAGAGGCTGAATACGCCCTCACCGCTCGCGCCGAGTTCATGATCTCCGGCAACGACTGGAAGATGTGGGACGACTTCACTTCCAAGAAGGGCCAGGACTTCGGCTTCCTCTTGGGCGTCGCCGCCCACTGGCAGGAGAGCACCCAGACCCCCAACCCCGGCGATTCCGACACCGACACGCTCCAGTTCACGGTTGACGCCTCGCTCGAAGGCGACAGCTGGAACATCTTCGGCGCGTTCATCTACCGCTTCCAGGAGCAGTCCGCTCTGGGCGCCGGCGAGACTGACCTCAGCGATATGGGCTTCGTTCTCCAGGGCGGCTGGCGCTTCGCTGAGAACACCGAAGTCTTCGCTCGCTGGGAGACCCTCCTGGCCGACGATGACCGCTTCTCTTCCGGCGAAGATACCTTCAACTTCATCACCGTCGGCCTGAACCAGTACTACGCCGGGCACGCCGCCAAGGCCACCCTCGACGTGGTTTACTGCTTTGAGGAGACCTCCAACCTCTCCGGCACCGGTGTCCTGGGCACCGGCAACGGCCTCCTCGGCGATACCGAGGAAGGCGAGATCGTGATCCGCGCTCAGTTCCAGCTGCTGTTCTAAGCCGCTCGAACCCCTTCAGCTTTCTACGACTTATCCACAACCCCGGGCTTCGGCCCGGGGTTGTTCTTTTTGCACCAAATGTCAACGTTCTCGTAATGCCTTACGCCGCCGATATCAGCCTTGACGGCGACGGGTGGAACTTCTTCCGCGGTCATAGCCGCCACATCGATGCCGACTCCTTCGCCGGCAACTCTGAGTTCGATGACTTCACGTTCGTGGTTCAGGGAGGTGACATGCTGACCGATAGCTGGGAACTCTTCGCCCGCTACGACGGCCTCATGCTCGACGATGACCGGGGCACCTCGGAGGACTTCTTCAGCTTCGCCACACTCGGCGCGAACAAGTACTTCGCCGGCCATGCCGCCAAAGCCACCTTCGATATGGTCTACAGCTTCGAGAAGACCAGCGACCTCACCGGGCTCGGGCTCCTGCCAAACACGGACCAGGGCCTGCTCGGAGATACGGAGGAAGGCGAGATCGTCTTCCGAGCTCAGTTCCAGTTGCTGTTCTGATGGTCATTCCCCGTCCTGATCCTGCCGCGGCCGCACCAGCCGCAGCAAGGGAAACTCGGCCCTGGGCGCGCACCCGCCCAGGGCCTCCTTTGCCTTTGCGGCACCAACGCGGCTACGGATCTGGAGCGTCGAACTTCCGCTTGCAACGGCCGTGGTTACTGGGCCCCGCGCGGAGACATACTCGGTCTCGCCAACGGAGAAACGCTCCCGCCGCCGATACGATCTGCACCTATGACCCCCCTCCCCGCCGACTCCTCGCACGCCGCGCCACCGCTTCGAATCTACAACACGCTGGCGCGCCGCATCGAGCCCCTGGTGGTGAGCGACCCCGCCAACGTGACGTTCTACACCTGCGGACCAACGGTGTATGACGATGCTCACATCGGGAACTTCCGATCGTTTCTCGCGGCGGATGTCCTGCGTCGTTGGGTCGAATCGCCCTTGTCCACAGTGACCACGCGCGACGGCCGCACGCACACCGCCCCGGGGGGACGTCGCGTCACCCATGTGATGAACATTACGGATGTCGGCCACATGACCGACGATGCCGAGGGGGGAGAGCACGGCGAGGACCGCATGGTCGTCGCCGGAAGACGCATCGCCGAGGCCAAGAAGTCCGGCAAGTTGCCCGCAGGGACCGAGATCGACCCTGCCAACCCGTGGCAGATCGCGCGGTTCTATGAGGATCGCTTCAAGGACGATGCGCGGCGGCTGGGTCTGAAGGTTGCGATCGAGGCGCAGAACGACCCGACGCTGATGCCCCGGGCGACCGAGAGCATCGACGGGATGAAGGCGCTGATCGCACGCCTGATCTCCCGCGGCCATGCCTATGCCGTCGGCGCGACCGGCTCGCGCGTTGTGTACTTCGACGTCCGCAGCTTCGAGCCCTACGGACGACTGAGTGGAAACACCCTCGATGCGCTCAAGGAAGGCGAAGGCGGCCGCATCAGTGTGGAGAATCAGGCCGGCAAGAAGCATCCGGCGGACTTCCTGCTCTGGAAGGAAGACTCGACGCACATCATGAAGTGGGATTCGCCGTGGGGCGCGGGCTACCCCGGCTGGCACATCGAGTGCTCAGTCATGAGCGCATCTCGCCTGCGTGCCACCGGAGGGAAGCCGCTCGACGCCGAAGCTCTGGCCGCGCTGACGGTAGAGAACGGCGATGCGGTCATCGATGTGCACTCCGGCGGCGAGGACAACATCTTTCCGCACCACGAGTGCGAGATCGCGCAGAGCTGCTGCGCATTCAACGCCGCGCCCGAGCAGGGCTCGTTCAGCGCGATGTGGTTCCACCCGCGCTTCCTCATGGTCGAGGGCGACAAGATGAGCAAGAGCAAGGGGAACTTCTTCACGGCCCGTGATCTCTTTGCCGCGCCCCACAATATCGAGCCCGGCGCGCTGCGCCTCGAACTCATCAAGACTCATTACCGCACCAATGCGAACTTCACCATGCAGGGCCTCAAGGACAGCCAGCGAACGGTGGAACGCTGGCGACGATTCCTTGAACTCGCCGGCGCACCTGCGTCTGCACACGGCGCTCCTTCACGCGTGGAACAGGCCTTCGCCGCGGCGATGTCCGAGGACCTCAACATCGCCGGAGCGATCGGTGAGCTCAACAAGTGGATCGGCGAAACGCCATCGCCCACTCCTGCCGACGCACGTTCGCTGCTGAACATCGATGCGGTCCTCGGCGTCCTGTCGCTGGAAAGGCCGCAGGCCGCGCAGACCAGCATCGGCGTCTTCATTGGCTGCGATGCCGACCCTGCCGTGCTCGCCAAGCTTGAAGAACGTCTCGCCGCGCGCAAGGCCAAGGACTTTGCCGCATCCGATCGCATCCGCGATGAACTCGCGGAGATGGGCTATGCCATCAAGGATGTCGCGGGTGGCAAGGTCGAAGTGCGCAAGTAGAGGCCCGGGCGCAAGCCCGGGCGTTCGAGGTTCATTGCTCGTGATTGACATAGTGGATCGCCTCGGAAAGCCCAACATCCCGAAAGATGTGCCGGGTGCTTCCGTGTCGAGTCCACACCTTTGCGCACCTATCCAGTAGCCCGGCTTCTTGCATCCGGCGAGATGACCATGCCTTGAGTTCACCCATAACTTTTTCTGGAGAGTACCCGCTTGCCCCGAGAACAACATGCACATGAGTCGTGCGAACTTTGATCGCGAGCAACAGCCACCCACGGATCTCCAAGTGCTTTCTGATTGTTGAATCGACCACGACGCGCTGACGGTCACTGAGTATGAACGGCTGCTGCGTCAGATAGTCAGCATCGCTCCGGTTCAACCCACGATGAGGAACAAGCATCGGCGTGCCGTACACGTTCTGCATCCGATCGACCGATCCCCGTTCATCACCATTTAGCCACTGTTCGTGCCAACTCCAAGTGATGAAGTAGGCGGTCGCGCCGGTTGTGGCCATAGCGGCGAGTCTACCAACTGAACGCCCGGGCTTGCGCCCGGGCCTCCTCTCGTATTCGCCTCACTCCTCGCCAAGGGTCTTCTTCCGCCGCAGCACATGGTGATAGTGCTGCGCGAACCGGTGCGCCTCATCACGGATCGCCTGGCACAGCTTCAATCCAAGATTCTCTCGTCCGAGCTTGATCGGTTCCCCTTGTCCGCCCAGCGCTGTGGGGGGGCAGCCATCGCCGCCTTCCCGAAACACGAAGATGATCTCATCCTTCTTCGCCAGCGAAATCACCATCGGTGGCTTCACGTTCAACTCTCTGAACGCTTCCATTGCCGCGTGCAGTTGGCCCATCCCGCCGTCGATCAAGATCACATCCGGGTACAGTTCGTTGCCCGTTCCCGCCTCGCGATACCGGCGCGAGACAACTTCGCGGATGCTCGCGTAGTCGTCGTTCACGCCCGCGCGGCCATCCGGGCCCGTCTCAAGCACACTCTTGATACGGTACCGGCGATACTCGTTCTTCAAGGGACGCCCATCCACAAAGCAGACCTTGCTTCCGACCGTCTCCCCGCCCTGCAGGTGCGCAATGTCGATCGCCTCGATGCAGCGGATGGGTGATTCCATCTCCAGCGTCTTCTGGAGCGAACGCAACCCCTTCTTTGGATCGACGTAGAAGCTCTCCGCTTCCGGCTGCCACTCATCTTTCCGGCCACCCCTTGCCCGCTCATCGAGCCGCTGAATCGCCTTGATCTGATCTCGCAGCACCGCGGCCTTCTCGTACTCCAGTTCCGCCGCGGCCGTGTTCATATCGCGTTGCATCTGACGCAGCATCACCGACCGCTTACCGGTCAGGAAGTCGGTGAAACGTTCGACATCCGCGCGGTACTGTTCGCGGCTGATTTTCGCCGCGCACGGCGCAGTACACATGCCGATGTTGTACAGCAGGCACGGGCGAAAGCTCTTGTTCCTCTCATCCCCATCGATGATGTCCAAGGAGCATGTGCGGAACTTGAAGACCCGTTGCAGCAGATTCACCGCTTCGCGCAGCGCACCCGGTCGCGTGAAGGGCCCGAAGACCTTCGCGCCCTTGAACTCCGGCGCCTGCAGGTTCCGCGTCACGACCACGCGGGGGAAGTCCTCCTTTGTGCTCACCACCAAATACGGAAACGTCTTGTCATCCGTCAGCCGCGCGTTGAAGCGGGGCGAGATGTCCTTGATAAGCCGATTCTCGGTGAGCAGTGCCTCCCACTCGCCCTCGCAATCGAGCGTCTCAAAGTCGTGTACCACCTCGAGTAGCGGGCCTTTCCGCGGCCCGAGATCGGCCGAGGGAATGAAGTAGCTCGAGACCCGGTCGTTCAGCCGCGAGGCCTTACCGACATACACGACCACATCATGGCGGTCCTTCATCAGATAGACACCGGGGATGTCCGGCAGAGCCCGCGCCTTGCGGAGCAGCCGCGCAAGCCGCTCCTCGCGAGTCTCGGATCCCCACGCAGGGGGAGCCGCGGATTGGGCCTCCCCATTCGCACGAAGCGGTCCGTGTTCAGCATCATAAGGCTTTGTGGACAAGCTGAACTGTATGTGACCTCAGCGGCGAGTTGTTCAAGAGGGCCACAGCAGGCGGATCAACGCCAGCCATACGGGGATGCCTACGGCGATATTGAGTGGGAAGGTGATGCCCAGAGCCATGGTCACGTAAAGCCCGGGGTTGGCCCGTGGCAGGGCCAGTTTCAGGGCCGCGGGCGCGGCGATGTACGATGCGGAGCCGGCCAGCAGCGTCATCAACAGGGCATCGCCTTCCGACATCCCGATGAGCCTCGCCGTCAACAGCCCCAGCGTACCCTGCACCGCCGGCGCAACCGCCGCGAACACGACGCACGCCCAGCCCGTCCGGCCGATCTCGCGTAGCCGCTTGGCCGCGAGCAGGCCCAGATCAAGCAGGAAAAAGCAAAGCGCTCCGACGAACATGTCCTGGGCGAAGGGTTTGAGCATCGCTGCGCCACTCTCGCCAGCGACGACTCCCACGGCCATGGAGCCCAGCAGCAGAAAGACCGGGCCGTTGAGGAATGACTCGTGCAGGAGCTTGCCCCAGGAGGCGCGGGCCGCGGCATCGGCCGAGTCGGGGTCCGACCCCATCCGCGCCAGGATCAGACTCACGACGATTGCCGGGGACTCCATGACCGCCATAACAGCGACCATGTATCCCGACTGTTCGATCTTGAGTTCGCTCAGCACGGCGCTGGCAGTGATGAACGTGACGGCCGAGATCGAGCCATAAGTGGCGGCAACGGCCGCGGCGTTCGTTCCGTCCAGCCGCCTACGCAGGACCGCGAAAACCCCGACCGGGATCACCGCCGACAGCCCGATCCCGGCACCCACGGCCAGGAACAGGTCCGTGCTTGGGCCGCTGGCCCCCAGACTCAGCCCGCCCTTGAAGCCGATCGCAAACAACAAGTAAAGTGAGAGCAGCTTCGGGATGGGGTGGGGAATCTTCAGCCCGGTTCGGAAGGCCGCGGCGAGCATTCCGAGCACGAAGAATAGGATCGGTGGGGTGAGCAGCGTGGACATGCCGATCAGATTACGCTAATCGTCGCGGCGTCGCCCGAACGACCCATTTCCTCGACGAAAGATCCCCGATGCACACACTCGCCGAATACGACTGGTCCAGCCTCATGACGCCCGAGGCGATGATCGCCCTGCTCACGCTCACCAGCCTCGAGATCGTGCTGGGCATTGACAACGTCATCTTCATCGCCATCCTGTGCGGCCGACTGCCCGAGCACCAGCGCGACAAGGCCCGCATCATCGGCCTCTCGCTGGCAATGTTTATGCGCATCGGCCTGCTCTTTGCCATCTCCTGGGTCATGGGCCTCAAGGATCTCAAGCTCTTCACGCTCCCCATCATCGACCACGTCGTCAGCGGCAAGGACCTGGTGATGCTGCTCGGCGGGCTGTTCCTGGTCGCCAAGAGCACGTATGAAATTCACCACAAGATCGAAACCGGTGGTGTTGTCGAGGCCATTCCGTACGCCGGCACGGGCCAGGGGGCGGCGATCAGCAAAGCCGCGGGCAACGGTTTCGCCATGGCGCTGGTGCAGATTCTCCTCGTCGATCTGGTCTTCTCGCTCGATTCGGTCATCACCGCCGTCGGCATGACGGACAACAAACCGGTGATGGTCATCGCCATCGTCGCCGCCGTTGGCGTGATGCTGGTCTTCAGCGGCTTCATCGCGAGGTTTGTCGATCGGCATCCGACGGTCAAGATGCTCGCCCTCTCGTTCCTCATTCTGATCGGCGTCATGCTGATCGTGGAGGGCACGGGCGGCCACATCGACAAGAAGCTGGTGTACTTCGCGATGGCCTTCTCACTGGGTGTGGAGATGCTCAACATCTGGGGCAAGGCCCGCGCGGCGAAGAAAGCGCTCAAAGCCGCGAAGTAGAAGCTCTGCGTTGGGCTCTCCTGCCTCCCCTTGCTCCTCACAACCGTGCCGCCGGGTCCTGCCGGAAGTACATCTTCAGCGTTTCATACAAAGCGGGCTCGCGCTGTCGAAGCTCGCGTGATCGTTCAAAGAACGCTTCGGTCGCCACCGCGAAGAACTCGGCCGGGTTCGTCGCGCCGTAGCGATCAAGCACCAGTACCGATGCCCCCGGCCGCGCCATCCGCAGCCGGTTGAACGCATCGTTCATGACGTTGCGCCAGGTGCGATACTCCGCCGCGCCACCCAGCGGCGGCGTGCCATCGACCACTCCATCGAGCATATCGAGCTTGTGGGCAAACTCGTGCAGCACCAGGTTCCGCCCGTCATCTCCATCCGCCACGCCGTGGATCGCATCCGCCCAAGACACGATCACCGGCCCGCTGTACCAAGCCTCGCCCAGATTCGGCGATCCCTCGTGCACCACGCCGAGGGCATCGCGCCGCTGGGTCGTCGCGAAGTACCCGGTCGGGTAGACCAGCACTTCCCGCACGTTCGGGTACACGGGGTCGACCAGCGGATCAATCGCAAAGCCAACCAGCAGCAGGGCCGCCTGCGCCGCGATGATCATCCGCATGTGCTCCGTAAGCACCAGCCCGTCGCACCCCTCCCACCGCTTCTCAACGATCATCACGAGGGTCAGATCGCAGAGCGCATCGCGCTCGGATTGTGACAACCCGTGCCACGCCGCGAGCTTCGGGCTCAGCGCCAGCGCCACCCCCGCGCGTGCCGCATCCCCCAAGACCCGCCCGCGTCTGCGCTTTCGAAAGTAGGACAGCACGGTGCATTGTTGCCCGCTCGGGCTTGCACCGCCCGGCTTCAACAATCGCGGAGCTCTACCACATTGAAGCTATCGCTTTCGCCTCAGCGATGCACAAACGCCGCGCGGATGCGGCGAACCGGTGGGGTCTCATCGTCTTCAAAGTCATCCGGTTCGCGGACCGGATGCATCCCCGCCTGTTCAAACAGCGCAACCAGTTCCTTCGCGCTCAGTGGCCACGGCGGGCCCTTGAAGCTCTCCAGGGACTGCTCATCATCCCGGCCGCGGCACACACATACCACCGTTCCGCGGGGACAAGACAGGCTCGCTACCGCGGCAGCCGCGGCTTCGCGCTGCTCGATCGAGACTGCCTGGATCGTGTACACCTCGACAACAAGATCAAACCTGCGGCGAAGTCGAGAGGGCAGATCGAAGAGGTCCGACACCATGAACGATTCGGCCTGCTGCGGGAACCGATGCCGCGCCCAATCGATTGCCGTCGGCGATACGTCAAAGCCCGCCGCGTCATACCCGCGGTTCTGGAGTTCGATCACGTCATCCCCAAGTCCGCAGCCCACAACCGCCGCCCGCGCTCCGGGCCGCACCCGCCCCGGCGCCTCGGCGTTCAGCCAGGAGACCAGAGCCGGGTTGGGGCGCTCCGCCGCCCAAGGCACCTTCGCAGCATCGCGCTGCGCAGCTTGATAGACCTCGTCGTGCCAGCCAGGCGCGCCGGGCACCTTCACCACTCGAGATGCGGCTTGGGTTGCCACTCCAGCGTTGTGCGCTGATTCAGCTAATACTTGGTCCGTGCTCATCTCGCCGACTCCTTCCCCCACCGTCACTTGGCGAAGGGCCCGGACTTCCCCGGGCAGGAGCGTGACGAACACAACGCGCCACTTGCCTCCGGCCCCCAATGCAATGAGGGTAAGCCCCTTTGTTGCGCGGGCACCGAAGACGTTCTCTCAAGTGTAACCTGCAACGGACCTTATAGAAAGCTTTCTCCACTCGAAAACCCTTAAAACGGGGGCAGTGAAAGTCGCACCGAATCAAGCGTTGGTTCGAGCTGGGCGTACCATCCGCTGACTGCGTAGTTTGTGACCCGTTTGCGTCGTTTTCCCCGCCCCGAACATGCATCTAGCCCACTGTTCCTCCTCTTGAC
>ENA-ORBV01001395-ORBV01001395.1-microbial-mat-metagenome-genome-assembly--contig:-NODE-1395-length-53873-cov-8.238661_pt1 | contig 53873 bp, 51 predicted proteins | sample MGYA00237777_ERZ505514 | MGnify/ENA primary metagenome ERZ505514 (study PRJEB26160, sample SAMN06269048) | microbial mat metagenome | isolation source: Oligotrophic lake microbial mat | place... | reverse complement strand
ACGCCACCCCTTCGACATTATTTCAACACTGCAAATTTCGGGCAAGCCCGCGTTGGATCATGAGAGCATGCTTACTATCTTCCAAGGATCGAAAAGGGGCGGCTGCTGCGCTTCGCGGCAGCCGGGTGGGCATCAACTGGATCACCGTTCAGCTAGGCGGACGGTACGAACGCCGCGTACAGCGCGCGCTGCGCTTTCTCGAAGTCATCTGGCACGACACCCACGATGATGTTGAGTTCGGAGGCGCCCTGGTTGATCACGCGAATATTCACGTTGGCGTCACGCAATGCCACAAATACTTTGGCCGCAATCCCGACCGTGCGGCTCATCCCTTCGCCCACCACAGCAATCAGGGCTAGCTCCGGTTCGTAGGTGAGCTTATCCGGTTGAAGGGAGCGTTTGATCTCGTCCATCACGCTGTCGCGTTTATCGTTGAGGATCGCGCTATCCAAAATGACGTTGATGCTGTCGATGCTGGAGGGGCAATGTTCGACACTCAGCCCGTGGCGTTCGAAGATACCGAGCAGTCGATAGGCAAAGCCCACCTCCTTGTTCATCAAGCTTTTGTCGAGGGCGATCATGGAGAAGCCCTTCTTGCCGGCGATTCCCGCAATTTCTGTCGACTTTTCGATCTCGGTCGACAGGTGCTCGCTGATTCGAGTGCCGGGGTGGCTCGGGTGATTGGTATTCATGATGCGAATGGGAATATTCACTTCCCGTACCGGCAACGTGGCCTCGTCGTGGAGCACGGAAGCGCCCATGTACGAAAGCTCGCGCAACTCACGGTAGGTGACCTCGACCATTGGCTTGGGGTTTTCGATCACGCGCGGGTCGGCCATCAACAAGCCAGAAACATCCGTCCAGTTCTCGTAAAGCTCTGCGTGAATGGCGCGGGCGGCGATGGAACCCGAGATATCGGAGCCCCCGCGCGAAAACGTCTTGATGTGCCCTTCCAGATCCGAACCGTAAAACCCAGGGATAACATACAGTGCGTCGAGATCCTGGAGACGTTCACCGAGGAGCTCATACGTCTCTGGATGGACCGACCCATTCGGACTGATCCGAACACACTCGGCCGGTTCGATAAATTTCGCCCCTAAAAACTCCGCAGCCAGACGCCCAAGCAAGTACTCACCGCGTGACGCCACAAAATCCGGCGTGCACTCACTGCGTAGGCTGGCTTCGAGCGCATCGAGCTCGGCTAAGATCCCCTGCCCGAGCGCAAGATCCTTTTGGATCTCGACGAAGCGTTCACGAACACTGCTAAATGGGCTAGAGAAGTCCTGACCAATCGCGGCGAGCCGATGGCAAAGGTAAAGGAGGTCGGTCACCTTAGCTTCCGCAGTGTGGCGCTTGCCAGGTGCCGAGACCACGACAACCCGCCGACGTGAGTCTGCTTGAATGATAGCGCTGACCTTCTTGAGCTGCTCCGCGCTTGCTACGCTGGAACCACCGAACTTGGAGACGATTCTGGTCACGGCGCGGATACTACCCGGGGGCGCTTGTTTGGCTAGGGGGCAAAACTCCCTTACAATCCTCGACAATTCTCGTGGCTCAGCTGATCCTCGACCCCATCGGTATTGTCCGCTCCCCGTTTACCGAACGCGTGGAAGCGCCGCGCCAGGGCCTGGTGCGACCCGATGCCGCGGGAGTGATCGAGCTCCTGGCGGGGAAGGGCTTTGAGGATGCACTCGCCGATCTCTCAGGATTTTCTCACATCTGGGTGCTATTTTGGTTTGACCGTAATCTGGGTTGGCGCCCGAAGGTGCGTCCGCCGAGGAGCGAAATCAAACGTGGTTTGTTCGCGACGCGTTCCCCATATCGCCCCAATCCGATTGGGATGAGCCTGGTGATGCTCGACAGCGTCGTTGGGCTGAAGCTGAACGTCCACGGGCTCGACGTTCTGGACGGGACGCCCGTGCTCGACATCAAGCCCTACGTTGCCTATGCGGATTCACCGCACCCGATTCCCTCCTTAGACGCCCCAACCAGCTGGCTGCAAAGCTCCCCGGCGATCGACGACCCGCGGCAACATGAAGTCACCTTCCGACCGCGTGCGCAAGAGCAGCTCACCTTCCTTCAGGAGTGCGGCTTCGATCTAGCAGCGATTCTGACCCAAAACCTCAAACTTGGGCCAACGCCCCACGCGTACCGTCGGATCCGTGTTGAGGGTGAATTTTCGGTCGTGGCTCACAAGGATTGGCGCGCACGCTTCAAGGTCGATGGTCTTAAAATTCAAGTTTTCTCTATCGGGACGGGTTATCGCCCGAGCCAAATGTCTTCAGGCGTGGCGCCCGTTCTCCATCGGCAGTTCGTCGAGCATTTTGGCTATCCCGGACACGGTTGAACTGGCAGGTGAAGTAAACAGTACGTTACTAGAAGCGGACACCCAGCCGCTCAAGTGGCGTCCCCACACCGATCGTCATCACGAATCCGCTGCCTGAGCTGCGATCAGAAGCCGTAAAGACTTCGCTGTAGCGCATCCCGAAATACATCACGTAGCCGTCGCCGCGATACAGCAAGGTTCCCGCTGGGGCCAGGGACAGATTCGCATCGCTTTGGCGGTCGCAAACGTCGTCGATGCAATCCTTGCGGTGGGCGTAAGCAAATCCAAGATTGAGTTGAGGGCGCAGCACTACATCATCTGAGATTGCAAAGTCGTACCCCGGCTCAGCCTGCAGCAGCCAGAAGTTGGCACTGCTTCTGATGCTGTCGAAGAACCCGTCGCTGTGCGTCTCGCTTGAGCCGAAGTAGTATTCAAGCAAGCCCCCCAGGTAGAGATTTTCGGGCAGCGTGACGCCGCCGCGCAGGCCCAAACCAAAACCGTAGGGGTTCGCTTTCCCATCGCCGGTGTACGCGCCGTAAGCCAGGTGCGCCTCAGCTGCAGGCTGGCCTAGAGTGAAAGCCTTGGGTTCCGCAGCTGCGCCAGGGGCGGACCAGAGCCCGACCGCCAGCACGACGAGCAGCCGTGCGGTTAAACGAGCCATGAACGGCCTTCCAGACATGCGAGCAGACTGCAAAGTATCATCTTCAGGGGAATTTTTTCAAGGCCTTGCGGGGCTCCTCCGGTGTCCGCCGCGCATTTTCCAACGAACGCCCCAGTTCCAACGAGATCCCCATTGGCCGAACGCCCGGACGCGGCTTCGTTCACCTGAAGCAGCGCCTGCTTGGTATGTCTGAGGGGATGCTTGGGTTTCGTTGGGTCGTTCCAATCTTCGCCGCGCTCGTGAGCGTTGGAGTGCTGGTCTGGGTGACGGGTTACACGGCGCGCAAGCGCCTGCGCCGCAGCGTGCTTTTGTTCGTGCCGTACCTGCTGCTGAGCCTCACGCTCGCCACTTTCAGCGCTGTAACGTTGGGAAGTTTCGCGCGTGGCTTGGGGATCGCCGCAGAACTCTTGGAACTGCTCCTGATCATCAACCTCGCTGCCCTCCTCATCTTTGATGTTGCCCTCCCCGCTTCACGCCTGAAGCTTCCCGATATCCTGCACGATCTCTCGGTTGCGGGCGCGTACACCGTGGCCCTGGTGTGGGTGATGCACAGGGCCGATTTCAATATCGCGAGCATTGTCGCCACCAGCGCCGTGGTGACCGCGGTGATTGGCCTCTCGCTTCAATCAACGCTCGGCAATGTCATAGGTGGGCTGGCCCTTCAGATCGATGATTCCATCAACGAGGGGGACTGGATCGAGCTCGAAAACAAGCAGCAAGGTCAGGTCAAGCAGGTACGCTGGCGGCACACCGTCATTGAAACCCGCGACTGGGACACGCTGCTCGTCCCGAATAGTCAGCTGCTCAATCAAACTATCAAGCTCCTGGGGAAACGCGCTCACGCCCCACTTCAGCACCGCGTTCAAGTCAACTTCAATGTGGATTTTCGCCACCCGCCGAGCGCAGTGATCCACACCGTCGATCAGGCGCTGGCGACATCCCCGATCCAGGGCGTGGCGAAGGAGCCCGTGCCCCACTGCATTTGCACGGATCTGGCCAAGGAGAATCGCGATAGCTTTGCTTACTACACGGTGCGTTTCTGGCTGACCGACATTGCCAACGAGGAGCTCGTGAGTTCGTGGGTACGTGAGCGCATCTTCGCGGCACTCACGCGCGCCAACATCCCGCTCGCGCTGCCGGCATCCGCTATCTTTTTATCGCAAGAGAACCAAGCCCGAACGCGGCGCAAGGAATCGCGGTTCATCTCCGAAATACAGCGCGCCTTGACGAGCGTCAGTGTCTTCGCTTCGCTTTCGGAAGCTGAAATCGAAGCACTGGCTCGCCACGCCAGTCGCGCGCGCTTTGCGCCACTCGAACTCATCGCCGTTCAGGGCGAAACGGCTGATTGCCTCTACGTCTTGGCCGAAGGCGAAGTGGAGGTGCGCGTTGCCTCAGCCGAAGGGCAAGAGCGCGTGGTGGCGAGCATGAAAGCGCCTGATTTCTTCGGTGAGTTTGCGCTTATGACCGGTGCTCCACGCGAAGCTACCGTGTGTGCCCGCGGCGACGTGATGTGTGTGCGCATCAACAAGAGCGACTTCCAAGACCTCTTGGCCTCACGCCCTGCGCTCGCCAACGAGATTTCCCTGGCGCTCGCCCAACGCCGAGTGGAGCTGGACGTCGTTCGTGACGATCTGGACGCCGAAGCTAGAAAGAAACGATTGCTGACCGAGCGAGGCAAGATCCTCACGGCGATTCAAGAGTTTTTTGGAATCGATAGCCGCACCTGAGGCTACAACTCATTTTCAATGCGACTCCACCAGGAAGTGCAATCCCAACTCGCGTCCCCGGTTAAGGAACGCCACAGGCGAATACGATTGAGGGTTTCTGTGCGCTCATCATTGCCGCTAAATGCGTGGCGAGTTTCAAAGACCTTTCGCAATTCTATGACCGACAGCTCCGTGTAGTTAAACAGCCGCTCCTGCTTCACGCGGGTGTTCACGCGCAACTTGAACATGTAGCGCGTCTGATCGGTTTTGTCTGGCGGCACGATTTCGTCGCAGCGCACGTAGCCTTGGGTAACGAAGCTGGCCATCTCGGACGTGGTGAGGCGAAGATCTACCGTCACACTGACGCGCCTTCCCCGACCGGCAAAGGAGCGCTGCTATCGATGATTTTCTCGAATACGAATTCGGCCTGTAGATAGCCCACCTGATATTCGCGACCAGGTGCGGGGTTTTCGAGCCTGGGATACTCAATCAGCCGCCAACCATCCCGGAGGGCTTCGAGACCTGAGGTGTACCGAGGCTCAATCTCCACGCCCTGAGCTTCTCGACCTTGTTGGCTAGTTCCGTCGTAGAACGACCAACCCACTACTCGGCTATCCAGTTGCGGCTGCGCGAGATAGAGGACCAATACCTGTTGTCGCGTGCGAACACGCCCGCCCCGGGAAGACTCGATACTGTGGCCACATGAGTAAGGCACGAAGGGCATTCGGATGGCTTGCACCTGGGTTGTGGATGCTTGGCTTTGCTGCGTGCAAGGCCCCTCACACCGCTTCAACGCCTGTCGCAAAAGTGCGAGCACCGTCGACCGAACGTTCCCCAACGCCACGGCCAACTTCCACTGGGACAACTGTCGCACCCGAGCGCTCTAAGCCCATTCTGGCAGTCAACGCCTTCTCACTGCCCACCGCTGCCTTTCGAATGATTGAGCCGTGGCCCTGGCGCGCTTCGAGCGAGCCCGCTCGAACGTCCGTTGCGCCGAGGGTTGGACAACGAAAGAATTGGGCCGCCAGGAAGACACTCCGCGTAGGGCAAAGCCACCTTGCGGTGGCGCAAATCACTGACGACGGGCAATTTGCATTTGTGATTAGCGAGTTGGATGTTAATCTGCGTCTCTTTCAAATCTCGAACGGGCTGAAGCTGGCACAAACACCACTCCCCGACCTGAAAACGTTTGAAGCCTTCGATGCGACGCTCTGGCCCGCCGCGAACAACGACTGCCCTGCCCGAGAAATCTGCGTACTGCTCGGCACCCTGGAAGGCCTCACTCTGCTCAACGCGAGGACTGGTGCCGCGGTGCAGAAGGTTTCGGCTGTCGGCGCCGATCATCTGCGTTTTTCCACTGACAAACTGCTCTTGGGCGCCGCCCTTTCCGAGATCCCTGCGCAGAAATCGGAGCTCGTTATCTATCGCCTCGACGCCGTGGCCGCACCGCTCACGCCAGTGCTACTTGCCAGCTTTGCGGAACGTGTGGACGACTGGGCGCTCTCCGCATCGCGCAAGCTTCTGGCTGTGATTTACTATCCCTCCAATCGGGTTGAGGTGATTGATCTTTCTACCCAACAGTCGCTGTTCTCGGTCCCAGCCCCTAAGTACGCGCACTCGCTCGATTTTTCAGGGGATGAGAAGCTGCTCGCGGTGGGCGGGGAAAAGCTGGAGCTGATCCGGGTAGACGCCCCATTGCTCAGCGTCAGCTTCGAGCACTATGCGAACAACATCCACCAAGTTCGCTTTAACTCGATAACAGATCAATGGTTCACGTCGTCCTATGATGGGAAGATCCGCATCTTCAAGGCGGAAGGCGAAGCTCCTTCCCTCAAGCTGGTTCAGACGTTGAGCCACACGGGCACAGCTAACGTGTACGCACTCAGCTTCACTGCAGATGGGCAGGAGCTGCTTTCAAGTTCGGGCGACCAAACCTTGAAGTTGTGGAAATACTAGGCACTCGAGCCAGGCGCCACGCATGACCCATTCAACGCCGTGCGAAGAGCGCAACCGTCTCGGTGTGTTCCGTGTAGGCGAAAAGATCGTACGTCCAGAGTTCGCGCAACGCGAGTACGGAGGCTAGAGCTCGCACTTCGCGTTCGAACGCTTCAAAGCCGCAACTCACGTAGATGAGCCGCTCGGGCGGCGCCGCAGCAAAAGCTTCCAAGAGCCCAGCATCCAGCCCTTTCCGAGTCGGATCGACAATCACCACATCCGAACCGGAATAGAGCGCGTGGTAGTCCCCCGCCGCTCCGCCGCTCACTCGGGCGCGCGCCTGCGCCGCTTCTGGCAAACTTGCGATCCCCCGCGCCAGGCCAGCGAGTGAGCCGGGATGAAGTTCGTTGAATGCGACGCTTTTGCCCTTCGCCAACAAACCGAGCCCAAAGGTTCCGGCTCCCGCGTAGTACTCAACAACCGACGCACCGCTTGGGACCCAACCGTGCACACGCTGCACCACAGCCTCGAACAATTCGCTGCTATTTTGCCCAAAAGCCGCCGGCCCAAGAAATATCTCCGCGCCACCAAACACCTCCACGAGGAATTCTTCTCCAAGAACATGCTCGAAACGATCGCCCAAGATGCGATTCGTCGACTCAGCATTACCATTCCACCACAAGCTATGCAGCTTCTCGCCCAGCTCCTCGACCATTCCCTCTAAGAATCCGCGGCTCGCGTCGATCTGAGTGTCGTTCATGATCGCCACGACCTGCGCTCGATTGTGCTCGCGTTCCACGGCAACCTGCAGGCCCCTTAACAGCCCAAAACCGGACTGTTCGCTGTAGCTCGTCGTGCCTAACCGTTTGGCGACACGCCGCACTGCCTGAGCCACCTGATTGATAACCGGGTGGTGAATCACGCACTCTGGAATATCCACGACACGGTGGGTTCCCGCTTCAAAGATGCCAAGCTTCGGTTTCCCCGCACGCCCCCGTACGGCCAGCCTGGCTCGCCGCCGAAAGCCCGAACGCTGACCGAACACCCACTGAGCTTCGACACCGCTGACCTCGGCGAGCGCCGCGATCGCGAGCACGCGTTCCTTGCCGGGCCCCACCTCACCGAAGCGCGGGCATCCGGGACAAGGTGGGCGGTGCGAGCAGTCAGCCAGGCGCGCGGACGCAGGAAACACGGGCAGGGTTACGAGCGGAGGCTTCATTGCTAGCGTACCTAGATGTTGGCGGACACGGAGACCACCGAATCCTGGGCCAAGCGCTACGTACTTTCAGAAAGCCTCGCCTACAAGCTTTCTCCCGATTGCCCGCCTTCAAGCTGGGGCGAAGCTCCCGTGCCGCTGCGCTTGCTTTCGCCAGGGCGCCCAAGCGAACTCACACTGGCGAGTGCTGGGACACGGGTTCCTCAAGATCTCAGCGAGAAGAGCGCACGCGCCAAGCTGCTCCACACCTTCTTTCACCACGAGCTTCAAGCAGCCGAGCTCATGTGCTGGGCTCTCTTAGCTTTCAGCGACGCGGAGCTGGCCTTCCGAAAGGGCTTGCTCGCGATCTGTCAGGATGAGATCCGTCACATGCAGCTCTACCACGCGCACATTCAACGCCTGGGGCACCAACTCGGAGATTTCAAGGTTCGAGATTGGTTTTGGGAGCGGGTGCCCACCTGCCAGAGCAAGCTCGCATTCGTGGCGCTGATGGGCATGGGCCTGGAAGCCGCCAACTTGGAGCATTCCGCACTTTTCGCGGAGCGCTTTGAACAAGCTGGTGATCGTGAAGGTGCAGCCCTGCAACGCCTCGTGGGAGAAGAAGAAGTGGCGCATGTCGCTTTTGGGATCTACTGGTTTGAACGCTGGACGCTCGGGCAAGATTTTGAAACCTGGTGCTCACACCTGCCCACGCCGCTTTCGCCGCTCCTGATGCGCGGAAAATCGCTGCATGAGTCACGGCGCGAACGCGCGGGGATGCAGCCTGAGTTTGTTCACCGGCTACGGACATGGCAAGCGTAGCCTGGCTCTTGAATTTGGGAGCCGCTTTGGAGCTCGAAAATCCAAGCGCTTGGGAGCCTGGGGCAAAGATCCGCCGCCAACTCGAACAATTCCTACCGCGTGCCCAACACTTGCTCCGCCTCGAAGATCATCTACTGACCCATAATTCTAGCTTGCCCGCCGAACTCGAAGGCTGCCGTGGGCGTGCCTTTTGTCCCACCCCGAGCGCACTGTCAGCGTTGCAAAAGGCGGGTGCCACGCCGGAACCTGCGCCCGCATTCGAAGTACTCCGACAGGTCAATCATCGACGTTTTGGGCTGCCGCTCGGGGCCGGTGTCCCTGGTGCACGCTTCATTTCCGATGCGGAAGAACTCAGCGAAACGTTGAAGGAAGCAGAGCGAGGCCCTTGGCTGTTCAAGCGACCCTATGGATTCGCGGGCCGTGGCCAGCGCAGAATCACGCGAGCTCTCTCCGCGGATGATGAGCGCTGGTTTGCCGTCGCCCTCAAGGACGGCATTTGGGCTGAGCCGTTGGTCGAGATTGAGCGTGAGTTCTCAACGCACGGTTATGTGTCGGCGGACGGAACTTGGCGGTTGGGTCACGTTTGTGTGCAAGGGGTCGATGAGTATCGCGCCTGGCAGAGTGCTCGACTTGCGACTGTTGGTGAGTGCGAAGGCTACAGGCTCGAAGTCGTGAACCTAGCGGCCGAACGCGTGGCCCAGGCGCTCGCGAGTGCCGGATATTTCGGCCCGTTCGGAGTCGATGCCTTCACGTGGCGCGATCAGCATGGGCTGCATTTGAACGCGCTAGGCGAGATCAACGCACGCTACACCATGGGCTGGGCGATCGGAATGGCACAGGTGTCTAGAGATGAATGGGGGCTCCCCATCACACCAGCTTTCGTTTAGCCGAACGCGCTTCATCCCCGTAGCAAAGGCCGGAAAGAGCCGCTACCTTTGAGGGTGGGGATTCGATTCAAACTCGGGAGACGCGCGAGCTCAGCAATGAACGAAGAAAACGCAGTGGGAACGACAAGCACTGAGTTAACGCGTGCGCTCCACGATCTCCAACTGATTCTCGACGCGCTCCCCGCGTATATTTTCTACAAGGACGCGCACAATCGGATCTTGCGTGTCAATCAAGCCGTGGCGTCAAGTCTTGGAGTCGCGCCTGAGGACATGGTCGGCACGCCCACGGAGCGCTGGTATCCAGCCGAAGCAGCCCGGTATTTTGCGGGCGATCTCGAAGTGATTCGCTCAGGGAAACCGAAGCGCGGGATCGTCGAGCCCATTCACACGGAAGAAGGGCAACGCTGGGTACAGACCGAGAAATTCCCCCAATTCGACGCACAGGGGCAAGTGGTGGGAATCGTGGTGGTTGCCCAAGACATCACCGAGCGAATACGCCTTGAGCAAGAGGTTTCGCGCGCACTCCGGCTCGACAGCATTGGTCGTTTGGCGGGCGGCGTGGCGCATGATTTTAATAACCTATTAACGGCTATCGTTGGCCATGTTGAAGCGATCCTCGAGGAAACGCCTGCCTCTTCAGTCGCGAACGAGAGCTTGCATGCGATTCAGCTCGCCGTGCACCGCTGTGCGGATCTCACCGGGCAGCTACTAGCCTTTGCCAGGAAGCAGCCCCACGCACCCAGCGTCGTGGATCTTAACAATCTGGTGAGCGATGCAAGGCGGATCCTGGCGCGCGTCATCGAGGAGAATGTAGAGTTCAGTCTCACTCTGTGCCGAGACCCCGTGGTGAGCCTCGTCGATGCCGGAGAGATCTCCCAGGTTCTGATCAATTTAGCCATCAACGCGCGCGACGCGATGCCCAACGGGGGCAGCCTTGCCATCTCCACAGGCTCAGTTCTCTTAGACGGCACCGAGCCCGCACAACTGTCGACGGGGCGCTACGCCTTCATTGATGTCGAAGACACCGGCAAGGGGATGAACGAGCACGAACGCCAACACCTCTTCGAGCCCTTCTTCACCACCAAAGAAGTAGGCTCGGGTACTGGCCTTGGGCTTGCCACCTCGTATGGGATCGTGCGCAAGAACGGCGGGGCCATCGATGTTCAAACGCGCGAGGGAATCGGCTCGCGATTTCGAATTCTGCTTCCACTCGCAGATTCACTTCCCGCAACCGCGCAACCGTCAACACCGCTTCAGATTTCCGCTCGGAAGTCTGCAACCCTGCTGTTCGTTGAAGACGATCAAGGGCTCCGCGAGCTCGGGGCTCGAGTGCTCACAGCTGTCGGATACAGGGTGCTGTCGGCCGCGAATGGCGTGGAAGCGCTTGAACTCGCTCTTGGCTCCGAGACTCCGATAAGCCTGCTGATTTCAGACGTGGTCATGCCCCAAATGGGTGGTTTCGAACTCGCTGAACGCCTCCGCCTGCTGTCGCCCAACATCCAAACACTCTTCCTGTCAGGATACGCAGATGTCGCCCAGTTGCGGGGGTCGGCAATGCCCATAGGACCACTCCTGGCTAAGCCGTTTACACGGAAACAACTCCTCGAACGTGTCGACACCGCACTTACTGTGTCCACACCGCACTTACCGAAGTAGCTCAGGATTAGTCCTGTCGCTTGGTTGCGCGTTACGCTTGAGGTCTCCCCACTCTGCCACTTGATTACCCCCGATGACACTCAGTGCCTACGAATCCACCAACCAGTTCATTCAACAGGCGATGGTTCGACTTAAGCTCGACGCCTATTACACGACACTCCTCACCACTCCGAGCCGCGAGATCCGTGTTGAGCTCTCCATCGAACTCGACAACGGAACGGTGGGGAATTTTATCGGTTACCGCGTGCAGCACGACGACTCCCGGGGCCCGTTCAAGGGTGGCCTTCGCTACCACCCGGAAGTTGAAATCGACGAAGTGCGTTCACTCGCCAGCCTAATGACCTGGAAGACAGCGGTCGCTGATGTGCCCTTTGGTGGCGCAAAAGGGGGGATCCAAGTGGATCCGAGTATGCTCAGTCGATGGGAGCTTGAGCGTCTCACACGCAGATTCGTCGACCAACTGGGCAGCACCATCGGCCCCAACGAAGACATTCCCGCGCCGGACATGAACACGAACGCCCAGGTCATGGCCTGGATCTTCGACCAGTACTCCAAGCGCAACGGCTTTAGCCCGGCCGTGGTAACCGGCAAACCCTTGGCGCTGCACGGCTCTTTAGGCCGAGAAGCAGCAACCGGCCGTGGTTGTTATTTTGCGATCCGTGAGGTCCTGAAGGCGGCGGGGCGCGATTTCACACAACAACGTTTCGCCATCCAGGGTTTTGGCAACGTAGGGAGTTGGTTCGCGAAATTTGTAAGCGCAGCTGGTGGCAAAGTCGTGGCGGTGAGCGACGCCTACGGTGGTGTTCAGAATGCCCAAGGCATCGATATTCCTGCGCTGTTGGCGCATCACAAGGTGACCGGACAGGTCGTCAATGGCGCCGGGACCCAGCCCATCTCGAATGAAGAACTGCTGGTTTCGGATTGCGACGTGTTAGTTCCGGCGGCCTTGGGGCACGTGATCGATGACAAGAACGCCGGCCAAATCCGAGCTAGATATGTGCTGGAGGCCGCCAACGGCCCCGTTACCTTCGAGGCCGATCGAATCCTAACGCAGCGTTCGATCGTCTGCCTGCCGGATATCTGGGTGAACGGAGGTGGCGTCACCGTGAGCTATTTCGAGTGGGTGCAGAACACTCAGAATTTTAAGTGGACCGAAGAGAAAGTCAACGCGGAGCTTGAGACACGAATTGTCGATGCCTACCGAGCCATCTGCGACATGCAGACGGAACTCAAGTGTAATATGCGCACTGCCGCATTCGCTCTAGGCGTCAGCCGAGTGAAAGCAGCCACCGATGCGCGCGGCTTGGGCTAGCCCAGAGCGACGCGCGCATTGCGGAATAAGCGCATGAAGGGCGCATCTTCGCGCCAACTCTTGGGACGATAGGAGTGTTGCACGGCCCGGAACACGCGTTCCGGGTGAGGCATCATCAGGGTGACTCGCCCGTCCGGCGTCGTGATGGCCGTGATGCCAGCTTCTGAGCCATTGGGATTTTCGGGATAACGCGCCGTCGGCGCACCGCTATCGTCCACGAACCGTGCGCTCACGAGCGAGGCTTGCGTCAAGCGTTCGCACTCTGCGGCGTTGGTGAACTCGACCTGACCTTCGCCATGTGCGACCGCGATCGGAAGCAAGGAACCCTCCATGCCAGCCAGCAAGATAGAAGGAGACGCCTCGATCCGAATGCGCGAAAGACGCGCCTCAAATTGCTCCGAGCGATTGCGCACAAACTTAGGGAAATCTTGAGCGCCCGGCATGAGCTCTCGCAGATTTGAAAGCATCTGACAGCCATTACACACGCCAAGCGTCAAGGTATTCGCTCGCCTAAAGAATTCGATGAATTGATCGCGGGCGCGCGCGTTGAACAAGATAGATTTGGCCCACCCCTCCCCCGCTCCCAACACATCACCATAGGAAAATCCGCCGCAAGCAGCCAACATCGAGAAATCGGCGAGAGTCACGCGTCCTTCCAAGATATCGCTCATGTGAACATCCACGGCCGTGAATCCAGCACGGTCGAAGGCGGCCGCCATCTCAACCTGACCGTTGACGCCTTGTTCGCGCAACACGGCGACTTTAGGCCGAGTGCCACTCAACACGAACGGGACAGCGATGTCGTCATTGATATCAAAGGTGGCCTGCACCGAGAGCCCCAGCTTACCCGGTTCCAAGCGTCCCGCGTGTTCTTCGTTGGCGCACGTCACATCGTCGCGCAGCGCCTGCATACGAAAGCTTGTCTCAGACCAGATCCCGCGCAACGCCGCGCGCTGACCCACAAATGCCGAAGCACCAGCCCGCGCGAAAGTGATGTTCTCTGAACTATTGGGCACGCCCACATCAAAGACGACACCCGGCATACCCACCTCAGCGAAGGCGCGCTTCACCCTTGCCACATCACTCTCACGAACTTGCAGCACAGCTCCAAGCTCCTCACAGAAGAGCACTGAAAGCAGCTCTCCCGAGAGCTCACTCAGCTCGATGTCGAGCCCCATACCCGAAGCAAAGGCCATTTCAAGCAGTGTGACGAACAAGCCACCGTCCGACCGGTCATGATAAGCGAGGAGCACCCCCTCACTATTCAACGCCTGAATGACAGCGAAAAAGCCCTTGAGATCGGCCGCGGACTCGAGATCGGGCGCCTCGGCTCCCACCTGACCGAAGACCTGCAGCAGACAGGAACCACCCAGCCTCTGTTTTCCGCGCCCAAGATCCACGAGCAGCAGGCGTGTGGCGCCCTCGCTTTGGGACAACTCAGGCGTGAGCGCTCGCCGAACGTCATACACTGGGCTAAGCGCACTCACGATCAGCGTGAGTGGCGAAGTCACGCTCTTCCTCTTGCCCTCTTCTTCCCAAACGGTGCGCATCGACAGCGAATCCTTACCGACGGGAATCGCGATCCCCAATTCCGGACACAGCTCCTCACCCACGGCGCGAACAGCATCAAACAAGCGTGCATCTTCCCCAGGCTGGCCAGCAGCTGCCATCCAGTTTGCCGACAGCTTGATGTCTGAAAGGCGCGAAATAGGTGCACTCGCGAGATTTAAGAGTGCCTCAGCCACTGCCATGCGCGCCGAAGCCCGAGCGCTCAAAAGTGCGAGCGGTGCTCGTTCGCCCATCGCAAAAGCCTCACCCGTGTAACCTTCAAACGAACTCGCCGTCACGGCCGCATCCGCCACCGGTACCTGCCACGGCCCCACCATTTGGTCACGACAGACAAGGCCCGTGATAGTGCGGTCCCCTATGGTGATCAAGAAGCTCTTATCCGCAACCGTCGGCAAGCGAAGCACCCGTTCGGCAGCTTCGGCAATCGAGACGTCGAGGGCGGGCGCCGTCGCCACATCAAAGCGCCCGCGTTCGACGCGGCGCACCATCTTGGGCGGCTTCCCAAGCAAAACCTGCAACGGCAGATCGATGGGAGTGTTCTTGAAGTGGCTATCTTGAACTTTCAACAGGCCTTCCGGAGTGGCCGTGCCCACCACGGCAAACGGAGCGCGCTCGCGAGCGCAAATCGCTCGAAAAACCTCGAGCTTTTCAGGATCGAGCCCGAGCACGTAGCGCTCTTGCGCCTCGTTGCACCAGAGCTCCAAGGGCGACATCCCGGGCTCCTCGCTCGGGATACTCCGTAGCTCCAGAATTCCGCCCTTTTGGGAGTCAAAAATCAGCTCGGGCAACGCGTTCGACAGCCCGCCTGCACCCACATCATGAATGGAAACGATGGGGCTTTCAGCGCCCAGCGCCCAACAGGCGTCGATCACTTCCTGGCAACGACGCTCCAGCTCCGGATTACCCCGCTGCACTGAGGCGTAATCTAGATCTTCTGACGAAGTTCCGGAAGCCATCGAAGAAGCCGCGCCGCCGCCCAACCCGATTAACATCGCAGGGCCACCCAGCACCACAATCGGCGCCCCCACCGCCATCACGCCTTTCTTAACATGGCCCTCGCGGATATTGCCGATGCCCCCGGCCAACATGATGGGCTTGTGGTAGCCGCGAACCTCGGGGCCTGCGACGCCGGGCGCCAGCAACTCAAACGTTCGAAAATAGCCGCACAGATTGGGACGACCAAATTCGTTATTGAATGCAGCTCCGCCGATCGGGCCTTCCAACATGATGTCCAGCGCAGAAGCGATGCGATTCGGCTTACTGTAAGCGATCTCCCACGGTTGGATTGCGCCTGGCAAGCATAGGTTGGAGACGGAGAAGCCCGTGAGCCCTGCCTTGGGTTTCGCCCCCTGCCCCGTCGCCCCTTCGTCGCGAATTTCCCCACCGGAACCTGTAGCGGCACCCGGATGGGGTGAGATGGCTGTCGGATGGTTGTGAGTTTCAACCTTAAAGACGATGTGAATTGGCTCTTCCGTCTTCTGATAGACGTGGCTCACGGGATCGGAAAAGAAACGAGCTCCCGAAAAGCCTTCAATCACGGCCGCATTGTCTGAATAAGCCGAAAGCACACCCGCTGGGCTGGCTTCAGTGGTGCGGCGGATCATTTGGAAGAGTGATTTGGACTGAGGTTCACCGTCGATGATGAAGCTGGCGTTGAAAATCTTGTGCCGACAGTGTTCGCTGTTTGCCTGGGCAAACATCATCAGCTCCACATCGGTGTAGTTGCGCTTCAGGCGCAGCGCATTTTCGACCAAATAGTCGATCTCGTCTGCTGCGAGGGCCAATCCAAGCTCCTGGTTGGCTTTCTCCAACGCGCTTTTACCCGCTTCGAGCACATTCACCGTGGCCAGCGGCCTCGGCGACGCCTTACCAAACAGAACATGAGCCTCCGACACTCCCTGCAGCACGGATTCCGTCATGCGATCCGAAAGGTCAGCCACCAGAGCTGACTCAGCATCCACTTCGCCCGCGATCGTATAGAAGACGCCGCGCTCAATCCGTTGCACGACCTCCGCGAGACCACAGATGCGAGCGATGTCGGTTGCCTTGGACGACCAGGGTGAGACCGTGCCGATTCGAGGCACCACGAGGATGCGCAGACCCGAGAGTGTCGAGGCCTCTTCGCGAGCCGTCGCCGTGGTTGGGGGCAGCTCAGCCCCTACCATCCCGCGCGGTCCATAATTGAGGAGCCGTGTGAGCACCGCCGTCTCTGTTGGATCCGGGGGCCGAAGCTCGTCCACGAAGTGGATGAATTCAGCATACACCCCTAGAACTCTTGGGTTTTTTTGGCGAACCCGCGCGAGCGTTTTGGACAGTCTGCCTGCGGTGAAGGCGGGTGCCCCTGGAAACGTGAGCATTGACCGGGAGCCTCCCCCGGAGAGCACCCGACCTGCAAGCAGGTTGATTCCCAGAATGAGGCTCGCACCTTCAGAAGACCTGGGGCAGACTCACTTCTCTAGCTGGGCTTTAGCGTAGAAAATGGCGGATCTCCGAAATAAACCACTCTCCTGGGTGAACGCTCCGGGCCCTGAAGAAGAGGCCGCATTCCGTGTCGTGGATTCAAGCACCGGCCCTCAAAGTGGAGTGCAAGGCGGTGGCGTCAGCACGGGCTCGCGCGGTGGACGCATTCTACTCGTCGACGATGATCCGTTGATCCTGCGAAGCATGCTCCGCTTGCTTCAAGTGGAGCGCCCCAGGCTATCCGTGGTGTCGGTAGCCACGGCTCAACTTGCCCTGGATCGCCTGAGTGAAGAGAGGTTCGACGTCATGGTAACGGATCTCGAAATGCCCGGGATGCGTGGCGAAGAATTGTTGGAGCGGGCGATGCTCCTCGACCCGACGCTAACCTGCGTCGTTCACTCGAATCAGGTGCTGTGCCTGCCGAGCGAACTCCGCGCCAAGCTCCGCGCGACGATCAACAAGCCGGCGAGCAGCGCGGAAATTTGCGCCACACTCGACGATGCGATGGGCCGCGCTGAGCACCTGCGCGATAGCTTGAACTGGATCTGAGCACGCCGCGCCTTTGGCGTAACGGGAGTGCGAACAGCTGCACATGCGGCTATGGTCTCGGGGAAAAGTTGCACCAGTACGGTGGGCGGGTCCCAATATTCACTAGCTGACTGTCATATTCAGCAAGAATTGCGATTCTTGTCGGATTTGTACTTATGCTAGATCGGACTCATGGACATCGAACCTAAGTCTGATGAGCACGCGCCGATTTTGGATGATCTCTGCGATCCCGAGCGGGTGATCAACATGGTGAGGTCCGGTTTTCCTCACAAGGTTCAGGGGCTGAAGCTCGGGCCAAGAACCATCCCGCATCACGTCGTGATCTTCGTGGCCGCGAATACCATCCACTGCCACTACGACGACAAGCACGAGATCCTCGCTAACAACGACCTGATTTGGTTCCCACCCAACTATCCGCATGAGATCGTGCAGGGCCAGTTGCCTGTGAATGTCTGCTTCCTGCGCTTCGAAATTGCTGCGCCTCCCCCGGCAGAGAGCGAGTCACCCCTGAGCGCCGCACGCCCGAGCGAGGTCCGCGCCGTCCTGCCAATTGCGGAAGAGCCGGTGATTATTCGAGGAGCCAGCGAGGCACGCCCGATCATGGAGCAAATCCTCCAGGAGCACCGCTCGCCGCTGGCGTATCATTCAGCCAAGCTAAAGGGGCTGATGCTGCTGCTGTTCACCACCATCTTGCGTATGGATCAGAGCGCTCAGGGTCAGAAGCGCAGCCTATCGCTCGGTCAAAGAAAAGCACTCGCCTCGTGGGTCGATCAGAACCTGGCACAATGGCCTGACACCGACAACATGGCCAATGTGGTGGGTCTTTCAACGGACTACTTCACTCGGCTCTTCCGCAGCACCTACGGCAAGGCGCCGCGAGCCTGGCTCATGGAGCAGCGCGCATTCCGAGCAGCAGATCTTTTTGCCGAATCGCAATTGAGCGTCACCGAGGTTGCGCACGCGCTCGGCTACAAAGAGCTCTTCTTGTTCAGCCGCCAATTCAAGCAGGTGGTGGGCCTGAGCCCACGCGATTACCGCGCACGCTGTCGCACCACCAATCCGCCGCGTTTGGCCGTACGAAATTGAAGCCCGGGCGCGCTCTAGGACGCGCCTCAGAGGCCCTTCCGCAGCTCGACGAGCAGAGCCTGGGCCAGCTGCTCATACTCGCCCGGCGTGTTGTACAGGTGCGCTGAGATCCTGATCCAACGCCGTCCGGGCGTTGGCCAATCGAATACGGGCACCTCAATCTGGTGTTCGTTGAACAGCGCTCGCTGAAGTGCCGAGACGTCGAACGCGGAGTGGTTTGGCGTCACCGGTTTTCGCCGCACGTACGGAAATTGGGCGTCAGAATCTGGCAGCGGCAGTGCGACCAAGCTGCCTAGGAATGCCTCAGGCACCGGTGCCGAGATTTGGAGCGCTTCGCACAGCAGCTTCCGGGCTTGCAACGCCAGCTGCCGGTTGTGATGCCGGACTTCATTCCAACCGCCCGTTGCTAGTTTCCCCACGGATTCGATGGCATCCGGCACCGAAAGCCAGGCACTGGGATCGCTCGTGCCCGGCCAATCAAATTCCTCCCAAAACCTAGAGCGCCCGCGTGCCGCAGTACGCCCATGACTCACCACCAAAGGCCGCACCGCGTGCTGCAAATCGGGCCTCACGTAGAGAAATGCCGCGCCTTTGGGTGCACACACCCATTTATGAAAATTGCCTGTGTAATAGCCAGCACCGAGCTCATCGATACCCGGCTCCAACATGCCCGGAGCATGCGCCCCATCCACCATCACCTCGACTGCCCGCGCGGACAGCGCCCTCACCAGCTCCTGAATAGGCAACACAATTCCAGTCGCACTCGTCACATGATCGAGGAGCGCAAAACGAGTCCTGGCTGTCACGCGCTCTAGAATGGCGGTTACAATCTCTCCACTTTCGGTGAATGGCAGAGGCAGCTGCGCCTGCACCACTGTCGCGCTGCGACGCTCCGCGACCGCATGCAACGCATTCAGGCACGCGCCGTAAACATGATCGGTCGTGAGCAGCTCGTCACCCTCTGAGATATCGAGCGAACTCAGTACGGCGTTCACGCCAGACGTCGTGTTAGGCACGAACACGAAATTCTCCGCGGCGCTCCCCACAAACGCCGCAGCTTTCTGGCGAGCTTCATCCAATACCTGCGCGTAAGTGTGTAGGAAAAACTGAACGGGCTCGCGCTCCAGCAGATCTTGCCAGCGGCGTTGACACGCAACCACCTCACGGGGACACGCTCCAAAGGCACCATGATTCAAGAATGAAACGGCGGGGTCCAACGCCCAATGGGCACGCATGAGCCTATTGGACCATGGCTGTACTCCTTCCACCAGAGTACGGAGTTCAGCCTAGAAAGACGACTCGCAAGGCCGGCCCAAGCCTCGAACCCCTTGCGTCTAGCCGCGAAATTGGCCAGCGTCCACACCATGCTGAAGCGCCCATGGCAAGCAACTTTGCTGGCACTGATCGGATCTTTGTTGGGGTTAACCTTTGCAGCGCTCTCAACCACCGATTATGCGGCGCACTTAGACCGCGGCGTGCACGATCTGCATTGCAGCCTGATCATCGGTGCTGCGCCGACATCCGATGCTGAAGCCTGCCGCGCGGCGATGTACAGCCCGTATTCAGCGGTGCTCAAAGACAAGCTCTGGGGTGGCCTGCCCATCTCGCTGTTCGCGCTCGGCGCCTTCGCTTTTTTCGCAGGTTTTGCCCTGTATCTGCTGCTCGCAGGAACACGGGTCAAGCGTGCCAGCCTGATCCTGTTTGGGCTCACCGCGCTCACGCCCCTCATGGCCTCCATCTTGATGTTTGCCATCTCGATGCTGAAGCTGGGTTCGCTATGCAAAGTGTGCGTGGGGATCTACGTCTCCTCTATCCTGCTCGCGATCGCGGGCGCACTCATTCTGAACGCGAGTCGCGGGGCCACGAAGGGAAAGCTGGGAGAGTCGCTGGCGCTCAGTTTGGGCGGGTTAGCCGTTTTGGGCGCCTTCACGCTGCTTCCTGCGGTGGTGTATGCCGCTTCTGCGCCGAATCACACCTCCTTTCTCAACACCTGCGGCAAGCTGGAGCGGCCTGCCACAGCCGGCGATGACCTGATGATCTTACAAACACCGCTCTCCAAGAAGGCGGCGCTGCTGTTCGAAGATCCCCTGTGCCCCACCTGCAAAGCGTTCCACGAACGCCTGGTGATCGAGGGCATCTTCGACCGCTTGGACGCCAAGCTCGCGTTGTTCCCTCTAGATAGCGAGTGCAATTGGATGCTCTCGGAGCCGCTGCATCCGGGTGCCTGCATCCTGGCGCGCGCGATTCTATGCAGCGGGAATCAAACCCGCGAAGCCATGGATTGGGCCTACAAGAACCAAGAGGCGCTAGCCGCCGCTGGCAAGCGCGGACCGAAGCCCCTTGAAGCGTTGATCACCGAGCGCTTCGGGCTCGCCATGCAAACCTGCATGCACAGCCGCGACACCACAGTACGCCTGAACAAGCACCTGCACTTCGCGTCTGACAACAAGATCGCCGTCTCCACTCCCCAAGTATTCCTCGGCGACCAAAAGCTCTGCGAGGAAGATACCGATATCGGTCTTAAGTTCACACTCTCCAAGCTTGCGCCCGAGGTACTGCCATGACTGCCCCCATGATGCCCGCAATCCCACCGCGCGAAGAGCCCCCTGAGCCAAAATCGGGAGCCCCGATGGGCGCGATTTTCGGGGGTATCGGCTTTGGGATCGCCTGCGCCTTGATCGCGATCGGCATGGTTTCCAGCAGCGTGAGCAGCGCCAAAGAGCGGCTGATGGCACCCGCCGCTGAGGCCAACAAGCCGAAGATCGCGATCGCAGATCAGGCAGAGCTGGCTTATTGCACGCCTGAATTCAAGAAAGTGTTGGAGCGTGTGCTGCACTCGTGTGGCCTGGCCACGGACGCGACCACACGCCGCGGTTGCAAGCCCGCCGATATCAAGACGTTCGCCGCGATCAGTGATGACGATTTCAACGCGCTCTTCACGCCCTTAGAGGATCGAGGCGCTGTGCTCTTATTCGATAACAACGCCGATGCGCTCGATGAAGCGGCCGCCAAGATCTTGGATGAAAAATGGTTCGACCGCCGCGGTGCTCGCTATTTCTTCGTCGTCTCTCGCTCATCCAAAACAGGCACGGTCGACAAGAATCGCGCGCTCTCACACCGCCGCGCCAATTCGGTGATGTTTCACCTCAAAGAAACGTCTAAAGATCCGGACATTGAGAAAAAGGCGGGCCTGCTTTGGCTCGGCAATGAATTCGCTCAGCTTCCTCACGAGTACTGCACATGGACCAATTCCCGCCCCGATCAGAAGTGTGCCGAAGAGGCGATCAATCGCAGCGCGTTCGTCTCATGGGTCGACTGCCGGCTCTAATCCTCGTTGGCTTGCTCGCAGGTTGCGAAGAGCGGCCTGAGCCAAGCCTGGCACCTAAGGCGCGCAGCCAAGGTGTGGTGGCTACGGCGGATGCGGTGCCAGCGGCGCCTCGTGTTCAGCCGAGCGCTCCAGAAGCGAACAAGCCCACCAAAGCTCGCGCTCAACTGTGCTCGCATGAAGCCTCCGGTGATCCCTTCCCAGATCAAGCGCTGGCGCGCGTCGAAGGCGAGCTGGGGCGCTCAAATCTGAAGCCTAAAACGGGCGGCGGGCACTGGACGTGGGTGAATCTCTGGGCTGCCTGGTGCGCACCGTGCAAGGAAGAATTGCCGCGGCTCATGGCATGGCAGAAATCATTAGGCTTTCGCCTGCATACGATTTCAATCGACGACGATGAGCGCCAGCTCCGCAACTTCCTCAGTTCCTCATCTGCGCCGCTCCAGGCTTCCTTTTGGTTGCCCGAGGGCGCCCCGCGCGAACAATGGCTGAAAGCTGTAGGTGTCGAAGCCGATCCCGAGCTGCCCATGCAGCTGCTCTTCGATCCCAAAGGCAAGCTGCGCTGCATGATCCAAGGCGCCGTAGAACCCAGCGATTTGGCGCGGGTTACCGAGCTCGTCCACTGAAGCCCATGCCAGGCACCGAAGCGTGCTAGGCTTCTACCTCGTGACCACCGCCAAAGAACGAGCCGACCTCCGCCGGAAAACCTGGACCGGCGGCGTGGCCCATTCGTTCGCTGAAATGGACGAACAAGACCTCCACTTCTGGCTCTCAATGGCTCCGAGTGAACGCGTCTTAGCCATGTGGTCGTTGGTTGAAGACAGTTTAGCCTTGAAGGAGTTTCGTGGACCTGCACCCCGACTTCAGAGATCTATTGGCGGAGTTCGTCCGCTACGAGGTTAGTTTCGCAATCCTAGGTGGCTACGCCGTGGGGCACCACGCCAAGCCTCGTGCCACCAAAGACTTGGATCTCCTCGTGGCAGGTTCAAAAGAGAACTTGGAGCGCGTTGCGAACGCCCTTTCGACATTCGGTGCGCCAAGCACTGTCACGGAAGCAGCTCGAACGATGCAACCTCACGACATCGTGTACCTTGGTGTCGCACCCGTTCGCATTGATATCCTCACCAGCGCAGACGGCATTGACACCGACTCGGCCCTGAGCCGCACGGAGACGGTGAACCTGGGTGACCTCGAAGTGCCAGTGATTGCCCTCGATGACCTGATCGCCAACAAGCGCGCTTCGGGGCGCCCTCAAGACCTAGCGGATGTCGCTCTTTTGGAGCGGGTACGCGCACGCAGGAGCTGATTCGAGCCTGGTAGCGGTATGGGAACACGAATGTGATCGGGACATCCACTACGCCGGCAGATGCAGGCGACATCGATCTTGGAGGGCCCGCCACAGATATAGTGGCGGGCTACTGGCACAGCTGCGCAAGGCTAATGGGCGGTGCGCTTCGCTGTTGGGGCAAGTCTAATTATGGCCAGCTTGGCTATGGCAACACAGCTAGCGTCGGTGACACCGAGACTCCCGCTTCTGTCGGAGACGTCCCGCTCTACTGAAAGCACCCTTTCCCTATGGGCAAACGCTCAGCCCTGCCGCATGGTCACAATGCACCGCAAGAGTAGGGTCCTTTGCGGGTTGACCAGTGCCGTCTGGTCCCAACGAAAGCAAGACGTGCTGCATGCGGCAGCAAAACTGGGTCTCAGTATGCCTGGTCTGGCACTCCGTTATGCATTCGGCGTTGGTCTCACCATCGGAGAAAAGTGTCGTGAGCGCCTTAATGTCGTGGCAGCTGTCGCCAGTGAAATTCCAAGCCGTGCAGAAATCATTACAGGTTTTACCCTTGGCTGAAGCGTCCGCGCTCTCTAGCGTGCACGTACCTGGGAACCCCGCAACTCCGACGTTGCCTGCTCCACCGGTCGCACTCGCGCCGCCCGAATTATTCGTTCCACCCGCCGCCGCTCCGCCCGAGCTGGTTCCGCCGGTTGCTTTAGAACCGCCCGTAGCTCCACCTGAGCTGCTCCCACCCGTCGACGATTTACCGCCCGTTGCGCTGACGCCACCTGAGCTCCCTCCGCCCGTCGATTTCCCAGCCGTGCCCCCGGTCGCAGGTGAACCACCCGTCGCGGAATCGTCAGAGCACCCCGAGATAGAAGCTGCAACCACGGCAAGAACCAGTGCGGACGACTGAAGAATTCGGGAAGTATTCATAGGTGGCCGGGATGGTCCGATCGCTTCTCAAGAGTGTCAAGCGTCGCAGGAGGCTCAGCGTCGCGTTTTCGCCCAAGCAACACGCGGTTGCCAGCCGCGGCGGAACTTTGCAGGCCCGTGCGGCGCCCATCGTGATATTGTACATGTGTACGCATAGGCCCCGCAATTTGACGCCTCATACTAGATTCGAGTCCCAATACCGGATTGCTCGATCTCGCTGCTGTTAGTCTGTAGTTAATCAGCAAGATTCTCATTCAAGAACTGGCGCCCCAGTTCCCTTAAGAGCGTTTTTGCTTTCTCAAACTTTGGCTCGCAAAGCGTTCTCGCGTTTCCCCGCTGAGAAGAATTCGGCATTTGTCCAAACATTGGAGGCGGTCCCGAACGTCTACCAACCACCCTACGATTCACGGCAGTAGAGCCCAACCCGTTCGGCAAACCGCGTGGAAACCAGCAGAAAAAGCCCCACGCGAGCTTGCAAATTCGCCACGGAATGGCGAATATTTCGCCACGGAATGGCGAATTGTTTACGTGCTCTCGCGTTTGTCGTGCTTGTTTTTAAGTTCACGGAGGCAAAACGCCTCTTACCCGCGTCCTCTGCGCACAGCCTCACGCGCACCCGCTCGACTCAACGGTCGCTCGCGCTCCGGAGCCGCTCGCCCCTGCGAATCGGCGATGCGTCCACCACGCGCATCGACGGTGCGACCGCCTGATCGCGCCTCTACCTTGCGCCCGCCGCGCACATTCTCGCGCCCTCCTGCTCGCCCATCCGACGTGCGATCACCGCGGGTTACCTCGCGACTACCGCGCGCATCTGCCATGCGACCGCCTGATCGCGAATTCTCCACCGTGCGGCCAGCTCGTGCATCTACCGTGCGACCACCTCGTGCATCTGCCCTGCGACCACCGCGCGTTGCCTCACGCGCAGACGTCCGCGAATTCTCGCGCCCCCCAAACTGTGAGTTCTCGCGCCCACCCGCCGCTGGGGGTCGCCGCTCCCTCGCGGCTTCGCGTTCGCGCTCGCGTGGAGGGCTTTCGTCCTTCGTACTCCGACGCTTGTTGTGATTGCGAAACGGCAGAGAATGCACGGCGTGGGGCGCATCATCGTCGGCCTGGGGTGCAGCTACACGAGCGGGCACGCCGTGTGCTGCCTTGAGTGCTTTGAGCTCGTCAATGGTGAGGTGGCGCCATTGTCCGGCACGCAGACCTTCGGCGGTGATGCCTGCGTATTCGAAGCGGACGAGGCGCATGATCCGGGACCCAGCGTGCTCTGCTAGCTGGCGAATGTGGCGGTTGCGCCCCTCTTTGAGGACGATATTGAGCCACGTTTTCCCGTCTTCGGTGCGCACGCGCGTGACCTCCGCTGGGACGGTGGCTCGACCATCGATCATGATGCTCTCGCGCCAATGCGACAGGCTGCGCTCATCCATTTCGCCCTGCACTTTCACGCTGTAGCGCTTTGGCACCCCGTGCCGCGGGTGCTGCAGCTTGGCCGAGAACTCGCCGTCGTTCGTGAGCAGCAAGACCCCACTTGTGTGAAAATCAAGCCGCCCTACGGGCGTCACGCGTGCTCCTGAGATGCGCACCAAATCAACGACCGTGGGGCGACCTTCAGGATCTTTCAGCGTGCTCATCACCTCTTTCGGCTTATTGAGCACCACGTAGACGGGCCGCTCGCGCACGATGGCCTGACCATCTACCTCAATGCGATCCCGCTTCGGGTTCGCCTTGGCGCCGAGCTCACGCATCACCTTGCCGTTGACGCGCACGCGACCGGTGAGGATGTGCTCCTCTGCGCCCCGGCGGGAGGCGATTCCAGCGGCGGCAAGGATCTTCTGCAGGCGCTCTTCAGCCACGGGTCACGTCTTTGGATAGCATGGGGGCTGGGCGTCTAGCACAGGCCCAGAGGCCCGGGCTCGCTACTTTCGCTGCCTCTTGCTAGTTGGCGTTGGGGGGGCCTCCGGGGCCTCACCAGCCTTCTCAGCTGCAGCTTTCTTGGCCTCTTCCTCGGCCTTCCGATTGTCGTCGGCTGCTTCTTCTCTGGCCAGGATCTCGTCGCGGTTCCAACGATCTACCCTGCCGTCATGATCGAGGTCCACGCCCATGCGCCGCAAATGGCCATTTTCGTAAATTTCCCAGATGTCGGGACGCCCGTTGTGATTCTCGTCGCGCTGGATTCGGCTCAACTTGCCGTGCATGTAATAGCGAGCTTCGTCGGGCTTGCCATCTGCGTTCTTGTCCAGCTCAACCTTGGCACGACGCCCATTGGTGAAAGTAATCCAAGTATCGATGATTCCGTCGAAGTTCGCGTCCGCGAGCTCCGTCGCGACTTCGCCTTTGTCGGTGTAGGTGCGGACGATATCCTTCACGCCATCTAGATTCGTGTCCACTTCGCGACAAACGATCACGCGGTGCCTATCCTCGCCTTCGCCCGCGAGCGCGAACACACGACGAATGTTCGGGGTGACGGAACCTGGCCCCGCGGTTTCCACTGTCTGTCGATCATTGCGGCCGGCAAAATCGCAGCGTGAACGATCACTTGCGGAAATGCCTCGCGTCACCCGATCTGCGTTCGCAGCCGATGCAGCCGGTTTCTTTTCGCTACCGCCACAACCGCTCGCGACAAGAAGAGTTGCCACAACAGTCAGCCAAAGCTTTTTCACTTCGCGCCTCCTGCTGCAGGAGCGCTGCCCTTGGGCTGCTCCGTCTCTGTTGGTAACTCATCTCCAGGACGCTGGAAATCTGGGCTCTTCGGCGCGCTGTCTCCCTGCCTTTCAGGCGGAACATAGCCGGTTTCCTTGCAATAATTGATCGTGGCGCCAGGGTCAGGACGCCCATCGCCGTCGCTGTCCGAGTGAATCAGCGGGCAACCGGGCTTCGGGTATTCCCACCACTGATCCACCTGACCATCCCCGTTCGCATCGCGCTCTGTGCGAGCAAGCTTGCCTCCCTGAAACAAGTCCCAAGTATCCAGGCGATTCACCATGCCAGTAGCTCGCTGTTTCTCCGCAAGCACACCAGCTTGATAAAGGTCTATCTCGTCGACACGCCCGTCGCGATCAAAGTCGAGCTCTTTCCTCCGAACCTGACCTTGTGGGTCGAGGTACGTCCACACCTCGGGTGCACCGTCGAAGTCGAGATCGACACTGCGACACACTTCGCGATCACCGCTCCGTACAATCAAGATCTCGGGAGTTCCATCGGCGTTGGAGTCCAGCCGTTCTTTCGCCCCTTTGGTATCGCAAGCTTCGTGGGTGATCTCCGTGTCACGTTTCTCCGAGAGACCGTCGGCAGACTTGGCACCCGCGCTGCCGGAACCAGCACAGGCTGAGAGCGAGATACAGCACGCCAGCAGCGCACCTCCAGCAACCAAGACATTACCGCGCTGACTTCGTCGGCCTTCTAATTTCACATTCATGATCGAATCACCACAGGGTCCTCATTTTTCACCCTACAGTCTAAAGCCCTAACTGCTCAGGGAGAAAGCGGCTAATCCCACCGCTCCCACGCTCGGCCGATGCACCGGAGTTTTGGCCACGCGTGGTCATAGATTTCGCAGCGGAAGCCTCAGGCACACCCTGATCCCAGGTCTCGGAAGCCAAATCACGGCGGCTTCAGATCCGCAACAGTTCGATATTGCTATGTATTTTAGACACTCCCTACCCGCACAGCAATTGACACCATACGTATGGGAATCTATTGTAACAGCTGGCAGGTCGGATCGATGTCTCGCAAGAAAATCTCAACAACTGTCTACATCACGCCGGAGCAGAATGATCGCCTGCACCTCCTGCATGAGCGGACGAAGGTGCCCGTCGCCGTGTACATCCGCGAGGGTATCGATCTGGTGCTGAAGCGCTACGAGCACGCGCTGCCCGGTCAAATGAGTCTCACCGAAGGTCCCTCGGCAAAAGCATCGCAGAAGTGAGCGCGCCCGTTTCGGCGTCGTGCTAGGGAGGCGACCCCGAGCCCTCCTCCTCGCGTCCGATACCATGGTGATAGATCCCAAGAAAATCCGAAATTTCTCCATTATTGCGCACGTCGATCATGGAAAGAGCACACTGGCTGATCGGCTGCTCCAGAAAACGGGCACCCTTTCGCAACGCGAGATGGTCGATCAGTTTCTGGATAAGATGGATATCGAGCGTGAGCGCGGCATCACGATCAAGGCCCAATCCGTTCGCATCAAGTACCGAGCCAACGACGGGGAGGACTACCAGCTCCAGCTGATCGACACGCCCGGCCACGTGGATTTTCACTACGAGGTGGAGAGCAGCTTGCGCGCGTGTGAGGGTGCCTTGCTGGTAGTTGACTCTACACAGGGTGTTCAGGCGCAGACGGTCGCGAACGCGTACCTCGCGGTTGAAAATGACCTCGAAATCGTCCCCGTTATCAATAAGGTCGATCTGCCTTCCTCTGACGTCGATCGGGCCGCGAAGATGATCGAGGATGTGATCGGGCTCGAATGCAGCGGCGCCATCTTGACCAGTGGCAAGACTGGCTTTGGGGTCGAAGATCTGCTGGAGGCGATCGTCACACGCATCCCACCTCCCAACGGCAATCCAAACGGGCTCCTCCGAGCCCTAGTCTTTGACAGTTGGTACGATGCGTATCGAGGCGCCGTTGTGATGGTGAAGGTGGTCGATGGCCACCTGCGCAAGGGCGACAAGATCTTGTTCATGGCCACCCGAGGTGTCTACGAGGTGACCGAGGTAGGTTGTTTTGCCCCGCACCCGATGCGGTTAACGGAACTGGGGGTAGGTGAGGTTGGCTTTTTGGCCGCCCAGATCAAGAGCGTGGAGGACACTAAGATTGGGGATACCGTCACGCTTGCAGGGAAAGAATTGCCTGAAGCGCTACCTGGCTTCAGGGACGTGAAGCCGATGGTCTTTGCCGGCCTGTTTCCGACTGATTCAGCCCACTATGAAGATCTGCGCGATGCCTTGCGCAAGCTTCATTTGAATGACGCCTCGTTCAAGTTTGAACCGGATACTTCTGAAGCTTTAGGCTTTGGTTTTCGCTGCGGCTTCTTGGGGCTCCTCCACATGGAGATCATTCAGGAGCGTCTGGAGCGCGAGTACAATCTCGACCTGATCACGACAGCGCCGAGCGTTGTATACATCGCCCATACCAAGACCGGAGAAACAATCCAGGTCGACAATCCTTCCAAGCTCCCTACCGTGGGTGAACTCGAAAGCATCGAGGAGCCCGTGATGAAGGTCACGATCCATGTGCCGAACACTTACGTGGGAGCGGTGGTTATCCTGTGCGAAGAACGGCGTGGCATCCAGCAGGGTCTCATGTATCCGAGCCCCGATCACGTTGTCGTCACCTATGAGCTACCCCTCGCGGAAGTCATCATGGATTTCCACGACAAGCTAAAGAGCCAGTCGCGCGGCTACGCCAGCATGGATTATGAACTTATCGGGTATCGCACGTCCGATCTGGTGAAGCTCGACATGCTGATCAATGGCGAAGCGCTCGATGCCTTGAGCGTCGTTTTGCATCGAGACACCAGCGTGAGCCGGGGCCGCGCGCTCGCTGCCAAGCTGAAGGAGCTCGTGCCAAGGCAGCAATATGATGTGGCGATCCAAGCCGCAATCGGTACAAAGATCATCAGCCGCGAGAGCATCCGTGCTCTTCGCAAAGACGTGACGGCTAAGTGCTACGGCGGCGACATCAGCCGCAAGCGCAAGCTCTTGGAGAAGCAGAAAGAGGGCAAGCGCCGCATGAAGAGCGTGGGCAATGTAGAGGTGCCGCAGGAAGCCTTCTTGGCCATTCTGAAGCTCGACGGCTGAGGCGGGCTTTCGCCTCCGCCGGGTTGGCGCTAGGACTCTAGATTACATGCCCCAAAGCCCCGAGCTCGACGTCGACGTTACCCGAGAATCACTGCTAGAGCAGGCCAACCTGGATGCCCCGGAGGGCGGGAAGATAAAATTTCTGGAACGCCTCCCCTTCGGCAAGGCTCTCACCGTGGATCGCTATCAGCTGGCGAACGGGCTCATGCTGCTCTTGATCGAGGATCACGAGGCGCCGGTCGTGGCCTATCATACTTGGTTCAACGTCGGCTCTCGGCACGAACAGGTGGGCAAGACGGGCCTTTCCCATCTTTTCGAGCATCTCATGTTCAATGAATCGGAAAATCTGCCCGCTGGAGAATTCGATCGGAAGATGGAAGAAGCCGGTGCTGAGGTCAACGCCTCAACTTGGCTCGATTGGACGCAATACAGCAGTTCGCTTCCCAAAGGCCAACTGCTAACGGCTATCCCGCTTGAGGCCGAACGCATGGCACACTTGGTGCTAAAGCCGCCACAGCTTAACAGTGAGAAGGAAGTCGTGGCCAATGAGCGGCGTTTTCGCGTTGACGATGACGTCGATGGCGCCGTCAACGAGCTGCTCTGGGCTACAGCCTTCACGGAGCACGCTTATCGCTGGCCTACGATCGGTTGGATGGCAGATATCGAAGGCTTCACGACGGAGGATTGCCTAGGCTTTTACCGAACTTATTATGCGCCCAACAACGCAACGCTTGTGGTAGCGGGCGATATTGAGCCAAAAGTGGTGCTGCGCGCGATCAGCCAAAGTTACGGCCCCATGCCACGTGCGGTGCTGCCACTCGAAGATGTGCGCCCCGAACCGCCGCAGACCTCGGAACGCCGTATTTCTGTGGAAAAACCGACACAAACCGAGAAGCTGGTGCTTGGCTACAAGAGCCCTGCGTTTGGAGATTTTGATTATCCGGCCCTTTCGCTCTTGGGTGAAGTACTCGCTGGCGGGCGAGCAAGCCGCCTGTATCGGCGCTTGGTACGCGAGCTGGAGTTGGCGTCGGAAGTTCGGATTTCCGTTGGACCGTTCCGAGACCCAAGCTTGTTCGAACTCTATGTTTCTGCTCGGGAAGGGCACACCGCCGAAGAGTTACTCGCGGTCGTCGAGGAAGAGCTCTTGCGCGTGCGTGAACAACCCGTGGCTCAGGAAGAAATGGACCGTGCGCTGGCGCGAAACGAGCTTTCACTGTTAGCAAGTCTGGAGACGGCCGATGGCAAAGCTTCGACCCTGGGTTTCTATGAAACGGTGTTGGGGCAGCCGACGTCCGCCTTCGAGCGGCTCGCCATGGAGCGTAAAGTGAGTTCCAGCGATCTGCGCCGTGTGGCACGGCGTTACTTGGTTGATACGCAGCGCACGGTCGTCCTCGTACGGGTGAAGGACGACGACGACGACTTAGAACCTAACAGCTCCTCAGATTCTGACGTGGAGGCCGCATGAATCAGACGATCCAGGCAAACCCGCCCGAGCCTCGCGTCCTCGTGGAGACGAGCCGCGCGGTTCCGCTGGTGACGCTCTCCGTGACCTTCACCCAGGGCTCAGTGCTCGATCCAGAGGGTCTTTTAGGGCTCACACGCCTCACGGGGCGCTTGATGCGCCGAACAGGTGGGGGGCTCAGCGCCGATCAGATCGATACCCGCATCGACACGCTCGGTGCGTCACTCGGCGTCGATGTGACCCACAGCGCGATCTCATTTCAGGGAACCTGCATTTCACGTTCGATCGAAGGCTACGTCGATGTCGTCAAGGACGTAGTGGCGAAGGCTTCGTTGAGTGAGCATGAATTCAACAAGCTGAAGAGCGAGTCCCAGGCAGAGCTGCTCTCGATGCTGGATAGCGATCAATCTGTAGCGCGCCATTGGTTTCGGAGGGAGATGTTTGCCGATCACCCGTATGGGCGACCCACCGGAGGAACCTTGGTCTCCGTGCCCAAGCTGCAACACGGCGCTGCTGTCGAGCACGCCAAGCGCACAATCCGCCGGGGCAATCTACTCTTCGCTTTCGCGGGCGATATCAATCCAGAGCAGGCCCAGCGTTTTGCCGCCGATATCGCGGCGGTTGTACCGAGCGGCGCATCCCCCGAAGTGGAGATCGATGAACCTCGGTTTGTGAGTGGGCGTCAGCTGGTGGTGGTGGATAAGCCGGATCGCACTCAGACTCAAATCTTGATCGGCACGCGCGGCTCACACCCGAAAGACGCGGATCACACCGCGCTGCACGTTGCCAACACCGTCTTTGGAGGCACCTTCACCTCGCGCCTGATGCACGAGGTGCGCTCCAAACGCGGCTGGTCTTATGGAGCCTCTTCGCATCTGGCTTACGATCGACGGCGACAGCCGCTGAGCATCCTCACCTTCCCCAAAGCAGAAGATGCGGCGCCGTGCATCGAACTCCAAATTCAGCTCCTGGAGCAGTGGTGCGAAGCTGGGATCACGCAAACCGAGCTCGATTGGGCCAAGAACTACCTGATCCGTTCGCACGCGTTTTCTGTAGATACTGCCAGCAAGCGCGTCTCCCAAAAACTCGACGAAGTGCTCTACGATCTCCCGAAAGGCTACCACGAGGAGTACCTGGCCAACGTGCAGGCCGTCACGCTCGAACAAGCCAATCAGGCCGTGGCTGAGCGCATATCTCCCAAAGATTTGTTGATTGTCGTGGTGTGCACCGAGAAGCTGGTGGGGGCGCAACTTCAGGCAATAGTGCCCAATCTTGAGCACTATAAGGTGATCCCATTCAATGGCGAAGTCCAAACGGAAACCAAAACCTAAGATAAAAGTCACGGGTAAGCCTCCCGCACCTAGCGAGGCCATTGCGTGGGTAACTGCTCGTGAACGGACTGCCAACGAGCGAGGCTTAGCTTCGCGGGACCTGTACGCTTCGCATCGCGACCGCCTCACCTCACTCATTTCATCGTTCGCCGGCCCAGAAAAACGCCTGTGCCTGCTTGGCGCGGGCAACTGCAACGATGTGGATCTCACCCTGTTGGCAGAGCAATTTGCAGAGGTGCAGCTGGTGGATATCGATGAGCGTGCCGTGCGAGGCGCCATCGCAACGCAGCCGGAAGCCTTGCGGAAGAAGCTGACGGCGCAGGCTCCTCTCGATCTTTCTGGCCTGTTTGGGCAGCTTCCCTACCTGAAGTCCCTAGATTCGAGCGGGCTGGCTCCCCCCAGCGTTTTTGCCATGGAGCTCTTAAAGCTCGTCCATAGCTCCAGCACGGAGCTCGTTGAAAAGCTCAACGGTCCGTTCGATGTGTGTGTGTCGTGTTGCATGTCCACGCAGATTTCTTGGGCGCTGACCGAGCTGCTCACGAAGAGCCACCCACGCCTGGAAACACTGCGGCTCGCGTTGCTGATGGTCCATCTCCGCCTCCTCACCGGTCTGCGGCGCCGTGGCGCCGTTGCGCTTTGGGTCACCGATGTGAGTTCAACGTCTCTTTATCCAATCCTCGAAGCGCTGAGCGTCGTTTCTCCAAGTGCCCTGCTCGCTCAACTCATGGAAACCGGGAAGGTCTATAGTGGCGGTAACCCCAAGCTCCTAGAGCGTATCCGATCGACTGAGCCAACCCTCGCCGACACCGCTGAGCTCGAAGCTTACGAGCCTTGGCTCTGGAGAACGCAGAGCCGTACGTATTTGGTGCAAGCCGTGCGCTTCGGCGATCGACCCGCACCGACGACGATCACGACCGCGACCACCACAACAGCCGGCTAACTGAGCTAACCGGCTAGCTGAGCCACCGGCTAACTGAGCTAGCGGAGCTAACTGAGCAGGAAGCTTTCAGTGGCCGCAGCAATGGCCTTGGCCTCGGTCTCGGCCTCAACCTCGCGCAGCTTCAGATCTTCGGTTGGTGACACCTCAACTCGAAGATCCACATAGATCTTGAGCTTGGGCTCGGTGCCGCTCGGGCGGACCAGCACGCGCCCACCACCTGACAATCTAAGCTCAAATAGGCTCGTATTGTGCAGCCAGCGTGGGCGACCCGCTTCACCTTGCTGATAATCTGTAGTGCCAACCACCTCACGACTGCTCAGTTGAGTCGGCGGCGTTGCGGCCACCTTGTGCATGGCAGCGGCAATTTGCGCCTGACCTGAAGTGCCTGGCAACACCAAGCTGCGCTGACCGCTCACCCAAAGCCCGTGCTTGCGATAAAGCTCCGACAAACGTGCCAGCGCCGTTGTGCCACGCGCTTTACATTGCGCAACGAGATCGGCAAACACCACGCCTACGCTGATGCCATCTTTGTCTCGAACTAAAGGCCCTATCGAATAGCCGAGCGCCTCTTCATAGCCGAAGCAGAAGCGCACGCCCTCATCACGTTCTAGATCGAGCGCTGCGTTCCAAATCCATTTAAAGCCAGTGAGTGTCTGTGCGTACGCGGCGCCGTGGGACAGGGCAAGGCTCTCCAGCATGGGTGAGGAAACAATCGATTGAGCCACCAGCGGGCGAGGCAGCTTCGATGCGTACTCCAAGGCAAAATCCGCCAAAAGCAGCCCCACTTGATTGCCCGTGAGCTGCCGATAGCCGCCCTTTTCGGGCAGAGCGATCGCCAGCCGATCGGCATCTGGATCGTTGGCCACCACGAGGTCTGCATTCATTTTCTTGGCGAGTGCAAACGCGAGGTCCATCGCGCCGGGCTCCTCAGGATTCGGGAACTTAACCGTCGGGAAGTGGCCATCGGGCTCTGCTTGCTCGGCAACCACGCTGACGCGCTGATAGCCTGAGCGCGCGAACGCCTGCTGCATGAAGCGCCAACCCACGCCGTGCATCGGTGTGTAGACAATCTCAATGTTCTGATCTTTTTCGCACGCTGGACGAATGGTCAGAATATCGTCGTAATAACGTTCGATCAGAGAATCAGGGATCAGCGTAGCGTTGGCGTTCGGCTTGGCCAGCTCGAAGTCCGAGAGCGGAACGTCTTTCGGCGGCGGGGCATTAGCAATCGCCGCTGCGATCTGCTCATCCACCGGGGGTACGATCTGAATCGCGTTCCCCGCATACACCTTATATCCGTTATATTCCGGGGGATTATGGCTGGCTGTGATCACCACCGCGGCGCTCGCCGCGAGCTGACGCGCTGCGTAGGCCACCAGCGGCGTGGGCGCTGGCATGGAGAAGTACCGAACTGGGATGCCTGCGCGCGTGAGCACGGCTATCGTGGCTTGCGCGTATTCTTCACTCGTGAGGCGGCCATCGTAACCCACGATGACCGGGAGCGTCTTTGCATCGGGCACGTGCTTGAGCAGGTAACTCGCAAGCCCGCTGGAGGTTCGGAGCACAACCGCACGATTCATCCGGTTGGAACCCGCGCCGACAATGCCCCTGAGGCCTGCCGTGCCAAAGCTGAGCGTGCCCGCCATTCTTTCCCGAAGCTCAACCCAATCTTTAGCCTCAATGAGCTGAGCCAGTTCGCTTTGTGTTTGGGGATCGGGATCCGCAACACTCCAAGCCTTCGCCGCTTCGATCAGTTCTTGTTCGCTTTGCATGGCGTCCTTCTTTTAACTTGGAGGTGGGTTTTGCAGGTTGGCGATGAGATCGGTGGAGTAGGCGCCACTCTGGAAAGCTGCACTCGCAAGGATGGTGCGCAGGAAGGCCAGGTTCGTTTTCCGAGGGCCTTTCGGGCCTAAAAGCTCCAGTTCAGTGTGAGCCAACGCGCCATCCAACTTCTGGATCGCCTCGCTCCGTGTGGGCCCATGGGCCACGATTTTGGCGAGCAAGGGATCGTAGTGGACGCTCACCTCGGAACCCGTTTGCACTCCTGATTCCACACGGATCCCGGGCCCACGCGGCCACACCACCTTCACAAGCTTGCCCGGCTGGGGCAGAAAACCGCGCTCGGGATCCTCGGCGTACACCCGAGCTTCGATACTGGCGCCCGAGGTTGCGGCGTTGAGCACGCCGGGCGGAAGCCTCTCGCCGCTCGCCACTTTGAGCTGCCATTCTACCAGATCAAGGCCAGTGACCATCTCTGTTACCGGATGCTCAACCTGTAAGCGTGCATTCACCTCCAAGAAATGGAAGTGACCCGAAGCATCTGCCACAAACTCCACGGTGCCCGCGCCCACGTAGCCCGCCGCTTGAACCACACGCAACGCGGCCGCAAATAAATCCTGGCGTCGCTTCTCACCCTCAGATCCGGAAAAAAACTCCGCGGGCGAAGGGGATTCTTCAATCACCTTTTGATGCCGTCTTTGGACGCTACATTCTCGCTCACCGAGCGCCACGGCATTGCCAAAAGTATCGCAAAATACCTGGATTTCGATATGGCGCGGGCGTTCAATGTAGCGCTCAAGGTACACGCGCGGATCGGCAAACGCGGCCTTGCCGCGATCCGCACAACTGCTCACCATCTGCTCCAGCAGTGATTCATCCAGCACCCGCTGCATCCCAATCCCACCCCCGCCGCCAGCCGCCTTGACGAGCAACGGATATCCGATGCGGCGAGCCTCAGCATGCAGAGCTTCTTTGTCGGCCGGATCCAACGGCCCATCACTCCCTGGCGGCGGCTCAACGCCTACCGAACGCGCGAGCTTTCGCGCCTGAATTTTATCTCCGAACGCTTCAAGCGCGGCGGGCGGTGGCCCGATGAAGACGGCCCCAGCGCTCACTACGGCGCGCGCAAACTCAGCATTTTCACTCAACAAGCCGTAACCTGGATGCACGGCATCGGCGCCCGTGTACTCAATGGCACCGATCAACGCGCCTACGCTCAAGTAGCTCTCCTTCGCGGGTGCTGGACCCAAACGCACCGCTTCATCTGCCTGAGCGACATGCAGGCCCGTCACGTCAATGTCTGAGAAAACGGCGACGGTCTGGATACCCAGGCGTTCGCACGTTCTCAGGATTCGGCAGGCTATTTCCCCACGATTCGCGACGAGTACTTTCTTGAACACGGGAACACCAATCTCGCTTCCGCGAAAGAGGCCGTCAATAGCTCAGCTGATTTCTGGGCGCCCGGGCCGCTTGTTGCGACCAAGCGCGATCAGGTTCTCGGAAAGCGCCAACTGTCCGCAAGCGGCATCCACGGCATCGCCCCGTCGGCCGCGCACGAAACAGCTGAAGCCTTTCTCGGCCAGTGCCTCGCGAAAAACGCGAACCGTGGCTCCGTTGGGAGCTTTGAGCTCGGAGGCCCCGATCGGATTCATCGGGATCAGATTGATCTTCACACGCAACCCTTTCAAAAATTGGGCGAGCTTGCGCGCATGCTCCAGGCTTGAATTCACACCGTCGATCAAAATGTACTCAATCGTTATGCGTCGGCGATTCGGGAGCGGGTAGGCCATCAGCGCTTGCCGAAGCTCGGCCAAAGGATAGCGCTTGTTCATGGGCATGATCCGATCGCGCGTCTCATCGTCCGCTGCGTGCAACGAAAGGGCCAAGCCTATCTTTCCCCCGAAATCCTCGCCCAGCTTCTTGATGCCTGGAACCAGGCCCACCGTACTCACCGTGATGCGGCGCGGTCCCATGCCGAGGCCCTTCGCGTGCGTCAGCAGCCGAAGTGCGCGCGCCGTTTCGTCGTAGTGATGCAGCGGCTCCCCCATGCCCATGAACACCAGGTTTTTAAGATCCTCACCGGGCGCCAGGTGTTCGCGCGCGAGGTAAACCTGCGATACGATTTCGGCTGCAGAAAGTCCGCGCAATAGCCCTGCCTGGCCACTCGCACAAAAAACGCAGCCCATCGCGCAACCGAACTGCGTTGACACACACAGGGTAACGCGCGTTCGACCCGGCTCTACCGCTTCGTCAGCATCGACATCGTCATCCACTGCAGCAGCGTCCGCATCCAGCTGATTAGCGAGGGGTGTCATCGGGATCAGCACGCACTCGACCGTGGCGGATTCGCTCATTTCTAAAAGCAGCTTCCGGGTGCCATCCTCGGCGGCTTTGAGCGCAGAAACGCGGGCTCGCGGAGCAATACCTAACCCCTTCAGCTTTTCTCGCAGCGCCAAGCTCACGTCTGTCATGCGCTCGGGGTCGCTGATCCCGCGCCGGTGGATCCATTCAAAGACCTGCGCGGCACGATACGGCTTCTCTTCGAGCAACCGCATGTCTTCCAGCAATTCTTCAGGGTATTTAGCTACCGGATCGAGGCCTTCGGGCACAGCGACTAGCGTCATTTTGAACTCTCACTTCCAACGCCCAGCCTTTTGGCCTCATCCCAATAGTGATCCAATTCCTCGAGACCTAGGCCCCGGCTCGGCGTGCCATCGCTGCCTTTTGGCCACCCGCCATGCACTTCTTTCACACGCGCTTCCACGTGCCCAAAACGCGCGCCAAAACGATCGCTCGCCTTGCGCAAAGCGCCCTCAGCATCGAACCCGGCGTGGCGCGCCAAATTCACCACAGCAAACAGCAGATCCCCGAGCTCGTGCTCCATGTGCTCTCGGCTTTCACCCGCCAGCGCTTCATCGAGCTCGCCGAGCTCTTCACTCACCTTCTCACGCGAGCCCCTGCCATCTGGCCAATCAAAGCCAACGCGCGCCACTCGCTCTGAAAGCGTTTGGGCTCGGGTGAGCGCCGGAAGCGAACGAGGAACGCCGGCTAGCAGCGGCCTATCGCGTTTTTCACTGGCCTTGATCGTTTCCCAATTACGCAAGACTTCTTCAGAATCTTGCACTTCCACGTCTGAGAATACGTGGGGGTGACGCCGCACCAGCTTCTCAACGATGCTCCGAATGGCATCGTCCGGGCCAAACCAACCTTTCGCACGGCCAAGCTCACTCAGAAACGCCACCTGCAGCGCGAGATCGCCGAGCTCCTCAGCCAGCTCTTCCGGTTTGCCCCCCTCGATCGCGTCAATCACCTCGCACGCCTCTTCGAGCACGAAGCGGCGGAGAGAAAGCAGATCTTGCTCTTGATCCCAGGGGCAGCCTCCGGGCCCGAGCAAACGCTGCATGATCGACACCAGACTCGGAAACGTCTGACCCCGCTGCTCAGCCAACGGCAAAGGCTCTGGAATTTCGAATGAGGCGCCCATACAGCGGGACCGCTTAGCACGAATTCACGGCCTTTCAGCCAAAAGAACTGGTATTGTGACCCATCATGCAGGCACCACTCCTCGTTAGCGTGGCGGAAGGCGTTGTTCGTCTCACACTGAACCGACCAAAAACGAAAAACGCACTCAATCCTGAGCTGGTCAGCCAACTTGGCGATGCGTTAGCCACTTCAACCAACGACAAGGCCAACCGAGTGATTGTCATCACGGGCGCCGGTGGGAGCTTTTGCTCCGGGGCGGATCTGCTGGAGGATTTCCAGCCCAAGGAAACGGACGCCGCCCTTTTGGAAGCACGCCTCGACAGATTTCAGCGGTTGATCCGTGTGATAGCTGAAGCGCCACAAGTGGTGATCGCCGAAGTGGATGGGCCCGCGGTGGGTTTTGGCGCTGACCTGGCATTGGCGTGCGACATCCGAGTGCTGAGTGAGAACGCCTATTTTCAGGAAAAATTCGTCGCGATTGGACTGATGCCCGATGGCGGCGCTAGCTATTTCTTGCCCAGATTGGTGGGTGTTGGTCGCGCCCTGGAGCTTCTGCTCACGGGGCGAGCCGTGCGTGCCGAAGAAGCGCTAGCACTCGGGCTAGCCAGCGAGATCAGTAGTGTGGAAAAACTGGCTGAGTGCGTGGAGGGTTGGGTCCAGCGTTTTCGCGCCGCGCCGCCGCTCGCCGTCCAGAGAATCAAACACGCCGTGCGCAACAGCCTTTCCGGCGATTTGTCTCAAGCGTTGGAGCGTGAAAAGCAGGGCCAGCTGAGGCTGCTACGAAGCGCGGATCTACTCGAAGGCGTGACGGCTTTTCGCGAGAAGCGCACACCACGCTTCCAAGGCAGCTAGACCGCGCGTCTTCGCGCGTCTTCGCACGTGTTGCCCGGCATCAAAACAGGTAGCGCTCGCCTGAATCGCAGAGAATCGTGACCACACGGCCGCCCGGAAATCCGGCAGCTACTTCGCTCGCCGCGTGCACATTGGCTCCCGCCGAAGGCCCCACCAAAAGGCCCTCTTCACGAGCCAGTCGGCGCGCCATCCGCTCAGCCGCCACATCGGAAACCGTCACGATTTGATCGATCAGCGAGCGGTCCAGAATCTCAGGCACAAAGCCGGCTCCGAGCCCCTGGATCCCGTGCATACCCGGCGGCTTCCCGCTCAAGACCGCGCTGGCAGACGGCTCAACCGCGATGATTTTCACAGCCTTCCCGAGCTTGGCACGGAGTGCGCGCGCGACTCCTGTGAGCGTTCCTCCTGTGCCGACCCCGGCGACGAACGCAGAAATTTCCCCGCCGGTCTGTTCCAAAATTTCTTGCCCGGTTAACAACTCATGGCAGAGGGGATTGGCGGTATTCTTGAACTGGCTGGGCATGAATGCCCCGCGCGTTTCCCCGACCAATTGCGTCGATTTCGCCACAGCACCAGACATGCCTTCTTTGGCGGGCGTGAGCACAATTTCAGCGCCATAAGCGCGCAAAATGTAGCGCCGCTCCATGCTCATATCTTCAGGCATCACTAGAACGCAGCGGTAGTTTTTCACCGCCGCGATCATCGCCAGACTGATTCCCGTATTGCCGCTGGTAGCTTCAATGATGGTGGAGCCCTCGACGAGCAGGCCGGCTTTCTCAGCCTCTAGAATCATCGCGAGCGCGGGCCGATCCTTCACGCTCCCTCCCGGGTTGGCAAACTCAACTTTGGCCCAAACCTTGGCGCCGCCTTCCGGGGAGATACGCGGTAGCTGGACAAGCGGCGTTTGGGCAATCAGGCCCAACACGTCGTCAGCAATCTGAAGGCCAGCGCTGGTGCGGTGGCTGCGTTGGAGTTGACCTGGCAAGAATGGAGGGCTGTCGCTCATAAATCGCAACCCTGACTCTATCACGCCAGATCCGCAGCGAAAGTATCGTTCGCTGAACCCATCAGCTGAGCCCTGGCCCCGCCGACTGAGAGCGGGACGGAACCGTCGAAGTACGGCGCCTTCAAACGCGCAAAGGCAAGCGTGGTCCCCCTATCCGCTACGGTCGAGGTGAGCTCACCTGCCGTGGACCCATCCGGAGCCAGCACCAGCGCGCCAATCGCTGGCGGCTGGGCGGTTTCCAGGCGCAGACGGACCAGGCGACGTTTCACCTTCCCACGCATTTCCTGCATGCAGACCACCTCTTGCCCCAGGTAACAGCCCTTATTCCAGTCGATCGCACGACGCTCCAACGACACCTGATGGGGATTGTCGTCAGCCGAAAAATCGACCCCGAGCAGCGGAATGCCCAGCGCGATACGTAGGCGCAACCAAGCCGCGGCGCTGGATACCAACTCAATGGCGCCATCCCCAGCCGCCAGCGACGGCAACTCATCCGTGCGCGGCAGCACCCACGCCACAACACTCTGCTCAACCGCCGGCAATGCGCCCCAGGCGACGCCCTCCTGAGCCAACTGAGAGACCCGAGAAATTGCGCCCTCGCCAGCGGCAAACTGCCAGACGTGCTCAGCGCTGGCGTCACGAAACTCGGCGTCTTCCATGATCAAGAACGCCTCAAGGTAGCGGCCAAACGCCCCTCTGCTCGACTCCGTTCCACCAATCCAAAGCTCTCCCTCGGAATTCTCCAGCAACCAGAGATCAGCGACAACTTTTCCCTGCTTGGTGAGCGCGAGGCCCCAGGCGCCAAGCCCTGGCGACACACGGCTCAGATCCGCGGTGAGCAACCCCTGGAGCCAACTTTTACGCTCCGGACCCGTCACCACGTAGGAGAAGAACTCAGGCCGAGTCACTATTGAAACCACGGAGGTGTGTGCCAGGGCGCCCATTTGCAATTCGCCTACGCTAGGTCCCGACAGCCAGGCGCGCAACCGGCGTTCAGGCTGAAGAATGTAGCCTCCCCCTTTTGGCGAGCCACTCTGTCCGAGCATAATACCTCCCGATATGAAAGTGCGCGTCATCGAGCTCAAAGCTCACACGGGAGCCAGCGTCACCGTACAGGGCTGGCTTTACAATAGCAGGTCGGGGAAATCGGTGCATTTCCTGGAGCTCCGCGACGGCATGGGGATCGTGCAGTGCATCATCGGCAAGAACGACGTTAGCCTGGAAACGTTTGAGTTGGCAGGCCAACTCACCCAAGAGACCTCGCTTGAGCTGACGGGCGTTGTGCGCGCGCACCCCAAACGGGCTGATGAATTTGAGCTTGGCGTGACGGACCTCAAGGTGCTTGGCAAAGCTGATGACTACCCCATCACGCCCAAGGAGCACGGAACGGATTTCCTGATGGACCACCGGCACCTGTGGCTTCGGAGCAAACGCCAACATGCCATCTTGCGCATTCGCCACGCGATCATTCAGGCCATTCGCAATTTCTTTGACGAGGACGAATTCACACTGATCGACGCTCCGATATTTACGCCCAGTGCCTGTGAGGGCACCAGCACGCTCTTCGAGACGGACTACCACGGGGACAAGGCCTACCTGACCCAATCGGGCCAGCTCTACATGGAGGCGGGCGCTGCCGCGTTCGGAAAAGTTTACTGCTTTGGTCCCACATTCCGTGCCGAAAAGAGCAAGACTCGGCGCCATCTGGCTGAATTCTGGATGGTCGAACCAGAAGTGGCCTTCATGAATCTAACCGGTGACATGGAGCTGGCGGAAAGTTTACTCTCGGCGGTGGCCGCCCACGTTCTCAAGACCCGGAAACCGGAACTCCTGATTCTGGAACGGGATCTTTCGAAGCTCGAAGCGATTGTTCCGCCCTTCCCTCGGATCACGTATGCAGAGGCCATCCAAATCCTGCGCGACGCGGGGCACGACGCGAAATTCGGAGATGATTTTGGGGCCGACGAAGAAACGGTGATCAGTTCCAAGTTCGATCGCCCGGTCATCGTGCATCGCTATCCGATCAATCTGAAGGCCTTCTACATGAAGCGTGACCCGGAAAATCCGGAGCTTGCGCTGTGCATGGATGTTCTGGCACCGGAAGGTTACGGCGAAGTGATCGGTGGCGGACAACGCGAGGATGATTTGGAAACGCTGCGCGCGAGCATTCAAAAGCACCAGCTCCCGGAGTCTGCCTTTCAATGGTACTTTGACCTTCGCCGCTATGGCACCTTTGAACACGCGGGATTTGGGCTCGGCATTGAACGCACCGTGGCCTGGCTGTGCGGCCTCCATCACGTGCGGGAAACCATCCCATTTGCGCGAACGCTCAACCGTCTCAGCCCCTAGGCTGCCGGGAGCTGTCGAACTCTCAGGCGCCCGCTTACCTCAGCGCACAGCGCTGCGCTCGGCAACTTGGGGCATTTGGCCCAGGGGTTCAACCGGGTCTCAACCCACCACCGCGATCTGCGTGCAGTACCGTGCCGAACAAGTTATGCTTGGAGCACGTGGTTGAGTTTACTATTCTGGAGTTTGATTAATGGCTCGCATGTTCGGCCTGATCGCCAATCGATCCGATCTAGCGAGCAGCGTTCTGGAAGCGCACGCTGACGTGCTCCAGGTTCGGCGTGAAGGCCCTGAGCCTTTGGGGTGGGGTGTTGGCTTCTATCAGTCGGGAGAAGTTTTGCTCCGCCGACGCCCGATTGACGAACGCGAAGTCATCGGGTTGGCGGATGCCGCTGAAGGGATCCGCACCGATCTCGTGATCGGCCATGTGCGAAAGGCTGGGGTTGGAGCGCTCCGCACAGAGAATACGCATCCGTTCCGCTACCGTTCGTGGCTCTTCGCACAAACCGGTACGATCCAAGGTTTCGATCGACTGCGCGATCGACTGCTCGCTTCACAGCCAGAATTTCTTAGGCGGAATGTGCGGGGCGAAACCGATAGCGAGCTTTTTTTCTACCTATTTTTGAGCTTTTTGCACGATGCCGGGCGGCTCGATGACACCCACGTGCCACCGGAACACATTCGCGCGGCACTCCGTGCGTCGATTGCGCTCGTCGATCAACTTTCGGCCGAAGAAGGCTTCGAAGAAAAGAACAAGGGTGACATCTTGGTGGCTGATGGCGAATGCATCATCGCCGTGCACCGAAATGGCACCATGGGTTTCCGCGAACTCAAAGGGCGCCAAGATCTTGAGAATCTGCTCGGCGAAGAAACCGTGCAGAAGGCGCGCATCCCAAGCATCGAAAGCTCATGCTTTCGCTTGGTGGCTTCCGCGATGAATGAGTTGCCCCAGGGCTGGACACGCGTCACGCCGCGCTCCATCGTGACCCTTGGGCGAATGGACGAGATCACCACCGAGAGCCTCTAGTCGAATGAAGGCGTACTTTTGTGGCCTCTTACGCCCCTTCACCGCCTAGCGTCTGGAAATCTGGGCGCGCGCCACGCGCGTTGCTGGCAGTTTGCTGGCTCGTTCAGTGTGCGCCCCAACGGTCTGCCCTGAACGGAGAGACCTCCTCAACGCTGATTCCGCCTGCGCGACAACCCGCATCCAGCGTCATCTTGAGCCGAGTCGAAGCATCCACGACGGACATGGGGCTGGGGTTCGTAATTCTGAGGGAGCCGTTGCCACCCTCCGCAGCACTTGCCGCTATCAGCCAGCTGTGCAGAGCGATTTCGGCTGAATCTACCGACGAGCTCTCCAAGATTCTTACCACTGACGCGTGGATCACGGTTCAGAATGAACGGCGCCCAGCGCTTTCAAGCTGGACAGCACGCTTTGCTCGGTTGCCCTATCAGTTGGTGCCCTGTGAACAAACTCTCGATCTGCTCCATGTTTCGCTCTCAACGGTTACAGCGAGCGAAGGCCTGAGCAGCAGCCGAACGTTGGCGGAGGGTGCCGATTGGGTGGCCACCGTTCCCGTGCTTCGCAAGGAATACAATGGCGAAAGGCTTTTTGGAGCCCAATTGGTGGTCGGCCTGCGGCGTCAGGGCGACGAATACAGAGTTACCGGCATGCTCGACCCATGAGCAATCACATGCCCGAGATGATTTTAAACGTTTCCCCGTGCTCAACCAGCTCCAGCCTGTTTTCAGCAACACGCCGACGCCACACGTCCCCATGCTCGGTCGGGATCTTGTACGACGCACTGAACGTGTAATCCACGTACACTTGTTGTTTCTCACCGCGCCCCACGCGTCGGTACTTCATCTCGTAGCGAATGGCTCGAGCCTTTGCGAACACCTGCGCGAGTGAAGCCTTGAACTCGTTGAAATCCATATCGTCCGAGGGGTCCGCATTGCCGCCGTCCTCAAAATACTTGGGATCGGCCAAGCTCGCGAGCTGCCCGATGCTTCGCTTTTCGACGGCACGCCGATAGCCTTCACAAAATTCGATCACCCTGCGGTTGAACTCCGAGTCAGCAACGTCTGTGTCGGGAATATTTCTCGTTGCACACCCCGGTAGCCCCAGACCGACCGCAAACGCGCCGGGCGCGCACCAGACGAAGAGGAAGGCCAATTGAGCGAGTCTTGTTCTGAGCATGTTTTGGCTTTCCATTAGACTACTTACCGAAATCCCAACAGACGGGAACGCTCCATTCGTCGGTGGCATTCCGACCTTTGCGAAGGACGGTGCCAAACCCGCCGCAGCGGGGCAAGTTACCCGATAAAACGCTCATCTGGCCTGGATTTTGAGCCGCCGTTCACTCGGCTCTCTTCAGGACCGCAGCGAGCACGTCCTTGTCCTTCACGCCGTCAGCTTCGGCCCGATAGCTCAGAACCAGACGGTGGCGCAGGGCAGAGAGCGCCACACTCCGGATGTCCTCGATGTCGGCTGCTGCCTCGCCTCGCAGTGCAGCCCAGGCCTTCGCCGCCAAGACCAGCGCCTGACTGCCACGCGGCCCCGCACCAAACCGGACATACTCAGAAACTTCCTTCGGCGCTTCTGGATTCTCTGGCCGCGAGGCCCGCGCAATTCGCACCGCCAGCTTCACGGCTTCATCGGTGACAGGAATACGCGGAACCAAGGCCGTTAAGCGTGATAGATCTGCCACCGAAACCACCGGCTCGATCAGCTGGGCCGGCCCCGAAGTTGTGCGTCGCGCAACCTCTTGCTCTTCCACTTCGGAAGGATACTCAACGTGAACTTCCAACAGGAAGCGATCGAGCTGAGCTTCAGGCAGCGGATAGGTGCCTTCTTGTTCAATCGGATTGCGGGTTGCAAACACGAGAAATGGATCAGGCAAGGGATGCGTCGAGCCGCCGACGGTTACCTGACGCTCCTGCATCGCCTGGAGCAAAGCCGCCTGAGTCTTCGGTGGCGTGCGATTGATTTCGTCGGCCAAGATCAAATTATGAAAAATGGGGCCCGGCAGGAAGCTCAGTTGGCGCCGAACAACGCCTTGAACCTCCACCTCCGCGAGCACGTCGGTGCCCGTGATGTCTGCTGGCAACAGATCGGGAGTGAACTGAACGCGCCCAAACGAGAGCCCGAGGGCCTGGGAGACACTCGAAACAAGTAGCGTCTTGGCTAGCCCGGGAACGCCCACGAGCAAAACATGGCTCCGGGCGAGGAGCGCAACCAGCAGGCTATCGACCGTTGCCGATTGACCGACAACGACTCGGGAAACTTGCTCCTTTAGTCGCTTACAAGCCGCCGCACAGCTTTCAAGCAACGCAACATCAGAAAAGGGGGTGGAGTTTTCGGGGCTGGGGTTCTCGGCCGTGCTCACTTGATTCTCAAGGTCCAAAAGGTTGGCGCAGGCTAGCATCAAACGTGGCGGATCCAATCCTCGCACAGCTCAGCATTTCATTGCCGCCCTCCCGGGACTTAGTGTAACCCAGCCTGGAATGGCTAAACCTGACGGCACTGCCAGCCGCTCGTCTCAAGCAGCGACCGGCCTTCCGCTCACCCAAGTGCCTGACGAACGACCTCCGCCGGGTCTGGCACGCGGCGTTTTTCCGGTCCCTGCTTGGGCGGTGTTGACCCTGGGGGGACTGTTGACGCTCGCTGTCGCTCTGTACGTCTACAAACAATTCAGGCATCTGGTGCGCCGATGAAAAAGTTGCTGAGCCGCCTGTTGGTTGCGGTATTGCTCGGAGTGCTGCTGTACGGCGCCTTTGTGTTGTACACCGGATACAACAAGATCGCTCAGAGTCTGTTGAGCTTCCATTGGTCAGCGTTTGCACTCGCACTCGCGCTCGCAACTGCCAATTATCTCCTCAGGTTCCTAAAATGGGAATACTACCTCGCTCGCCTGCAGATCCGCGGTATCCCGAAGCTCGATAGCCTACTCGCCTTCCTCTCGGGCTTCGTGCTGACGATCACGCCGGGAAAAATAGGCGAGGTTTTCAAGAGTGCTGTGCTCGCGGAGACGCACCGGGTGCCCGCAGCCAAGACGGCTCCCATCGTTTTCGCTGAACGCCTCACCGACGTGATCGGCGTTGTCGTGCTCATTTTGCTAGGTAGCATCGGCTTCAGCGGCGGCTTGCCCTGGGCGCTAGCTGGGCTTTTTGCCGTGAGTTTAGGGTTGGTACTGGTGATCTGGCAGCGGCCACTCGAGTGGCTGTTGGCGCGCCTAGAAGTTTCTAAAGGTCGCCTCGCTGGACTCGTTCCGAAGTTCCGCGAGGCCTTGGTCAGTCTGCGTCTGGTGGCGGCTCCCTCTGCGCTGCTCTGGCCCACTCTTTTGTCCGTGGTGGGTTGGGGTCTAGAAGGCCTGGCGCTTTACTCGCTCCTCAGCGGTTTTGGCCTTGAAGTACCGCTGGCCCGCGCCGTTTTCTTTTACGCCACGGCGACCTTGGCCGGAGCGATCATCCCGGTGCCGGGTGGCCTGGGGGTTACCGAAGCCATGCTGCATGAGCAAATGGTGCGCCTGGCGGCAATCGCAACAGGACCTGCAACCGCTTCAATGTTGTTGATTCGCTTCGCAACCCTGTGGTGGGCTGTTCTTGTCGGATTCATCGCACTCTTCTGCCTGAAGCTGAAGCATCCAACCCTGTTTGCAACGGACCTTCCGGAGCCGATCGAAGTTAGAGTGCCCGAAGCGCGCTGAGCGCCAAGGCCAACTCTTCGGGTAGCGGAACCGAGAAGCGAAGCTGCTCCTTGGATATCGGATGGGTGAAGCCAAGCACTTCGGCGTGGAGAGCGTGCCGACCGAGACGTTCTGAAATGGCAAGGAGCGCGGGATCGTGGGGGCGCCGACCGTAGAGCAAGTCTGACATCAACGGCGTCTTCAGCTGCTCCGCTAGGTGCACACGGATCTGGTGGGTGCGCCCTGTTTCAAGACGGCACTCGATGAGCGCGGCCTTCCCATTCGCCAGCTTCTCGATGACTGCTACCCGAGTGACCGCGAGCTTGCCGACATTCGTGAGGGAGGTAAATTTGAGACGCGAGTGCGGGTTCCGCGCATGCTGGGTGCGGATGGTTGAATTGGCTGGCACGCCCAGCGTGAGGCCCCGGTAGAGGCGTTCCACGGTACGCGCTGCGAGCTGAGATTTTAGGCCTTCGCGCGCGATATCCGTCTTCGCAACCATGAGCACTCCGCTCGTGTCTTTGTCGAGACGATGCACGATTCCTGGGCGCAAAAGCTGGGCGCTCTCGGAGCCGGCAGGCGGTGGAGTGAAGCTCGGACGCGCTAACAACCCGTTCACCAAGGTTCCAGTTCGATGGCCGCGAGCTGGATGCACCACAAGGCCTGCAGGCTTGTTGATCACCATCAGGAAATCGTCCTCGAACAAGACATCGAGCACCACACTCGGATCCGGCTCGGCCTCAGACGGCGGAGGCGCTCCGGGCTCAACCGAGATCACGGCGCCTGGCCCCACCAAGTCACGCGGCTTGCAGGGACGCCCCGCGATCAGTACCCGCCCCTCCACGATCCAACGCTGCAACGTCGCCCGCGAGATATCAGGCAAGAACTGGGGTAAGACCTTGTCGACGCGCTCTTTGGCTTGGCTGTCGTCAAGCACGAACAAGAGCGGCATTACGGGCGGTCACCACAGCGTACTTTTGATATGCCCCTTGGACTTCACTAGGATGTCCACCAGAGCGCGGTCGTAAAAATTCTTCTTGTACAAATCCGGTGACACCCGACTCTTGTACAGTGCGCGCCCCTCTTGGATTTCTTCGTTGAGCTCGTCGAACAGACGGTCCGTCTCAATTCCGCGAATGATCTTCTCCTCGTTATAAAGCGAAAGATCGCTCGCAATGGCACGTGCGAGGCGACGAGCACCTTCTTCGGTTTCGATAAGCGGCATCGAGCTCTCCTGTAAGCGGGAAGTATCGCCCGTGGGCGGTCAATCTGTCAAAGCCATGGCTCTCGCGTCAGGGAGAATTCGCTAAAGCTCGCTCCGGACCTTGTTCCGGACGTGTGAAGGCCCATGTCCCGAGGGCAATCATCAGCGGCAGACAGACCATCGCGTAGCGTGAGGCGCCGAAAAACACGGCGTGCGTGACGGCCGTCAGCCCAACGCTGCTGCCGGTGAGCTGGGCGAGCCGTGAACCCCCGAAGTTCCCGAGGACGGCGAGACAGAGCGCACTCAACCAGGCCCAAGGGGTGATGAGTGCAACCAGGCCTAAGCCTGCAATCGAGTCTGTGAGCCTGCGTCGACCCCGTCGACGCCAAATAGCCAGAATCGCAGCGGCCACGACCACTCTCGTTGAAAGCAGCTCCAAGCCGCCGAGCAGCGTCTGCGGCCCCGAAGAAAACTCCTGGCTGTTGGAACCTCCCAGGTAAGAAGCGGCAGGAGTTGCGTAGTTAAAGGTGTTGCCCAACTTGCTCGGCACCAACAGCAGCCAGTCCACTGGGCTTGCCCCGATACGTTCGATACCCGCGGCGCCGAAACACGCGTCTTTTTCGGCCTCCTGAAACACCGTGCGGCATTTTTCGGGAACCCCCATCTCGTCCAAGGCGATAAAGCCACCATGACCTTTTTCTGAGGTTCCAATCAGTAGGTTCCAGCCTCCATTCGCACTCACGAACACACAACGCTCCATCTTGGCGCAATTCCGAAACGTCCAAGGCAAGCAAACCCCAATCGCCAAGAGCGTCGCGCTGAAGCTTGTCCCAAGGCGCATTCGCAAGCGCTCGCCGCCAGCGCCCACGAAGGCAAAGACGGGAACAAATAAGAGGCTCTGCGGGCGGAGCAGCGTGATGAATCCGCCCAATACGCCAAGTGCCACGAGCCAAAGCAGCGTGTGCTGGAAACGCGCCTTGGCCAAGGCCACCCACGCGAAAACTGCTAAAAGGGCTCCGACGACTCCCTCCGTCATGAGTGCGGGAGTGTAGAAGAGGAGCGTGGGATGAAGGGCGACGGCAAGCGCACCGAAGCGAGCCAGGCGTGAACCTGCGTCCTGATAGAGCAAACGGTGACAGGCAAGAACGGCGAGCGCACCAAGGGCCGCATTGACGGACATCGCGACCAGCGGCGTACTATTCACTAACCAATAGGCCGCACCGAGCAGCGCGGGGTACCCAACCGGATAGTGTGCCGCGTAGGTCACCGTCCTGTCGGGCCAAAGCCAGGTGTAGCCAGCACCCTCGGCAATTCGTTGAGCCACCAAATGATAAAACCTGCCGTCGTCCGCCGGCGGAAATCTGGAACTCGCCCAACCAGCGATAGCCAAGCGGAGGAGCAGAGCCAATGCGGTGAGCAGCCAGGTGTCCCGCCAACCGCCGGCTTTTAAGGCGTGCCGGTGCCAAGGAGCATCGCCCATCCTAGTTCTGTTCATGGGAACTGTTGCAGCCAGCCACCCGCGACTAATTCTGCAACAACCTGGCTCACGGGCAGCCCCACCACATTGGTGTACGAGCCCGAAATGCGCTCCACGAGGAACGCACCTACGCCCTGGGCCGCATAAGCACCGGCCTTATCTAGGCCCTCACCCGTTTCGGCATAGCGCGTGAGACTCTCCTTCGAACAATTCGCCAGGGTTACCTCAGTGAGCACCGTGCTAGCGCGAATCTCAGCGCCAGGAGCACGATCGCGGAGCGCAAAGCGCGTCATCACGCGGTGCGTCTTTCCCGCAAGCTCCGCGAGAAGCAGACACGCGTGCGCCGCATCGCGAGGCTTGCCAAGAATCGCGTTCTCCAACACCACGATCGTATCTGCTACCAACAGGACCGCCCCAGGATCCTCCGGATGAGCATCGAAAAAGTCCGCCACTGCGCGCATTTTGGCGGCTGCGATCCGCTCCAAATACTGCTCGGGTGCTTCACCCGACAGAACAGACTCATCGATTTCCCGGGGTGCCACGCGCAATGGGATCCTGAGCCCCGTGAGCAGTTCACGGCGGCGGGGCGATCCGGATCCGAGGAGAAGCGGGTGCTGCTCTGAAATCAGCACAAGCTCACCGCAAGATGGAGGGGCATGCTGAACGGATCCGCTCAGAAGACGCGTTCGCGGACAAAGATCTGGTCCCCCGCCTGGAGCGGGATGTCCTGCGCTCGCCCGTCGGTGATCGCATTGATGCTAATGACTGCGGTCTTGGAGCCTGATTTCGTCTTTCGCGTGAGATTGAGCTCTTCTCCCGCTGCAATCGAATTGAGGCCGCCCGCTAGCGAGATAGCCTGAATCAGCGTGAGCCCAGGCGTGAGCGGGAAGCTCCCTGGCTTTTGCACCTGCCCGAGCACGGTAACCCGCTTGCTATTGTACTCCTTCACGGAAACGATCACGCTGGGATCGGTCAGCACCTGGCGGTCCATGAGCAATTTTCGGACGAGCCGAACCACGCCCTGGGGCTCAAGACCACTCACCTTCACTGAGTGCAGATAGGGCAAATCGACGGTGCCATCGGAAGCGATCTGGTACTCTTGAGGGAGATCCTTCTCACCCACAATCTCCATCCGAAAGACATCGCCCGGACCGAGCGTGGTGCTCTCAATCGGGTCCGCCAAACGCACGTTGGCGTTATCCGAATGTGCGGAGCAGGCGATACCAACGAAGCTTAGGGAGAGGCAGAGCGAGGCAAACAGCAAGCGCTCAATAAATCGTGCCATGAACTACATGAACCATCTCAAGCCGAGCCAGGCCTGAACACGGCTGAACTTAAGGTTATCGACGGCGGTCGCATCGGCAGGGTCAGTCCGCAAGACCGAGTCCGAAAGATTTCCGTCGAAACGGAGCGTGCTGTTCATGGCAATTGAATCGCTGAAGCGGTACTCCCCAAACAGCGACGCATCCGCACGGACTTCAGAGAAGGACGGATTCAGCGCTACGCCTCCTCCTGGGGCGAAGCTCTGCGGGTAGCTGACCTGGGCTAAGCCACCTTGAAGAGAAAGCAAGACCGACCCCGCAGCAAAGTACTCAAGGGTCAAATAGCCGCGATCATTCTGAGTGAAATCACCCAAATAACTCCCCCGGAAATCCCGAGTGTAGCCGAGCGCGATCGAGGAAAGCCCCAGCGTTGCCCCTGTGGGATCCAAGGATGCTTGGGGCAGAATGAAGTATTTGATCTCCGTTGCCGCGATCAGATCGTCATAATTCTGAGGGGGTGCAACCGTGTTGTCGTAGTAGCTTTGAGCCCAACCCAACATGGCAAGCACCGAGAAACGATTCGTTACTAATCCATTCAAGCCCATGCGTGCGCGAAGCGCTTCGCCGTTGTTCTGGGTCCTGGCTGCTGAATAGTTCGTAAACGCATATTCAGCGTCGTACAGCACGGCTGTGCGAGGAAAGAAGCGCCAACGCCCGCTCGTCTCCAGCTGGTGCTCCGAGTTATTGAGGTTCTTGAACGCTGTGCGCTCAAACACGTTGTAAGTGTACTGGTATCCGAGCCGCCACTCGAACATTCCACCGCCTGGACGCCAGTTGATGCCTGGGCCGACCACAACCGTATCGCGATCAAACGCGCTATCCAGAATCGCCGAATTCGAGGGATCCACGACGCGCGTAAAACCGCCATGAATATCGATTCCGAAGGGCCGCTCCGGCAAAATATCCAACTTCAGATTGGCTCCGCCCTCAAGATTCCGTTGCTGCGAGATGTCGTCCGCGAACCTGGATTCCGTGGCAAAAAACTCGTTATAGTCGGCAAAAAGACCGGCTTGGAAATTGACGGTGGGCGGCGCGCCTGCGCCCGAACCTTCACGCCTTTGCGCTCCAAGCGTCGAGAGAGTCAGGTGGGGCGACACGCGCAACCTCAAGGCACCAGCAACATCTTCCGAAGGTGCGCGCTGAAAGTAGTTCGAATCGTAGCCAAACTCCCCGGATATGCCGGGATGAAGCTCCAGATCGCCAGCGCGAATCCCAATACCTTCCCCATAACGGCGATCCGCAACCCAGGGCTGCTGTTGCGCGGATGCCTGCTGAATGGTGGTTGCGGCGGTTAAGAGTGCCGCTAAGGCAAGTAAGTACTTCATGATAGCGAGAGACCAGCCGGCCTCGAGTCGAAATGGGGGCTACTGAATGGGGCTACTAATAACTGGAGGAGTTGAAATGATGGTACCGATGCCGCCCGGCAGATCCGTTGGATCGATAGCTGGAATATTAGGGTCGATAGTTGCCGTTACCTTGGAATCGCCAATGAAGCCCACTTCTTCGCCTATACACTGATTCGACTCAGAGACGAGCGTTCGAACGCGGTCGCGAAGCACACGGAGCACTGTGAACTCGTGGCGTGAGCGATCTTTGTCGCTCCGTGTTACTGATGCACGAAGGCTGACCCCGCGATCCTGCGCCGATCGCACTGCCACATTTATTTGTGTCAACTTATCGTTCAGACACAGCACCTTGACAACGTCGCGCTGCTCTCGCGCAGTACTGAGTTGACGGCGAACGCTTGAAGCACCCTGCTCCATCTGCGGAAAGTAGGAATTCACTTCGCTCATCATTTGCTCAGGTGAGAGGGCGACATCGCGCGATGAAGAAACCTCCAGTGGCACTTGAGGCAGAACCCCCACCGCGAGCGGATAGGCAAACTCAACGCCTGGCTGCGCGGATGCTCCACCCAGAATCAGCATTCCCGCTGCTCCGAACCCCAGTGACCAGATTTTACCTTTGCCCATATGCTTACCTTACACCCAATTAAGCCCTGAACATCCACGAGTATACGAAACGGAAGAAACCGGTGTCAACGTAACCCTAGGAGATTCTTATTGAAACGTCGGCCGGCCGGGACGGCCGGTCGCACCCGGGAGGCGCACTTTCGGTTAGGTGCGGCAGGCTGAGCGACATTCATGCTCACTGCTTAACAAATGTCACGGGGACCATGACCACGGCGGAGCCGCCGTCAGGTGGAGAAAACTGAGCTGACTTCGCACGTGCCTGAACGCAGGCCACCACTGCCGGAGAAATCGTCCCCGTTTGCTTTGCGCTCACGCTCAACACCTCACCCCCTGGGCCAACGCGGATGGTGAGGCCAATACTGCCCGCTGCATCAGGGTTCTCATTCAGGCCGCGTTGATAGCAGGCTCGGAAACCGGCCCGCATCCCCGCGACCGTTCGTGCTGCATTGCTGACATTGCCGCCGCTCACATTCGCCCCACCCACCGAAGCGTTCCCCTTGGGACCTGAAACAACCTTGGT
>ENA-ORBV01001394-ORBV01001394.1-microbial-mat-metagenome-genome-assembly--contig:-NODE-1394-length-53903-cov-8.927321_pt1 | contig 53903 bp, 49 predicted proteins | sample MGYA00237777_ERZ505514 | MGnify/ENA primary metagenome ERZ505514 (study PRJEB26160, sample SAMN06269048) | microbial mat metagenome | isolation source: Oligotrophic lake microbial mat | place... | reverse complement strand
CGGAGGCTGAGGCCTTCGCGGAGAAGCGCCCCTTCATCGGGCTCTATTTGAGCCACTGAGTCCACATCTCCAGGACGGGCAACGTGAGCGGGGCTATGGGGCCGATCACGCGTCGCGGGCGCGTGCTGGACGAATCACGACTGCGGCGACGGGTTCGTGTGCGCGGGCGCGGTGATGTGTGGATGCGGGAAGACGTGTGTCGCGCGGGACACCCCGGGTAAGTGTCAGCTCGAGCGCTGAGGCCCGCCGCGCATTCTCAAGTTCATCGTCCCCAAGGCCTCTCGTAAAGTTCCGTTTTGGATGAGTGCCCAGAACGAACCCTATCCGTTTAAGAAAGCACGCGCGCCCGCCGAGTTCTACTTCGCGCACATACTCCGTGCCACTGTTGCCGGCTGCGTTGCTGCTCTGATCTCCGTTCCAACCGCCAGCGTGTCCCCCGACGCTGATACCGAAGCACCGGAACGTCGCCGGCATGCCGGACCTTGGGGGTCAACGCTCCGGTTTGCCGTCTTCGGAGCCATGCGTTCGCGGCAACCACGTCGTGCCTCCGCTGCGCGTTGCTAGGAGCTGCGGCCCCTACGCCTCCGGTTAACCGCACGGCAAGGTGTCACTTGCCGACCGGTCGCTGCTTGACGGAAGGAATTGTTGTGTTACAACAATTGTGGTGAAAATCGAATGGGACTCGAAGAAAGCAGCCGCCAACAAGCGAAAACATGGCATCACATTTCGGGAGGCAGCCACCTGTTTCGACGACCCCAACGGATGCTATTTTCGCAACGAAGCTCCTACTTGCGAAGATCGACTGATCCTCATCGCCTTATCCTCGAAGGCTCGCGTTCTGTTCGTGGTTCACGCGGAGGTGGAGCGCGACGCCATTCGTGTTGTGAGCGCCCGCAAGGCTAGCCCTCAACAAAGGAAGGTCTATCATGCATTGGAGTGAAGAACCCATTGACCTCAAAGTTTGGAAGCGCGTTCCAGGCAATCCCTTCGCCGACTACGATCCAGCGGATGGCATTGCGCTGTGGTCATTGTGGGAAATGCCCTCCTCCTCGGTAGGCAAGCTCGTGCGTCGCGGGCGTCCTCCGCGCGAGCCTACGTTAGTGCGAAGCGTTCGCTTGCCGGTGACAACCTGGAAGCGCCTGGGTGCAGAGGCCAAAGCGGCAAAAATCACCGTGAACGGCCTCCTCAAGAAACGCATCGGGTGTGGGTGACGGGACCCTGACGCTTAGCTGAAGCCGTTTCGACTTGTGGTAGTGCTTGTGAATGACCTCGACGGCCGCAAAGACCGCGTCGTTGCCGGACAAAGCCACTGAGCTCGGCACTGTAGTGGGGCCCACCCAAGCTGGCACACTCCTTTCAATGAGCGCCAGGCCGTGGCCGAGCACTGGCGCGCCTTCCGCGAGCGGCTCGAAGAGCTCGGCGGATAGTCAAAGTTCGTGGTCAGGAGATGCTACTTTGGCCTACTTTCAAGCGAATCCGCGCTGCGCTCTGAAGTCGTGCCCACGCCTCGCCTCGACCCCTCGACCCCTCCGCCCATGCGCCAGTGGACCCATGCGTTGGCGTGAAGCTGCTACTACCTCCGAGGCAATTCAGCGCCTCATGGCAGACCCCAAGCCGCCACAGGATCCTTCCGCTTTCAAGCCGCCTCCGGCTGCGACCGGGATTTTCCCCTACTCCTCCGCCTACCGGCGCTTCCAGGAGTAGTTGGCGCTTTTTTTTGCAACCAGCGGGGGACCGCTACCGAAGCGCAGCCCGCCATAGTTGATTGCCAGCTACCAAGCACGCCGACTCTTGAACCCAAGACGCAAGGAACACGCCACATGGTGATGAGGTCGGCCACGGGAAGGGGTTGTAGGCAGAAGGTATTTTGTCACATCGCGGGTCTTCGTGTTACTTCATCGCGTCCATATTCTGGCAGCTAGCCTCGATGGTGTTGAGCTCAATGACGATTGGGAACGGCAGATCCAACGTTGCATCGACGACTTGCAAAGTGGTCGAGTCAAGACTGTGCCTGGTTCTGAAGTCTTCGAGCGTTTAGCGCGCCGTTTCCGTGCCCTCTAGACGAACGCGAGCCGGGACTCGGTCTCCAGTTCTTGGCTGACGTCCGTGCCACCGTCACGATCATAGTCGGCGGAAGCGCCGCCGGTCGCCGCCTTTTACTGGCTTCCTCGGGCCCTCGCACCTGAAGCGCTATACGTTAGCCAGACAAGCCGACAATGGAATCCTTGGTCATTGGTTCGAGGCCCGGGGCACTCCGGGATGAGTGCCCAGAACGCCCCCAATCCGTCTAAAAAAGCACCTACCCCCGCCGAATCCTATTTCCCGCTGCAAGCGCGCTGAACCCTCGGAACAGAAGGCGAACGCGGATACCTGCGGAGAAACTCCTGTGCCGCACGCCGTCCTTCGACCACGTTCCCGGCGTTACACAACGCAAATACACGCGCTGCGGCGTACTCTTCCGTGAGAATCTGGGCTCTCGGCGATCTGCCGAGCGAGTCGAGCACTTCTTGGCCCTTTCCGTCGCGCAGATCTCGCTGCGCCCGTTGCAGCGTTTCAAGCTCGTTCGTGAGCGAGGAACCAGCCGTGGCGGGCGGTGACAAAGGTTCAAAACTTCCGACTGCTGGTAGGCGAGCGCGATCGGAGTCGACATCTTCGGGGGCGTCGAGGCTAGGTTGACGAACGCCAGCTTGAGCTCCACTGAACGCCGCTATTGCTTGGCTTGGCGAAGGCGCTGCAACTGCCGATTCCTTCTGAGTTTCAGGATCCAGCGTCGTGAACTTGGCAACCGCGCTCCGCTCCATCGAGTGCCGACGCAGAGCCGTCGCAGACGAGGCTTGCAACTTCGTTACGGCAACCTGCGACTCCTGCTGATCGTTCCGCGACATGGCCGTTAACACCACGCCCGTACCCAACGTTCCCCCCGCCGCAGCGATGAACACAAGCTTCAAAACTGCCGCATTTTTCCCGACAAACCCAAGCACGGAACCAACCTGCGTGGCCGCAGCTGCAGGTGAAGCAGAAGCTGCCGCCGGACTTGTCGCGGTCATGATCCCGACCCCACTCGCGACTTCCACACCCAACATCACTTTATCTCGAAGTTGGCGCCGACGGACGGGATCCAACCCATCATGGGCACACACCGCCTGGATCAATTGGCGCCCTGCCGGATTCACTTCGTCCATGGTGCACTCCTCGATTCGCTCGCTTGCTGGCGGCCGATGGCCTCATTGAATTGCGCTCTGGCGGCTCGCAGGCGCGTGTAGACGGTGTTCAAGTTAATCTGCAAGGCTTCTGAGATTTCAGGCGCGCTCATCTCTTCCATTTCCACCATCACAAACACCGCGCGTCGCTCGTCGCCCATTTGCTCTAAGAGCAGATAAAGGCGTTGCAGCTCTTGCTTCAGCACGGAGGCTGCATGCGGACTCAGGCTATCGGCCGAGGTTAGCATTTCAGGCAATGGCTCGGTGGCATGCCGGCGCCTGCTGCGTCGCTCCGTTTGCGCGACATGGTGCGCGATAGCAAACAGCCACGTTTTCGGGCTGGAACGAGCTTGGAATTCCGGCAGACGACGGTGCACCACCATAAAGACTTCCTGGGTGGCGTCGTCGAGCGCTGCTACGGGAACGCCCAGGCGTCGCAACGTGCGCCACACAAACTCCACGTGCGCATCGTACAGCTCTTCAAAGGAGGGCACTGGGCCGAGCACGATCAGAGTCACCTCTGGATCCACCCGTCGACACTCCACAGCGGAACCCATACCCCCACCTTATGTCCGGCGCCGAAGCAATCCGTTTAGAAATCGACACGCCTCCCGAAAAAGCGTAGAAAACGGCTTAGATACGTCTCAAAACGCGACGCGAAGGCCCATCGCGCCCCGGCCCTCGATGATCGACGGCACGAATACCCGGCCCCGACCCGCTACCGCAAATCCTCGCCGAGAAAACGGAACTACCAGCTCCGGGCGGAACCAGATCCCGAGCGTGTCGCGCAATAAATCGAGCTCAACTTCGGCGCCGAGCAGCCCTGCCAACCACAGCTCTGAGCCCGTGCCGGGGCTTGAGACATCTCTGCTCTTCGCGCTGAATTGCCCCGCTTCAAATCCGAGGCACGCCGCACCATGTGCGACTTGAAACTCCGTGGTCAGGCAAGCTCGAGCTTGGCCTGCGAGCAATGAAACCTGGAGCGTCCCCTTCGGACTCGAAGGGATAGCGGTGCTGACTGGCGGCAAAAAGAGCGCTCCAAGCCTCAGCTGAACCGATGAAATTCCGAGACCCACGGCAGCTCCGAAACCTGGAGCGATCTTTGGCAACGTCCCCACATCCAAAAGAGCCCCGATCTCGGCGACTATAACGGGCGACGATTCAGGGATGGCGTTCGATTTGGGATTGGGGTTGGGGCGAATAGGGGTCACGACCTGCCGAGCCGGCACGGGTGGAGCGAAAACCGCTTGTGCAACAGGTGGAGCAGCCGCCGGGATGGGAGCAATTTGCGCTGGCGGAATCCCCAATGGAAAGGCAGCAATAGGCGACTTGGACCCTGATTCCTCATTTGCATGCGTCTGTTCAACGGCATTCGGATCGATCGCGATAGCGATAACCAGCGCTGCTGCTTCGACGGCTTCTGGACAAGTGGGCGCTGTTAACGTGCGTTCAAAGGAGTTTTGACCCGCCAGCGTCCTCACCGTTAGGCTCACGCCTGAGGCTGCATCCGCGGCAAAGGCCAAACGCACCGCCAGATCCTCTTTCAGCAAGGATTCAGGCGACTTTCCCAATAGATCCGCCACGCGACGCTCCAGCACGTCCGAGCGTGGGCATAAGGATGCAGGATCCCATTCGACCGATAATGCGGCCGCGTGCGCCGTTTTCGGCCCCACGCAAATTAAAGCGATGCAGCCAATCAGGGCTAGCGCACGGGCCTTTAGGCTTGGGTGAAACAAGGGCACCGGTGTCCCACGTCAACAGGCTGGGCGTCTAGACCCAGGGCGTTCCGAGGCAGTAGGTGGCCGCCCGCGTTCGAGGCGTGTCTAGTTGTCGAAGCGATACACAGTCGCGCGAGCGGAGGCTCGTTCACCAAAGCGACCACAGAAAGTATTGAGTGCCCCATAGGCTGCCATCGGCAGGACTTCCCGAAACTCCAAGTGAGTAACAAGGCAGTACATCGTCACCTCAAGGAAACTCAAATCGCAGTCCGCCGGCAGCTTTGAGAGAGCATTATCGAGATTGCTTTCAAGCCAAGACAGAATGTTCTGAAGCGCCACGCGCATCTTAATCAGTTGCGCATTGTTCGGATCCTCTTGTGCGAGTTTTGCGGTGATCAGGGAGACTTCCAACGCCATCGCTTGCGTCGTCAGCTCCTGCGCATTCGCGAGTACGGGCAAGTGAAGATCCTCCGGCCACACCACACGGAGCTGGCTACTCGCTAGCAAGCGCGCTCGGGCTTGAGACTGCCGCGACAGTTCGTGGCAAATATTGAGTGCGCCAAACCACGAACCGTTTGCGGTCTCCAAGATCGGCACTCGAAGCGCAGGGTTTCCCGCGTACTGCTCGATGTCCAACGACATCAGGTCAGCCACAGCATCAAACGAATGCTCCACGCCAAACTCAAGCGCAAAGATCCGCACCACACGCGTGAAGTGAGAACTTGAGCGTCCTATGATTCGAGGTTTTAAAGGCGTGGTCACCCAATTGACTCTGTACGGCTCGGTTACGGCTGCTCCACCTTAGGCGACCGAAGAAACATCACAAAAGCCAAAGCTGTTGGCAAGAAGAACACCAGAATGGCGAAGGCCCCGCAGTTCATGGCTTCGGAAATGCCTTCGGCAAGGACGCGAGCCTTTTGTGAGGGGTCGATCAATTCGCCGCCGACAGCCGTCATCCCTTGATACAGACCAATTCCGACTCCGGCGCAGCTGCTGGTAACCAGGAGCGCCAAGCAAATCAACGCAAATCGCCCTAAGATCTTTCGTGGGCGTGAGTTTCGACGAAGTCGGAACGCCAGCGCGACGAGGGCGACACTGAGAACGAGAGGGACGACCAAAAAAAACATGCGGTGAACTGACGCTACCCTGCTTAGCGAAAAGAAAAACCCTTGACGCGCAAGCCAGCTCAGGCACCGTTGCCGTGATGTCGCCACTCGCTGAAGGGCTGCCTTTTCGCAAACCACGGAAGCTCCGTCCCGGAGATCGCGTTGCCATCATTTCGCCTTCCTGGGGTGGGCCTGCGAAGCGGCTGCAGACTAACCCCGAGTTACGCGGCTCCGATGTGAATGCCGCCTTTGCGGATCCATCGATCGCCGGAATTATCGCTTCGATCGGAGGCGATGATTCGGTGCGCATCCTGCCGTACCTTTCACCCACTCTCATCACCCAAAACCCAAAACTCTTGATGGGTTACTCTGATTTTACGACCTTGCTCAGCTACATCAATTCCCTAGGCAACGTCACCGTACATGGTCCGTCGGTGATGGCCGGAATTGCGCAAGCTCCCGCGTGCGGGGATGCGTACGTCGAGCACCTACGGAGCTTTCTCTTTGACGCGCCTAGCACTACAAGCTACCGTCCCGAGGCGCGCTATTCGGAGGGTTATCCTGCTTGGGGAGTCGAAGCGACACTCGGAACCACCAGCCCGCCCAAGGAGAATCCCGGCTGGGACTGGGCACAGAGAGGAACGCCAAGAACGGCGTATGTTTGGGGCGGCTGCATCGAGGTTCTCGAGTTCATGAAGGGAACCGACTTCTGGCCGGAACGTTCGTTCTTCGACGACAAGTTCTTGTTTTTTGAAACCTCCGAAGAAAAACCATCACCTCTTCTTGTGGAGCGTTGGCTCCGCAATTACGGGAGCCAGACGATCCTGAATCGGGTTCAGGGCGTTATTTTTGGCCGTCCCCAGAAGTACAACGCTACCGAGCGAGAGGAGCTGAAGCGAGCGGTCCTCAAGGTCATTGTCGAAGAATACGGTCGTACGGATATCCCGATCATCCTAAACTTCGACGCCGGGCACACTGACCCACAGAGCCTGTTGCCATTTGGAATCTCGATGGAGATCGACGCTGAGCGAGATCGAATTCAACTCGTCGAGTCGGTATTCTAGTTAGCCAGCGTTTGCGAGGTACTGACCGATTTCGTGCAGGCTCGCTATTCGATGAACCTGCGCGGCGTGCTGGGGCACTTCAGGAAAAAGCGAGAAGACCGTCATTCCAGCTGCGATCCCAGCGTGAACACCAGATAGGGAATCTTCAACAACGGCGCAACGCGAGGGATGCACGCCCATGGCGGCAGCAGCGTGAAGAAAGAGGTCGGGGTCAGGCTTCCAGCGGTCGAGCTCGTAGGCGCTGAAGACACTACGCCCAAAATAACGTTGCAGGTCCGTAACCTGTAAACTCAACTGAGTTTGCTCGAGCGGGCCGTTGGACGCGACCGCGACAGGAAGGTTCAAGGCGCCAAGGAGCGCGTGAGCACCGGGCATCGGTCGGAGTCGAGCACGGACGGCGTCAGCCCTAGCACGACGAAACACAGCAACAAAGTCGGTGGGCAACTTGATACCAAGAAGGACCTCGCAGCGGGCGAGAGATTCCGCGAGCTTTCCGGCATTGAACAGCCGCACGGCAGCGTCCGTCACGCCAGGTGCAAGATGCAAGGCGCTCAGACATTCGGCGAGCGCCTCTCGAGCCAGCGGGACACTGTCTACAAGTGTTCCATCGCAGTCAAAGATGATCGCATCTATCCGTGGAGAATGCATGGGGCTCACCAAGTTAACGCACTCCAGCTGCGAGGACCAGAAGAATTGTGCTCACTTTCTCCATCGGCTACTACTGAAGCAAAACCAGGGTTTCCCCCAATCGACAAACACCACCCCGACTCCTACGTTGTTCTTCGTGCGCCTCACACCCACCAACGACTTGGTTTTCAAGCTCCTGTTCATTGCAAATCCGGCGCTCCTCCGCGATCTGCTCGAAGCGGTGCTTCAACCAAGCTCGCCCATCGCATCGTTAGAGGTTCTGGACCCAGAAATTCCTGGTGATCTCACCGGCAGCAAAGCCATTCGGCTCGATGTGCGCGCTCGCTCGGAGGACGCCTCCATCTTCAACGTCGAAATGCAGGCATACGGGCACCTGGCCTTGCCTGCTCGTTTTCTCTTCTACTGGGCGCGTGGCTACACTGAGCTCCTCGGTCGAGGCCAACCTTATTCACTGCTCAGGCCGACCATCTCGATCGTTTGGTCCACCGTAGCGATGGTGCCCACAGGCCGCTTCCACAATGCTTTTCTCGCCCTGGAGCGCAGCTCCGGCTACTGCTTAAGCGACCACTTCCAGCTCCACCTGCTCCAGCTGCCATGCCTCGCCGCGGCCTCCGACACCCCAAAACAGCTGTCCCTTTGGGCCCGTTTTCTTAAAGCAGCCTCCGACCAAGAATTTGATACACTGGCAAAGGAAGATCCCATCATGGCCAACGCGGTGAACGAACTCGACAGAATCTCCAGCGACCCCCTTGCTCGCAGGCGTGCACAAGAGCGCGAAGATTCCATCAGAATGTACGAGGACTCCTTAGCGGTGTCACACCGTGAAGGTAAAGCCGAAGGTAGAGCCGAAGGCAACGCCGAAGGTAGAGCCGAAGGCAACGCCGAAGGTAAAGCCGAGCTGGTGATCAAACTGTTAACTCTACGCTTCGGTGCGGTGAATCCGGTCAACGCCGAACGCGTCCGCAATGCCTCCCCGGCAGAGTTGGATACGTTTGCTGAGCGCGTGTTAACTGCTCGGGATCTGGTCGACGTTTTGGCAGGCTGAGATATACAACGCGGCGTGACCGTGAATTTTCACCTGCTGTCCTCTGCGTGTAAGAACGTCAGCGTATTGTCATTCAGATCTTGAATCTTGACACCAAAGACCAGAACGTTCGGGAAGTTGGCCCCAACTGATGACCCCTTCCCCTAGGACCACGTGCGATCGCCGAAAGCTGAGCTTGATGCTCAGTGGGTTGCTCTTGGGGGAATTAACTTTGAGCAAGTATCTCTGACGTGGCCTAAGGGCCGCGTCGTTGACCTTCATATCCGCGACGGCCAAGGAGCCCACTGTGCCCAATTGAGCTAGAGCGCTGGCACAGCCTCTGAAAGCGCGGCTAACAATAGCGCGGGGTCCACGTTGTAAGCCTCCATGTGCACAAAACGTGCTGAGAGTGCGCTAGGTGAAGCCGTACAGACGGCAAGATTGGCATCCGCGGGGCTGCTCTCCTGGTTCGTGCGTCGGCCCGCTGTGGAAGCGGCACCATTCAAGCGACAGCCAGTTTGGCGTTGATGATAACACGCGCACGCGTCACCAACTCCCTTCTTCATGGCCGTCCAAAAACGATTCGGATAGGTAGCGTCGTCCTCGGCAGGCGTAAGCTTCATGCTGGAGGCTTGGCTAATGTGAACAGTGCCCGCACAACCAGGCAGATTATTGCTCACGCCGGCGCCGTGATACTCAAGGTGCAAGTCATCTCGAGCGGCTTCCAATCCGTCGTAGACGGCAAAATAACCGTTTCGTATCGCGTGCACCACATCCGAATCCCGCATGCAGGTACCATCGCAGGCGTAATTCTGGACTTCGGAACAGCCTGAGCAAGACGTGACGTTGCAGCGATGTGCCGTGTTTTGCAGAAAAGCCACGGCGTTGACGTCTCGAAACAGGCGAATCGCGCGATCATCTCGAAAATCAAAGCCAAAGTGAGGTGAATCGATGACCAATGACCGCGTTCCGGTTAACTCTCCAGGATCCCGAAACGCGAACACACCTTGGAATTGTGAGGAAACATCCCGCAGCACCCAGTAATTTCGGCCGGTCGCCGCATCCTCGAGGCGCACCGCCTCGTAGCCCATGGTCCGAGCGGCGGTCGCAAAGCTTGCGCAATCCTTGTTGGCCCATGCCAGCGCCGCTACCCGTGCGGCTTGCCACTTGTCGCTCGTGGTTTCCCAGATTGGCATGGTCATAGCGGCAGAACCCGAATAGGGCGCTGCGGCGAGGTAGTCCAACAGGTCCGCGGCAACGTGCTTCAAGCAATCATTCGCTGCATTGGAGGCTCCCGCAGACCCTCCCAGGTTACCGGCGCTACCACCTGAAGCGAAGCTGCTTTCGTTGCCTCCTACGTTCCGTCCGCCCCCGCCGGAGTCAGCGCCGCCCAAACCTGAGATCGCTACGTTACTCGCGCCGTTACAGCCCGAGAGGCAGACGGCTAGGAGGGTGAGCTCTGCCTGGCCAAAGCGTTTGCTGAGCATTGGGCAAACGATAGCCGGCTTTGTGTGTGACCCGGAAGGGCTGCCGAGCGCTGTTGCAGCGCCATTTGCAGAGGGCGTCCTTTCTGCTTCGATCGCGACAATGGTTAGCTGGCTCTTCGGGGCCCTTGCCGTTCTGCTTCTCATGGCCTTTTTGGGCGCGCTGCCGGGCCTGAGCTGGTACGGCACCGTCGTGCGGCGGGGGCCAGCGCTCAAATCTCGACTGGCGCTCACCTTCGATGATGGCCCGCATCCGGAGACGACCCGCCAAGTGTTAGCGCTCCTTGGCCGCTTCCAGGCATCGGCAACCTTCTTCGTCACTGCTCACCGAAGCAGCCATTCGGAAGCTCAAGTGTGTCACGTTAAGTGAACTTCTGGGCGCGCGCTGAAGCAGCTTACTTCTTCGCTCTGCGAATGCGAGAACCCTTGCCGCTCGGCTCCCAGTCGATCCAGTAGATGTCGTCAGAGCCCAACGCGAACTGTAAAACGCGGTCTGTTTGGCGCAAAACGGAATCGGGCTTGCTGCAACCGGAAAGTGCACAGCGCTTGAGCCGACTCTTGCCCGGGACATACACCTCGGGACCGTAGGGGCTGGGGGTCGCATGGGGACCGGGCGGTGCTGGCGAAGGTGGCGGTGCTGGCTCCTGTTCGATCCAGTAGAGGTGCCTGTCGTCGGCCCCGAACTGAGGGATCGAGTTGCCCTCCGCGCTGAGACCTATGGGGAGGCTTGGCGCATTGGGTGCACATCCTTCAAAGGGGCAAACCATGGCGCGGTCCAGCGAGGCTTCGTTGGCGACGATGAGCGAGGTCGAGTTGGACGCGAAGAGCCACGCATGGTCAGCGATCACGGTCGAGGCTGCTAAGTCATTCAGGGGGGCTCGCTGCACGCTATAATGTTCCATCGACTGAGCCCTCGAATACACGTATCCATCTTTGATGAGCGTCGCGAACGCAGGGAGCGCGGGCGGTGGATCGAGCCGAAGCGGAGCTGCGCCGCAGCCCGATGAGGGGCAGCAGTAGGACGCGTCAAAATCCGACCAACAAACGTGGCTCTCATCGCCCACCAAGGAGCTCCACTTGTCGCGTACTGGCCCATGGATGATGTCCACGGGCTCTCCGCTACAACCCGTCACAGGACAGGTACGGAGCGCCTCTTTGCTCAACCAATACGCGCGCCCGCCGCCCAGGCTGACGGCGGGGTATTCCCAAAGAGCCGTGTCGAAGACTTCAACCGTCCCTGGGCAGTCCCTAGTGTCGCACCCGCGCAAGGTTGCTGCCGAGTGAGCGCGCGTCGTCCACAAAAGCCGGGACCCTTCGGCGTAGACATTGGAGATGTCTTCGCCGCTCACCACGATCTCATCGTCGAGATCAACATTTTGGCCGGCGCAGCCAAACATCATAAATCCAATACATAATAATCGACGCATGGTGTTCTCCTGACGACTATCGAACAAAGCGCACAATGCGACTTCGAAAGGCTCCGGTTGAATCAACCTCCCAGGCCACCACATACGCGTGCGTTTCATCGACGGCCATGGGGGGCTGGTTTGTCAACGGCTGCGAGCCCGGGGGGCCTTCAAAGGGAATTTCAATGGTCCCGAGATGTTGCTGTGTTTCGCGGGCACGCTTTGAGCAGCTCACGATTTCAAAACTGTTGCTCCCCCGATCTGCCGCCTGACGTCCAAAAACAAGGTGGTCTTTGTCAGTGATCACGAGGCGTGGCCTTAGCTGTTGACCCACCGCCAACTCCGGCCCCTCAGGACAGCCAGCCAACGCACAGCGATTAATAAAACCAGCGAGGCTGCTCACGGGCCAGTACACGTGATGCTCATCAATGGCGACCCAAGGGGCGGGCGCACCGAACGAATCAGGCGTTGAAAACGCCTCGACCAGTAACGTCGGCGGGCTTGTTCCGTCCTTCCTTTGCGACACGAGACTCCCGCGTTCGGATATCCAGGAAATCGACTCAGGCCCCGAATAAATGTGCTCCTGCTCTGGATTGACCGTGCCACCTGATTGCGAGATTTTCGGGCCGTTTTCCCCCCAAGAGGGAAGGCGGCGTGCGGGTGCCCCGGATCGAGGGGCTGCACTGAAAGCAGGCCAATTCTCGGTCCGATAATAGACATTGATTTCATCGACCTCGAAGCCGAGCACTCCAAAGACGACTTCGCGTGGGCTTTGGCACTCTCCCACCGAACAAGCAAAAACTCTGTGACCAGGAAAATCACCTGACCCCTTGCCTCCGCCGCCCCAGCCACGCCAAAAAATCTCACCCGCACTCACTCGGAATTCGCCAAAATATGAGACGCCGACGACATTCTCTGTGGGATACGCAATCTGCGACGACTGGCAATTGCTCTTGAGACAGCTTCTCAACACGCGATTATAGGAATCACCCCATCCAAGACCGACTGACCAATAGATCCTGTCAGAGTCCACGGCGATTCTGGACACGAACTCGTTTTCAGCTGCGATGATTATCTCGCCCTCGGGGACGACTAGCTCGGGCGAGTTGCTTGTGTTTGCAGCCGTTACTGCCCCATCGAGCTCAATAGACTCAGCCCTGCAAGCCACAACACTTAACATTAATACAGTGCTCATTGAACGAAACATGAATGAACTCCCGACTGGCCTGTGCTCAACCTTCTGCATTACTTCTCTGTTCATGTTTGTAACGAGTAGCTAGAACCGTCACTAAAAGTGACGAGAAACACCCGCACCAACGGCTCCCGACAAGCTCGGCGAAGTCCACACGTCGGCGCCATGCAGGCGTAGCGTGATGGGGGTCAATGTCCTCAGTAAGTCCGCATTAAGCAGCAGCGACCAACTCGCTGCGATCGGAAGATCGAGTTCAACACGAGCACCGATCGCCGAAAGGGCCGAATTCTCAGTGCGCGGGCCGGAGACTTTGGCCCCCTCTGAATGCCATAGACCAAGGTTTGCGATCCCACACCCCAAAAGCCAACCCACCCGCCAGCAGGGGGCAAGGCTGATTCCGAACTGCTGTGCGTGAACCTCGCCACCCAGGAGGGAACTCTGCGCACCACCAAGCGTACCGAAGAGGTCTAATTCGATCTGAGCACTGCCGAGCCGGATCCTGCCGCCAACACGAGCACCTGGCACGACACTGGGTGCCGCGCCGAACGCGAGCAATGCGCTGCCCTGTAAGCTGAATTCCGTTGAACTTCGGGGCGCCGCTACTGGTGGCACCCTTCGAGCTTGCGCAGGGGCAGGCGGTGTCGGCTGTGCTTCGCTTGAAGGAGTGAGAGATCCTTCAGTTGCCTCATCGGTGGCGTGGCCGTCAGCCGCTGGCGCCTCGGGTGACTCTTGCGGATTCTGTGTGCCCTCATCGACTGCCGTCTCTGCTGTTGGAAAATTCAAGCCCACGGAAGGATCTAGTGTGATGCTGATCGCGAGCGCGAGTGCAGCCACGAGCTCGTCACAGTTGTCGCGAGTCTCCGTGAGCTCGCGCGCACCCCGAATAATGCCATCTGAATCGATCAAGCGCACACGCCCGCTCAGCCCTGTTGGCACATCTGAGATCTCGACAATCAAGATCTGGCGAGCAGCCGGAAAGAAAGGGCTGTAGCCGAGGCGTTTGGAAACAGCTTTTTGAAGTTCTGCTCCGTCGGGGCAGTCCAACACTTGCGGGCTGCGCGCGTAGTCGAGCCGAGTTGAGATCCCGGTGTCTGCAGCCGATGCACTCCCGATCCCGACTGTCTGAACGAGCAGCATCCAAGAACAAGCGCGAATGAGCCACACAAAACTTGGAAATTCTTTCACGGTAAGAGCGCCGGCTCGATGGCTCCCGACAGCAAGCTGGTCGGATACCTGTCGTGAAAGCTCCTGGCCAGCTCCTGGGCTTCGGGCAGCCTGCGGAGTGTCAGCAACGCCTGTATTTCTAAGGCATCGCGCTCTTCGGCTAGCCGCCCTTCCGGAAACTGCTCTCGATGACGCTTGATCACGCCCAACACCAATTCGGCTTCGCCCGCCGCCGCTTGCATTCGCGCGGTGTCCAGCAACGCTCGCTCACGTTGCAACAGAGAAACGCCTCGGGTGGTGCTAACTTCCGAATTGGGACGCCGCTCAGGACGTTGATCACCGGCGGATACCGCTCGCGAGCTCTCATCCGATTTCCTGACCTTCACAAAATTCGGAGGTGGCGCCTCGGGTATCACAGTGGCTGGGCGGACCACCGAACTCATCGGTGCAGGCTGGTAGACGACGCGCACCTCCGGCGGACGCAGAAGCCCGTATGCGGTGGCTCCCATTCCACCACCCAGAAGCCAGGCTCCCAATAAAGAAGCTGCCTTGGAGCGCAAGAAAGGTACCCGCGCAAGCAGCTCAATCCCTTCTTTCGCAGGCCCAGCTCCCTGAGTGTGGTCGACGTTTATCGGCGCAGCCGCAGACAAGACTTGCTCAAAGACACGCTGCCGAACCTCCGGCGGGGGAGGACTTCCGGGGCCCAAGTTGCGGAGTGCTTCAAGCGGATTCATTGCCACCTCGTTGCCGCGAGATGCGGCGGTAGGCCAACTGAAAATCTTCACGAGCTAACCGCAATCTGGAGTAGGCCGTATTGAGTGGGATTTCGAGCGCTCTTGCAATCTCCGGCACGCTGTTTCCGTCGACCTCGTGCAACAGCAACACGGCGCGCCGATCAAGGTCCAGGCGCTGCAAAGCCAACTCGGCAGTGTCGAGGTCTTCCCGAGCAATGAGTTGGTCGGCTGCTGACTGGGTGCCAGACACTGCCTCCACGACGACTCCGAACCGCTCAATGCGATGACGCGCTAGGCGTCGGTAGTTGGAAGCAGAGCGATACGCGAAGCCGAAGAGCCATGGCCTAAGCGGGTATTCGTCGCGGTACTCGTCAAGGTGGGCATGAACGGCCATGAACACCTGTTGGGCTTGGTCCTCCAAGTCGCGCGCCGGGACGCCTAGGCGCCGCAGAGTGCCCCACACGTACCCAAAATGGTCCCGAAACACCACGGTGAAGTCGGTGCGCGCCACGGGGCTGCTGGGCACTTCTCTTAGGGGGACTCGTTGCACTCGCCGGGTCTTTGTCTCGAAAACCAAGTTCTGTCACGCAAAGTGAGAGCCGTCGTCGAATTTATTGCGAGCCCCAAGTGCATCATCTGCGGAACCTATACCCCCGGTAGACGCTGGCGCCGCCGGCCGCTGACGAGGTGCCGCCAGTTGCCGGCTTGCCACCGGTCGACGATGAGTTCGCGCCACCGGTCGCGCTCTGCTGGTGAGTTGACGTGCTTGCAACGCCGCTGCCCGCGAGCGCCAAGAACGCCAACGATACTTAGAGCGGCGATACTTCTGTTGTCGCAAGCTCGGTGTTGCAGGTGATCTCCATATTGATGCCGAGCGACATCACATGGTCAGCACCCATGACGAAGCGAAAGCTCGGGCTCACCAGGCCTCCCGTGGCTCAGAACCGCGTCGTCATTGCACCCGTCAACTTGCGGCTACGCATGCCCTAACCCTAACGCCTGGCCGGGCAGAAAATCCGCTCAAGATCGACTCGCCATTAGCACAATTGGTTCAAGGGCCGGAGAACTTGAGCTTGTCTGCTGAAAGGCCGGCCGCGTGCTCAATCGTATATTAACGTCTTGCGAGGTTTGCCGGGAGATACGCGATTTGTCGGAAGGAGCAGCTCGGGTAGATGCGGGCCTGGGCACAGCACTCTGGCGAAAGTTGGAACGCGCTCAGATCGCAGTGTCCGAAAGCGCCAAGCCTCAGGTTGCGCGATTTGCAACGGGGCGCAAATTGCAGCGTGGCATAGGTCGTCGCAGGTTACCCTATTGCCCAAATTCTCCGTGAAAACGGCTTGGCACGACGGATGCTTGGAAGTGGGGACAAGGGTGCCGACATGCTCCGATGAAGGTCTAAAATGACCCATGCCAATGAATTTGATGACGAACCGGACACCATCCCCGCGCTTTCTCGGGGTTGCCGTGCGTTGGTGGCGGAGGATGACCCGGAGATGCGAGAGCTGGTGGTGGGGCTCCTTGAAATGGACGGCTTTAGCGTCACAGAAGCCACATCCGGTGACGAAATGATCAGAATCCTTCAAAGAGAGAGTTTTGCTGAATTCCCGGATGAAGCTTTTGACATTATCGTTACCGACCTTCGTATGCCGGGCGCGTCTGGGCTCGAAGTGCTCAGTCGCTTGCGGATCGTTGGTTGTACCACTCCCGTGATCATGCTGACAGCTTTCCCGGACGAAACGGTGAGGAGAGACGCGGGCTTGCTCAACAGCATCCTGTTAGCCAAGCCGTTTGCGCTCGAGTCGCTGCGCTGCGCCGTGCACTCCTACACGAACGTGAGCCGACGGGATTCAAGGAGTTGAGCCCTCCTCGCCAAAGTGCTCATTCTCCCGATGAGGCGTTGAAGGCCTGTCAGGTGTAATGTCGACCTGGGTCGTCCGTCTGCACCGGTAACGCCGCCGAGGAGACCCATGAAGACTCAAGAATCAGAACACGCCGCGACTTGCTGTGCTAACCACCCACCAAAGGTTTACCAGATGGAAAAATCGACGACAGATCCCGTCTGCGGGATGAAGATCGATCCGCAGACCGCACGCGGGGGGTCCTTGGTGCACGGCGGCGAGACCTTCTACTTCTGCAACCCGCGCTGCAAGGAGAAGTTCAACGCTGAGCCGGCGCGCTACTTGAAGCCCAAAGAGACGCCGCACAAGCCCGCGCCCGAATCGGCCGCAGCGCTTTCGAGCACGTACGTCTGCCCGATGGATCCGGAGATCGTCCAGGCGGAACCCGGCGCTTGCCCGATCTGCGGGATGGCTCTCGAGCTTCGGACTGTGTCGCTGGCGGACGAAGAGAGCCCGGAGCTGCGCGATATGCAGCGGCGCTTCTGGATCTGCCTGGTGCTCACGGTGCCCACGCTACTCCTGGCGATGTCCGATCTCCTTCCCGGCCAACCCGTGCAGCGCGTTATTTCCCCACAATTCGGTGTTTGGATACAGCTGGTGCTCGCCGCTCCTGTCGTGCTCTGGGGCGGTCTCCCGTTCTTTCAACGCGGCTGGGCATCGCTTGTGAACCGCCATCTCAACATGTTCACGCTGATCGCGCTCGGAACCTCCGCGGCGTTCGCGTTCAGCCTGTTCGCAACCTTCTTCCCGTCGCTCTTGCCACACTCGATGTCTCATGGCGGCGCCGCGCCCGTTTATTATGAGGCTGCTGCTGTGATCATCACGCTCGTCCTGCTGGGCCAAGTGCTGGAGCTCCGGGCGCGTAGCGCCACCTCGGGAGCCATTCGTGCGTTGCTCGGCCTCGCCCCAAAGACCGCCCGTCGCGTTTCCGACGACGGTAGCGAAGTGGACGTTCCGCTCGACCAGGTGGTGGTGGGCGATCGCCTGCGCGTTCGCCCGAGTGAAAAGGTCCCTGTCGACGGCAGTGTGATCGAGGGCGCGAGCGCGGTCGACGAATCGACCATCACAGGCGAGCCCATCCCCGTCGAAAAGACGGATGGCGCGCGAATTACCGGTGGAACGCTCAACGGCACGGGCACCTTCGTGATGCGCGCCGAGCGCGTGGGGAAGGACACGCTGCTCGCCCAGATCGTGGGGCTCGTCAGCGAGGCGCAGCGCAGCCGGGCGCCCATCCAACGACTGGCCGATGTCGTCTCGTCGCGGTTTGTCCCAGCGGTTGTGGCCGTCGCCGCACTCACAGCTATCGCATGGGGATCCTTTGGCCCGGAGCCGCGGCTGGCGTACGCGCTCGTCAACGCGGTGGCGGTGCTCATTATCGCGTGTCCTTGCGCGCTCGGCCTGGCAACGCCGATGTCCATCATGGTGGGGACAGGTCGCGGCGCGCAGGTCGGCGTGCTTGTGAAGAATGCCGAAGCGCTCGAGCTTCTCGAAAAAGTGGATACCCTCGTGGTCGACAAGACGGGCACCTTGACCGAAGGCAGGCCGCGCCTCGTGAGCGTGGTTGCAGCAGAAGGATTTGACGAAGGAGGCGTGCTTGCCAAGGCCGCCGCGCTCGAGAAGACCAGCGAGCATCCTCTGGCCGCCGCGATCGTCGCGGGGGTGATCGCACGAGGAGTCTCCGTGCCGACTGCAACCGACTTCCGCTCGGTCGTGGGGAAAGGTGTCGTCGGAACCGTCGAGGGAGCCGAGGTAGTGCTCGGCAACGCAAAGTTCATCGAAGAACAAGGTGTGAGCACTGAGCCGCTCATGGCCAACGTTCAGCAACTCCGCGAAGAGGGGCAGACGGTAGTCTTTCTCGCAATCGGCAAGAAGCTCGCCGGCATTCTCGGCGTGGCAGATCCGATCAAGGAGTCGACAGCCGAGGCGCTGCGCGTTCTCCGGGAAAGCGGCTTGCGCGTGGTCATGCTCACGGGCGACAACGAGACGACAGCACGAGCGGTCGCCAAGAAGCTCGGGATCGAGGACGTGCGCGCCGACGTTCTGCCGCACCAGAAGAACGAGGTGATCGCGCAGCTCAAGCAACAAGGACACATCGTCGCGATGGCGGGCGACGGCACCAACGACGCACCAGCTCTGGCCACCGCCCACGTCGGTATCGCGATGGGCACGGGCACCGATGTCGCCATTCAGAGCGCGGGCGTGACCCTCGTGAAGGGCGATCTTCGCGGCATCGTGCGAGCGCGGCACTTGTCCAAGGCAGTGATGAAAAACATCCGTCAGAATCTCCTGTTCGCGTTCATCTACAACGCGCTGGGCGTTCCGATCGCGGCTGGGGTTCTTTATCCTTTCTTCGGGTTGCTGTTGAGCCCCATGCTCGCGAGCGCTGCGATGGCGTTTAGCTCGGTCTCGGTCATCGGGAACGCGCTCAGGCTTCGAAGCGTGCGGCTGTGAGGACGGTTGTCGACCGCCTTGTGGCGAACCATCGAGAGTTTTTGTCCTTCCTCGAAGCCCGGGTCCCAAGTCGCGCGGCGGCCGAGGAGATCCTTCAAGCCGCATTTGTCCGAACGCTTGAGAAGGGCGGCTATATTCAAGACAGCGAGAGCGCTGTGGCTTGGTTCTACCGCGTGCTCCGCAACGCGCTCATCGACTTCTACCGTCATCGGGCGAGTGAGAGCCGCGCGCTCGAGGCCCAGCTCCATGAACCCCGCCTGCCCACCGAGCCGGAACTCCACGCTGCGATCTGCGCTTGCATGCGCACGCTGCTGCCAACTCTCAAGCACGAGTATGCTGACATGATCCGGCGCGTCGATCTTGAGGAGCAGCCCGTGAGCGCAGTCGCCTCGGAACTAGAGATCTCGCCGAGCAACGCCGCCGTCCGCCTTCACCGAGCCCGCCAAGCGCTCAAGCGACAGCTAGAATTGAGCTGCGGGACGTGTGCGACCCATGGCTGCCTGGATTGCACCTGCGGAAACATACGCTTGACGTAACGAGTAATTTCGCTCAATAATTCTCCGGGTGATCCGTTCGTTTGCCGACAAGAAGACGTCAACTCTTTGGAACGGAGCGGCGGTTCCAGCTTTCCGAGCGTTCAGGGCTCAGGCGGAGAGAAAGCTTGCGATCCTAGAGGCTGCTGGTAGCCTTTCCGATCTGGGTGGCCTTCCCGGCAATCGGCTGGAGGCCCTCCGCGGAGATCGCAAAGGACAGCACTCGATTCGAATCAACGGCCAGTGGCGGATCTGCTTTCGTTGGCAGGAAGGCGACGCCTACGACGTCGAGATCGTAGATTACCATTGAAGGAACTTGGCATGGCACGAAACAAGATGCGTCCCGTTTCCCCGGGAGAAGTGTTGCGCGAACAGCTTTCCGAGCTCGACCTTTCAGCTAGTGCGCTTGCGGCGGCTCTGCATGTGCCGGCGAATCGGATCACGGGAATTTTGAATGGAACGCGCGCGTTAACTCCGGAAACAGCGTTGAGACTCGAACGTTTCTTCCTTGGGACCTCAGCACAGTTTTGGTTGAACCTCCAAACCAACTTTGACCTACGGGAGGCCGAGCTCGCCCCGAGCAAGAGCATACGATCCATTCGCGCATACACGGCTCTCAAGACTGGCTAGCTCCACGCGGTTTGGAGTTCGAAAGGGGAAAAGCAGAGCGCCGCGGCCACGAGTATTGTAGACAGCCCCATGCTCACTCAATCCTACGCGACCAAGAAGGGCGAGGTTTCGCTCCGCGTGACCCATGAATCGGACATCGATGCCTTGATCGCCCTCAACAAGCTCTGTTTCCCGAGCATGGTTGAGCAGAACGTGGTGTGGAATCGGGGGCAGCTCTCCAACCACTTGCGTGTCTTCCCCGAGGGCCAGTTGGTCGCGGAGTTCGAAGGGCGACTCGTGGGGTCCGTGTCGAGCTTGATCGTGAGCTTGGGAACCGATCCCTATCGGCAGCACACCTACTCGGGCGTGACCGACGGGGGTTTCTTCCACAACCACGACCCGCAGGGTGACACGCTCTACGGTGCGGATGTGTACGTTCACCCTGACATGCAGGGCTGTGGCATCGGCCACGCGTTGTATGAAGCGCGCCGCGAGCTGTGCCGGCGCCTGAATTTACGCCGCATTTTGGCAGGCGGGCGTTTGCACGGCTATCACGAAGTTGCCAAAGAAATGTCTCCGGAAGACTACGTGCGCGCCATAGAAACGGGGAAACGCCGCGACCTAGTGCTCAGCTTTCAGCTGCGCGAAGGCTTCGTAGTTCGCGGGATCCTTCGCAGTTACATTCGCGATCCGCTCAGCAAGAACTGTGCTTCGCTGATCGAGTGGCAAAATCCCGACCATCGCCCGCGCGAGGACGAAGATTTTCGGAAGGTGCGCGTGGCCTGCGTGCAGTACCAAGTTCGACGCGTCGCCAGCTTCCAAGAGTTCGCCGACCAAACTGAGTACTTCGTCGAGACGGCCGCCGACTATCGTGCGGATTTCGTCGTATTCCCGGAACTTTTCAGTGTTCAGCTGCTGAGTCAAGACAGCCTGAAGAAGCTGCCTTCCCTCGAAGGCATTCGGAAGCTCACGGAGCTGGAGCGGCCGTTCATGGATCTGATGAGTCGCCTAGCGCGCGAATATGGGTTGCACATCGTCGCAGGCTCTCACCCGATCCTGCGAAATGAGTCCATCTACAACGTTTCGCCGCTATTTTTTCCAGATGGCGGGCACATTTTGCAACCAAAGCTTCACATCACACCCGCGGAGAAGCGCTATTGGGGCATCACAGGGGGCAATGAGCTCCGCGTGATCGCCACTCCCAAGGCCAAAGTGGGTATCTTGATTTGCTACGACGCCGAATTTCCCGAGGCCGCCCGCTACCTCGCCGATCAGGGCGCCGAGATCATCTTCGTGCCTTATTGCACCGACAACCGCGAGGGACATTTGCGCGTTCGCTACTGCTCGCAGGCGCGAGCCATCGAGAACCAAGTGTACGTGGCCACGGCGGGCATCATCGGGAACTTGCCAAGCGTTGCCGCGATGGACATTCACTACGGTCAGGCAGCAGTGTTCACCCCGAGTGACTTCCAGTTTGCGCGTGATGGCGTGCAGGCCCAGGCCGACAGCAACGTGGAAATGCTGCTCGTCACCGATCTGGACATCAACGATTTATACCGCTCACGCGCCAGCGGCAGCGTGACCCCACGCCTCGATCGCCGTAAAGATCTGTTCGAGTTTCGCTCAAAAGTACAAAACGACCTCAACGATCTGACCCTCGAGGACTCACTGCCCATCGAGCCCACGGAGGAATTTTGAGCCGCTCCACACGGTGAATGACCGCCGCGGCACGGCAATCGGGCGGCTCAGGCCAAGCTATCTCCACGCGCTCGGCGGAGAAGAACTCCAACCCAGGAGCACCCCGACTTGGCCGCTTACTCGAACTGATCTCCGAAGTGTTCGCGCAGGAAACTTCGGAGCGGTACGTCTACCTCATTGGGCGAGAAGTAGGCGTTAAAATCGGTCGTCGCGCCCAGGAGCTGACGCCGAATAGGATCACTGAAATACAGCATGTCGTCGCTAACCGTCATGTTGTCTTTGGGGCGAAGCCAGCGGTAGCCATAGCCATAAAACACCACTTTACGCGTAATTTCAGACACATTCGGGCTGCCCGCATGAAACAAGCGGCGGTCAAAGAAGAGTGCGTCGCCGCGCTTCACCAGCACCGGAATCGCTCCCTTAGGCAGGCTGCCATCGGCGGGAACATCGAGGTTGTTCTTCAAATGGCTCCCCGGCACCACCCACGTGTTCGCTCGGCCCGGCGCCGAGCAATCAGAAAGATAAAACCCAACCTTGAGTGACAAACGCGGCCGCAGCTCACCTTCCAGATCCCGATTCACCCGTCCGCTGTCCTGATGCCAGCCTAACGGGCTTTGTTTGGCGGAACCTGTGAGGGCCGGATTGATCAGAAAATGGGAGTGATAACAGGCGATGTTCCAGCCCAGAATGCCCCAAACTTTAGGGAACGTGCGATGCCAATCGATGAGATGCAGGAAGGCCGGGTCGCGGTGCAAAACGTTGGAGAGAAAGAACACGTCTTGAGACGTGATGGCCTTCTTCGTGTACGGGTCATAGCCCGCATCGAGAACGCGGCGATGCAGCGCATCCACCGCATGTTCCAGCTCCACAGCCCGCGCTTCGGGCAAGACGTCCTTGATGACCAAAAATCCTTGGCTCTCAAACGCGGACTTCTCTTCGGGAGTGAGGCAGTCTTCGGGGCGAAAATTGAGCATGATGGCACGAGCCGGCACGGTGGGTGGCTCGGCTCCAAGAGAGAGCCGGTAACCGCTCGCGGCTATAGCAGATTTCGCTGCGCGATGGTTCAGCGTTGACTTGAGATCCGTGGCGTCGAGCACCAGCGGGTTGGCTTGGGTCGTGGGTCTTTGGCTTTGCGTGCACCCGCAGGGTTCACGTTGCCAAGGCGTGGCGAGGCTCAGTAGGCTACGGACCAAGATGCAGCCTCTCGCTCACACCTTCCCTCTTGGGTTCATTGGACTCGGCGTCATGGGAGGTTCGATGGCGGGCCACCTCTTGAATGCGGGTTACCCTCTCAATATCTTCAACCGGACTCGCGCCAAAGCCGATGCGTTGATCGCGAAGGGCGCATACTTTTGCGAGTCTGCCGCAGAGGTGGCTCGCTCCTCGAGTGTCGTCTTTACGATGCTTGGCATGCCAAGCGACGTCGAGGAGATTTACCTCGGCCCCCCAGGTCTGCTCCAAAATGCCAAGCCAGGCACCCTGCTGATCGATATGACCACCTCGAGCCCCGCGCTCGCTCAGAAGATCTTTACCGAAGCGCGCCAGCGCGAAATCGCAAGCCTCGACGCTCCCGTGTCAGGCGGCGACATCGGCGCCCGCGAGGCACGGCTTTCGATCATGGTGGGGGGAGAAGCTTCGGACTTCGAACGAGCGCTCCCGTTGCTGAAAATCCTTGGCAAAACGATCGTTTTGCAGGGCGGAGCTGGATCAGGTCAGCACACGAAGCTCGCCAACCAAATCGCGATCGCTGGTGCCATGTTGGGAGTCTGTGAGGCATTGGGTTACGCCAAACGTGCCGGGCTCGACCCACACCGAGTACTCGAGAGCATCGGCTCGGGCGCAGCAGGTAGCTGGTCGCTCACCAACCTCGCGCCGCGCATGTTGGCAGGAAATTTCGAGCCTGGATTTTTGGTCAAGCACTTGGTCAAAGACATCCGATTGGCGCTGGATTCGGGAGCGATATTGAATGCTCGAACGCCCACGGTGTCGTTAGCTGGTGAACTCTATGAGGAGCTCCTCGCCGCCGGCGGCGCGGAACAGGGGACCCAGGCACTCTTTCGCCTATTCGACTCCACGCCCTGAAACGCCCTGTTGAGCGCCGACTGTTCACCGCGTTCCACCACGAACGGGTTTCATCCAGTCGACGAGATTCAGCTCGGCACCTACTTGCGCTGCGGACTCTTGGCCCCCGCGTACCCGTGCATCACTGGATTTGCCTTGCCCTGGGGCTTGCGTGTCCAGAAGTGCGGGCGGCCAAAGGCATCGACGGCTCTAGCGCTCGCCGGACTTGAGCTTGCGATCGATAACCTTAGCAGAACTACGTCCACAGCGCTCAGCGTCAGAGCTGATTCGACCTCGGAGCTCAGCCGGAAAGCGGACGGTTCGGGCGACGACGTTAGCTGACAGTGCTGTAGGGAATCAGGTTGGGTTCACGGGGAGGATGTAGATCTAGGCGAAGATGACGCTGATGCCGACGTCGAGCGAACTCTGGTTCCATTTCACGCCGCACCGCACGAGCGCTTGGTTCCCACCGTCATAGAGCTGCACGCTCCATGTCATCACTTCCGCGGCCCCAGCGTGTGGTCCGCCCCCAACATCCTCGGTGACCCATGCCGAAACCATCGTGGTTCCTGCCGGTAGAAGCAGGTTAATGGTGCCAGTAGCGACAACCCGATCGCTGTTGTACGTCGGGCTTGGTCCGACTCGGCGGTACCCGCCACCTCGTGTACCATCCCGCGAGAATTCGTTGCCGCGAAAGTCCACCGTCATCACCTTGACATCCGTGTTTTCCACCATGTGCTAACCTCGCCCAAAAGAAATCCGAGGGCAAGAAGCCACCGTTCACTAAAAGCCGTACTGTGGCGGCAACGGGTCGAGGGAGCGGCCGTTGCTTGCGTAGGTAGCTACTGGTGGCTACAATAAGCGAATGCGCTCCATTGGCATCAAATCGCTCAAAAATCAGCTCAGTGCCTATGTTCGTCTAGCAGCGGGGGGCGAGCGGGTGCTTGTGACAGATAGGGATCGGGTGGTGGCTGAGCTTGGTCCCCCGGCTGCTGGTCGAAGCGATAGGCTTCCCGACGTATTGTTGGCGGAGCTCACCAGGCAAGGTTGGTTAACGCCTGCAAGCAACCCTACGAGAGAGCCACCGCGGCGCTTGCCAGTTGCTCGCGTCGCCGAGCTCCTGAAGGAGTTGTCTAACGATCGAGGCGAGCGTTGATCTATCTGGATACGTCCGTAGTGCTTGCACACCTTCTGAGCGAGGATCGCGTCCCACCGGATTCCCTTTGGGGATCTCCTCTCGTTTCGAGCCGGCTGCTCGAATACGAGTTGTGGGTGCGTCTGCACGCCCGCTCGCTCACCCGCACGCATGGGGATCTGGCACGAGAGCTGCTCTCGCGCATAGCATTCGTGGAGATGACGCCGCTAGTTTTGCAGCGCGCTCTTGAGGCGTTTGCGGTTAGCGTCCGAACGCTGGATGCGCTTCATTTGGCAACCGCAGATTTTCTGCGTGCTCATGGCCAGCGGGTGGCGATCGCCAGCTACGACGAGCGTCTATCCGCAGCCGGTCTCGCTTTCGGCTTTGAGCTGGCAGACCTTGAGGTTTGATGCAGAGAGCCCCTCTGGCGATCAGCTTGAGTTCCCTAAGCCGTTGTCCGCAGGCGCAGGTTTCTTAAACACCACGTGCCACAGCGGAAAGCTATAGAAGAGCCAAACAAGGTTGGCCGTTACCAAGCGCGTTACCATGTAGTGTTGGGCAGCCACCTCCAACACGCGCAGGCTAACCTCGAATAACAATCCCGTCAGGGCGAGGCCGCCGACCTGCACAATAACGAAGAGCACGAGCTCACGCAGGCTTGGGCGTGCATTGGAATGAAAGGCTCCGTACTTTTGAGCAAAAAACATCACGACGCCTCCGGCAATAAGCGCCGGAATGCTCGCTGCACGGGGCGACCAATCCGCCCACGCCACAAGCGCCTGCAATGTCACGAGGTCGACGGCGGTTGCTGCAGCACCTCCTGCCGCTGAGCGCATCAGCCGTATTAGAACACGCCACATCTCGATACTCGGTGGCACCGTGCCCTCCTTCGCTGAGAGACGCAATGCGCGCGTCACAGGCTCGCCAAAGAGTGGCTCCCATATCGAGCTCGTCGGCGCGGCTCTAGCGCCATCGCAAATGCGCGGGTTGCGCGCTACCGCGAGAACTCTGGCAGCGTCGCCACCAACCGCCGAGCCAGCTCCTCGTAGCCACGTGGCCCCGGGTGAAACTGATCGGTCGCGAAGAAATCGCGGCGTCCCAAGAACAGATCGGAGCTGGGGATGACGATAGCGCCGTGGCTTTCTAGTGCGGAAGTTTCGAGCGCCGTGTTCCAACGCAATAGCTCACGGCGTGCTTCTGCTTCGCCGGCACCGCTCACTTCAAACGGATTGTAGAATCCGAGCATTCGGACCGCTGCTTTCGGATTCTGTCGGCGGAGCTTTCTCAGGATAGCTCCAAAGTTTTTCGCAGCCCCCTCGTAGGCCTGGGTGAGAGATCTCGCCGTCCCAGTGGCGCGGATCTCGGGGCGAATCGCGTGGCTCAAATCATTTCCGCCGATAGAAACCAACAACACGTCGGCCTGAGAAACTTGACGTTCGGTTTCAGGGCGCTCCAGCTGGGCCAGGAGCTCCGATGTCTCGGAACCACCCACTCCCAAGTTCACCACAGAAACCACGAGTCCCCGCCCCTCTAGGAGCTTCCCCACTCGTGCGGCCAACCCGCCTCGAACGGTATCGCCCGTTCCCTGAGCGATCGAATCGCCGAGCGCCACGAGGCGTACATCCCGTGTCCGCCTCTGCTCTGGTTGGGGTTCCCTCACACGCAAAGGAGCTTCGGGGCTAGCGAGCGGCTGACCGTAGGTCGATCGGAGGGCAAGCGCGATTCCGGTCGCGAATAATCCCGCCCCGAGGAGCGCTACCGAGACCGGAAGCACGAGATAGAAGAGCCGAGTCCGAAGGAATTTCAGCATGAAGTTCGGCCTTTGGGGTCGACGTTGCGGCAAAAGCATACCAGGAATGCGGGGGTGAACGACATCGCCCTCTCCGCTGTGCGATTGGCCAAGCGTTACGGCGCCCGGGATGCCGCGTCAAACATCTCCTTTGATCTCCGTCGGGGTCGCGTCCTCGGATTTCTAGGGCCCAATGGCGCAGGCAAGACAACCACTATCCGCATGCTCGTGGGGTTAATCCGTCCCACCAGCGGCCACGTTCTAGTTCACGGACAAGACCTGCAAAGACATCGAGAGCGTGCCCTTGGCCACATCGGATGCATTGTTGAGACGCCCGATCTTTATCCATTTCTAACCGGTCGCGAGAATCTTGAACACTTTGCACGCATGCTCGATCGATCCGCCGTGCGAGGAATCGACGAGCTTGCGAGCCTAGTGCGGATGGACCGGCGCTTAGACGAGAAGGTGTCCAACTATTCTCTGGGGATGCGCCAACGGATAGGAATCGCCCAGGCCTTGCTCGGCAGGCCGAGCATATTGATCCTCGACGAGCCGGCGAACGGGCTGGACCCAGCAGGGATGTACGAAATGCGGGAACTCATCCGGCGCTTGGCCACCGAGGATGGTTTGGCTGTGTTTCTTTCGAGCCATTTGCTGACCGAAATGGAAAAAACTTGTGACGATGTGGTGATCATTCACGAGGGGAAAAGCGTCGTCGCCGGTACAGTGAAGGAGGTCACGAAGGACGGTCAGGTTTCGCTAGAAACAGTCTTTCTGGAACGCACGGTGCCTGTGGGAGGGCATACTTTGTGAGGCTGGTGGGGCTGGTCGAGAATGAGCTCCTCAAGCTCGTGAGGAGGGGGCGCTTGGCGCTCGTTTCGCTGCTGCTTTTTCTGTTCATCAGTATCAGTGTTTGGGGGCAACATCGCCAAGAGCAGAATCGAATCCAGAACAACTCGAATCTGGACTTTCGGGCGCGCACTGAGCAGCGCATGAGCGAGCTGTCGCGACAGGCCAAAGAGCGTCGAATATTTGTCGGGTTCACCCGATTCCTGAGCTTTGAGATCGAGAGGCTCCGCTACCATCTGGCGCTAGATCTGGACCCCGAGCGGCGCACGGGTCCGGTGTTTGTGCGCGGATTCGCGCTGTTTGGCACGGGGCTGTTCTTTCCGATGCTGGTGGTTGTTTTGGGCGCAGACGTCATGAGTTCTGAGTTCGCCTTGGGCACCGTTAAGCTGCTGCTCACGCGTCCCGTTCGACGTGCCACAATAGTGCTCTCCAAGTTCCTCGCGGTAGCCATTTCTGCCACCCTGCTTTTGTTGCTAGCTGCGGGCTTGGCCTGGCTCATCGGTGGGGCGGTGTTTGGTTGGTCGGGCTTTGGTGCGCCCGTGATCACCGGCTTTCGCTTCTCAGAGTCGGGCGTTGATGTGCGGGGTGTTCGGGTGGCGCCGCTGTGGATGGATACCTTGGCTACCTTCGGGTTGGCGTGGGCGGCCACCCTCACGGTTGCAAGCGTCGCCGTGCTGGCTTCGGTTGTGTTTCACGGCGCAACTTCGGCCATGGGCTCATTGATGGCGCTGCTCGTAGCCGGAAGCTTGCTGGGCCAGCTCGCAGAGGATTGGGCGCCGGCCAAGTATTTGTTCGTAACGTGCCTCCCGATTGCGCAGTACCACTCAGGTGTTCCTCCGCCGGTTGCGGGGATGAGTGTTAGCTGGTGTTTGGGAGTGTTGGCGCTAGCGAGCGCTCTTTCGCTCGTCCTAGGGATGCTGGTGCTCGAGCGGCGAGACGTGGAGTGATACCGTCAGATTCGCAAGACGACGACCCACCCAAGCTGTGTTCCGATGAGCCTGGCCTCGCCGGTTCGGAGGGTGCAGAGCGCCTTCGGCTGGATGGCCTACTCTTGGCGCTGCTCAGCCTCCGAGCCTTAGCTACCGCTAGCAATCGGCACAGGTCAATGCTGTGGAGCGAAGCAATCAGCCGCACCGAACAGCAACGTGCAGCGGAGGCACGGCAGGTAATCAGGTGGCACCCAGTCGCCCAGTCGCCCTCGAGCGCGCGCAAAGGGTGAAGCAGATGGCCGTTCGGGGGGGCTGACGGACTCGTGCCGCAATTTTGCGCAATGCTGTCCGTCCTCTGCCTTGGTCGAAGCCCACGCGGCTGCTAAACGCCGAGGCATGACGGAACTTAAAGCGGCGCCTACCTCCGAATATTCCTGGCCGTTTCTCGACCCTGCGCTTTCGTTCGAGGTTCGCGCACGGGACATCGTATCCAGGCTAACAACGCCAGAGAAGATTGCGCAGATGCTGCATGAGGCTCCTGCGGTCGAGCGTTTGGGCATCCCACCGCACAACTACTGGAACGAGTGCTTGCACGGCGTGGCTCGCGCGGGGGTGGCGACGGTGTTTCCTCAGGCGATTGGGCTCGCGGCAATGTTTAACGAAAATCTAATGTTCGAAGTGGCGAGCGCCATCTCCGACGAGGCGCGCGCCAAGCACCACGATTTCGCGAGCAAGGGCGATTACGGCTATTACAAAGGGCTTACTTACTGGAGCCCCAATATCAATATCTTTCGGGATCCGCGCTGGGGGAGGGGCCACGAAACCTATGGTGAATGTCCGTTCTTGACGGCTCGCTTGGGGGTCGCATTTTGCAAGGGTCTGCAGGGAGACGACGAGAAATACTTGAAGCTTGTGGCGACACCGAAGCACTTTGCGGTGCACAGTGGGCCCGAGGGGCTCCGTCACAAGTTTGATGCGCAGGTGAGTGAAAAGGACCTTTGGGAGACGTATCTGCCCGCCTTTGAGGCGTGTGTGGTCGAGGCCAAAGCAGCCAGCGTGATGGGCGCGTACAACCGCACGAACGGGGAGCCGTGCTGCGCGAGCCCCACGCTGCTTCAGCGCATCTTACGCGAGCGGTGGGGGTTTCAGGGCTACGTCGTGAGCGATTGTTGGGCGATTCGCGATTTCCATACGCAGCATCACGTGACCAAGACGCCGGCCGAGTCTGCAGCGCTCGCGGTTCGGGTGGGCTGCGACTTGAATTGCGGCTGCACGTATCCGGCGCTGGTCGACGCCTTGGCCGAGGGAATCATCAGCGAAGCAGAGATCGATCGTAGTGTGGAGCGGCTGTTTTTGGCTCGGCTGAGGCTCGGGATGTTCGAGCCGAAGAATCGGGTGAAGTACGCTGATTTGCCTTACTCGCTCGTGGATTGTGATCGCCATCGGGAGCTTGCTCTCGAGGCTGCCCGTCAATCCATCGTACTTCTGAAAAACCAAAACTCCATCTTGCCCCTGAGCAAAGATCTGCGCTCCATCGCGGTGATCGGTCCCAACGCTGATGCCGCGGACGTACTCAAAGCAAATTACTGTGGGACGCCGCCGTTTACGGTGACCCCACTCGAAGGCATTCGGCAAGCGGTCTCGAAGCACACTCGGGTTCTCTACACGGAAGGCTGCAATCACACTGGCCTGAAGGAAGACGCCATTCATGCCGATGGCTCCATCATCGAAGCCGTGAGCCGGGCAGCGCAGGCGGACGTCTGCGTGTTGGTTCTGGGCCTCAGCACGAAAATCGAGGGCGAAGAGGGCGACACCAGCAATCCCGATTGGGCAGGAGACAAGCCGAGCCTCGAGCTTCTGGGGCTACAGCCGCGGCTTCTTGAGGCGGTGTGTGCGCTCGGGAAGCCTGTAGTTTTGGTGGTCATGAGTGGGAGCCCCTTGGCCATCAACTGGGCCCACGAGCACGTGCCTGGCATCGTGCAAGTCTTCTATCCCGGGCAATCGACGGGGACGGCGCTCGCCGAAGTGCTGTTTGGCGATTGCAGTCCCGCGGGGCGTCTACCTGTAACCTATCCGCGTTCGCTCGAGCAGCTGCCAGAATTTACCGACTACTCGATGCAGGGGCGCACGTACCGTTACCTCACCGAAAGCCCACTCTATCCCTTCGGTTACGGCCTCAGCTACACGACGTTCGAGTATTCAGAGATCGCGCTCGATTCCACGTGCATAGACACGCAGACGGACCTTCAGATTTCGGTAGACGTAAAGAACATTGGCCTGAGTGCTGGCGACGAGGTGGTGCAGCTCTACGTCTCAGATTTAACGGCCAGCGCGCGCGTGCCCACGCGAGAATTGCGGGGTTTTCAGCGGATTCATTTGGCTCCGGGAGCGTCCCAGTGTGTCACATTCAAGTTAACTCCTAAAATGCTCGCGCTGGTGGACGAGAGTGGCACGAGAGTGCTCGAGCCTGGAGCCTTCCTGCTGACGCTCGGCGGCAGCCAAGCGGATGAGCGAAGCATCGAGCTGACTCGGCGCGCACCGAAACAAGCGCGCTTCGAGGTGGTAGGCCAAGAGCGCCGGTTTTGAGCTAGTGCTGCGACTGACAGGTCGTTCCCCCCACGCAGGACTAGGGCTGCAGCCCATCACCCTCATGGATCGTCACACAATAGCCACATACATTCACTCACTCCGAGTCAAATCCTCGGATCTGTGGGTGATATCGCGAAGGACCCAGCAATGAGATCATCGCTCCAGCTTCACTCTTACGACACTCTTTCGTCACACACTTGTCACTATTCGCAAGACGCCCCATAATTGCTGAATGTTTACCTTCACCCAGAAGCACGCTCCTCGCCGACTGTCCGCCCGGGTTCTTGATCCGTTCCGCCAAGTGGAGCGCGAAGACAAATGGGAGAACCAATTGATTGCGATCACCGCATTCGGGGCCACCGCCATGCTCGTCCTTTTGCGCATTTGGTCCTAACCCCAAGGACTGCGCCTGCTCGCAGAACGACTAACCGCCGCCGACAAAGTGCGCGCTCAATCTTTGGCGAGTAGGCGGGACAGGACTCGACCCTGCGACATACTTAGCATCAGCTGATGGGATGTCGGTCAAACTAGCCTTTGCGAAAGCGAGGATCGTGCGCAAGGCCTGAGCGGTTCACACCAGAAACATACCAGATTGGTAAGCGCCTGGGAGTGCGTGAGCTGCTCGCCCGCACGGGGCGAAATGGAAGCACGAGGCATTTAGGGAGGCCGGCGCCGACAAAGCTTCAGCCCTCCGCGCGGCACGGCGTTTGCGTGCGCAGCGGCATGCCACCCGCCAAAAAGGTCAGCGACTTCCTCATCGAGCGCCTCACACACTGGGGAGTTGACACTATCTACGGCTACTCGGGCGACGGCATCAACGGCATCTTGGGCGCGCTCGGCCGAGCCAACAATAAACCACGCCTGATCCAGCCCCCGCATGAGGAGCTGTGCGCGTTGATGGCCACGGCCCACGCTAAATATACGGGCAAAGTGGGAGTTTGCCTGGTCACCCAGGGGCCTGGCGCGGTGCATGCGCTCAACGGCTTGTACGACGCGAAGCTCGACCACCAACCCGTCGTGGCGATTCTAGGGCAAGTGTCACGCAGCGCGGGCGGCTCATATTATCAGCAGGAAATCGACTTGGTCTCGCTCTACAAAGACGTAGCGCACGAGTTCGTGCATGTTCTGGCCAGCCCGGACCAGGCGCGTCACTTGGTGGATCGCGCCGTGCGCATCGCGCTCGCGGAACGCACGGTCACGGCCATCATCGTCCCGCACGACGTGCAAGACCTGGAAGCAGTGGAGGAGCCCGCGCACGAGCATGGCAAGGTGGTGTCAGCCTTGGGCTACACGCCGCCGCGCGTCGTGCCCCACGAATCGGATTTGGAACGCGCGGCAGGAGTGCTCAACTCGGGCAGAAAGATCGCGCTCTTGGTCGGAGCCGGCGCGCTCGCCGCGAGCGAGCAGGTGATCGCCGTCGCTGAACGGCTCGGGGCCGGCGTCGCCAAAGCCTTACTCGGCAAAGCGGCGCTGCCCGACGACCTGCCCTTCGTCACCGGCTCCGTGGGCTGGCTCGGCACCCGCGCCAGCAACCAGATGATGAAAGAGTGCGACACACTGCTGATCATCGGCTCGCAGTTCCCTTATACGGAGTTTCTACCCAAGCCCGGACAGGCGCGCGCCGTGCAAATTGACATCGACGGCAGAGCTCTGGGCAGCCGCTACCCGGTAGAAGTACAGCTAGTTGGTGACTCCGCTCAAACCCTGGCGGCGCTCCTGCCGCGGCTCGAACAGGCATCGGACCGCGGCTTCCGGGCCCGTGTGGAAGAGTCGGTGCGCGCTTCACGACGCGAGCTAGAAGCGACGGCGCTCGCCCCTGCGGAGCCTCTCAACCCTGCTCGCGTGTTCTGGGAGCTGAACAAGGTCTTGCCGGACGACCTGATGATAGCGGGCGACTGCGGCACGACCACCTTCTGGTACGCGAAATACCTGCAGCTGCGGCGCGGCATGCTGGCTTCGCTTTCCGGCACCTTGGCCAGCATGGGCTCCGGCATTCCTTACGGGTTGACGGCGAAGCTGCAGCACCCGACGCGCCCCGTTCTGGCGATGGTCGGCGACGGCGCCATGCAGATGAACGGCATCAACGCGCTCATCACGGTTGCGCAACATTGGAAGTCTTGGCCCGACCCCCGCTTCGTGGTCGTCGTGCTCAACAATCGCCAGCTGAGCTACGTGACGTGGGAACAGCGCGTCATGGAAGGCGATCCGAAGTTTGCCCCTTCGCAAGACCTGCATGACTTTCCGTACGCGCGCTACGCTGAGCTGCTCGGCTTCGAGGCGCTGCGTGTGACGGACGCGAGCGAGGTAGCCGCGGCATGTGCGCGCGCTTTCCGCGCCGAGTGCCCGTTTCTCATCGAAGCCGTCACGGACCCGAACGTGCCGCCACTGCCGCCTGAGCTGACCCAGAAACAGCGCGAAAAGCTGGCGCAAGCCTTCAGCCAAGGCGATGCGGATTCGCCTGGTGCCCAAGAGCAGCTCGCGCGTTGGGGATAACCTGGCTGAAGATGCCCTCGCGCGCGGGGGAACAGCTTTGCATCAAGCATCAAGGGTCACGACTGGTGTTCACGTCGACGCACTCCGTGAAGCCTGCGGCTGAGGCGCAGGCACTCCGGGCCGCCTTTCGGAGCAAAATCGGTCCGCGATGCCACAAGTGACGGTCAGTACTGATACAGGCTATATGGCGCAACGCTGGCGCAGCAGCGCCGCCGTGGGGGAGCAGCGTGTCGATGAGCAAGCCGATGTGGCCAATCAACGAGCGTTCGAATCTTCGGCGTCGTCTGTTGCGGATGCGCGTGAGGGACTTACGCTCACGACAATGCTAAGGTCTCCTCATGTGGCAGCCCGTCAAAGAACCGTGGCAGTATCGCGTGCTCGATATGAATCCGCCAAGCTTAGATGTTGCGGCCCTGGCTGAGAGCCTGAAGCTCACTCCGACGCAGCGCTTGGAAAACGTCCAGCGTCTGAACGCGCTCGCAATCGAGCTGCAACGCGCAACGCGTGACGCGGCGAAAACGAAATGACCGACTTCAAGCGAATCTTTGGCTTGCTGACCGATGCGAACGTGGAATTTGTGCTCATTGGCGGACTCTCAGTCATCGCGCACGGTCATCAGCGCGCCACGCTCGACGTGGATATTTGCTACGCACGCACGCCGAAAAACATAGCGCGCCTCGCCGCCGCGTTGGCGCCCGTGCACCCGCGCCTCAGAGGCGCTCCCGCGGAGCTGAAATTCCCCTGGGATGCGCAGACCCTTGCCAATGGCCTCAACTTCACCCTTGTGACAGACCTGGGTGACCTCGATTTGCTCGGGGAAGTCGCCGGCCTGGGTAGCTACGAGGACATCGCGTTGAGCGCGATTGAAATTACGCTCTTCGGGTGCCAGGTGGAGATGCTCAATCTGGACCAGCTCATTCGTTCAAAGGCGGCCGCTGGGCGCGTGAAGGATTTGCTGGACCTGGAAGCGCTCCGCAAGCTGCAAAGTGGCTGAAGACTACGCCCCGATCCTCATCGCCGCTATCCCTCCGCCGCGCTTTCATCTCCTTCGCTATTTAGGTGTCCTCTCAAGCCACTCCAAGTTCCGTCCCGAAGTAGTCCCGAAGCCGTAAACGCTGGGCCTGGCTACTGGCGCGGGAATCAGCCTTTCGGGGATGACTGGCAGCGGCACGGGGCATGGTTTTGGGCCTATGCTACTAGCTCCACCCCGCAAAACCGCTCTTCGGTGTCCAAACGTGGCCCTGCATCCCTTTTCCGGGCAGCAAGAGCGCTGCCTGCCCTTTGTGCCAAATGCAGCACGAGCTCCCAGGCATCCTCCGCCGAGAATTCTGCGCTTGCGACAGGACGAGTGGCTTCATGCGTCAAGAGCGCGTACCACGCCTGCATGGCAACCAGTTGGCTGAACGACGCGGGCGGGTTGCGTTACCATGCGCGAGCCTTCCGCTACTCGAAGGAGCTCTGGCAACCCTTTCGTTGGGCGCTCGGCGAATGGCTGTTGGGTTTTCAGCCGAAGGCGCGCACGTTGCTCTTGGTGGGGCCTAGCGGCGGCTACTGCATTCAGCCGTTTGTGTTTGAACGCTACGAGCGCATCGTGTGTTTGGAGCCTGATCCGATCGCTCGCTGGGTCTTTAAGCGCAAGCTGCGGCAAGCGCCGCTTGAGCGTCAGCCACGCTTGGAGTTCATCGCCGAGGATCATTTGATCCAGCATCCCGAGAAGTTGCCGAGGCTTGCTGAAAGTCTCGGGGATACAGCACTGATGTTCAGCAACGTCATTGGGCAAGCTTGCGTGCTTCTGGGTGTGGATGAAGACGGCCCGGCCCTCGGAGCCGTGCGCGCTGCTGTTCAGGAAGCGATCAGCGGACGCGCCTGGGCGAGCTTTCACGATCGCGTCTCAGGTTATCTCCGCCCGAGCTTTGAGCAGCCCTTCTGGTGCGAGACACGCATGACGGATGAAGAATTGACCGAACACTTCTTCGAGGGCTCCCAAGGTTCACCCGAGGAGTCTCCACTCGCGCTCACGTGTCATCTCACCGACCGCTTCTTTCCCGAGGCGCTCCCGCACTCGTATTTCAACTGGGAGCTAGAGCCCGGAGCGTTCCATATCATCGAAGGCGTCTTCTCAGATGCCACCCCTGCATTTCGAGGTTCTCGAAAACAAATCCTCGGCGGAAACGCTTAGCCCTTATCATCCGAGACGCTGGCATCGCCACCGTCGCTTTGAGGCGTATTAACGGCAGGTGAGCTTGAAAGATGTGATGGCGGCAAAATGCCTCTGAAGGCCACACCATACAGATCCCAAACCGTCACAAACAGCGCTCCAATCAGCGGACCTATCACGATGCCCGCTGCACCAAACAACACTATACCGCCTATTGTGGTGAGAAAAATCAACAGATCCGGCATTTGCGTGTCTTTCCCCACCAGCCACGGACGCAGCAGATTATCGACGGTGCCTACCACAATGGAACACCACAGAAGCAGCCCAATCGCGGCACCCAGCTCGCCAACAGCAAACAAGTAGAGCACCGCAGGCAGCCATACGATCGCCGCTCCGATCCCTGGGATGACGGATAAAACAGCCATGGCGGTGGCCCACAGCGCTGCGCCCTCGATACCAACCACCCAGAAGGCGACCCCACCCAGAGCGCCCTGAATAGCGCCTATCACGAGCGTGCCCTTGATCGTGGCGCGCGTGACAGAAACAAATCGCGCCACCATCCGATCTTCCTCGTCGGCAGCCAGTGGCAAGTAGTACAAAATCTTCCTCAAGATAGAGCGCCCGTCGATCATGAAGAAGAACGCCGCGTACAGCATCACAAACAGCGCAAAGAAGAAGGACAGAGCATCCGCCACCGCTTGGGTGAGCAGCCCCACGAGCGCCTGCCCAACGGTGCCGCCGACTTCACTGAGCTTCTGGACTATCGCCTCCCGATGTGGCTCCAGGCTGCGATAGAGGGCGGTATCCTTTAGGGACGCGCTGAGCTCGGGGGCCTGCTCCAGCTGTTCTTGAATGAAGGGTTGGGCTCGCTGACCAAGATCAACGGCCTGAGTGACCACGATCAGAACAAATACCGTGAACGGAATGATCAGCAGCAGCACCAGGGCACTCAGCGTGGCAACAGACGCCAAGGCTTTTCTCCCGCCGAAGCGCGCCGTTAGCCGAGTATGCAGCGGGTAAGCCATTGAGCTTAAGATCGCGGCAAAGAGCAACGCGATCAAAAAGTCTTGGATCATCCAAAGGAAAAGCAGGCTGATGCTGAGCGCCAACAGCACCAACACCACTTTTTGTAGGCGCGCCGGATTCCGATCTTGAAACTCATGCATAACGAGGGTCTTGGGGTGGGGACACGGGGGACTGAGCACACACAGGGTCGCGAGCGCTCAAGCATGGCCTGAAGCCGGGAGATTTGCGCGAAGGCTGTGGCGTGTAAAGGCCAGCAGCTAGCACGACCTGGAGCACAGGTCCCTTTGAGGTGCTGATCAATCCTACGTCTTGATAACGCTTGCGATATAAGGGGCCCCCGCCAACCCCAACAGGTGAATGATGTTCAGCTCCAACTCAGAATTCCAAGCCAGTAACGCCGCCCTGGAGGCTCGGGTGGACGCCATCTTGGGCAAATTGACACTGGAGGAAAAGATAGACCTCTTGAGCGGTGCGCCGACCCAAGGCTCGACACGCCCTAACGAGAAGGCGGGCATTATCGAATACAAGATGGCCGATGGTCCTGTGGGCGTGCATTGGTGGTGCAAAGCGTCCACGGCGTATCCCACCTCGGTGAGCGCAGCCGCCAGCTTCAATCTCGAACTCGTCGGCAAGATGGGTTGGGGCCTGGGGAAAGATGCCCGTGCGCGCGGCGTACACCTGCTGTTGGCACCTGGCGTTAACATGTATCGCTTGCCGGTGTGTGGCAGGAATTTCGAATACTTTGGCGAGGATCCATTTCTTGCCGCTGAAGTAGCCGTTGAATACATCCGTGGCGTCCAGAGCCATGGCGTCTCCACCACCGTGAAACATTTTGCCGTAAATTATCAAGAATTTGAACGCCATCTGTGCAGCGCCGATGTCGATGAGCGCACGTTGCATGAGTACTATTTGCCAGCGTTTGAAGCCGCCGTGAAACGAGGCGGCACGGGGGCATTGATGACAGCGTACAATCTTCTGAATGGCGTGCACTGTTCGGAGAGCGAGCTGCTCATTCAAGAGATCTTGAAGCAACGTTGGGGCTTCGAGGGGTTAGTGATGTCCGATTGGGTTTCGGTGTACAGCGACGTCCCAGCAGCCAATGCGGGGCTCGATCTTGAGATGCCCTCGCCGCGCTGGTTCGACAGGGAACATTTGTTGCCCGCCGTCGCGGATGGGCGCGTGAAGGAAGCAGTCATCGACGACAAGATCCGGCGCCTGGTGCGCTTGGGTCTGTGTTTTGGATGGTACGAGCGTGAGCAGAAGCTCTCCGAGATCCCCGAGGATGATCCGGAAACAGTGCAAATCGCGCTTGATTTGGCGCGTGAGGGCGTCGTCTTGCTCAAGAATGAAGCAGGTGTGCTCCCGCTCGCCAAAGGCCAGAAGATCTTGTTGATCGGGCCGCACGCGGAGGTCGCAGAAATTGGTGGCGGTGGCAGCGCGTACAATCGACCGTTCCGTGCGCCCAGTCTGCTGGAAGAATTGCGAGCACTAGTGGGCGAGAGCGGCAGCGTGGTGCATCAGCGCGGCTATGAGCCCGAGCGTGCCCTCACGTTATTCAGCACCGCAGAATTCATTGCACCCAACGGCGAACGCGGACTGTTAGGCGAGTATTTCAACAATGACACCTGGAGTGGCGAGCCGTTCGCAGTGCGCGCCGATGAACGCGTCGATTTTGTTTGGCAATGGCAGCCTGCCGTCGAAGGCATGCAGCATAAGCAGACGTCCATGCGTTGGACGGGCTTTATCCCGGTACCCAAAGCCGGCCGCTACCGCGTGTACGTGCGTTGCAACCACGGCAACTACAAGCTCACACTGAATGGCCAAGTCGCGCTCGAATTCTCAGGCTTGAACTTGCGGCGCTTTCCAGATGTGGTCGAAATCACGCTCGAAGAGGGCAAAGCTGCGCTTGAGCTTTCTTACCTGCGCACCCGCAACGACGACGGGATTCAGCTCGCTTGGGAACCGGCGGAAGCGAGTGAACAGGCGCATCGGGAAGGCCTCGCAGCAGCACGTGAAGCGGATGTCGTGGTCGCCTGTTTCGGCTTCACTCGACATACCGAGAGTGAGTGCGATGATCGCGAGTATGCGCTGCCCGCGTCCGTCACCGACTATCTGAAACAGCTGGCTCAAGTGAACCCGAATCTGATTGGGATCTTGTTCGCTGGCGGCTCCGTAGATGCCGAGCCCTTCGTTGGCCTCACGCGCGGGCTGTTCCACGCCTTTTATCCGGGTCAAGAAGGCAGCAAAGCGCTGGCGGAGCTCTTGTTGGGGCTTCAAAATCCGAGTGCCAAGCTGCCCTTCACCTGGGAAAAACGCCTGCAAGATCGCATCGAATACGACTCGTATTACGACACCGATGGGGACAATCGAGTGGAGCTCAAGAATGGCATCTTCGGCGGCTATCGCCACTTTGATCGCGCGGAGGTTGAGCCGCTGTTCGCCTTTGGCCACGGCCTCAGCTACACAACCTTCGAGCACAAGAACCTGAAGCTCTCTTCTCAGGTGTTAGCCGCAGGTGGCGCGCTCAGCGTCAGTTGCGAGATCACGAATCGGGGTAAGCAGAGCGGCAGCGAGGCTGTGCAGCTCTATCTTTCGCACCAAAATCCGCGCTTGGTGCGTCCGCCGCAGGAACTCAAAGGCTTCGCCAAAGTGAAGCTCGCTCCAGGCGAAACGAAACGCGTGGTCCTCGAAATTCCGGCAAAAGCTTGCTGTTTCTACGATCCCGAAGTGCACGACTGGGTGTTTGAGCCTGGCAATTTCCGAGTGCTGCTCGGTGCCAGCTCGCGTGACATTCGGCTCTCAGGAGCTTTCAAGACGGCGTGACGGGGCAGGTTGCGGGGCCGAGCCGCAGGCGTCTCAAGCGAGCTGCCCTTTTGTTCCTTCGGAGATAGTAAGCATGCTTACTACCTCTTCTTTGATTTTTGGGGACCTCTGCGGAAACCAAAGCCGAAGCCGAAGTCGAAGCTGAACACAATTTAGCGCGTTCGAATTGCTCCGACCAGGCGTTCCCAGCGGGTTCGCCCGTCTAGGCTTGGAAACTTATCGCTCTTCGGGCACGTCCGAGCGTTTCAAATTGGCGGCGATAAGGTCGCGATTCAGGCGTGCAATGTGCCCGATGCTGATGCCCTTGGGGCAAGCCGCTTCGCATTCGCGATGATTGGTACAGCCGCCAAAGCCTTCCGCGTCCATTTGGGCGACCATTCTCCGAGCGCGATCGTGGCGCTCAGGCTGGCCTTGCGGCAGGTGAGCCAGGTGCGAAAGCTTAGCCGCCGTGAAGAGCATCGCTGAGGCGTTGGGGCAGGCGGCAACGCAAGCGCCGCAGCCGATGCAGGTTGCCGCATCGAACGCAGCATCGGCGTCCCGCTTGGGCACGAGCACAGCATTGGCATCCGGGGCCGCACCTGTTCGGACGGAAACATAGCCTCCCGCTTGGATGATGCGATCGAAGGCGCTGCGATCAACCACCAAGTCGCGAATTACAGGAAACGCCTGAGCACGCCACGGCTCAATCCAGATCTCATCGCCGTCGCTAAAGCTGCGCATGTGAAGCTGGCAGGCTGTGGTGAGCGCTCGTGGACCGTGCGCCTGCCCGTTGATGACCATGCCACACGATCCGCAGATGCCTTCGCGGCAATCGTGGTCAAAAGCCACCGGATCTTCACCTTTATGCTGAAGCTCCTCATTGAGAACGTCCAACATTTCCAAGAAAGACATGTGCTCACTCACGTTCGGAAGGGCATAAGTCTGGAAACCTCCCGAGGCCTGCGGATCCTTTTGCCTCCAAATATGTAATGTAAGATTCATTACTTGTAGCTCCTTTGGGAAGGTTTCACATAATCGAAGGTTAACGTTTCTTTGTGGAGCTCGGGTTCAACGCCTACGCCCTTGAACTCCCAAGCTCCAACGTAGGTGAAGTTCTCGTCGTCCCGTGCGGCCTCGCCCTCGGGCGTCTGGTGTTCGGTACGAAAGTGCCCGCCGCAGGATTCTTCGCGATGAAGAGCATCGCGCACCATGAGCTCCGCGAATTCAAAAAAATCCGCGACGCGGCCGGCTTTTTCCAGCGCTTGATTGAGCTCTTCGCCGCTGCCTGAAAGGTAGAGATTCTGCCAGAATTCTTCGCGCAGCATCGGAATACGGACGAGCGCTTCTTTGAGCCCAGCGGCATCTCGCGCCATGCCGCATTTATCCCAGCACAGCTTGCCGAGCTCGCGATGGAACGAATCCACCGTGCGTTTGCCCTTGATACTTAGTAATTGGGTGGTTCGCTCCTTAACATCTGCCTCGGCAGCTCTTACTTCGCTCGTGCTGGCGCTAACGGGTGCAAACTTGTTCTGCGCGAGATAGTTGCCAAGGGTGTAGGGGATAACAAAATAGCCGTCAGCCAAACCTTGCATGAGCGCGCTCGCCCCGAGCCGGTTAGCACCGTGATCCGAGAAATTGGCCTCTCCCAGCACGAAAAGCCCTGGGATATTACTCATCAGGTTATAATCCACCCAGAGCCCCCCCATCGTATAATGAACGGCGGGGTAGATGCGCATGGGCATTTGATACGGGCTCTCGCCCGTGATGCGTTCATACATTTCAAAGAGATTGCCGTACCGTGCCGCAATAGCGGGCTGCCCCAGGCGCTTAATCGGGTCGGCAAAATCCAGATAAACTCCTAACCCCCCAGGGCCCACGCCGCGCCCATCGTCGCAGGCCTCTTTGGCGCTTCGCGAAGCAATATCGCGGGGCACAAGATTGCCGAAGCTCGGGTATTTCCGTTCAAGGTAATAATCGCGATCCACTTCGCCAATTTGGGCGGCTGATTTGCCGATATCTTCTGCTCGTTTGGGCACCCAAACGCGCCCATCGTTGCGAAGGGATTCACTCATGAGTGTGAGTTTTGATTGGTAATCGCCACTCACCGGGATGCACGTGGGGTGAATTTGCGTGTAGCAGGGATTGGCAAAGAACGCGCCACGCCGGTGTGCACGCCAGCTGGCCATGACGTTACAACCCTTGGCATTCGTGGAGAGATAAAACACGTTGCCATAACCGCCCGTACAGAGCAGTACGGCATCTGCGAGGTGGCTCTCGACTTTACCAGTCACCATATCTCGCGTGACGATTCCACGGGCTTGGCCATCAACCAGGATAACGTCCATCATCTCCGTACGCGAATGCATCTTAACGGCGCCATCTGCTACTTGCCGCTCCAGCGCTTGGTACGCCCCGAGCAGGAGCTGCTGACCCGTCTGCCCGCGTGCGTAGAAAGTGCGCGAAACTTGCGCGCCCCCAAAAGATCTATTGTCTAAGAGCCCACCGTACTCCCGAGCGAAGGGCACTCCCTGCGCCACGCATTGATCGATAATGCTGACGCTAATCTCGGCGAGGCGGTGAACATTGGACTCGCGAGCCCGAAAATCCCCACCTTTCACGGTGTCGTAGAAAAGGCGATACACGCTATCGCCGTCGTTCTGATAGTTCTTGGCGGCGTTGATCCCGCCCTGAGCGGCAATGCTATGCGCGCGGCGTGGACTATCTTGGTAGCAGAAGCAGCTGACGTTGTAGCCTAGCTCCCCGAGCGTGGCTGCGGCTGAGGCACCTGCTAAGCCAGAGCCAACGACAATGATATTATATTTCCGCTTATTGGCTGGGTTAACCAGCTTCATATTAAAACGGTGCTGTTGCCAACGCGTCTCGATTGGCCCTGTTGGGCATTGACCATTGAGTTCCATGAAAAGCCTTTCGCCTGACCGCTTTAGCTAACGATGCCGAGGAGCACTGAGAGAGGAATAGACAAATTTCCTGCGGTGATGAGCCCCGCAACCCCCACACTGATCTTGCGGAACATGGGCTGATAGCGAGGGCTGTTAATCCCAACCGATTGAGTCATGCTCCACACTCCGTGATACAGGTGAAAACCGACGCACAGGTTAGCTACCACGTAGATAAAAGTGACCCATGGCAGGCGAAATCCATTCACTAGGTTTGAATAGAGATCCGTGAAGCTGTGTTCGTAGTTGCCCATGGATGCCCCCAACGTGAGATGTGCGAGATGGTAGAGAACGAAAAACAGAACAATCGGTCCTGTCCAGCGCATGGTGCGAGCGGCGTAGTTAGTGGCCACATCTCGCTTCATCCTATAAGAAATGGGGCGCGCCTGCGCATTTCTGGCGATCAACTTCACCGCGCTAACGATGTGGGTAGCGAATGAAAGCAAGAGCACCACGCGCGTGCCCCAAATAAGAGGCAGGTTATTATGGAGGGCCGCTGCATACCCATTGATGGCTTCAGGGCCGGCGAAGATCAGCAAGTTGCCCGCCAAGTGCCCCAACAGATATCCCACTAGAATAACGCCGGAAATGGCCATTAAGATCTTGAGGCCAACGGACTTCTGCAAGAGGCTTTTAACGCCGCTCGGCTCCAGCCGGGTCAGCGCATTTTCCTGAGTCATGTCGGAGACCATGATTCGAGAGACCGCCGGTTGCAATAGAGGATTTTGGGGCCTACCCCAGGGTTTTGTGGGTTGCCTGCAGGCTGGAGCGACTGGCGTTCAAAAGTTGACCAACTTTCTGCGGGCTGCTCTCCCACGAGCGCGGCAACATTCACGTAGGCAATAAATCCAAGGAACACGAAGAGAGTGACTGGCCCCTTCCACCAGGCATCTCGGATGCAGGTGCCCGGCGCGAAAGGGCACTTCAGCTCCCGTTCAACTCAGATTTCAGCGCCGACCATGAACCAAAGCCGCGTGAACGTCGCCGATTCGTCCACGGTCGCGTCTGCGGTTTTGGATACCGGAACCTCCACGGTTGCCTGGACGTGTCGAAAGGGAACGCTCACGTAATTGAGCAACAAGTCGGTGCGGAGTGCGCTGCCTCCCATCGGGAACAGTGCACCGAGCCCGGCTCCCCAATTGTATCCCGGGAAAATCCCGCTATCGAACTCGCAGACCTTGAGCAAAGTTCGACAGGTTTCTTTGTCATCTTTAACTCCGTTCGCCAGGTCGCCACCTGCCAAGAGCAGGCTGGGGCCGATCATGAAGCGGTAGAAAAGTGATCCCGTTTTGCTGTCCGCGAAGACGTGCTCGAGGGTAGCGTCGAGGGCGAACTCTTGGCCCATTTTGAAAGGCACGGCCGTACCCACGGAAGAGGTGAACTCCACCTCGGTATTTGGATTCCAAAGTGCGCTCGCCCCAATGCGAAGTTGCGGCGTCACGTGAAACAATAGATCGGCGCCAACCAGCAGCGAAGAGGTGTCATGATGCGAGCCATCTTGGTCCGTCGTATCCAGAAGCGGATTGCAGAATGAGTTTCCCTGAAGAAACGCACGATCAAATTCGGTGTCGCATTTGATGTCGTTGCTGAAAGTAGCGCGGCCTGAAAGCGAGACGCCGAACTTCGGAACGAACACGACACCCGAACGCTTGGGCTTTGCCGCTTCGGGAGCCTCCAGAGCTACAGACGGAGCGCTGTCGACCGCAAAGGAACTCGCGTTCCCATAGGAACCGAGTGGCGTGCTGTTGGCTGGCGGTTGAGCTTGCGTAGCGGTAACCGGAGGTGGCAACGCTGAAGGCTGCTGTTCTGGCGCCTGCTGTTGGCCTGGCGCCTGCTGCGCTGGTTGTGCCGACGGTGCGGGCGGATAGCCAAGTGGGTCTTCGGAAAACTGGGCAGTGGCTAAGCTCGACCAAGTGGCGCTGAGCAGTATGAGGCTCGTGATAGGAAGCGAATGATTCATGATGGTGTATCCTGGGACCGCTAGCTAACACACGTCCCACCTAGAGCCTATCCCCTAGGGTTACCCTAATGTGCCTAGCGCGGCCTGATTTCGAGCTCAGCACGTCGGACAAACGCACATCAAGCTGGGAGCGCTCGGCTCGGCGCATTGAAAAGCGCCCAGGCAGACGCTCATGCACGCGCACGACGAATCATTCTGGCAGGCGGGTGGCGTTTCCACACAGTGATGCGTCGGACCAAGTTGCAGCGTGGCACACCGCAACTTAACCTGGCCGCAGACATCACACGAAGCAACCGCAGAACATTCAGTGACGGCCAGGCAACGGCCCGTGTAGCAGGTATTCCCTACTTCAGCTGCTTGCCCGGCCGGGCAAACAGGCGCCAAGGAATCACAAGCAATCGCTCGATCATCGCAGCTGCGATTCAGAACGCAGCGCCCCAGCACACAGGCAAGATCGCCGGCGTTAACCTGAGCCGCTGAACAGGAGCTCTGGATGCAAGCGAGCGCGCAGCTCGGCGAGAGCTCTCCTTTCGGCACGGAGGCACAGCGACAACAATCATCAAACAACTCACAGTCTGCCGCCGTTTGACATTCAGCATGGCTGCCCGAACCCGAAATCGCACCACCTGCAGCCGGAGTGCCGCCATTTGAGCCACCGCTACTGTTGGTGCGCCCGCCGGTGCCCTGCGCCACACCACCGCTCGCAGTGTTTCCGCCAGCGTTGCTGGCCTTGCCGCCTGTCGCAGAAGCTCCACCGCTCGGTCGCCCACCGGTGCCCTGCCCCGACCCACCACTCGCTGCTGCTCGCCCGCCAATATTGCCGGAGTCTTCAAAGGAAGCTCCCGCACAACTGATGATGAAGCTGAGCACTGGAACCCACGCGATGAAAGAGCGGTACTGCATGTCGAATGGAGCGCATGTTAGCGTGCCGCATGGCCCTTCACAATTCCTTGGATCGAGTTCTTGAAGTGTTACTTGAGATATCCAAGGAGGCCGGTGAAATCCTGCTGGAAGGCTGGGAAAGTCGACCCAAAACCGAATCCAAAGCGGCGCTGCATGATCTGGTAACAGCCTACGATCGCCGCTCAGAAGCGCTGCTGTTGCAACGCCTGAGCCGTGCCTTCCCAGATTGCGCCATTGTGGGCGAGGAAGGCGGGCGCGTCGAGCAGGCGCCAGGTGCTCCTGTTTTCTATGTCGACCCGTTGGATGGCACGATCAATTTTGCACACGGTTTACCTGTGTTTGCGGTCTCGATTGGTTTGGTGGAAGCGGGTGTACCCGTTGCGGGAGTGGTGCACGCACCAGCGCTGAATTTTACCTTTTCGGGCGCGCTGGGTCTCGGCGCGACGCGCAATGGTCGAAGGCTTGCGGTGTCGCAAGCCGACAACGTGGAACTGTCTCTACTGGTTACCGGCTTTTCCTCGACGCGTCCGCAGCCTACGGACAACATGCCTGAGTTTGCCGCACTGAATGCCGATTCGCGTGGCGCGCGCCGCTTGGGCTCAGCTGCGCTCGATCTGGCATTTGTGGCCGCCGGTTGGCTCGACGGTTGCTGGGAACGCCGAATTTCTTCCTGGGATGTGGCAGGCGGCGCAGCGATTATTGCTGCTGCCGGAGGAAAGGTGAGCGACTTGGATGGCTCACCTTTGGATGTGACGAAGGGTCGCATCTTGGCGTCGAATGGGCACATTCATGCGGAGCTTTCGGCTCGCTTGCACGAGGTGGCGAAGGGCAGTGGTGGGGATTGGCCGTGAGCTGAAAAGCGAGACTACGGCCAAAGGGTTCCCTCAGCCAACATCTGACAGAATGCTCCGAGCGGTAGCACTTCGATGCCTTCAGGCGTGGTGAGCGGCACGGGGCCAAGAAAGACCAATATCCGGCGCGCCAATCCAGGAAGCTCTCCCACCGCACGGAGGCCGCGAAGATCGAGCGGTCGCAATGAACGCCCGCTCTTCACTTCGACCGCAATGGCTTCTCGGCCCCGAGTTAACAGGAAATCCACCTCGGTGGATCGGGCTTCTGCTGGCGACCAGTAATGAATGTCATCGTAGAGGTTCGAGCGCTCCTGGTAAAACCTGAGCAACGTGTAGACAAAGCCTTCAAGCAGCGCACCTCGCTCTTCCGCAGCGACAGTGCCCGTGTGTCTCTTCAGCGCTCGCACGACACCCGGATCAAAAAAATAGAACTTGGGGTGTTTGCGTTCCCGAACACGGAGACGCGACTCGTAAGCACTCAAGGTGTTCGCGATGAGTGTGTCCGCTAAAATCTCTACGTACCCAGTCACGGTTTGTCGAGCGACTCCGGCATCACGGGCGAGAGCAGCAATATTCAACTGCTGACCGTGCATCAAGCCGGCGACGGGCAAAAAGCGCGCAAATCCCGGCAGGTTGCGCACGAGGGCCTCGGCCTGAATCTCTTCGCGCAGGTAAGTTTGCACGTAGGCCGAAAGCGTTTCTTCGGGAGCTCGGGAGTCCCAGATGAGCGGGATGGTGCCGTGCCGGATCGCACGCTCGACGCGAAAGCTTTCACCCAGCTCCTCCGGCACAAACGGAAACATAGTGACTTGCTTGGCACGGCCTCCGAGAAGATTGGTTCCTCCGTGACGAAGCTTTCTCGCACTCGACCCAGTCAGCGCAAACAGCAGCTTCCTTTCTTCAATCGCACGATGAACTTCGTTTAACAGCGATGGCAACCGCTGAACTTCATCGATAAGAACCCAGCTACCTATAGGAACGGCGCGCAGCTCGGCCGCAAACAATGACGCATCCGCGAGGTAACCTTGGTAGCGAGACTCCTCCAGTAGATCGATCCGATGTGCCTTCGGGAGCGCCGAACGGACCCAGGTGCTCTTGCCGGTGCCGCGCGGCCCGAGGAGGAAGAAGGACCCCTTCGGTCGCGTCAATCGCCGCTCAAACATGTAAAGTACGTTGGCATATAACGGCGTAAAGTGCCAACATGGTGTACATAGTGTCGAGGGCTAAAGCCTGCATAACAGGCTGGAATTATTCGTTATTTTCTGGTCCCAAGGACACTTGAACTGCCTAGGCCGCCACACCCACCCGACGCAGCCGTAAAAGCTGCATCCAGCGCTTGGCGCTCCCCACCAAGATTGCCACCACACCCAGCAGCAAGATCGAAGTCACGGTGCAATTCACGAGGCCCAGCGTGTGCGTGGCCGGAGCGCTCATGAGCGGCAGGTACATCGTGAAGATCGCCTGGATACCTGCGGTGATGGTGGTGGTGCCCACGAACAAGAGCGGGCAGAAAGTGATCAACGCGTAGCTCGGCTTAGAGGCTTCTTTTAGCAACACGGTGGTGCCAACCGCCAAGGCCGTGGACGCCAGCAGCTGATTGGCAATGCCAAACATGGGCCAGATGGTGGAAATCGACCCGGTGAGGATGAAGTAGCTCCAGCCCACCACAATCGCGAGCGACGCGATCACGGAGCCAGGCAGCCAAGAAGAGCGCCCGAAAGGCTCCCAAATGTGCCCTACAAATTCTTGCAGTAGCAAGCGCCCGACGCGCGTTCCGGTATCGATCGTAGTGAGAATAAAGAGCGCCTCAAACATGATCGCGAAGTGATACCAATACGCGATCATCAACTTCATGCCCGGCAAGCTGGAAAACACCCGTGCCATACCCACCGCGAGCGACACGGCACCGCCCGTGCGTGCTGCGATCACTTCTTGGCTCTCTTGTGCTAGAAATGGCAGATCTGTAACGCGGATGCCGAGCCGCAGAAAATCACCGTGGCCTAGTTCGGTGGCGGTCTCATTGGCAGGATCGACGCTGTAATCCAGCTTGGCCAGCGTCCGGTTGGAGAGGTGAAGGAGCTCACTGGCCTTGACGCTTTTGCCAGCTAACGCCGCTACAGGTTCACCTTCCTTCAGTCCCAAATGTCTACGGTCGGCCGGCGAGAGCAAACCCTCGACGGACGCCAGCTGCGCGGCATCTCGCGCCAATCCGTGCCCACCCTCTGAAGCCACCAGCGGGATCAGAGGGTCCGTGTTGATCGCAAAATAGTCGCTCGGGGGCAGCGCCGTGGCCGCCAAGAGCGCTGTCACGCCCACGAGGCCTTCCATCAGCATGGCGCCGTATCCAATCGGGCGACAATCGAGCTCGTTGTTAATCATTTTGGGTGTGGTGCCGCTCGCCACCAACGAATGAAAGCCACTGATGGCGCCACACGCGATAGTGATGAAAACAAACGGAAAGAGCTGGCCCTTCACGATCGGCGTGAAGGATTCTTCACCCACCTGAACCGCTTTGGCCGTCACGCTGTTGAGCATCGGCATCTCAATCACCGGATTCACCAACACGATCCCGATGATTAAGAGCGCAATCGTGCCGATCTTGAGGTAGCTCGAAAGATAATCGCGTGGACACAAAAGCAGCCACACAGGCAGCACACTCGCCGCAAAGCCGTAAGCGGCGATGCAATAGGTGAGCGTCTCCTGTGAGAGCTTGAGATGCACTCCGAGCGGCCCATCCTGAATCGTTTTCCCAAAAACGAGCGCGACCATCAGCAGAAACACACCCACCACGGTCGCCTCGCGGATACCGCGCACCGAGCCTCCACGCACCTTGTAGATATAGAGCCCCATGCCGAGCGCGATCGGAATCGAGAGCCCAATCGTGAACACGCCCCAAGCGGATTCGGCCAGCGCACCCACCACCACTTTGCCCAGCCCGGCCAGCGCGATCACCACGATGAACAAGATCGACACGCCCGTGATCGCACCCAACACCGGCCCCAGCTCTTCACGTGCAATAGCCGCCAGCGAACGCCCACCGCGACGCACGGAAGCCACCAAGATCACGAAATCATGAACGGCTCCGCCAAACACAACGCCAAACAGGATCCATGTGTACCCCGGCAAAAATCCAAACTGCGCCGCCAGCACCGGCCCAATCAGCGGCCCCGCTCCCGTGATCGCGGCAAAATGATGCCCAAAGAGCACCCAGCGATTCGTCGGGTGAAAGTTGTGCCCATCGCGCAGCGCATGAGCAGGCGTCACCCGCGTCGGCGAAAGCGCGAGCACTTTGGCGGCAATGAACGCGGAATAGTAGCGGTAGGCGATTGCTAGAACCGCCAGGGCGGTCAGCATGAACCAGAGGGCATGCATGGGGCCCGGACTATGCCAGGCGGCCCCAGGAGCGTAAAGGCGCCGCGACTGAGCGTTGCAACACCCACGAACTAAGGCGTGATCGTCTCCTTGCCGGCAAACAGCTCCTTCACTTGAGCTTCAGTGAGCGCGCTTCCGTAGATACGAACATCATCGACCATGCCTACGAAGTTGTCCCCATCCTTGGACCCTATCGAAAAGCCCGCCGGACTATTGCAGGGAGAGGCGGCGCGCGTGTTGGCAGGGCCTGGGACACCATTCACGTAGATAGTATTGGTGTTGGCCACGCCGTTTTGGACAACGGCCACATGTTGCCAGACGTTAGCTTGTGCGGCTGAGCCGTTTACGGAGATCCCCCCGCTGGCGACATCCTGCCCGTTCGATGCGAAGTTCCAAAGCCCGTCGGGAGGGAGAAAAATGCCGCAATAGCCTGAACCATTTCCCCCCGCAATGTTGGAGATGATCGCGCTCCATTCGGGATACGGCGGCAGCGCTGTCGGGTTGGCCCAAAGTGAAATCGTGTAGGTGTCATCACTGTTCGGCCAGTTCAACGCATCTGACCGTGGGATCTCAACCGTAGCAGTTCCGTCGAACTTCAAGGCGGCGTTCGAGAAGGAATTCAGAGCAGCCGGCACCATGCTCACCACCAAAGGTTTCACAATCCCGTAAGTTACTATCACGCCTTTCCCCGAAGAATCCGTAACGGCGCCGTTGGTGCTCGCTTCGTCGAACTTCAGCCACAGCTGCAAGCGCGCGCTGTCTGGGAAAATGGCTCCGGCCCCGCCTGTGTTGCCGACTGGTTGCCGACTCCACCCGATGAAGTGTGCCCGCCCACTGAAGTGTGCCCGCCTACTGAAGTGTTCCCGCCTACTGAAGCGTTCCCACCACGAACGAATTTCATGCCCCCGGTTGCTTTGGCGCCGCTAGCTACCGTACCGCCAGAACCTGACGCTGCTTCGCCGCTGACAACACCTCCACCGCAGGCCGGAGCCACCAAGAGCAAACACAGTAGTCGAAACTGATTCATCGCCGAAAGCCTAGGCTAGCGCGGCGCCCGACACCACCTAAGGGGTTTCCCAAATCGAAAGCCGCGAAGGTGGCGGTCTCGATATGCGCCCGCTCGGACGATGGCTCTCGTTTCCACACCGTCTATCTAACTATAGAACGTGCTTCAGGGGGCGGCCCGAGCGACCCCGCAAACCGAGTGCAAGGTAGTAAGCATGCTTACTATCTTCTCGCTCCCCAATACCTCTTCGGCCGCGTCACACTTGGCCCGATCAGCGCCCACTGCTGAGCGCGCGCTTGCGGGTTCCATCGAAACCTCTCAAAAATTTCTCGCTCTTGGCAGCCGAATCCCCCTAGATAAGATCCATCGTGTTCAAAAAAAGCAACGGGTTGAGCGCCAGAATACTGAAGGTGGGTGATTGCTTCTGGTTGCTAGCCACTTCGCTCATTGCAAGTTGCGCTGCTCAGCCTCCAGCCAAGGCACCGTCGCGGCGCGTGGTACCAGTAGTTGCTCCGTCTGCGGCCCGGCGCTCGCCGACCCCGACCCCGACCCCGATCGTGAACGAACCAGGCCGCGCTTGTGGGGAGCTTGGCTGTTTGGCGTTTGCTTCGGCGCCGGCCGCGTTTCAGCGAGTGCTGCTCGAACAACCCCGCGTGCTCGGGTTGGGGGAAGCCCACGCACCAAAGGGTTTGCCCGACGTGCGCTCTTCGACGCGCCGTTTCGCCGAAGAGCTGATGCCGGTACTCAAGGGCCGAGCGACAGATATCGTGATCGAGCTATTGCTCGGCGGCGGTCGCTGCGGCAAAGAAAGAGAATCTGCTGTTGCGGCGCGGCAAGAGCCCGTCACTCAGCACCAAGCCGACAACAACCAAAACGAGTTCGTAACTCTCGGTCACGTGGCTAGGGCGCTCGGCATCCAGCCCCACGCGCTTTTGCCGACGTGCCGAGAATTTCAAGCTGTGCTAGATGCCGGCGAAACCGATATCGCTCGGCTGCTCGAGCTCATCGCCGATACTACCGCTCGCACTGTCGATAAGCTGCTGAGCGCTCCCAACGCAGACACGTCCAAGCTTATATTGGCGTACGGGGGCGCACTTCACAACGACCTCTCCCCGAGCGAGGCGAGCCTGGCATGGAGCTACGGCCCGCGCCTCATGGAGCGTACAGAAGGCCGCTACGTCGCACTGGACGTGATTGTCCCAGAGTTCATCAAAGACACACCGGCGTGGCGGGCGCTGCCTTGGTACGCGCACTACAACGCGGATCGCCTGGGCCACAACGCCATTTTGTTCAACCCTGAGCCGCACTCGTATGTGCTGGTCTTGCCGCTGAGCGCAATTAAAACGCCTGCGCCGAACCTCTCCACACTCCAGCGCTTGCTCACACCGCACGCGGGCGCAAAGTTTGCTGCAAATGCGCGTGAAAAAGGCTGTCCTCGTGATCAGACACTCGGGGAATACCTGGCCATGCTCGTGCAGAATGGCAGCGGCCGCGCCAGCGAAGCGCCGGACGACCTTCATAGGTTAACCGGCGGATGTGCGAACGCGTCTACCAGCAACGAGCGCATGCCGCTCGATCCGCCCGCCGATCCAGCGTACTGGTTTTGCCGAATCGACGCGTACACTTCCGATCCCGAGGGTGATTCGCCCTGGCACTATGAGCTTCGCTTGCGCGTTCGCAAGTCCGACCTAGCTCCAGATTTGGAGACGTTGGCGTGTCCCGGAACGCCGTGAGTACGGGGCAAAAAGCAGCGCCCGCTACGGTGCCCAGCGCTCTCCCACTGTTGTCGCCGTACCCGCGGAGGTGCCGCCCCACAGCACGAATTGTCCGTTGACCCAGGCGCCCACGCCCCAGTCGTGTGCGAGAGCGGACGGCCATGGAGCTATCCCGCTCCAAGCGTTGTTCAAGGGATCGTAGATGCCGCCATCGAGGCGATTGACGCCCGCGTAGCTATGCCCAGCCATGACGGCACTCCGGCCGTCAGCCAAGACAAACGCCCAGCCGGATTGGCGCTGCGGGGCCCAGCGCTCGGAGGGTTGGCCTACCGTAGTCTTGGCGGCCCAGGTGCTACCGCTAAGAAGGTAGCCTGAAGTGATTGCCTGCGCATTGTCGCGGCCACCCCACATCCAGAGGTCGGAACCTTGATGGGTCACGAACGCCCCGTAGCGTGCTCCGGGGAGCGCCTGAAGCGAGAACCAGAGATTCGTAGTGAGCGAGTACACGCGCGCGTCTCCTTGCACATTACTCATAGGATCGAGGCGCCCGCCCACCACGTACAGGTTCGCACCATCCGCGACCCAACCCGCATGCTCGCGCCTGCCGAGAACGTCATTGGCGGTGCTCTGCCAGCTGTTGTTCATCCACTGATAGCGCTCGCCCTTATCGAGTTCTTTCCCGTCTTTATCCCATCCGCCCCCGAAAAATACGTAGTTTCCGGAGGCGAAAACCATGGCTCCCGCGCGCGCGTCATTCGCTTCGGAAATAGTTGTCCACGTATCGTTACCGGGATCGTACGAAGCGCCGTTCTTATAGTCGTCGGCACCCGAGTCGAGTCGACCTCCCCAAACAATCACACGCGAACCCGTCCAAGCAGCGCTCGCGAGGACGCGCGCCGAGGGCGTGCTGGTCGCGACGGAGGTGAGCGTCCACGCGTCCGTTTGTGGATCATAGATGGCGCCGGATCGCAGGTGCGTGCCCGCCTGATCCTTGCCACCCCAGATGAAGAGCTTGCCCCCCATCGTGGCGTAAGCCGCCTTCGAGCGTGCCGCGAATAAAGCGGGAGGCGCCGACATCGTGATCCAGCCCGATGCGCACTTACCCGCCACACAAGCTCGCCCTGTAGCACAAGCGGGAGCGCACACGTTGGGCGCTCCACCACTTCCGCCCGTAGACGCTCCGCCCGTAGACGCTCCGCCTGTATTGTTGACACCGCCTGACGCCGAGCCGCCCGTGGCGCTCGCTCCACCGCTTCCGCCCGCAGTTAGCCCGCCGCCGCTGCTCATGGCTGAGCCGCCCATGGCGACACCTGTCTCTTATACACATCTGACGCTGCCGACGAATAGAGAGGTGTAGATCTCGGTGGTCGCCGTATCAT
>ENA-ORBV01001393-ORBV01001393.1-microbial-mat-metagenome-genome-assembly--contig:-NODE-1393-length-53938-cov-11.205492_pt1 | contig 53938 bp, 55 predicted proteins | sample MGYA00237777_ERZ505514 | MGnify/ENA primary metagenome ERZ505514 (study PRJEB26160, sample SAMN06269048) | microbial mat metagenome | isolation source: Oligotrophic lake microbial mat | place... | reverse complement strand
CTCGCTGGCGTTTTACAACACCACCGATGAGGTGGATGCGCTGGTGGCGGCGTTGGCGAAGGTGCGGAAGTTGCTGCTTTAGGAGCTTAAGAGGGGCTGGGGGCTGGGGCGCAGTTACTCACCTTGCGCTTGCGTCTCGGATTTTTCCGCCGCTTCGATGGTTTGGTGGGCGCAGCGAACTGCGTTAGTCAAGCCCAAATTAACCTCACAACCCAATTCCGCGCCCTAGCCCCCAGCCTCGCTCTCACGGCTTCAGCCTAAAAAAATGCCCATCCTGACTTTCCGCGCCGCCACCATCGCCGATATCCCCGCCTTGGTCCCGTTGATTACCAGCGCCTATCGTGGTGATTCCAGCCGCCAGGGTTGGACGACGGAAGCCGACATTCTGGACGGCAATCGAATCGATCCCGAGGTGCTGCGTGGCGATATCGAGCGGCCGCGCTCGCGGGTGCTGATTGCGCTGCAAGACGGCAAAATGATTGCTTGCGCACACGTGTGCGATGAGGCTGGGCTTGCCTACTTCGGAATGTTTGCGGTGCGGCCGGACTTGCAAAACGCTGGGGTCGGACGTGCCGTTCTAGCCGAAGCCGAACGGGTAGCGCGCGCTGACTGGCAGTTGCCGTTGATGCGCATGACCGTAATCGATCTGCGCGAAGAGTTGATTGCCTGGTACGAACGCCGTGGTTATCGGCGAACCGGCATCAAGAAGCCATTTCCGGCGACCGACGAGCGCTTCGGCCTGCCGCGTCGAGATGATTTGCAGTTTGAGATTCTGGAAAAATCCCTGTGACCGAGCCGGTATGGGTGCGTGTATGCGCGCAGTCGGAATTGCTACCGGGCGAGACCCGGGTCGTTTGGCATGGCGACACAGCGGTGCTTCTGTTCAATCTCGACGGTGCGGTATACGCGTTGGAGGACCGCTGTTCGCACCAGGATTTTGAGCTTTCTGCGGGGGAATTCGACGCCGAAGCCGGCACCATCGAATGCACGCTGCACGCGGCCAAATTCGACGTGCGTGATGGCCGTGCGTTGTGCGCGCCTGCTTATTCGCCGGTGCGCAACTTCGCAACCGAGATCAGAGAGTCGGCGGTTTGGATCGATGCGGCTGGGCTGGTTTAGCCCAGCAGGCGTTCGTGTGCCGCTCCCGAAACAAGCTCTCGCCTACTCAGGCGCGACGAAGCCCGCCGGCTGCTCCGCACCCTCGCCAAACAAGTACTGCTCGGCTTGCTCAGCGAGGTACGCACGCGCTTTGGGGTCGCGTGGATTGAGCCGATTCTCGTTGATCAGCATCGTCTGGTGGGCGAGCCAAAGCTGCCAGGCGGGCTTGCCGATGTCATTGAAGATGCGTTGACCAAGCTCGCCGGGTAGAGGAGCAAAGTCGAGGCCATCGGTCGTGATGTTCTGGCGCTTGCAGAGTACGGTTCGGTTCATGCTGTTTGTCGTTTGAATTCGGACACGGAATCGATGAGGCGACGGACCGGTGCAGGCAGGCCGAGCGATTGCAGCTCGACCGCGTTGAGCCAGCGCGAGTCAGCAGTATCCGCTACCCGCTGCGAAGGAAGCTCGATGCCTGCATGCAACGCCTGAATGCGCAGGCGAAAATGGCTGAACACGTGTTCGATGGGTGGCATTGGCGCAAGCAATCCGCGTGTCACTCCCAACCTGTGTGCGCTTGCTTGAGCAGCTTCCACGTCGTCGAATTGCGGCAGGCTCCACAGGCTGGCCCATACCCCGACGGGCGGGCGGCGCTGCAGCAGAAACGTTCCATCGTTGCTTGCGAGCAGCAGCATCACACACTCGAGTTGCGGCAAGACCTTGCTGGGTCGCGCCTGCGGCAGTTGATTGACTCGACCCAGACGACGCGCTGCGCAATCAGTTTCGAACGGACAAACGGCGCAATCCGGTCGACTGCGCCGGCACTGACTCGCGCCGAAATCCATGATCGCTTGCGTGTAGTCCGCAAGCCTTGCCTGCTCACCGTCAGTCGGTAACAGAGACTGCGCAAGTGGCCAGAGCTGCTTCTCGACTCTTCCGGCGCCGGGCCAGCCTTCAATCGCGAACAGGCGACACAGCAGGCGCTTCACATTGCCGTCGAGAATTGCCTGCGATTGTCCATGCGCTTGCGCAAGGATGGCGGCGGCGGTAGACCGACCAATACCCGGTAGCTGCATCAACGCAGCGATGCCAGTGGGCAGTTCACCAGCGTGCTCCGTCACGCAACGCTTGGCGGCCGCGTGCAAATTGCGCGCACGGCTGTAGTAGCCAAGTCCAGACCAGCGGCCAAGCACTTCGTCCTCGGATGCCGCGGCCAAGGCAGGCAAATCCGCAAATGAATCCAGGAAGCGCTGGTAATAGGGAATGACGGTACTGACTTGGGTCTGCTGCAGCATGATTTCCGCCACCCAGACCCGGTAGGCAGTGCGCGGGTGCTGCCAAGGCAGATCGTGACGGCCGTGGAGGTCGAACCAGTGCAGCAAACGTGTGGAAAAATTGGGCGGTGTGTTCACCGTTTTTGCTCGACTGGCGCATCCGGTGAATCGGCCGAATCGGGCGTCAGCTCGATCTGCAAGCCTTCGATTACTACGCCCCCAAACTCGAAGTTGGGCAGCTTGGCGCTGCCTTGCATGGGCGGCAGCGGAGTGCCGCCATCTGCGCCGACCCGATCAAGCTGAGTCCAATCAAGCAAACTATTCATATGGGTAGTGATGTCCAGCAGCTGTCCCTGGCTGCCGGCGTGAATTTTCATCGCTGCGCTGAGGTCTCCGGCACCGTCATAGCTAAGCGTAATAGGCTCAGCCATGGGTGCCTGCAGTGCGGCGGGCAAGGTGGGTAGAGCCAGCTGCTCGGGATGCGAAAGCGTGAGCACAAGGTCCATGCGGAGTCGTTGCGGCAACTGCAGATCCAATTCTCCGCTCAACGAGGCCGCAGGTTGTGATTCGGAGTGCGTGCTCAGGGTCATCTCGATTGCCTCGACACGAATGCCCTGCGCACGTTGACGCGGAGTGGCTTGCGCAGTCAGCTGCCAGCTTTCGGCGCTTATTTCGGTGCTGGTTGCTGACAGGGAAAGTGTCGCCGGCAAACCGTCGCGCAAGGCGGAGAGTCGCAAGTCAACGTCGCGAAGGGTGAATCCGCTGCCCCTCACGGTAGATTCGGTGAATTGAAGTTGCGCGGCGACTTCTGGCAGCCGCAGAGCCGCTGGCGGGCCAGCGTCGGTGTCAACCTTCATCCAAGTCATCATCGCAGCGACGTCGATGTCGGCACGGCGCACGTCAATGCGCCCGATTTCGGGCTCAGCCGACCACAGCACGGCCAGCGGCAAGGCGATTTCTACGCGCTCGGCAGTAAGCAAATTGGCTGGCCCCAGCGCTTGCTGGACGCTAACACCATCCAGCTGCAAGTTCAGCCGGGGCCACACACTGAGTCTGGCCGGTGTCGACAATAAAATAGTGAGGCCGCTGACGCCTTCTGCACGCCGAATAAGGGTCGCGCCCAGGCGCTCCGGTTGAATCAGGTAGTGCGCACCGAAGACCGTGGCCGCAATGAACAAACCAATGGCACCAATCAGCCACCTGCGGCGGCGTCTCTTGCGAGTTGTCGCGGGCGCTGAATCCGGCAAGGTCAGGCCTACACCTCAGCCTGCGAGATCAGTTGGCAAAAGGGCGTCGACGTAAGCATCCGCGTCAAACGCGCGCAGGTCGTGCACTTTCTCGCCCAATCCGACAAAGCGAATCGGAATCCCGAATTCACGCGCCAGCGCAAACACCACGCCACCCTTGGCGCTGCCGTCGAGCTTGGTCACGACCAGCCCGGTCACGCCGACGGCTTTGTGAAAATGGCGCACCTGGTTGATCGCGTTCTGGCCGGTCGTGCCGTCGATAACCAACAGCACCTCGTGAGGCGCGTTTGGATCGACTTTGGACAAGACGCGCTTCACCTTCGCGAGCTCATCCATCAAGCCGCTCTGGGTATGCAAGCGCCCTGCGGTGTCAACAATCAGCAGATCGATTCCCCGCGCGGCGGCCATTTGCGCCGCATCAAATGACACCGATGCCGAGTCAGCACCCGCTCCCTGCGCAACCACAGGCACCTGGTTGCGCTCGCCCCATTGCTGCAGTTGCTCAACAGCGGCGGCACGAAAGGTATCGCCAGCGGCAAGCATCACCTTCTTGCGTTCGTCGGCGAAGCGGCGCGCCAGCTTGCCGATGGTGGTGGTCTTACCAACACCATTGACGCCGACCGTCAGCAGAATGAAAGGCTTCGCCAGCGAGATGTCCAGCGGCACACTGACCGGGCGCAGCATGGCCACCAGCATGGCGCGCAGGAAGTCGACGAGTGCGGGTGCATCATTCACTTCGCTGCGCTTGATCGCTTCTCGCAGCGCGTTAATAACGAACTCGGTCGCCGCAACGCCCAGATCGGCGCGCAATAGCGTGGTCTCGATCTCTTCCAGCAGGTTGTCGTCGATCGGCAAGCGACGGCGAAATAGATCGCCCAGGTCGCGCGTGAAAATGCTGCCGCGCAGCCGCTCACGCCAACTGCTGCTGGCAACACTGTCCGCAGCCAGCGACGAACCTTTAGGGCTCGAAACCTCATCTGCGAGTGCGTTGGTCAAAGCGGTACTGGCCAATTCGGCCGCCACTGATGGTGGCACGGCGGGCTTTTTCTTGAAATAACTGAGCATGGTGCGCGGTATCGCAGACAATGGGCGGATGGTAGCACCGCCCTCCAGAACGCCTCCTGACAAACGCCGCGAGTCGCAGCCGCCAGGCCAAGTAAGGATTATCGGCGGCCGTTTTCGCGGCTCCAAGTTGCCGGTGGCTGCCAAAGCGGGCTTGCGACCGACTTCGGATCGAGTGCGCGAGACCGTGTTCAACTGGTTGGCACCCGAACTGCCCGGCAGCCGTTGTGTCGACCTGTTCGCAGGCAGTGGTGCGCTGGGGTTTGAGGCGGCCTCGCGGGGTGCTGCGCATGTGTTGCTGATTGAGCGCGATCCCGAGTTGGCGGCATCGTTGCGGGGCTCCGCCCACCGCTTGCGCGCCGATTGCGTCGACGTGGTTGCAGCCGATGCTTTGAACTGGCTCGCCGCCAACAATGCCGCTTGCGCCAGCCTTCCGCGCTTCGACATGGCCTTTGTTGATCCACCGTTTCAAGCGGGGGTGTGGAATGCCGCCATTGCCGGGTTGGTTCCGATCATGGCCGCCCGCGCGAGCATCTATGTGGAGTCGGCTGCGGGCGTCGAAGTGGCGATGCCGGAGGGCTTTGTTTTGCATCGTTTTGGGCGCACGCGCGATGTGGAGTTTCGGCTGTTTCAGCGAGATCAGGGCGAGCAGCCCGCCTGATACACTCGCTTCCAACCGTTTGGGTTAGCTTCACAATCAACCGCGGTTTCCGCGTCCTGACTTTTCAACTCGCAGCGATCAAACGCACGTCAGCATGAGCCCGTCTAAGCATGAGCCAGCCTAAGCATGAGCCCGCCTAAGCAGGAGACAGCCTAAGCATGAGACAGCCCAGTCCCCGAATTGCGCTGTATCCGGGCACCTTCGATCCAATTACCAACGGCCACGCTGATCTGGTAGCCCGCGCATCGGTGTTGTTCGAGAAAATCGTGGTGGGTGTGGCCGAGAGTCCAGCCAAGGGGCCCGGCTTTTCACTTGCCGAGCGCATCGAGTTGGCGCGTACTGCGCTCGCGGATATCCCGAATGTAGAAATTCTTGGCTTCAGCAGTTTGCTCGCGCACTTCGTGCGTGAAGTGGGCGCTGGCGTGCTGTTGCGCGGATTGCGTGCGGTCTCGGATTTCGAGTACGAGTTCCAGCTGGCCAGCATGAATCGGCATCTGGTGCCCGAAGTCGAGACTCTGTTTCTTACTCCGGCTGAGCAATACAGCTTTATCTCGTCATCGTTGGTGCGCGAAATTGCACGCCTGGGCGGCGATGTTTCTGCGTTTGTGCACCCGTCGGTCGCCGCAGCACTCAAGCGTCGCTATCTTGGTGCTTAGTCTCCTAGACTCCTAGACTCCTAGACTGCGGGGTTTAAACTCTCCCATTACCTGCTTCCATTCACGTTCTCGAGGTGAACCCACAATGCGCACCCTGATCCGTAACACCCTGATGATCGCTGCCGTGTTGACGCTGGCCGCTTGCGGCGAAGCCAAGGATGAGAAGGCGGCCGTGGCCGCGCCGGTAATTCTTTCTGCTCCCACCAATAATGATGATCGCGAATGGCGCGCTTATCTGGTGCAAGTGGTGAAGCAGAACATGCAGGGCATTCGCAGCAGCCCCTTCATGTATTACTTGCCGGAAGAATCGGCTGAAGATTTCGATGACCAGTACGAGCGCCAGCTGGAAAATGTCATCGGCACAGTCTCTCGCGGTGTGGTGCCAGGCAACATGCTGGCGTTTGGTTCGCCTTCACCGAAGCGCATGGCTGAACTGATCGAAGAGGCCTTCGTTGAGGCGGAGCCTGGTTCAATGAAGGATGTTCGGGTGCTGTATATCGGCAGCCAGGATGACGCGGAACAGATTCGGCCGCTGGTGGAAGCCACGGGTGCCGGCTTTGTGCAGGTTGATCCCTGAGTCGCGTCCTTGTCCCAATCGAATTGCAATCGAGCAAACTGCAATCGAGCAGCTCTGCTGAATTGGGCAGGCAGTGCTTGCGGGCGCTGCGCAAGGGCTCGTTGACAGGTGCAGGCGCAACGGACCGTGCTAGATGGCTCTGCTGATCACGGACCTGTGCGTCAACTGCGACGTGTGCGCGCCCGTGTGTCCGAACGCGGCGATCAGTCAAGGGCCAACCATCTATGACATCGATCCCGGCCGCTGCACGCAGTGCATTGGCCATTTCGATGAGCCCCAATGTGTGATTGTCTGTCCGGTCGAATGCATCGAGCTCGACCCCGCGCATCCTGAATCCACGGATGCGCTGTTGATCAAGTATCGCCTGTTGACGGCGACGGTCGATCCCCACCTCCCCATGCAGGACGCTGTCGCATGATTGCCCGTCATAAATTTCTTTGCGCGTTATTTTTCGTTCTTTTGTTCGGCTCGGCGCACGCGGAGTCGCCGCTCGCGCAACCTGAGCCACATGCGCGGCCACCCCGCGCGGCGATCGCCAGTGCCAATTCGCAAGCCACTGACGCGGGTATCGAGATCCTCAAAGCCGGGGGCAACGCGTTTGACGCGGCAATCGCCGTCAGCGCGACCTTGGGCTTGGTTGAGCCGGAGAGTTCGGGCATCGGTGGCGGCGCTTTCATGCTTTTGCATATCGCTGCCAACGATCAGCAGGTATTTATCGATGCTCGCGAGCGCGCACCCTTGGCCGCAACGCGCGATATGTATCTCGGTGCCGATGGCGAGCCACTGCGCGAGCGCAGTATCAATGGCGCGCTCGCGGCGGCCATTCCCGGCTTGCCGGCAGGCTTGGTGCACTTGGCCAAGCGCTACGGCAAGTTGCCGTTGGCTGCGAGCTTGGCGCCGGCGATCAAGCTCGCTCGCGAAGGCTGGACCTTCAGTTCCAAGAATGCGGCCATGCTCGGCTTTCGGCGTGAAGTGCTGGCCACTAATCCGGCCGCAGCGGCGCTGTTCCTGGCCAATGGCCAATCACCCAAGCCAGGCGACAGACTCAGCAACCCCGACTATGCGGCGATGCTGCAACGGCTGGCTGAGAATGGGGAAGCGAGCTTCTATGAAGGCAAGTTCGCACAATCGTTGGTCGATGGGGTGCGCGCCGGTGGCGGCATCTGGTCGATGCAGGATCTTGCCAGCTACCGTGTGGTCGAGCGCCCGGTGTTGCGCATCGAACATCGTGGACAGCAGATTATTACGGTGCCGCCGCCATCGTCCGGCGGCGTCGCCCTTGCCACCATGCTCAACATCATGGCGGGCTTCGACTACGTCAAGTTGCCGCGGGTAGCGCGCATCCATCTGTTGACTGAATCCATGCGGCGGGCTTTTCGCGACCGCGCGCTGTACTTGGGCGATCCAGATTTTGTCGAAGTTCCGGTGGCTTTGCTTGCCAGTCCCGAATATGCCGCAGGGCTGCGCGCCGGTATCCATCCCACGAAGGCGACCGCCAGCGCAGCGTTGCCCGGTATTGGTGATTTCTCGGATCGCCCCAGCACCTCGCATTTCTCGATCATCGATACCGACGGCAACCTGATGGCGATGACGCAAACGGTCAACCTGCCGTTTGGCAACGCCTTTGTCGTGCCCGGCTCAGGGTTTCTGCTCAACAATGAGATGGATGACTTTTCGGCCAAGCCCGGTACGCCCAATGCATATGGCCTGGTGGGTGAAGACGCCAATGCGATTGCGCCCGGCAAGCGGCCGCTGTCCTCAATGACACCCAGTTTTGTTATCGGGCCGGATCGCATCGCCGCGATCGGTACGCCTGGCGGTAGCCGCATCATCACGATGGTGCTGTTGGGCATACTTGACCTGATGGACGGCGGCAGCGCAGAGCACGCTGCAGCGCTTCCTCGTTTGCATCATCAATACTTGCCGGATGTCTTGTCCGCTGAACCAGCAGCACTCGACGAGTCCGAGATTTCCGAGTTGCAAGCGATGGGACACACCGTGTCCGCCGGGGAGCGTAGTTGGGGAAACATGCAGGTGGTGGTGTGGGACAAACAAGCCAATACGGTTGAGGCGGGCAGCGATCCACGATGGAAGGGCGTAGGCAAGGCAAGCACGGCTGACGACGGCGTGATCTTTCGTTGAAGTGCGGATTCTCGAACTTGCCTGTTGCCGAGTACTGCTTGTTTGAGCACTTGCGATGCTTGAGTGCCTCTGTGCAGAAGCTTGGGTGACAATTCGATGTGCTTGAACCTGGTAAGGAGTCGGCAATGAAACTCTGGTCGATCATGGGCAATTCGCAGTTGCTTGACGGTGGCGCGATGTTTGGCAATGCACCCAAGGCGATGTGGTCGAAGTGGCTGCCGCCGGATGCGGCCAACCGGGTGCCGCTGGCGTGTCGCGCACTGCTGGCAAAGCCAATCAACGGCAAGACCGTGTTATTTGAGACAGGCATTGGCGCGTTCTTTGAACCGGCAATGCGCGAGCGCTACGGTGTGGTCGAGTCGCGGCATGTGCTGCTCGATTCGCTGGCTGCAGCTGGCGTTGCCCACACCGATATCGACATCGTGGTCTTGAGTCACTTGCATTTTGACCATGCCGGCGGCCTGCTTGCGGCGTGGCAAGCCAAGCAAGCGCCAACGCTGCTGTTTCCAAATGCGCGTTACCTGGTGGGCGCCGAGCATTGGCAGCGCGCCTGCGCGCCGCACGCCCGTGATCGCGCCAGCTTTGTGCCTGAGCTGATCGAACTTTTAAAGCAAAGTGGCCGCCTCGAGTTGGTCAGCGGCGAGCATTGCGAGCTGCTGGGCTCCGGCGTCCGCTTCCACTACAGCGATGGGCACACGCCAGGGCTCATGTTGGCCGAGCTGGTGGGGCCGGAGAACCATGGCGGCCTGCTGTTTTGTGCGGATCTGATTCCCGGTCGCCCCTGGGTGCATTTGCCGATCACTATGGGCTACGACCGCAACCCCGAGTGCCTGATCGATGAGAAATCCGCGCTACTGGCGGATGCGCACGCGCGTGGCGTGCGCTTGTATTTCACCCACGACGTGGACTGTGCGCTGGCGCGGGTCATCCGCGATGAGCGAGGTCGTTACAGCACCGATCATCCGGTCGATGCGCTATCCGCTCGCGCGCTGACGCATTGATCTGTCAATCCATTCAAGACAAGGAATAAACGTGAACGCACGCTCGCTTTTGCTGGTCGCAGGCTCGCTGCTTGGAATCTCGCTGGTTGGGTCACCCGTGTTTGCTGCAGAAGCGAATCCGCAAACGTTTGGTGCGGCGATGCCGGCAGGTCCGGCGCAGTCGATTGCGCAGGCGATCAATGGATTTGTTGCCAGCGCGGCTGAGCCGCAGAAGTTTTCTGGGCGAGTTGCCAGGATCTGTCGTCAAAAAGGTTGCTGGATGGAACTTGAGGCCGATGGCCGCAGCGCGCGCGTCACCATGCTCGACTACGGCTTCTTTTTGCCGACCGACGCCCACGGACAGGCAGAAGTGTTTGGAACGCTTAGCCGCGTCGAACTGGACGACAAAACCGCGGCGCACTATGCCGAAGACGCGGGCGTTGCGATTACGGATGTCGCCCGCAGCGAGTACCAGGTGGTTGCCCATTCGGTGCAACTGGCGATGACGACCAGTTCAGAAAATTGAGCCTGATCACTGAGCCTGACCACTGAGCCCGTCCACCGAGCCCGACCACCGAGCCTGACAATCAAGGCAATTCCATGTTTTCCCTTCCCAACGGTCTCAATGGCAATGCCAATGGCGGCATCAAGGGCCTGATCGGCGGCGTTCTGTCCGGAGTTGCCTTGCTGGTACTCGCTGCCGGCGTGTTGTTCTGGAATGAAGGGCGAACGGTCAAACGCACGGCCGTATTGGCCGAAGGCAGATCATTGGTGCAGTCCGTCGAGGCCGACCGCGTCAACGCTGCCAATGAGGGCAAGTTGCTGCATGTGCGCGCAGAACTCGCCGCCAGCGGGCAATTGCGCGATCCCGAGTTTGCCGTCGAAGCGGAAGGTTTGGCGCTGCGCCGACGCGTCGAGATGTACCAGTGGGAAGAGAAAAAATCCAAGAAGAATGGTGACGCAAAGGGTTATGACTATCGCTATGAGCGCGATTGGCATGACGCGCCTGTTGACCACACCCGCTTCGACTCGCCCGGCGGCCATCAGAACCCCACATCGCTGCCGTTTCCAAGTACACGCTGGGATGCAGACGAAGTTCGTCTGGGTGCGTTCGTGCTGACCAGTGAAGCGATCAGCGAGTTGAGTGATTGGCAAAGTGTCAGTCCCGACGCCAACGCACTGCCGCCCAATCTGGCCGCGAGTCTGCGCGTCGAGGCTGGGGTGCTGACCAGCGCCAATTCTTTGAATTCTCCAAACGTGGGCGATATCCGCATCCGTTTCGAGTTTGTGCCGCTCGGTCGCGTCAGCGTGGTGGCCCAGCAGACCGCTGGTCGTCTGCAGACCTACCACACCCAACAAGGCGAACTGCTGTTGGCCGAGCGAGGCAGTGCGAGCATCGACGCGATGTTCGCTGGGGCGGCAAGTCGCAATAGTCAGCTTGGCTGGGCGCTGCGTGGCGGCGGCTTCATGGCCTTTTGGATCGCCTTCGGACTGATGCTTCGCCCGATCAGCGGGTTGCTCGGCAATTTGCCGATCATTGGCGGGATCGGACGCATGCTGACGACGCTCGTCGCTGCTTTGCTGGCGCTCAGTTTGAGTGTGTTGATGATCATTTCCGGCTGGCTGTTTCATCGGCCTTGGTTGCTCGCGATCATGCTCATCGCGCTAGTGGCTGGCTTCGTCTGGTTGGCGAAGCGCCCGCGCGCTGAGACCGCTTCGCAACGGGTTTCGGTAACCATGCCAGCAAGCCCACCACCTTCGCCGCCGCCACCCCCACCGGCTTTTTGATTGGACTCCATGAGCATTTCCAGTTCGTTTTCGCGCCGTCACTTTCTTGCCCAAGCGAGCGCTATCTCGTTTGGTTTTTCGCCGTTGGCGCAGTTGCTGGCCGCTGCCGGTGGAAATCGCGAGAAGGCGCTCGCGGGAGCCGGGTTTGGCACCTTGCGGCCTGTTCGCGACGGCACCACGGGTCTGCCCTTGCTGCGGCTGCCCGCTGGCTTCAGTTACGTCACTTTTGCTTGGGCGGGCGAAGCACTCAGCGATGGCAGCCCGTGTCCGGGGGCCCATGACGGCATGGGTGTGGTCAAGCAAGAGGGCGACCGGCTGACCCTGATTCGCAATCACGAAATCAGCAAGCTCGAAGGTGTTTTCAGCGCCAGCGCCCCGCAATACGATTCTTTCTGTGGCGGTGGTGCGACCAAGTTGATTTTCGATGGCAAGCGCGGTGAGTTGCTGGAAGCCACACCGGCTCTGGCGGGAACACTCACCAATTGCGGTGGTGGGGTCACGCCTTGGGGCAGTTGGTTGACCTGCGAGGAGATCGTCGTGCAGGCGGGCAGCAAGACCGATGTGCATAGTCAAGTGGTTTCCCTTGAGCATGATCACGGCTTTCTCTTCGAGGTGCCGGCGGACGGGCGGGCCAGCGCAGTTCCGTTGCGCGCCATGGGTCAGTTTCGCCACGAGGCAGTCGCTTTCCACGCGCCCAGCGGCGCATTTTTTCTGACTGAAGATCGCGAGCCGAGTGCCGGCTTTTACCGATTCTTGCCGGCCGTTGCAGGCAAGCTTGAGGCGGGTGGGCGGCTCCAGATGCTGCGCGCCAAGTCCCGTACCGACTTGCGTTCTGGCCTGCAGATTGGGGAGAGTCTGGCGACGGATTGGGTCGACATTGAGCATCCAGAGCGGGGATTTGATGCGCGCGGCGGCATAGACGGTGTGCAAAGCCAGGGCTTCGCACTCGGTGCGGCGCGCTTTACTCGTCTGGAAGGCTGCATCGCCAGCGCCGATGAGGTGTTTTTCACCGCCACCAACGGTGGTGATGCCGCCTGTGGACAGGTGTTCGCTTACTGCGTCAGTTCGGGGGAATTGCGGCTGGTTTACGAATCGGCAGATCCCGATGTGTTGGACTACCCGGACAACATCGTGCTCAGTCCACGCGGCGGTTTGGTCATTTGCCAAGACGCAAAGCGTTCATTGCAAAAGCTGTTCGGACTCACAGCCGGTGGCGAACTTTTCACGTTTGCCGAGCAGAACGTGGTGCTCGACGGAACGCGTGGTTTCAGCGGCGATTTCCGCGGCGCTGAATGGGCGGGTTGCTGCTTTTCGCCGGACGGGCATTGGCTGTTCGCGAATGTCTATTCGCCTGGATTCTCAGTGGCGATCACCGGTCCATGGCGGGATGGCCTGATCTGACTCGATTCCACTGGTGCATTGCTCGGGAGAGTGATCTTGCTGCTGATTTCGCCGCTGTACGTTGCATTGGGCGCTTCGCTTCTGTTGCTGCTCACCATTTGGGTGATCGCTCACCGCCGTGATCGGAAAATTGGCCTCGGTGATGGCGGTGATCCGTTGTTGCTAAGACGCATGCGCGCGCACGGCAATGCCGTGGAGACCCTGCCGATTGGCCTGTTGATGCTGGTTGTGCTCGAACTTTCGGGTGGCAGCGCCGTGTTGCTGCATGGTTTCGGCGCGACGCTGATCATTGGTCGCGCCCTGCACGCCTGGGGGTTGCTTGGCAGCGCCGGCGTTTCATTTGGCCGCATGGTCGGAATGCTCATGACCATGCTGAACTTCATCGGCTTGATCGGGTGTCTGCTTTGGCGCTTTGCCGCCGGCCAATAGTCTCGATCATGCCGCCGAGCCGTCCGGATTCCGGTCGATGAAGTAAAGCCCCGCATAGAGTTTGGGGTCGATGGAGAAACCGTCCCGGCGCTTGCTGTCGAGCCACTCAGCCACTTCGGTGCGCGGTACTTCATGCACGGTAATGTTCTCGCTGGCGTCGCCGCCGCCCGCATGCACGCGACGCAATCCCCGCGCCCGCACGAAGCCGATGATTTCATTGCTCATTCCTGAAGAAGAAGGCCCCTGCATCAGATAGTCGACACTGTCGGCGGCCCAACCTGTTTCCTCCAGCAACTCTCGCAAGGCGGCCTTTTCCATGGCTTCGACCTCGCCATGATCGCCAACCAGGCCCGCCGGCATTTCTATGGTGCGTGCGCTGATCGGCGGGCGGAACTGTTCCACGAACAACACTCGATCTGCGGGCGTCACTGCGACCACAATCACCGCACAAGCAGTATTGGTTCGCTCGGCGTATTCCCATCGACCACGGCGGCGCAGGCGAAGATAGTTGCCTTCGTGCAGGATGCAATCGTTGTCGGTTGTCGAGTCTTCCATGGTCATTGCAGTTGGAATTGTGCGGAGAGGGACCGATGATAGCGTCCGTTCACGCGGATCGAGTGCATTCGGCGGGAACCTTTGCCGACACTTCAGGGTCGCACAGCCCTTCCAACACCAGACTCACCGGCTTCCATGATCCGAACTATCTTCCTGCTAGCACTGTTGGCCGCTGCTCCGTTGACACAGGCGCAGCTTCGCCAAGGCCCCCCGCCACCCGCGCCCACTGCCTTGGAAGTCGAGCTTGCTGCGACCAGCGATGTTGAAGCCCTGCGCGAGCGCGTGGTTGCCGCTCGTACGGCCAACGATCTGTTGGCTGAGGCTGCGGTATGGAGGCGACTAAGCGAATTGCGCCCGCACGTGGGCCAGATCAAGGTCGAGTTGGCAGCGGCTTATGCCAAGCAAGGCTTGAAGAGTCAGGCTTATACCGCCTTGCTCGAATTGCAGACGCAAGGTTATGGCATGCAAATCGGCGATGACCCGCGCTTTGCCCAAGTGGCCACGACGCGGGCGTGGGAGTACATCGTCAGTTCTTTGCAGACCAATCTGTCGCCGTTTGGCGAACCCGCCCTGACCTATACGCTGCCCAAGCAAGACCTGTTGCTGGAAAGCCTGAGCTGGGACCCGAGCCGCAAGCAGTTGCTGGTCGGCAGCATTCGTGAAGGCGAGGTATACCGGGTTTCTGCGACGGGCGACCTGCACTCCTTGGTGAAGGCCGATGCCAACAACGGCATGTGGGCGGTAATGGATCTGCTGGTGGACGCAAAACGCAACGTGCTGTGGATCGCCTCAACGGCGGTGCCGCACTTCAAGGGTTACAAGCCGGAAAAGGATCTCGGTCGCGCCGGTGTTTTCAAATTTGATCTGAACAGCGGCGCGTTCCTGAAGAGTTACCTGTCGCCAAGCGTGCTCGGAAGTGCTTTTTTCATGTCCACCCTAGCATTGGCGCCGGATGGCACCGTGTTTGCCGCGGATGGCGTAAACAACGCGGTCTACATGGTGCGCGACGACCAGCTGAGGCGCGTCTTTCATGCCACCACTTTATCCAGCATTCGCGGTATGACAGTCAGCGGCAATGGCAACGTGTTGTACTTTGCCGATTCCGAGCGAGGAATCTTTGGATACGACCTCAACGCCGGCAAGCCCTTTGACGTGCTGGTGCCGAAGACCTTGGCCTTGGCCGGCATTGATGGTCTGGTGTGGTGGCAGGACTCACTGTTGGCGGTGCAGAACGGCATGCAGCCGACGCGGGTGATGCGACTGTTGCTGGCCCCGGATGGACGCAGCTTTACGGGTGCCAAACCGTTGGCAGCAGGACATGCGGAGTTTTCGATGCCGACCCTGGCGACGTTGGAAGGTGACCGACTATTGTTCATTGCCAATGGCCAAAAGCACCAATACGACCGCTTCGGGTTGCCGCGAAAAAGCGACACCATCGAAGCCACTCGGATCTATGCCGTCGCGGCAGACTTTGCCAGCGACTTGGCGGGCTCGATGCCCACCGCGCAACCCCAGCCGTCCGCGCCGTTGCCAGGCAATCAGCCACCCAGAATGTTGCAGTCGCAACCGGCGCCGAAGCCAACCGGGGAATAGCTCAGCTTCGGGCTTGCGTGGCGAGCTGTTCCAAGGCTCGTCGCCGCGTCATTGGCCCGCAGCGCAGTTGATCCAACAGAGCGATCAACTGCTCAGGATCAGCGTTGCTGCGGGCCGCATCGACCAGCGAATCGGGCAAGGGCGCTTGCAAGCAGATCGTGGCCAGCTGCCGCGACAGCAACGCCTGTTCGCCGTGATCGCGCAGCCGTTTGGCATGGCTGGCAGCACCGCGTAGGCGCAAAAAGGGCACCTCCTCGCAGCGTGCGAGCAGCGCGTCGAGCGTGCCAAAATGCGCCAACAGAGCGGCAGCCGTTTTTGCGCCAATGCCAGGCACGCCCGGAATGTTGTCGACCGCATCGCCACTCAAACCAAGATAGTCGGCCACTTGATCGGCCCGCACGCCCATCCGCTGTGGCACGTCTGCCGCGCTCCAACGGATGTTGCGCGCGTAGTCCCATTGTTGATCGCCTTGCTCCAAAAGTTGCGAAAGATCTTTGTCAGGCGACACGATGACACCGCGAAAACCTGTGCTGCGCTGGCGGTGAAGCAGCGTCCCGATCAAATCATCGGCCTCATAGTTCGGATCGACCATGACCGCGAGACCGAGAGCAGCGGTGACGGCTCGGCAGTGGCGAAACTGGGCTTTCAACGACTCGGGCGCGGGATCCCGGTTGGCCTTGTACGCTGGATAAATCGCATTGCGGAATGAACCCTCGAGCGACTCGTCAAAAGCCACGGCAATGTGCTGCGGACGTTCCCGCTCAAGCAACTCAAGCAAAAACCGGATGAAGCCATGCACGGCGTTGACGGGAAGGCCGTCGCGATCGGTGAACTCATCAGGCAGCGAGTGCCACGCCCGAAAAATGTAGATGCTGGCGTCGACCAGATAGAGACTGGGATGGGTCATCCCTGCCACTCGCTGACCAGGGTTTCGATGACCGGGCGCTCGCGTTCAGCGAATGATTCGCGTGGAGTTCCCAAATGGATGAAGCCAACTACCGTTTCGTCGCTGGCCAGACCCAACTCCGCGGCGATGGTGCTGTCGTAAGCCGCCCAGCCCGTCAGCCACTGGCCGGCGAAGCCATCGGCATGTGCAGCCAGTAACAGCGAATAGCAGACGCAGCCCGCCGACAAAAGCTGTTCGCAGAGCGGCACTTTGTGACCCTGTGTCTGTTTCCCGACCACAGTGACGATCAATGGCGCATTCGCAAAACGTGCCCGCTCTTTGGCGAGAGCAGCGTCGCTGGTGGCTGGGTTGCGTGTGATCAGCGTGTGTGCCAGCTTCTCACCCAGTAGCAGCCGCGCTTGGCCACGAATCAGCAGCAATCGCCATGGCGTCAGTTTGCCATGGTCGGGTACGCGCACAGCGGCTCGCAACCACCTGTCGAGCATGGCGGCGTCAGGGCCAGGCTCGCCAAGCAGGCGGGAAGGTGACGAACGCCGGCGATTGAGAAAATCGAGTGAGTCGGAGCCGAGTCCGTTAGCGCTTTGGGTCATATGCGGTCAAAAACTGTCTGTGAGGGGCAGGTGTACGTTTGCGACTTTGAATGGGAAGTGCGGACTGCCGCACAGTTAAAGAGTGTCAATCGAGTCGCAAATGCGATCACGTTCACGGCGTAGCAATTCGTTACCTTCCTATACTGTGCCGTAGGAAAAAATCCTGAATCACGGAATTGCCCAGCGCCATGGAAACACCCGCCCGCACTAATATCGTCGATCTGCGCAGCCGCGCGGGCGACCACGCGAGCGAGCTGCTGGCAGGAGTTCGCGCCGCAACACTGCGGACACTTCCCAGCGTATTGGCGAATGTACTGGATCGTGCGGACGATGCCCTTTTCGACTTCGTGCAGAAGTCCAGCAGCAGCATCGAACAGCAAGAATACTTTGACACCATGCGCGAGCTGCGGCGTCAGCGAAGTGTGATCGAGCAACGCTACCGCGAGCAAATTGGGGCGAGCTTTGCGGCACTCGGCCGGGGCCAGCCACTGGTCGTGCGTTGTGCACCCAAGAGTGAAGCAGAGCCTACCCTTAGCCTGCTTGCCGCCGACGAACTTGATGAGCAGCTGGCTGCCGAGCAGCTGGCAGGTGCCTTGGAGCGTCGCCATAGCGGACCTCTGCAATTGCTCGACAAAAAGCTGGCGATTGTGTCCAAGGTTGACACTTTGGGACCGGCGACCAACCCTGCAGGGCCCGGACACGTGGTCAATGCGCTACGGGTTGCGTTGGAAGGCATTGTCCCTGCGCTGCCACCGAGACTGGTGCTGTACAAGATTTACGAGCGTGACGTGCAAAACGTCTTGGCGACGCTGTACGCCGAGATCAACCGCCTGTTGGCAGACGTCTCAATCGTCGATCCCATCGCGGCAGCGCGTGCGCGCCGCCGGGACATGCCCACCTCGCCCAAGTATCCCAGTCAATATGCGCAGCCGGAGCAAAGTTCTGCGCCGGATTACGGCCACAATCAGGTTGGGTCTGGTGGCTATGGCGGCGGCTCCGGTGCCGGGTACGCGCCTGCTTCGCAAGACATCGACGAGCTTCTCCCGACCTTGCGTGCGCTGCTTGGCGAGTATCGCTCCGCGCGGCAAGCATCTGAGCCTGCTCAGCACGCACGTGGGCCGATGATGGATGTCCACGGCACTTTGAACACGTTGTCGCGATTGCAGGGCGACCTGCCGCAGACGGTACGCCGCGCCATCGACGATCCATCTGCCTCGCTAAGTATGTTGCTCAAACAGGAAGTGCTCCGCCAAGCCGAGCAAATGGGCCTTACAGGTCCCAAGTCGCGACTTGATGAGCGTGGCGAAGAGTCCCTTGAGTTGGTAGGTATGTTGTTCGACGCCTTGTTGGGACAGCGCAATTTCGAGCCCAGCACACGCGACCAGATGGCGCGCATGGTGGTGCCGTACGCCAAGGCTTCCTTGCTCGACCAGCAGATGTTTGGGATGAAGTCGCACCCAGCGCGACGCTTGTTGAATACGGTTGCCGAAGCATGCGACGGCAATCGAGGCGAGACCAGCGCCGAGCGGGAGTTGCTGGGTCGGGTAGAAGGCACTGTTGATCGACTGGTGTCGGAGTTCAACGAAGATCTGGCGATTTTTTCCGAACTCGACGTCGAGTTGCGCTCGTTCTTTGACCAACACAAGCAACGCGTCGAACTGACTGAACGGCGTGCAACCGAAGCCCAGCGCGGCAAAGAGCGTCTTGACGAAGCGCGTGCAATGGCGAACAGCGAACTGGCTTCGCTGATGGGCGGGCGCAACCCGCCACCAGCCATTGAGCAGTTCCTGACGCACTACTGGACGCACCACATTGCGGTTGTGGCGCTTCGGGATGGCGTTGATTCTTCGCGCTTCAAGCTGGCGCGGGATGCGGGTGATCAGCTTTGGACCGCCTTCCTGGGCAGCGAAAATGGTGCGCCGCGGCCGGTTGATCTGCGTGACCACCTGGTCCGCGTGCTCACTTCGTCCGGCGTAACCGGCGTGTCAGCGGATGAAACCGTTGGCGCTATCGAATGGGTGCTTCAGGCGCTTCGGTTGGGTCGGGTTGAAGCTGCGCGCAGTCGTAATTTGCCGTCGGTTGAATCGGTTGCCACATCGCAGTCGGCTCCGAGCGAACCCGTCACTGCCGCCGTAGTCGCCGCTCCTGCCATTGTCCCAGCTGCAGCTGCCGACGTTGGTAACGAGGTGGCAGCCGTTGCGACTCCTCAAGCCCAGGACGGGGCTGCGGTGCTCGACGTGGTCGGTGGCACAGCGACCTTGGCTTATGACCCGGAAGATGTCATCAAGGTCAAGGCGCTGGTGGTTGGCAATTGGGTCGAATTTATTGGCGCAGACGGCGTGCCGCAGCCGGCCAAGTTGAGCTGGATCAGCCCGATTTCTTCGCGTCTGCTGTTCGTCAACCGTCGCGGCATGCGCCTGTGCGCGAGTTCAGCCGAAGAGTTAGCTGAGCAAATGAAGCTGGGTAACCTGCTGCTCCGCGCGGCCGATAGCGCCTTCGAACGCGCCATGACACAGGTGCTAGGCAAGCTGCGCGACGCCGTTCCGGTCAAGCACTGACAAGCTGCGCGACGCCGTTCCGGTCAAGCACTGACAAGCTGCGCGACGCCGTTCCGGTCAAGCACTGACAAGCTGCACGACGCCGCTCCGGTCAAGCACTGACAAGCCCGCGCCACCGCCCTTGGGAAGTAGTGAAAAGCGGCGGAGGGCCGCTGCCGCCGCGCAGGCGCGGGTGTCGCGATGCCAATCTCAGGTAGCCCTCCAGCGCAGCGCACCTAGGCTGCAGCATGCGGATCACACTACGCAGCGACGATGCAATTGAAGCGGCGTAGCGCTGCACTTCGCGTCCGCCGAGAAGTTGACGACGATTTCCAATCCCCCAATCTGCCCCGCTTGGTTTAGCATCCGCTCCGGGGATTTTGTTTTTAAGCATTGGGGGTGCTATGCCGATCACCATCGTGGCGGTGCGTGAGAACGCGCCCAACGAACGCCGCGCGGCGCTTTCGCCTGAAGTTGTCAAAAAACTGAAGGGCTTGGGTGCCGAGTTATTGATTGAATCCGGCATTGGCGCGCGCGCGCATTTGCCTGACGCCATATTTGCGGGCGTCGAGACAGTCAATGATGCAGCGACGGCCATCGCGCGCGCGGATGTCTTGCTCAAAGTGCAACCACCCACCACCGAAGAAATCGCTGCGCTGCGCGAGGGCTCGGTCGTGATCGGCTATCTGGCTCCGCATACCGACGACGCGCGCATCAAGATGCTGCGGGATCGCAAGATCACCGCATTCGCGATGGAGCTGTTGCCGCGCACCACGCGCGCGCAGGCGATGGACGTGCTCTCCAGCCAGGCCGGCATGGCTGGTTATAAAGCGGTGCTGATTGCTGCCGAAGTGTCCGGCAAATTCTTTCCTATGCTGACCACAGCAGCCGGCACGATCCGCCCATCCAAGGTGCTGATCGTGGGTGCCGGCGTTGCTGGGCTGCAGGCCATCGCCACCGCACGTCGATTGGGCGCGCAGGTGGAAGGCTTCGACGTTCGTCCGGAAACTCGCGAACAGATCGAATCGCTGGGCGCCAAGTTCCTAGATCTGGGCGTCTCGGCGGCAGGCAGCGGCGGCTATGCGCGTGAGTTGACGGCCGAAGAGCGCGCCGAACAGCAGCGCCGATTGGCGGATCATCTGAAAGGCATCGACGTGGTGATCACCACGGCGGCGGTGCCCGGTCGTCCAGCGCCCAAGATCATCAGTGCGGCCATGGTCGCTGGCATGAAAGACGGCTCGGTGTTGGTCGATCTGGCCGCTGAGACAGGCGGCAATTGCGAACTGACCAGGCCCGGTGAAACAGTGACGGTCGGTGGCGCGACCATCGTCGGGCCGCTCAACTTGCCGTCGATGGGCGCTATCCATTCCAGCGAGATGTACGCCAAGAACCTGTTCAACTTCTTGGCGCTAATGATCAAGGATGGCGCGCTGAATCTCGACTTCACCGACGATCTGATCGCCGGTACGTGTCTGACGCATGCTGGCGAGATCAAGCATGCCGCCACCAAAACTCGCGTGGGAGAGGGCTGAGCTATGGACGGTTTTGTTGCGCTCTACATTTTCATGTTGGCCGCCATTTGTGGCCACGTCATCATCTCCCGGGTGCCGGTCATCCTGCATACGCCGCTGATGTCGGGCTCCAACTTCGTCCACGGCATCGTCGTCGTCGGCGCCATGATCGCGCTGGCCCACGCTGATACCAACTTGGAACGCGGCGTTGGCTTCATCGCCGTGTTGCTCGGTGCCGGTAACGCGGTGGGTGGTTACGTGGTCACCGAACGCATGTTGGAGATGTTCAAGTCGAGCAAGCCGGGAGTAAAGAAATGACCATTGAAGTCATTCTCGATTTCCTGGCAAAGGCGAGTTACTTCGCGGCTGCTGTGCTGTTCATCGTCGGCCTGATGCAGATGGGCTCGCCGGTGACAGCGCGCAAAGGCATTCGCTGGGCCGGCGTCGGCATGGTGATTGCCACCGTGGTGACGTTCTTTGCGCCGTCGACGTGGGGCGGCTTCGAGAACTTCGATCAGCTGAATCTGATTCTGATGATCGTCGCCATTCTCTTGTCCTACGTGTTTTGGGTGTGGGGCAAGAAAGTGCCACTCACTGACATGCCGCAGATGGTCGCCATCTTCAACGGTATGGGCGGCGGCTCGGCGGCTGCCATCGGTGCGGCGGCAATGCTGACTGCGGCCTCGCACAGCGGAGCTTGCACGCCGGAAGCGATCAAGGCGCATGCCTGTCTGGACACCACATTTGCGGTACTTGCGATCCTGGGCTCGTTGATCGGTGCGATCTCGTTCTCCGGCTCGGTGATCGCATGGGCCAAGCTCGATGGCCGGCTCGACAAGCGCTTTACCTTTCCGGGTCAACAGATAGTCAACTTGCTGGTGTTCCTTGCCTCGGTGGCATTGGGCACCTACCTCGTGTTCCAGTTGGACGTACCGGTCATCATTGCCTTCTTTGTTGTTGCCCTGCTGTTTGGCGTGCTGATGACCTTGCCCATCGGTGGCGCCGATATGCCGGTGGTCATTTCACTCTTCAACGCGCTTACCGGCCTCGCCGTTGCCTTTGAAGGCTACGTGCTGGGTAACGAAGCGTTGATCATCGCGGGTACCGTCGTGGGCGCTGCCGGTATGCTGTTGACGCAGCTGATGGCCAAGGCGATGAACAGGCCGATCTCCGGCGTGTTGTTCTCGAGCTTTGGTGGCGGTGGCGCTTCGGCTGAGGCGATCACCGGCACCATGAAGCCGCTCGAAGCGCCGGATGCGGCGTCGCTTTTGTATATGGCCGACCGCATCATCGTCGTGCCGGGCTACGGCATGGCGGTGGCGCAGGCGCAGCACAAAATGTGGGAACTGTGTAAGCAGCTGATCGCGCGCGACAAGAGCGTCAAATTCGCCATTCACCCGGTTGCCGGGCGTATGCCCGGGCACATGAACGTGTTGCTCGCCGAAGCCGGTGTGCCGTATGACTTGATCACCGACATGGACGACATCAATCCGGAGTTCAGGACCTGCGATGTCGCCATTGTGATCGGCGCCAACGACGTGGTTAATCCGGTCGCCAAGACCGACAAGACCTCGCCGATCTACGGCATGCCGATTCTCGACGTGATCGACGCCAAGCAGGTCATCGTCATAAAGCGTGGCAAGGGCACTGGTTTTGCAGGCATCGAGAACGCCCTGTTCTATGCCGAAAACTGCCGGATGTTGTACGCGGATGGCCAAGAAGCGGCGAGTCGCATGCTTTCAGAGCTGAAGGCGCTCGATGGCGGCGGCGGGCATTGATGATACGACGGCCGGGAATAGGCGCGTAGGCCGTTAGGCTGTGTTGCGGCGCAGTTCCCGTTGATTAACTGCGCCCTGAGCGCTATGGGAGTTTGTTGGAGCTTTGTGCTCGCCGCAGTCGTTCCGCTATCGCGGAGCAAACAGGCGCAAAGTGTTGGCGAGCTGGGCAATGGGACCGCCGCCTCAATGCAGCCTCGAGTCCGTGGGGGAGCTTGGCCCGACCGCTTTCGGCATGCAGTCGTTGATTCGACGCGAATGGCTGCGTGGTAGCCGGTCGCGCTACCTCCTTGATGCGTATTCTGCGGGCTAGCGCTATTGCTGCTCGCTCATGCCTCCCGAGATCCGTTCGCCCTGAGGCCTCGAAGCCTGTCCTGGGGTACTGAAGCGGGCACAGCCTTGAAACTTCGGGCCGTTGTGCTTCGATACGTCATCACGAAGGGCTAAAGCGACCAGTCATGGGGCTAGCGCCGCGACAGCGCTGAAGTCACCACTCAACCAATGTTTCGGAGTCAACAGAATGAGCATCAAATGTGATCGCTGGATTCGGAGGATGGCGGAGCAACACGCCATGATCGAGCCGTTCGAGCCGGGTCAAGTCAAACAAGGTGACGACGGCAAGCGCATTGTTTCCTACGGCACGTCGAGCTACGGCTACGATGTGCGCTGCGCGCGCGAGTTCAAGATCTTCACCAACATCAACTCGACCATCGTCGATCCCAAGGCGTTTGATCCATCGAGCTTCGTCGACGTGGTGTCGGATGTCTGCATCATTCCGCCGAACAGTTTCGCGCTGGCGCGCACCGTCGAGTACTTCCGTATCCCGCGCTCGACCCTGGTGGTGTGCCTCGGCAAGAGCACCTATGCGCGCTGCGGCATCATCGTCAACGTGACACCGCTTGAGCCGGAGTGGGAAGGCCATGTGACCTTGGAGTTCTCCAACACCACGCCGCTGCCGGCCAAGATCTATGCCAATGAAGGCGTCGCCCAGATGCTGTTTTTCGAATCTGACGAAACCTGCGAGACCAGCTACCGCGACCGCGGCGGCAAGTATCAGGGCCAAGTGGGAGTGACCTTGCCGCGCACCTGACAGGGTGCAACACTCTCTGAGATCAGCACTCGCTGCCGGCGGCGAAATGCAGATCGTCGCCGGGCTTCAAGCACTCCTCGATCGCATGCCGTAGCGCATCCATCACCAAGGTCGCCGCCATGCTCGGCGCGCCTGGTTTGTCGGCAGCTTGTTCGGGGCCGTAAGGGATGTGAATGAAGCCGCCGGGCAAGTGCGGCGGCAACTGTCGCAGCAGGCCGTAGAACACCTGGTTGCAGACAAAGGTGCCGGCGCTGTTTGAAATCTCAGCTGGAAATCCGGCCTGACGCAGCGCTGCATACATGCGTTTGATGGGCAAGGTCGAGAATAACGCGGCGGGACCATCCGCTTCGATCGGTTGGTCGATCGGCTGCTGGCCTTCGTTGTCGGCGATGCGCGCATCGATCAGATTCAACGCCACCCGCTCAATGGAAATGCGGCAGCGGCTATTGGCTTGACCGACTGCGATCACCAGCGCGGGGTGATGATTTTCTATCGCGGTGAACAAGCGTGGCAGCGCGCCGCAAAAGGTAACCGGCAAACAGATGCTTACGACGCGATGACCGGCAATCATTTCATCATTGAGTCCGCGTGCGGCATCCCACGAGGAATTGCGGTGGTCTCCGCCGAAGGGCTCGAAGCCGGAGAGCAAGACAGTGGGTGGGTTGTTCATCGGTAGGTCTTCTATCGAAAGATAATGAAGTACATCAGGGCGACATTGCAGGCCAGAAGCGGCAAGGCAGTGCCGATTTGAGCGCGAATCACGGCGTTGGGATCGCGCAGTTCGAGCAGCGCCGCCGGCACGATATTGAAGTTGGCCGCCATCGGCGTCATCAGTGTCCCGCAATAGCCCGACAGCATGCCAATCGCGGCCATCGATGCCGCATCCGCGCCGTGCAGAGTGACCAGCAATGGCAATCCTATCCCCGCAGTCATCACCGGAAAGGCAGCGAACGCATTGCCCATGATCATGGTGAAGCCAGCCATGCCCAAGGCATAGGCCAGCACCACCGCCAGTCGGTTGTCGACAGGGATGGCGCGGGTGACCAGATCGGCCACTGCTGTGCCGACACCGCTGGCCGCAAACACGCTGCCCAAGGCTGCCAACAACAACGGCAACAAAGCAGCCCAGCCAATTGCATCAAGCAACCGGCGCGATTGTTCGACCGCCGAGCCAAGCGATTGTCTGGTCAGCCAGCATGCCGCCGCGACTGCCACGGCGCATGCCACACCGAGGGCGACGATGGTGGGTTGCTCGGCACCGAGCAAACGCATTCCGGCGAACTCAAGGTCCTTCAGGACGACCGCCAGCACCATCGTTACCAGCGGGATCAGCAGTGCCGGCCAGAACAAGCGACTGCCCAAGCGGGTTGCCTCGGCACGCTTTTCCTCGATACCAGATTGCTCGTAGCAACCGCTGCGGAGACCGCCGAATCCGGCGATTGCAGCAAGCGCGACCGCCAGTACGCCCATCCACAAAGCAGGCAAGCGCTCACCGATCAAGAACGCCAGCGCCAACAATCCCCAGAACAGTGCGGTAGTAAAGCGCCGCGGGTTGCGCGTATCGCGTAGGCCTCGCCAGCTGATCCAGCTGAAATAGCCGCCGGCCAGCCAATAGATCCATTGCAGGGTAATCATGGCGATGGGGTTGCTGATGGCGGCATGGTCGTCGTTGCAACAATCGATTCGCGAAGCAGCCGCTGCTCAAATCGCAGGATTCTCAAGCTGTGTATGCAGAACGCGCACAGCGCGGTTGGAATGCCCCAGATCGCTATATGCAAAGGCTCCAAGGTGATGCCCTGGTCAGCAAAAAATCCCTGCATCAGCAGCACCGCACCGAACGCGATGAAGATGTCCTCGCCGAAAAACAGCCCCACGTTGTCGGTGCCGGCGCACATCGCCCGCAAGCGTTGGCGCTGCTCATCGGTGAGCTCACCGCTGATCTCGGCGGCACCCTCAGCCATTGGCGCCAACAACGGTCGCACGGTTTGCGGATGGCCGCCGAGACTGGTCAGGCCCAGCGCGGCAGCGATCTGGCGCAGCGCCAGATAGGCGATCAAGAGTCGGCCGACGGTTGCCCCACGCAGGCCCGTGATGAAGGCCTGCGCGTGCTCCTTGAGGCCATGTCGTTCGAGCAAGCCGATGACCGGCAAGGTCAGCAACACCAGCGCCAGGTAGCGCTGACGGGTGAAGGCTTCGCCGAACAATTCGAGCACCGCCAACAGTGACTTGCCGGCGACGATGCCGGTCACCAGTCCCGCGCTCACCACCACCAGCGCCGGGTTGAGACGCAGTGCAAAACCAAGCACCACCCAGAGCACACCGAGCAGAGGCCAGTAGGCGACCGCGGCGTTCATTGGATGTTCCGTTGTGGCGGACGGACGGCGACACCCATCCGCTCGAGCAAGCCGCGCACGCCGGCGGCAAACTCGACTGCATCGACCCGGTCTCCATGCAAGCAAAGGCTTTGCGCGCGAATCGGCAGTCGCAAGCCATCGTTGGCAATCACGACGCCCTCGCTGAGCATGCATCGGACTTGCTGCAGGCTTTCGGCCACGTCGGCGATCACCGCATCGGGTTGGCCGCGCGGGACCAGTTGACCATTGGCCTGGTAGCGGCGCTCGGCGAATACTTCGTGGACGACATCCAGACCGAGCTCTTCGCCGGCTCTGGTCAAATTTGAGTCAGCCAAGCCGTACAGCAGCAACTGCGGATCGCAGTCGCGCACGGCTTGAGCAACTGCCCTCGCACAGTCAGCATCTCTCGCGGCAAGGTTGTATAGCGCGCCGTGGGGCTTCACGTGATTCAGGCAGGTACCGGCGGACTTGGCCAAGGCCGCAGTGGCACCAATCTGATAGACGACCAAGGCGTGCACATCGCGCGCTGCGAGCGTGTGTTCACGACGGCCAAAGTGCTCGCGATCAGCAAAAGAGGGATGTGCGCCAATCGCCACCCCCGCCGCGACACAGGCGGCAATGGCGTCACGCAAGCTGGCGCTGTCGCCGGCATGAAAGCCGCAGGCCAGCGAGGCCGAACTGATGAACGGCAGGATTGCTGCGTCGTTGCCGCAACCTTCGCCCAAGTCACAATTGAAATCGATGCTTGATTGCATGCCTGAAGTCTGTCGTGAAATGCGGTCCACATGCGATAGCTAGGTGAGCTTCAGTTGCCGATGGCGACCGTCAGCGCCAGCGAAATCCGCTCGATGCGCGCGCGCTGAGCACGCCACGCGGCGTCTGCCTGGCTGTAGTCGACTGCAAGAAATGCCAGCACATCACCGGCTCGAAGTTGCGCCAATCGCGGCCAATCCGCGCGAATCACGTGCGCGATACGGGGATAGCCGCCGACGGTTTGAGCGTCGACCCCGAGAATGATTGGCCGGCCATCAGGCGGCAATTGGATGGTGCCGGGCATCACCGGTTCGGATACACGATCGTTGGTGTCGGCGGCCGCCAAGTGCGGGCCATTGAGGCCAACGCCCTGTCGATTGTTGCGTGGGTCGACGGTCCAGGCGTGGTCAGCCAGTGACTGCCCGCGGACGAGTTCGTCACTGCCGGGCAAGACTCGCAATCGGGTTGGATTGGCTAGGTCGAGATCGGGAAGTGGATTTACCCAGCGCGGGTGCACGTGCAACCGCGTGACCGCAAGATTGATTCGCGGAGCGGTGGGTAGCTGATCTCCCCGGCGCAACGCTCGGCCTTCCATCCCCCCCAATCCACCGCGCAAATCGGTTGCCCGACTGCCCAGCACCAGCGGCGTCTGCACGCCGCCGAGAACGGACACATAACTGCGCGCGCCGCGTACACAATTGCCCAGCCGCAGTTCAGCGCCTGCCGGCAGGTCGATGGCGCGCCAGCCGGCAAGCGCCTGTCCCTCGCACTGGGCGTCGATGCTGGCACCGGTGATCGCAATGCGGGTCGCGCCGACAAAGCGCAGGGTCGGCCCCAGCAGGCTGATTTCCAGGCCGGCAGCCGTTTCGTCATTTCCTACCAGCAGGTTGCCTATCCGCAGCGAATAGGCATCTGCAGCACCGGCTAAGCTCACACCGAGGGCCGCAAAGCCGCGCCTACCCGGGTCCTGAACCGTCGTGGAAAACCCCGCTGAAAGGATCTCAATGCTCATATCGACGGGGCATCGAAACACGCGCGATCAACCGCCAAAAAGCGCAGTTCATCCCCGGCGAGCAGGAGGCTGGGCGGGTCGCGCAGCGGATCAAACAGGGTCAGCGGTGTTCTGCCCAGCAGTCGCCATCCGCCCGCGCTTAAGCACGGATAGATACCCGTCTGATTGCCGCCAATGCCAACGCTGCCAGCCGCTACGCGGGTGCGGGGCGTCGGCAGACGTGCCATCGCCAATGCGGGATCGAGCCCCATCAAATACGGAAATCCCGGCGCAAATCCAAGCATTGCGACGCGATAGATCGGCGTGCAGTGGCGAGTGATGACTTCTTCGATTGGCATGCCGCAAGCGCTGGCAATGTCACTGAGGTCAGGCGCAAACGGTGGCTCGTAGCAGACCGGAATCTCGATGAGTCGCTGGTTCCGATTGGTATGCTGGGCGGCAAGCGCGGCCGGCAAGTTATCCATGAGCCACTGCTCAGCAGTGTCCAACGTGACCGCGTCGAACGCGCTGTCGATGATCAGTGCAAGGCTGGCATAGGCAGGCACCAGATCCTGCAGCCAGGCCGGGCGAACCTGCTGAAGTGCCGCCGCAACACGATGCACCTGCGCATTGCGGACATCCAACGCGCCAATTGACCAGTGCAGCAACAGCGCGCTATCACCGAGACGGCTAATGGCAGGCGTGGTCTCAGGCATCGGCCAATTCAGTCATCGGCAGCAGTGAAGTTGAACCCTAGCGCGCGATGATCGGATGCCCAGCCATCCGCGAGCGCGGCACAAAGATTTCGCGTGAATGTAGCAATCTGGGCATCCGCATACGCTGCGGCGGTTCCGAAACCCCATACCGGCGCCGGCCACGCGGCGTCGGTCTCAAACCGCGCAATCACATGCACATGCAACTGCTCCACCACATTGCCCAATGCTGCGACGTTCAACTTGTGCGGTCGACAGATCGACCGCAAGGCCAACGAACAGCGCGTAATCTCGGCCCACAGTGCCACCTGCTGCGCCGCATCCAAGTCCACAAGATCGCGCATCCCCGCTACCCGTGGGACCAAAACCAGCCACGGCCAGCGCGAATCGTTCATCACTCGCACACTCGAAAGTGGCCACTCAAGCAGCGGCAGGGTGACTGTCCGAAGCCGAGCATCCAGCGAAAACGCCATGGCATCCGTTGGCACTTCTTTGCTCATATCCGATTCCCACAATTGCCGATCGGGAAAGCCTACGGCAGATGGCCAACCACTGGTGAATGTGTCGGGTGACTGCAAGCGTCAGGGCGAGTGGGTGCCCTTCATCCTTGTCTCGAAATCGCTGAGGATCAGCGGGTCGCGCGCTGCCGCAACCTGGCCCACCCCCTCGGTTGCCGCACTCAGCCCTGCTCGCTCAGCACCCAGCCGTGGCATAGTTAAGCGCGGTGCCAATCTTTGACTACACGTGACTTCGCCGAGGGAGCGATAGCTTGTCGGAAACCCTGACATCCAGTCGAAGCCAGCCGACCTTGGTCGTGGTCACCCCGGTATTTGAAGACACTGAGTCAGCGACCATCATGTTCGCGCAGTTGGCAGCGACCTGTGGACCAAGCACTTTTGTTGTTGCAGTTGACGATGGCTCGGTGCGAACTCCGTTGCCCGCAGCGGCGATCGCCGCAGCGGGATTGGCGGGAGTCGTGCTGCAGTTACGGCGCAACGTCGGCCATCAACGCGCCATTGCGACTGGCCTTGGCTATGTCGCCGACGTACTGCGCACCAGCGCGCCAACGGTTGTCATGGACTGCGACGGTGAAGACGTGCCATCCACCATCGCCGCGTTGCTGGCCGCGCTGGAAGTTGCGGACGCCGATATCGTGGTCGCGCAGCGTCGAAGTCGAATAGAAACGGTTCGATTCAAGAGCTTCTATTTGATTTATAAACTGTTGTTCCGCTTGCTCACGGGACGGGCCATCAGTTTCGGAAATTTCATGGCGATGAACCGTGTTGCACTCAATAGACTCTCTGCCATGGCGGAGCTGGGCACTCATGTTGCCGGCACCGTGTTGTTGTCCCGCTTGCGCTGGAAAACGTGCCCGATTGATCGTGGATCGCGCTACGCGGGAGCCAGCAAGATGAACTTTGTCGGCTTGGCCTTGCACGGTTTCAAAGGATTAATGATCTTCGCTGAAGACGTCTTGGTGAGGGTCGGCGCCGCTTGCGCATTTGTCGCCTCCCTGTCCTTGCTTGGCGTGGTGACCGCAGTGGCGCTAAAATCGATTGACTACGCGACACCCGGCTGGTTCTCGGTAGCGCTGGGTATTTTATTGCTGGTTTTCCTGCAAACCGGAGCAATTACCCTTATGACGTTGATGTTGACGGGGGTGGTACGCAGCGTGAGTCCCCTGTCGCCAGACTATCGCCTGCTTATTGAGCGTATCCTTGAGGCATAGCCAAGCTGGCCCGCAGCATCGCTCGCTACGGTCTATCCTGCTCTCCCAGCCTGCTCGATTCATGCTGAACGGGTTGGCGGCGGCTTGGGTTCACTTCGCAACATTGGCATTTCTGGTGGAGGTTGTTTCCATGCAGAATGTGGGGTTTGCCAATATGGTCGCTGCCGTTGCTGGAAGTGGCGCATCCTTTTTAGGTAATCGCTATTATGTGTTTCGCGCGATTCGCGAATCGGCGTTGTCGCAGTTCGGCAAGTTCTGGCTACTTTACGCGACGATAGCGATTTTTCACGGCGCGTTTCTTTATGTTTGGGCAGATCGCTTCGCTTGGGATTATCGGGTTGGTTTTGTTGTCGGCGCGGCGCTGCAGACCATATTTACTTATGTCGGGGGAAGGTGGTGGGTGTTCAAACCAGGAAATTAGTGGTCTGTTCGCTGGGGGTCGCAATGTTCGCATCGCTCCTGCTGCTGACCTACATTCTGCACGCACGTTTTTTTTTCGTTGATGTGGTTTTCTATAGTGCATTGCAAGATGTATTGGTGGCAGCTGTCTTCAGCGGAGTTCTTCTTTATATTATGCCGCTGTTTCGTGCCATCGAGAAAACGGAGCAAATATTGCTATGCATCATTTGGCTGCTCGGTGGTTATGCCTTTGCGATTTCCGTCCCAACCGTGCTTGACCGTTCCCTGTCATTTTATCTGCTGGAGAAGCTGGATCAGCGCGGTGGCGGGATCAAGCATGCGGCGCTGGAGGGCGTGATTGTCGACGAATTCATGCATGAGTACCGGGTACTTGACGCCAGGCTGACCGAACAGCTGGAATCGGGCACGATTGTGATCGAAGATGGCTGCGTTCGACTGACTGTCAAAGGCAAGCGAGTTGCTTGGCTTAGTGCCGCATTCCGCGCACATCTCTTGCCCAAGCACCGACAATTGCTGGGTGAGTATTCCGCTGATCTCACCACACCATTGCTTCGAAGCAGCGACGATGTTGATTATAAGTGCCGTTGAGATCCGATTCGAGGTAAATCCCAATCTGTCTGTCCAGAGACAGTCTGTGAAGAAGAATCGATGAGCGCATTGGACTATGTAGGAACCGAGCTTGAACTTTTCGCCCATGCCAAGCACTGGAAATCCTATTGGTCGGCACAGATCGCAGAGTATGTTTACGGCGATGTTCTCGATGTTGGAGCTGGAATTGGTGCCACCATCGAAGTTCTGAGCAAGTTGGTTGACGCTCGCTGGACCGCGCTGGAGCCAGATTCAAAGCTGGGCAAGCGATTGCAGGCCGCAGTGAGCAGCGGCGTCATTCCGAGATCCACCCGGATCGTGAACGGAGTGCTTTCCGACCTGGACCCCAACGAGTATTTCCACACCGTTTTATATATCGATGTGCTTGAGCACATTGAAGATGATCGCGGCCAACTGGAGCGCGCCGCTCGCCTACTACGCCCTGGCGGATATTTGGTGGTATTGGCGCCGGCGCACAATTGGTTGTTCACTCCGTTTGACAAAGCGATCGGCCATTTCCGACGTTATAGCCGCCAAGGTCTGTCGGGTCTTGTGCCAAGTGGCTTGAAGATCCAACGTTTGCGCTACTTGGATAGTGCTGGTTTGCTGGCCAGCCTCGGGAATCGACTGTTGTTGCAGGCTAGCAACCCGACACGTGGGCAGATTGCGCTGTGGGACAACGTTTTGGTCCGCGCATCCAGACTATTGGATCCGCTTACCTTTGGAATGCTTGGAAAGACTGTGATTATGGTTTGCAAAAAATTATAAATGGCCTGCAAGTTGATTTTCTGCATTTAAGTTAATTCGTAGTTGAGGCTCCTTTCGTAACTCCGGATGGATGGGCGTAGGCTGCCGAATAGGAGCGACCAGCATCTGTGCTCTATCGGCCTTCCCCCAAGTCGCAGGCGGCGCCTCGAGTTCTCGACGCGCGCCCGCTTCGGCAGCTGGGAGATTCCCAAGTGCAGCCTGCAGCTCAGCGCGATTGAGGAATATGTCCGGGTCGTTTGGACTCAGGTCAAGCTTGCCACCGCAGGGTCTTTCGGCTTGATGCAGGTGACTTCTCGGTGACGTTGCTCATCGGGACGTCCGCCTAGCCGGATGTTGTTGGCTGCCGCCCACCTTTGGTCGGCAGCGCTGCAGGCATTGAGCCTACAGCGCAATGTGATCTGCTGCTTGCTGAAAACACATCGGCACACGCGCAGTGGCGCTCGATTTCGCGGAGGATCCATCCTCGCGACCTATAATGATCGACGCACTTCGCGAAAATTGTGGATCAACAATGGCGCTCGCTATACCGAAAGTCGGATTTGTCAGCCTCGGCTGCCCCAAGGCGCTGGTCGACTCCGAGCGCATCCTCACCCAGTTGAAAGGCGAGGGCTACGAGATCGTGCCGAGTTACGCGGCCGCCGATGTGGTGGTGGTCAACACCTGCGGGTTCATTGATTCGGCGGTGGAAGAATCGCTGGACGCGATAGGCGAAGCTTTGGCTGAGAATGGCAAGGTGATCGTCACTGGCTGCCTAGGCAAGCGGGCCGATCTGATTCGCCAGGCGCATCCTAATGTGCTGTCGATATCCGGCCCGCAGGACTACGCGAGCGTGATGAATGCGGTGCACTTGGCGGTGCCGCCGCGGCACGATCCGTTTGTGGATTTGCTACCGGACTATGGCCTCAAGCTGACACCCAAACACTACGCCTACTTGAAGATTTCCGAGGGCTGCAATCATCGCTGCACGTTTTGCATCATCCCCAGCATGCGCGGCGACTTGGTGTCGCGGCCGGTGGACGAAGTCCTGCTTGAGGCCGAGCGCTTGGTGAAGGGCGGCGTTCGCGAACTGTTGGTGGTATCGCAAGACACTTCGGCTTATGGCGTTGACCTGCGTTACTCCGAGCACGTCTGGCGCGAGCGCACCTACCAGACCCGCATGCGCACCTTGTGCGAGGGCTTGGCTGAGCTGGGCGTGTGGACGCGCTTGCACTACGTGTATCCGTATCCGCACGTCGATAACATCATTCCGCTGATGGCCGAGGGGCGGCTGCTGCCCTACCTCGATATTCCCTTCCAGCACGCCAGTCCGCGCATCTTGAAGCTGATGAAGCGCCCTGGGGCGATCGATCAGACCATTGAGCGCATCAACCGCTGGCGCGCCATCTGCCCCGATCTGACCATTCGCAGCACCTTTATCGTTGGCTTTCCTGGCGAGACCGAGGACGACTTCGAACAGTTGCTCGACTTCATCGACGAGGTGGAGTTGGATCGTGTTGGTGCCTTCGCTTACTCGCCGGTCGATGGCGCAAGGGCAAACGATCTGCCGGATCCGGTGCCCGAGGACGTCAAGCTGGATCGCTTGGAGCGCTTCATGGCGATGCAGGCGGACATCAGTACGGCGAAACTCGCCGCCAAGGTCGGCAGCGTACGAACCGTGCTGATCGATAGTTTAGACGGCGAGCTGGCGATCGGGCGCTCGAAAGCCGATGCACCGGGCATCGATGGCTGCGTGCAGATCCAAGATGGCGAAGAGCATGGCCTGAAGGCGGGCCAGTTCGTAGAAGTGCGAATCATGGGTTCCGACGAGCATGACTTGTATGGACTGGTCGAACACGCTGAGGACTAGCCGCATGACGGCGGCTTGCTGATGCGCTTTTGCGCCCCTTTGCGCGAGGATGTCGCTGCCAAGACTTTCGACCATCCGGTGTTCGCGGGTGTGCGACCGTGGCGCGAGTGGCTGACCGCAAAAGACTGGCCGGGCATTGCGGAAATGGATGCCGCGTTGGCGAACACCACGCATGCCACCAGTGGCAATAGGCTTCGCGTGGTCGCGCAAACACCAGCGTTGCTGGCAGATGGTCTGCACTACGAATCACGCATCCTAGAGCGGGCGGCCATCGCCACCCGCCACGGCAGCTGGCACGACCTGTTGAATGCATTGATCTGGCTCGCGCATAGCAATATCAAAAGTGCATTGAACGCACGTCAAGTTGCTGACATCGAACGCGTCGGCCGTCGCGCGCGCACTCTGGGCCAGTGCGCGCTGACCCATTTCGACGAAGCTGGAATCGTGCTTGTCTTGCGCGAGAACGCGCGATTGGCCGCATGGGATCAGCACGACTGGGTCGGCTTGTTGCATGGGCTTGAGGCGGCGGATTTCGCCGTCGCGGTGGTTGGTCACGCGCTACTCGAACATGCCTTGCAGCCGGGACAGCTGTTGGTGGGCAAGGCACTGGTTGTGATCCACCCGACCCCCGCACTCGGCTTGCCCATCTCGCTTCAAGCCATCGCCGATGCCATCGGCGAGCAAAGAATTCTGCTTGATCCACAAGAATTGCGACCGCTGCCTTTGGTCGGATTGCCTGGCTGGCACCCGCAGGCAGGCGCGATCAAGTTCTTGCAAAGTGCCCCGTGTTTCGCCCCAAAGCGAAAGGAGCGCCGTTACCCGCCCGCGCTCACGCTATCCGAATCTGACACCTTTTCAACCGCGACTTGGGCGGCAGACAACAGACTTGGGGCGTCGAACGCGGCTGCGTAACCGGAATCGACCATGGCCTTCTGCAGGGTTTCGCTCAGTTTCAGGCCGCTGGCGATGATTTGTCCGCCATGCATGATGGCTTCGGTATTGCCGCGAAAATCGCAGCATCGCCCGCCAGCCTCACGCACCAGCAATACACCGGCGGCGATGTCCCAGGCTTTCACACCGGCTTCGAAGTAGCCGTCGACACGGCCGCAAGCGACGTAAGCCAAATCGAGGGCCGCTGAGCCAGTGCGACGGATGTCTTCAGCGCTTTCCATTAGTTGCCGGATCACTTCCAGTTGCGCGCCGATGCGTTTGCGTTCGCGCGGCGCAAATCCGGTTGTCAGCACGGCACCCTCGAGCTCGGTGCGTGGTCCCATTCTGAGGCGTCGATCATTCAGGTAAGCGCCGCTGCCGCGACTGGCGGTGAACAATTCGTTGCGGCTGGGATCGTAAACCAGACCATGCAGCGGCTCGCCATCTTCCAGCAGCGCAATCGACACGCAAAAGTGCGGAAAGCCGCGCAGATAGTTGCTGGTGCCGTCCAGTGGATCGATCACCCAAGTGAAGCGCGACTTGCCCTTGGCACCCGACTCTTCGGCCAGAAATGCATGAGTCGGAAACGCGCGTTTCAGCTCGCGTATGATTTCCGCTTCGGCCTGCGCATCCACTTCGCTGGCATAGTCTTGGCGCGCCTTCTCGACTACGTTCAGGCTCTCCAAGCGGCTCACCTGGCGCAGGATGAGGTTGCCGGCCTGCCGAGCGGCTTTGACCATGACGTTGACCGCTGGCTTTTGCATGCGGATTCCGGAGTGGATGCGGCGGATAAAAAGAACTCGGACGGATGCCGCGGTTTCACCCGCAGAACCGGCCAATCAGCCATGGATGATAGCAAATGCCTACCCTTGACCGGCCGATTCCCGTCCAACTGCGCATCGTATTGGTGGGTACCAGCCATCCTGGAAACATTGGAGCGGCCGCCCGTGCCATGCAAACGATGGGCCTGGAATCGCTACATCTGGTGGCCCCCGAATGTGATCCATTCGCGCCGGAATCACAGGTCCGCGCTGCCGGTGCCGAGCGTGTGATGTCCTCCATGGTGATACACCCAAGCCTGGGGGATGCGTTGGCCGATTGTCAGACGGTGTATGGCTGCACCGCACGCAGACGCAGCGTCGCGCTGCCCGAAGTGACGCCGCGGGCGGCGGCTCCGCAGCTGGTGGCGGCAGCACTGCGGGGACCTGTTGCCTTGTTGTTTGGGCGCGAGCGTACTGGTTTGGAGAACAGCGAACTGCAGCGCTGCCACGCTGCCGTCCACATCCCGACGGACGCTGAGTTTGGATCGCTGAATCTGGCCGCTGCGGTGCAGGTCGTTGCCTACGAGTTGCGCCTCGCGGCGCTGGCCAGCATCGAGTCGAGCGGCTCCCAATCGGTTACCAATACAGCGAGTGCATCGATAGTTGCTGCCAAGCAGGCCGAGGGCAGTGAGCTTGGGCGTGCGTCCGACGAGCCACCGGCGACCCACGCTGCAATGGAAAGATTCTTCGAGCACCTCGAGCAGACCTTGATCGACATCGATTTCCACAAGGGCCGTCACTCGACAACCGTCATGCATCGCCTGCGCAGATTGTTTCTGCGTTCCAGCATGGACGCGCGCGAAGTGCGGATGTTGCGTGGAATCTTGGCGGAATCGCAGCGTATGGCGCGGCTGGCTCGGCCGTCCTGAAAGCCTTTTTCCGTGGTGGCTTGGAGTACCCTTGCGGCAGACAATCCTTGTGATGCTTTTGCCCTTTTGAGCAGACGGATTTTTTGTTTTTGGCTTGCATTGTCGGCAGTTGCCTTATTGGCAATTGCACCGGCAACGGGCGCTGCTGGCAATGCCGGCAGCACCGGCGCGACTGACCAGAGCGTGCTCGTCATTGGCCGCATTAGCGACGACCCCCGGCGCCACTACGATCAGCTGAAATCTCTGCTGGACTATGTGGTTCCGCAGTTGGCACCGGTCGGGATTCGCGAGGGTCGTGTGTTGATGGCGCGAGATACCCAACAGATGGCGAGCTACTTGCGCCGGGGCCGTGTCGACTGGGTAACCGAAACCGCAGGCACCGGCGTCCATCTGGCCGACCGCACTGGCGCCAAGTTGCTGGTGGTGACCGAACGCGATGGCGTTTCGGCCTACCACTCGGTCATTTTTGTGCGCCGCGACAGCGGCATTCGCAGTCTGGCTGACTTGCGGGGGCGCAGCATCGGCCTGCAGAACCTAAATTCGACCACTGCTTATCTTGCCCCGGTTGCGGACTTGCTGGGCGCCGGACTCAACCTCGAGTTGCTGCTTTCGCCGCTTGATCGTCCCAGTGTAGAAAGCGTCGGCTACGTGTTTGCGCAGTCGGAAAACAACATCTCGACTTGGGTGCACAAGCGTCTGGTCGATGCGGGCGCCTACAGCAATCTGGACTGGGCCAATCTGCATCGCCTGCCGTTGGCGTATCGCAACGATCTGGTGATCATTCACCGGACCGTTGACTACCCGCGAGCCGTCGAACTGGTGCGTGGCAATCTCGCTCCCCACGTCGAGCAGGCCCTGCGCGAGATTCTGCTCTCGGCAGCCGATGATCCGGAGGGGCGCGAGCCGCTGCTCAGATTTTTTGGTACCAGTCGGTTCTTGCCCATCGACGCGGCGATGCAGCAGTCGCTGGATGGGCTCCGTGATGGTGTCAAGCGCGTTCACTCGGAGCTGGAATGACTGAACCCATTTGGCGAAGCACAAGGCAATGAGCAAGGCCGACTCGACGGTGCGGTTTGGCATTCAGGCACGCTTTCTGGGTGTGGCCTTGGTCGCGACGTTGTCGACGCTCGGCCTGCTCGCGGCGGCGCTGAGCCAACAGTGGCGTGGCCAACAGGAACTGGCGGAGATTGGCCGCGACGGCATGCGGCAGATGGTTGAGCTGGGCATTCGCCAGCGCGGAGAGGCGTTGGCCATGCAGCTCGCCGACACTCTGGCCAACCCGCTGTACTATTTTGATCTGCACAGTGTGGGTGAGATTGCGCGCACCGCCCTGAAGCAGCCGGATGTCGCTTATGTGCTGGTGTTTGATCCCGAAGGTCGAATCATCCATGACGGCTCGGGTGACATACCTACGTTTGGACAGCCGATGAATGACGAGTTTGCCGGTGAGGCAATTGCTGCCTCGTCGCTGCACGTTCAGCAGTCGGTCGACCTGTTGGAAGTGGCGGTACCGATCCGCATAGGCGACCAGTTGCAAGGCGGAGCGCGCGTCGGTATTTCGCTGCGTGAACCGATGCGAAGGCAAGAACTCGCCCTCGATGCCATGACCACGCGTTCGCGGGCAATTGCCGTCGACAGCTTGATCCTGATGAGTCTTTTGTTTGCGGGCCTGTTGGCCATTGCGGCCGTGTTGTCGCTGATGGTTTCCCGCGGTTTGGTGAGGCCGATCCGGCGCTTGGCCGAGGCCGCCAAGCAAGTGGAGGCGGGTGTCTACCAGATCGACCTGCCGTCTCTTCGGGGCGATGAACTGGGCGAATTGCAGCGCGGGTTCTTGCGCATGGCTGCAGGCATTGCCCGCCATGAGGAAGAAGTCAGTCGGCTGGCCTACAGCGATCATCTGACCGGCTTGCCCAATCGTCTGGCCTTTCGCGAGAAGCTGGATCTCTGTTTAATCTCGGCGCATGCGGAAGGAGCCAGCGTCGCCTTGGTGTGTATCGATCTTGATGACTTCAAGCGGGTCAACGACACGCTCGGCCACGATGCCGGCGACGAGGTGTTGGAACAGTTTGCCACCAGGCTTCGGCAGTGCATTCCCTTTGAAAGCGACCAGCATGCGCAAGCTGCGCGTTTTGGCGGCGACGAGTTTGTAGCCGTGGTGGGCGGCGTCAACGCGCGCGGTGCAGCGCACCAGTTGGCCGAGGCGGTGCTCAACGAATTACAAAAGCCGCTGGTTGTGCGCGGCAGACAGGTGTACTTGGGCGCGTCCGTCGGCATCACCGTTTTTCCCGAAGACGCGCAACAGGCACGTGATCTCATCAAAAACGGCGACATCGCGATGTATCAAGCGAAATCAGCCGGCAAGAATTGCCTGCGCTTTTACAGTCGGGCGATGGATCAAGCCGTCGGAAACAGTGTGGCCATGCAGGACGCACTGCGGGGCGCATGGGATCGCGGGGAGTTGAGTGTTTGCTACCAACCGATTTTTGCGCTTGCCGATCATCAGTTGGTGGGTGCGGAGGCGCTGTTGCGATGGAATCATCCGACCTTGGGTGAAGTTGCGCCAACGGCGTTCATAGAAATCGCTGAGCAATCCGGCTTGATTGAGCCGATTGGTCGCCACGTTTTGCTGGCAGCGTGCGAGGCGGCGCAGCGCTGGGCGGCGCTTTCGCAACGCAAGAACGAGGGCGGCGACGCACCGTTTGTTTCGGTTAATGTGTCCGCCCGCCAACTTCGCAGTGGCGAACTGCCAGAGCTTGTGGCCAGCGTGCTGCAACAGACCGGCTTGGAACCTGCGTGCCTGCATCTGGAGCTCACCGAAACCGCCGTTCTTGGCGATGAAATTCACGCCAGTGTGCAATTGGCGCGGCTGCGGGCGAGCGGCGTCAAAGTGTGGCTTGACGACTTTGGCACCGGATTTTCGGGACTGAGCCATTTGCGGCGCGTGCCGGTTGACGGCCTGAAGATCGACAAGAGCTTCGTTTCTGACGTGCTGCAGGATCCAGACGATCTGGCCTTGACCAGCGCCATCATCGCGATGGGTCATTCGCTAGGTATCACGGTCGTTGCGGAAGGCATCGAGAGTCAAGCCCAATTCGCCATTTTGCGCGAGCGAGGTTGCGACTACGGACAAGGGTTTTGGCTGGGTCACCCGATGCCAGAGGCGGCTCTCAGGGAGCAGATGGCGAACTGAGCGCTGCGCCCGCGAACGAAAACCGAACCGTTGTCGAAGTGTTTCGATAGATGCGGTCCAATCGATCTACAGTGCGAGCCAACAGGGTGATTGGCCCATCGTTGACGATCACATCGTTCGCCAAAGCCAACCGCGATCCACGCGACGTTTGCGCCGCCAGCGCGGCTTTAGCCTGATCGGCATCAACGCCGTCGCGCTGCATGACGCGATCCAGCTGCACCGCGTCAGGCACATCCACGACCAGCACACGACTCAGCCAGTCGTAGCGACCCGACTCAACCAGCAGTGGGATCGCGACGACCACATAGCCTGCGGAAACCGCAAGGCTGCGTTGACGCAAGGCCCGTCTGATCGCAGGGTGCAGAATCGCCTCCAAAGCGCGTCTTTCAGTCGCATCCGCAAACACACGGGCCCGCATTTGACGGCGATCCAGACCGCCCGTCGAGTCAAGCATGTGACTGCCGAAACGCTCAACAATGGCTGCCAACGCGGGCTGACCCGGTGCCACCAGCTCGCGCGATATCACGTCCGCGTCGAGGGTGGTGGCTCTGCAACGCGCAAACTCGGTCAATACCGCCGATTTGCCGGACGCAATTCCCCCAGTGAGCCCGATGACCGCCACCCGTGGTGTATCAGTTGGCACCGGGCGACTAGTCCGCCACGCCAGCCCAACGCAGATAGGCCTTGAGCAGGTCAACACCAGAAACCAGTTGGATCCAGCCCGCAACAGCTAGATATGGCCCAAACGGAATGGGGGTAGCGCGATCACGTCCCTGTATCACGATCGCCAACGTTCCCAATATTGCTCCGACAACAGAGGACATCAGCAACACGGGCAGGATGGCGCTGACACCACACCACGCCCCAATCGCGGCTAACAACTTGAAGTCGCCATAGCCCATGCCTTCTTTGCCCGTCAGCAGTTTGAACGCCCAAAACACCAACCACAGGCTGCCGTATCCGACAACCGCTCCAATAATGGCGTCACTGGGCAACGCAAACACGGGCACCAGACTTAGACCCAATCCAAGCCAAAGCAGCGGTAGAGTGAGGTCATCGGGCAGCAAGGTGGTGCGCCAGTCGATGCCCGATGCAGCGATCAATACCGCCGTAAAGACCAAGGCTGCCAGTGCTTGCGGTGTCAGACCAAAACGCCAAACGACTACTGCAAATGCAAGGCCCGTCAGCAGTTCGACCGCTGGATACTGCGGTGAGATGCCAACGCCACAGCCGCGACATTTACCACGCAGTGCCAAGTAACTCAGCAACGGAATGTTCTCCCATGCTGCCAACTGGCGCTGACATTTCGGGCAATGCGAGCGCTCGACCACGATGCCGGGCGGCGCGGTGATTGGACTGGATTCAAGTCCCAGCAATTCACGGCTATCGCGCTCCCAGCCCCACTGCAAGCGGGGCGGCAAGCGCAGTATCACTACGTTCAGAAAGCTGCCAACCAGCAAGCCGAATACGAGCGCTCCCGCGATCGCTAGCGCGGGATAATCAGAAAGCAAATCCAACATCGCGGATCTTGCCGCAGTGCTTAGATTGCTGCCGCCAGTTTGAAAATCGGCAGATACATGCCAATCACCATGCTTCCAACAATGCCGCCGATCACAATCATTACCATTGGCTCAATCAAGCTGGAGAGCGCGTCGACAGCATTATTGACTTCCTGTTCATAAAATTCCGCCACCTTGAACAGCATCGTATCCAATGCGCCGGCCTCTTCACCGATGGCTGTCATCTGCACGACCATGTGCGGAAAAACGTCCACTTGGCGCATCGCAACGTTCAGTTGGTAACCCACAGATACGTCATTTTTGACACGCATTGTGGCTTCGCTGTACACGATATTTCCGGTCGCTCCCGCGACGGTATCCAGCGCTTCAACCAAGGGCACGCCCGCCTTGAAGGTCGTGGCAAGCGTCCTCGCGAAACGAGCCAGCGCAGCTTGCTGCATGATCATTCCAACGACTGGCACCTTCAGAATCATGCGATCAAGCAGGTGAGCAAACTTCCGCGACCTTTTTTTCAATTCGACTAGTCCGGTAAAGGCTGCCACCGAAAGTAGACCAATCGCCCACCACCAGCTCTGCATAAAATTAGACGCGCCAATGATCATCAGCGTGAATGCGGGGAGGTCGGCACCAAAGCTCTTGAAGACATTCTGAAATTGAGGCACCACAAAAATCAGCAGGACCGCACTTACCAAGACGGCCACGGCGATGACCACTGCGGGATAAAAGAGTGCTTTCTTGATCTTGCCTTTCAGCGTCTCCGTGTTCTCTTTGTATGTTGCGATGGTGTGCAACACCGTTTCCAACACGCCTGCACCTTCGCCAGCTCTTACCAGATTCACAAACAGATCGTCGAACTGAAGCGGGTGCCGCGCGAGCGACTCCGCAAGCGTCGAGCCGCCCTCAAGTGATCCACGCACGTCATCCAACATGTTTTTCATGCGGATGTTTTGCTGTCCGCCGGCAATGATCTCGAATGAGGTCACCAGCGGAACACCTGACTGCATCATCGTCGCCAGCTGCCGGCTGAAAATTGAAATTTCCTTGGCGGAGATTGTCTTCCCGGCGGCGCCAAACATGGGCTTGGGCTTGGGCTTGACCATCCCGGGGTTGATTCCCTGTTTACGCAACTCCGCCTTGAGCATGTTGGCGTTTTTCGCCATCGTCTCGCCCTTCATGCGGGTGCCTCTCTTGTCGAGGCCCTCCCAGACGAACGGCTGCAGCGGATTCACATTGCGCACGATGGGCTTGGCCCGGGCTGCAGCTTTGGTGGCGGCCATTTCGGTCAGTCCTTGGTGATGCGGTTGATTTCGGCGAGGCTCATGACGCCGTTGCGGGCTTTCAAAAGCGCCGATTTGCGCAAGTCATTGACCCCTACGCTATCAGCCGCCTTCGCAATCTGCATCGCGTTGCCGCCCTGCAGGATGATTTCCTGGATTCGCTCAGACATCGGCATCACCTGGTAGACACCTGAACGGCCCTTATAGCCCTCATTGCACTCGTCACAGCCAATCGCATCGTACAGCGTAAAACCAGCCTCGACATCGGCAGGATCGAACCCTTCCGCCAAAAGCGCCGTCTTCGGCAACAGCAGAGGCTTCTTGCAGTCATGCAGACGGCGCCCCAGTCGTTGGGCAATGACCAAGGTCACGGACGAGGTGATGTTGTAAGGCGCGATACCCATGTTCATCAAACGCGAAATTGTTTGAGGGGCGTCGTTGGTGTGCAACGTCGACAGCACCAAGTGTCCGGTCTGCGCCGCCTTGATCGCGATTTCGGCGGTCTCCAGGTCGCGAATCTCGCCGACCATGATGACGTCGGGATCTTGCCGCAGGAACGCTCGCAAAGCGACGGCGAATGTCATCCCGCGCTTCACATTCATCTGCACCTGATTGATGCCAGGAACGCGGATTTCCACCGGGTCTTCAGCGGTGGAAATATTGCGCGCTTCGGTGTTGAGAATGTTCAGCCCCGTGTAAAGCGAGACGGTCTTGCCCGAACCGGTGGGGCCGGTGACCAGAATCATGCCGTACGGCTTGGCTAACGCATCCAGATAGCTTTGCTTCTGTGGTGCCTCGTATCCCAGCATGTCGATGCCGAGTTTGGCTGCGTTGCCGTCGAGGATTCGCAAGACAACCTTTTCCCCAAACAGGGTTGGGCAAGTCGAAACGCGGAAATCCATCGACTTGTTCTTGGAAAGATTGAGCTTGATTCGACCATCTTGCGGTACCCGTCGCTCGGCAATGTCCAGTGAGGACATCACCTTTAATCGCGATGAGATGCGCGGCGTCAGCTTGACCGGCGGTTTGGCGATGGTCTTCAAGATGCCGTCCATACGAAAGCGCACACGGAACTCGGTTTCGTATGGCTCGAAATGGACGTCCGACGCGCCACGCTTGATCGCGTCCACCAACATCTTGTTAACGAATCGCACGACCGGCGTGTCATCGCCGCGTACGTTGACTCCGGTCTCGTCTTTGTCGTCGTCTTCGCTGTCGCCGAGTTCGAGATTTTCCAGACCTTCTGCATCCTCCATGTCATCTGCCATGGAGTCGCTGACGGTAAGTGCGATCTCAATCGCACGGCGCAGTTGATCCTCAGCGACGAGGATCGCCTCAACCGACATGTTTGCTTGGAACTTGATGTCGTCAAGTGCGCGCAAATTGGTGGGGTCAGACAGGCCAACGAACAGTCGATTGCCGCGTTTGAACAGCGGCAGCGCTTGATGCTGCGTGATCAACTTTTCGTCTACCGACTTGATTGGAGCCTGACCCAGATCGAGCGCCGTAATGTCCATGATCGGCATGCCAAATTCAACCGAGTTGGCGGCAGCGATCTGCGCGGCTGTCGACAGTCGCTTGTCCAGCAGATAAGCATGGATGGGTCGCTTGTCTTTGGACGCCTCGTCCATCGCGCGTCGGGCGTCGGCTTCGGCAAGCTGTCCGTCGATCACCAACCTGCGAGCGATGCCGGTAATCCCCACCAGATTGGCAGTCGGCGCAGCATTCATTCTGATCACCTCCAGAGCGTTAGATCTAGGTCGAGGAATGTACCGCAATCTGCGCAGAGCGGGTATTGTTGTCCAGTGAAAGCGTTGATCCGATGCTGGTTTCGCGTCGTCGCTATGGCTGATTGGGGATCGTTCTAGCTCAGTCGCCGTGCTCGCGCGCTAAAGTAATGTCAGCGATGCCGCTTGCCAAAGGCGAGTTGGCCGACGCGAAGCTACTCCAAACTCCGAGGGTTGATCGTGCGGCTATCCATCATCCTACCGGCGAAGAACGAAGCCGCCGGCCTGCGCCAGACGCTGCCTCGACTGCGCGCAGCGTGCCCCGACGCCGAGCTAGTCGTCGTCAATGACGGTTCAACAGACGAAACGGCGGCCGTGGGCGAAGAGTACGGAGCTCACGTGATTTCGGCACCGTATTCGATGGGCAATGGGGCCGCGATCAAGCGGGGCGCGAGGGCGGCCACGGGCGACGTATTGGTCTTTATGGATGCGGACGGTCAGCATGATCCGCAGCATATTTCCGCGCTGGTTGCGCTGCTAGCAACCGGTCACTACATGGCGGTCGGCGCGCGCAACGGCAGCGGGCAAGCAAGCCTAGGGCGTGGCTTGGCCAATCGCTTTTACAATCAATTGGCGACCATGATGACCGGGCACCCGGTGCTAGATCTCACATCCGGTTTTCGCGCAGTACGCGCCGATAAGTTTCGCGAGTTCCTGCACCTTCTGCCCAATGGCTTTAGCTACCCGACCACAATCACCATGGCATTCTTCCGTAGCGCTTATCCGGTGGCGTATCTACCTATGCATGTTGACCAACGTGTCGGCAGCGCAAGCCATATCCGTCCTTTGAAAGACGGCATCCGTTTCCTGCTGATCATCTTCAAAATTGCGACGCTGTACTCGCCGCTGAAGCTATTTTTGCCAACCGCCGCAGTTTTTTTCGCGACCGGACTGGGTTACTACGCGTGGACCTTCGCAACGCAGGGGCGCTTTACCAATATGAGCACCCTGCTGTTTAGCGCCAGCGTGATTGTTTTCTTGATTGGGTTGATTTCAGAGCAGATCACATCCTTGACCTACCGACGGGATACCTAATCGCTCGCCAACCGCAGTACGCCGAAATCGCTCGACAGCGCTCCGTTATCGAAGTCGACAGGCACAGTGAACCCGGCCACGGCTGGGAAGCGCAGCTGGGGCTGGTTACACGTGTCCATGCGCAATCTCGACTATGCTTCGTCCGAAGAGATATTGCCGTGCCCCCAGTCATATCAATGGATTAGGCGACATTTGCCGTCTTTTATGAAAATCCGCGTGAGGGAATACCTGCGTGATCGGCTGTCCGAAGCGCAGCGCAAGCGCTTGGTGGATGGCGTTAACCGAATCAGCGGCAACTGGTTGAATCGCGTGCTGTATGGACGGGTTCGCTACAACGAGGACGGTCTGGCCTCGGTACACAACGCGGAATTCATGCAGGATCCGAGGTTCCATCGTGCCTACACTAAAGGCGCGGCAACCGGCTCCTGGTCCGGCGATGTCCACTGGCGCGCCCACGTCTACTGTTGGGCGGCGGCACGCGGCATGCTCGTCGACGGCGATTTCGTTGAATGCGGCGTCAACCGCGGCGGCTATGCGTCCACGGCGATGGACTATGTTGACTTCGGCGAAAGTGACAAGCGATTCTTCCTGCTGGACACCTTCGAGGATCTACCCGAGCACCAGATTTCCGCGATCGAGCGGCAACGCGGAATTCGTCGCGGTGGCTACGCGCCGAGTCATGCGGCGGTCGTGCAGACGTTCGCGACTTACGGCGCGCGTGCAGTGGTGGTCAAGGGCGTAGTGCCGGAATCGCTGGACCAAATCAGCTCGGAGCGCATCGCGTTCCTGTCGCTCGACATGAATTTGCGCGAACCCGAGATTGCCGCCGCCGAGCGGCTCTGGCCACGTCTCGTGAGCGGTGCGACGATGCTGCTCGACGACTATGGCTGGCGGCGCCACGAGGAGCAGAAGCAGGCCTTCGACGAGTTTGCCGCGCGCCACCGAGTGCCGCTGCTGGCCTTGCCGACTGGCCAGGCGCTAATAATCAAGATCTGACGCACGTCGCCTGCCAGTAGAACCAGCGGCGCAAGCGGGGTGCCAGCGGCCCGTGCGCAATCGGATTGAGCACCCAGCGCTGCAGACCCTCGAACGCGGTAATGCGCTGATTGCGAAACGAGAAATAGCGGATCGTGGGCGAATCGAAGCCGTTCGCCGCCAGATCCCGCGCGAACTTGCTGGGGTCGATCGGGCGCTCGTCCGGACTGAAGAATTTCAGCCGAAAGGGTCCCGAACCCATGAATATCTGGTTCTGCCAGCAACTGGCCGTGGGGTCGTAGCCGAGGATGCGTCCGCCGGGCTTGAGGACGCGCTGACATTCCGCGAGCAACTCGCTTTCGCGGCCAGGCAGGTGATGGAAAAATGCGGCCGCGATGATCGTGCTAAACGTCCGGCCGGAAAACGGCAGGCGGATCGCGTCGCCCTGGATCGCGAAACCGGCACAGTGGCGCAACATCGACAGCGAGATGTCCAGCGTGATCACCTGCACGCCGGCGGTTGGCGCGAGCAAGCGCGCGCCCATGCCGCTGCCACCACCGAGGTCGAGGCAGAAGCCCGGCTCAATCGTACCGATCCACTGCCGAATCAACGCCTGATCGTGAGGTGACAACGACACGTATTCCTGTGCGCCGCGCCCGTCCCAGTAGTTCTGCTCTTGATCGTAGTGTGGTGCCATCAGGATTCCCGATGCAGCTTGGCGGCGGTGAAGTATGCCGCTAGGTGGATGCCGGCGGCCGGTCCCCAGGCGGCCAGCAGGGTGGCGCAGCGTAGCAGGAGGTAGGCAGCGAGCACCGCAGCGGGCGGCAGGCCGAGGGCGCCGAACAGCACGATACCGGTGGCCTCGACCGTGCCGATGCCATTCAGGCTGAGCGGCAGATAGGCGATGAGTCCGGCGCTCGCCGCGCAGACCGTGATCGCCGGTAGTTCGTTCAACGGCAGTGGCAACTGCACCGCGCGCAGTCCACACCAGAAGGCAAAGCCGGTAACGCCGAGCTTGACCACGCTGACCAGCAGATTTGCGGCCACCGCTAGCGGACGCTCGTCGACGAGCCGGCCGGCATTGCCGACCATTTCCAGCGCTTCGCGTACCTTGTGATAGCGGATCGCCAGACGCAGCCGTTGTTCGATCCGGCCGAGCTGCGGCATCACCAGCGCCAGCACGACGCTGAGCAGCAGCACCGACAGCGTGATCCAACTGGCGTGCATGCCGACGAGGATCAGCGGCAGCGCGCACACGGCGGCCAACGACACCAGCAGCGACAGAACTTTGTCGATGCCAAGTCCCGCCAGACTGCGCTTTAGGGGGATATTGTGACCCTTCAACAGCGCACTGATCGTCAGCGTATCGCCGATCTGGCCGGGTGCGACCTGCCCGACCGCCCACCCCGTCCAGTAGTGCGCCAGAAACTTTCCAATCGGGACGCCTTCGGGCTGCGCCACCAGGACCCACGAGTTGATGCCGCCGATGACGCCGCCGATTACGATCGCCAACAACGCGAGGCAGGCCCAGACGCCGTCAATCTGCACCAGGATGCGGGAGATGGCTCGAGGTCCGATCACGACGATCTGTGCGCCCAGAATCAGCACCGCTGCGCCCACCAGCAACAGCAGCAGCCAGCGCCGGCGCGCGTCCACAGGCCTCCGGGCTGCCGCCACGGTCACGCCCCGTAATCGGTGCGCGCCACGGCCAGGAGCGCGTCAGTGAGCTGCCGGTGCGCGTCGAGTGCGCGCCGCGAAGAGTCGAAATAGCTTCGCGCAGATGCGCCGAGGTCCTGCGCAGGGTCGGGCCGGAAGAACGCGGAAATTTGCGCGTGATGCCCCTTGTCGCTCGACAGCCAGCTTCGTGTGGATTGGACGCGAACGCCGCTGCTCCAGCGCAATTCGCGAAAATCGATGAGTTGCGCGGAGCGGTTCAAACCAGTGACATCGCAGACCTCGGTAGGAAAAGACTTGGAGCCATTCGACGCATAGACGATGGTCGCGAGGCTGCCATCGGCCATCTGCAGGTTCAGGTGGAACGTGTCGGAACGCAGATAGCCGGCGCCGCTGCCGCCGATCGGCAGTGCCTGGATCGCGGTGATCGGCGAACCGCACAGCCAGCTACAGAAGTCGATCTGATGCGAGGCTTCCCCGAGGAGCACGCCGCCGCCTTCCGCTGGATGGTGCAGCCAGTGCTCGGGCGGGCGATAGCCAACGTTCACGTGGTAGACAATCGATAACGGCTGCGCGCGCTCGCCAAACAGCGCTTTGAGGCGCAACGCCAACGGCGCAAAGCGGCGATTGAAGCCCACCATCAGGCTGCGACCGCTGGCGCCCCAGGTGACCTCGACCTGATCCAGTTGCGCCATGGTCAGCGCCAGTGGTTTCTCGACGAACACATGCTTGCCTGCCGCCAGCGCGCGCGCGGCCAGCTCGGCGTGCGTGTCGTGGCGCGTCAGGATCAAGACGGCGTCGGTCTCGGCGTCGTCGATGATCTCGGCGGCATCCGCGCCGCAATATTCGAATTTATATTTGGCACCGAGCGCGCGCGCGCGCACGCCGGTGGCCGACGTGATGCCGCGCAGTCGCACGTCGCAGCGTCTGACCAGCGGAAGCAGCTCGTTGCCGGCAAAACTGCCGGCACCAATTACGCCTACGCGTAGACGGTTCGCGCCGGAAACCGGCACCGCCGCGAGAGCGACACGTGCTGGCGCTTCGTCGCTCGCATCTGGGTACTGAATGGCGACGCCGAAGATCGGCGTTTCCCGGCCGCGCTCCAGCACCTTCGCAAACGCCTCGGACGCTGCATCGACGGTGAAATCATGCGTGATCAGTGCATCCAGATCGATGCGCCCGGTCGCGATCTGATCGAGAAACGCGACCAGATTGCGCTGTTCGGTCCAACGCACATACGCCAACGGGTAGTCGTGGCCGTCGATCTCATATGCGGAATCGCCGGTACCGGGTCCGTAGGCCATCGAGGTCTTGAGCTCCAGCTCCTTGAGCAGGAAGCTCTCACGCGGTCCGGACAGCAGCGTGCGCCCGACCACGATCACGCGCCCTTTGCGCCGGCACAGTTCGCCGGCCAGGGTGACGGGCGCGGCGTCCTCGGTCGATGCGGTCACGATCACGGCGTCGACCCCCGCGCCGCGTGAATACGCCGCGGCCGCCGCTTGGACTTCGTCGCGACCGATGACGGCGCAACGCGCCCAGCTGCGTTGGCTGACGAAATCACAGCGGGTCGCATCGACGTCGATGCCGAAGACGCGACAGCCCGCCGCGTGCAGCAGTTGGACGACGGCGGCACCGACCAGCCCGAGGCCGATCACGGCGACAGTTTCGCCGAGCGTGACCTCGGCGACGCGCAGGCTCTGCAGCGCGATCGCGCCGATGGTGGAGAACGCTGCGGCGCGCGTGTTCACCTCGTCGGGCACCAGCGCGCACAAATGTTTGGGAATCAGCACGTATTCGGCATGGCTCGCGTACCCTTGGCCCGCGCACGCGACGCGGTCGCCGACACGCACGCCCTCGACATTGGCCCCCACCGCCACCACGCGGCCGGCACTGCTGTAGCCGAGCGCAACCGGCATATCAAGCGCGCGTTGGGCGACCTGATAGGCGGTCAGCGGACCCTGCGCGCGCGCGACCTGCAGCACTTTCAGCGCCTGCTCGGGGCGCGCCAGCGCCTTCTGCACGAGATTCATCTGCCCGAGCTTGACAGTGCCGGCCTCGGTGCCCGAACTGATAATCGAGTACAGATTGCGGACCAGAACGAAGCCGGGGCGTAGTGCGGGCACCGGTACATCGACGACGCTGATGCTGCCGTCGCGAAGACTCTGCAGGACCTGTTTCATTCGGTTTCGGATTCCTCAGTGGCGGCACGCGGTCGCGCCATGATGACGAAGCCCTTTGTCAGCAACTCGTGCTCCCCATACGCCTTCAAGTCCTCGCGCAGCAACGGTGTCAACAATGTCCGTCCTTCTTCGGCACCGTCCATCCATGCATTAATGGCGAAACGCTTCGCAAACAGGCGGCGATAGTCGGCTTCACGCATCCGGTTGAGCCACGACGGCACGAACGGATGACGCTCGTCGCGCAGATGATCCCAAGGTGCGACCACGCGCGACGGGCGCGTATTCGGATGCTTCCAAGCAATGTGATGGCCGCCCGAAATCGAGGTCCAGGAATGCACGTAGATGTAGGTGCGCGCGTCGGGCTTCATGACCCGATGCAGCGAATCGAGTAGGGGGCCTACCTCGCTCACGTGCTCGAACACTTCGTGGGACACCACCAGATCGAAAGTGGCGTCGGGGAAATCCAGATTGACGCCGTCGTAGCGTTCGAGTTGCAAGCGCTCGTGGTCTAGCGGTTGACCGAATTCCTGTTGCAGCGCCTTGAGGTAGGGCCGCGCGAATAGCCAGTCCCAGACCGCCGTGCGCAGCGCTCTCTCGAAACCATTGGCCGTGCGGATGCCCCGGTACTTCTGCCATGAGCGGCCGGCCATCACCTTCTCGGTGTCGACGCCGGTCACGATGGCACCCTCGGACGCCAGCAGCAGACTCAGCCAATACGACTTGCCGCAGCCGACATCGAGCACGCGCAGACCACGCACGTCGCCGATCCGTTGCCGCAGTTCGCGATAGAAACCCACATGCTCGATCGCAAATTCACGATAGTGTAGCAATCCGTATTGCAGCATCGACAGATAAAGGCCGGGGCGGCCGGGAAAGATCGGGTCAGGCATGGTCGTTATGATCGGAGCGAAGCGCTCTCATCGGCGCGCCCTAATCATCAGGTGCCAGCCCAAGCGGCGCGACAGCGGCCGATAGAGCCAATTCGGAAACCAAGTGTACACAGCGCCGTAGCCCTCGCCGAACAAATACTCGGTCTCGATCTCGACTTCGCTGAACTTCGCGAACAGGCGACGGATTTCAGCGCGCGTATAGCGGCGGACTACTGGACAGAGCTCGTCCTTTTCCTCGAACGGCACGCGCATCAGGCGGTGCACCAGTTCGTTCAAAGAATGCCTGTGATACAGCATGATCAGCGCAGTGCCGCCGGTGGCGAGCACGCGATGGACCTCGTCGATGCAGGAGGTGGTATCGGCGGCATGGTGCAACACGCCGAAGGAATACACATGCTGGAATCCGCCATCTCTGAAAGGCAGGCGGGTCGCGTCGCCGACGGTGAACACGGTCGTCAGCCCGGCACGCGCAAAGCGCTCTTGGGCGGTCTTGACGCCGACTAGGGTCAGATCGAGCGCGGTCAGATCCACACCGGCGCTGGCCATCGTGAAGGCGTCGAGGCCGATACCGCTGCCGATTTCAAGGGTTCGTGAGCCAGCCGGAATCTGCGCGATCCACGGCGGCAGATGGGTGTGCGAGCGATAGCGCTGCGTCTGCAGATCCACGAAATAGGCCTCGCTGCCGCGCTCGTTGGCGGACACCTTGCGGCCGTAAAGGCGCTCCGCGTTGACGTTGCGCGTCCAGAAATCGGCAATGCGGCGGGTCAAGCCGACCTCGTTGGCTTGCTCGGCGCTTTCGATCTCTTTCAACGCAGCGATTCCTTGAGGTACACGGCGAGCGCTCGCGCCATCCATGCGTTGCACCATCGCATGAACGTGACGCGATTGGTGTAGAGACGGTGGCGTTGGTAATAGAAACGGCCAGCGCCGTCGTACATGTGGCGCAGTGCCCAATCTACGACGCGTCCGGCAAAACCGGGATAGTGCTGCGGATGACGGGCAAACGTGATGATCCCCTGCGCCGCGCCATGGATATCGAACGGGTATTCCTGATCGTTCATCCAGCGCGGCTCGCCAGCTTCGGAAAACAGGTTACGTCGGTAATACTCGAGACCCAGCCAGTATTTTTCCTCGAGGTCGCGATTGCCGCTGTTCTCCATCCAACGCCAAATCGCGTCCAGAATAAAACCGGTGTGGTAGTTGTCGTGGCGAATCCGGGAGTCGCTAGGCGGGTCCGTATACCACCAAGCGTGATAATCGGTCTTGCGCGCCATCACATAATTCACCATGCGTTGCGCATCGTCGCGATGCCTCGTGTCACCGGTCGCCAGCCCATGCCGCAACAGGACGTTGGCGACCAGGATGCTCACGTCCATCACCCGCATCGTCATCGGCACCGGCATATAGCTCACGCAGAGCTCGTCAGCGGTGTCACTGAGGCGCTTGAGGTCCTGCGTGAAAAATGGGATGGCGGCGTCGACCGCCTCCAGCCAGCGCGGATCCCCGGTGCGCGCGTGCGCATCGAGCAGGGCTTCGCAGGCAAAGGCGCTGACCACGGCGTTGGGCGTGCCGGTGACCGCGAAAAACCCAGGATCCTGCCACGGATACCAATACCCCCAGGCACGCCCATGCAAATCTCCCTGCGGCGAGCGCTTTTGCACCAGCAGCGCGAGGACCTCCTGCGCGTTCGCGAGGTGTTGCAGATCGCCGCTTACCTTTTCGAGATCCAGCCACGCCTGCGCGAACAGCCCCAGACCCTTGGGGTTGTAGGATGGTTTCACGCCCAACAAGGGCCTCAAGTTCACTGGCGAACGCATGACCGCTTGGATGGCGACGAGGCGCGCGATCCGATTTTCGCCGCAGAGCTGACTCAGCAACGGGCTGTTGAGGCCGTCGTGCTTCTCATGCCCGAGGTAGCCGCGCGCGCGGCTCCAACCCAAGGTCTCAACCAGCACGTTACGCACGCTATCGCCGGGCGGTCTGCCGGTCACTGCGACACGCTCGCTGCACGCGCCGGTCGCAGGCGATTGGCCGCGTTGCTGCCGGTCCCCGGCTGCTCCGACCGCGCAGCCAGTTCGGACACCGGGATCCCTTCCTCGAACAGCTCCAGCCACTGATGCACTTGGATCATCAACCACAGCATGAAGCTATGCCAGCGACTTCGCCGCTGCGGCGACAGGTCGCGTAGTTGGCGGACGGTCGCGGGATTGAACATCGCATGCCTGCGCACGCACTCGTCGGTCAACCAATAGTCGATTGCGGCACCCATTTCTCGCCCCATGAAGCTCGTAGCGTCAAGCTGAAAGCCGCTCTTGGGCCGATTGAGAATGCTATCGGGCAACCACTGGCGGGCGACCGACCGCAGCCGCGATTTGCCGAGCTCTGCAGCGCTGGGCGTCTGCGCCTGCAACTCGCGCACGACCGCGTGCAGCCGGGCATCTGCGAATGGTACGCGCACCTCCAAGCCTTCGGCCATGCTCGCTCGATCTTCGTGCCAGAGCAGGTCGTTCACCATCTTGTTCCGCCATTCGAAGTCCGCCATCGCGCGTAGCGGGTCGGGTCCGGCGGGCCATGCGGAGTCGAGCCAATCGAAGGCGTCCGGCAGCTTTGCATCGAGCATGCGCGGCCCATACAACCACCGGCGCATCGACGGACTGTCCCAGACGTTGCGCATGAGCCCATATACCCGCGACCAACAGCCCACCGAGCCCATGATCTGTGCCGCTCGCTGCGGATCGCTGTTCGGCAGCGCAGATAG
>ENA-ORBV01001392-ORBV01001392.1-microbial-mat-metagenome-genome-assembly--contig:-NODE-1392-length-53941-cov-10.276511_pt1 | contig 53941 bp, 49 predicted proteins | sample MGYA00237777_ERZ505514 | MGnify/ENA primary metagenome ERZ505514 (study PRJEB26160, sample SAMN06269048) | microbial mat metagenome | isolation source: Oligotrophic lake microbial mat | place... | reverse complement strand
CATTACCACGCATCATCACATGGTAGATCGCCCCAGGAAATTCAACCCTTACTTTCCTTGCCATTCTCCAAATCTGTTCCAATCAAAGAATCCCGTCAAGACGTTTGTTAATTGTTAACGACTGACCCCTGAACTGCAAGAGTCCCGTCAAGACGTTTGTTAATTGTTAACGACTGACCCCTGAACTGCAGTAATTGCCGGATCAATCGGTACAACAAAATACTGATAATGTTGTAACGAACTTCATCAATAGACATGAGAAGCCTATCAGATAATTCTTTGACTGATACCAAGACCAAGGGGCATTAGCTAATCAGCATCTTCAATCAACATGAATTGATTCAAAAATTGTTTTCTTTCTTTCAATTTGGTCTATTTCAGTTTATTTTAACGTGAATGGCTAAACCGGATCAAAAGCTAACTAACCCCATTCGAAACATGTCACCGTTTGTGCGGACCCTGAAGACCATTCGCCATTGGATTGAAGAGGGAGTACTTCAGCCGGGTGAGCGTCTACCTTCCGAGCAGGATCTTGCCTCAAGATTAAATGTGTCGCGAACCACTATCCGGGCAGTTCTGACCACACTGGAGGAAGAGACCGTTGTGGAACCTCTAGAAGGACGCGGTAGGGTTATCTCCCCTTCTCTTCCAGCAAGACGCCGCACTTTACGGGGAACCCTGGGTATTTTAAATGCCCGGGGCAATATTAGAATTCCATCACATCACCGCGCCTCCGGTTGGGATGACTATCTTCCCCTGGGAATTTTGGATGCAAGTTCCGAACGTGGTTGGCATACTTTGGTGCTTTCAGTCGAACGTCTTTTAGAGGATGGGGTGGAACATCTGCTCTCGGAGGGGCTTTTAGGTATTTTGGTTCTCAATGATGCCCTCAATATTCCTTCCATACCTTCTATCCTGAAGGTGTTCCAAAAAGAAAATCTCCCGGTGATTGTGCAGAGCGACGGCTTTCATCTTGAAGGATTCGACCAGGTTCTTTCCGATCACGCAGCCGGGGCGAACGATCTGGCGACATGGCTGATCAAGAAAGACCGGAAACGCATTCTCCGCCTTTGGGAAATTCCACTGATTGGAAATTACCCCGGATGGCTGCTGGATCGTGATCGCGGTATGGAAAGCGCCATGCAGGAAACAGGACTCGAAATCTTACCGGCAATGCTTGTGCGCAACCCTCTTATCAAAACCGAAATGGTGCATGAATTCGAATTGATGACCCACCTTGTTGCCGGCCACCTGGGGAAGTTCATTTCTACAGGAAACAAATTTGACGCTATCATGGCAACCACGGATGGGCAGGTACCCCACATCTGCGCCGCACTTAAGCAACTAGGTTTGATTCCGGGGAAGGACGTCATCGTCGTGGGATACGATGACTACTGGGCGGATGTGCCTGAGCAAGCATGGGAAAACACCCCGCCTGCCGCCACCGTCAACAAACTCAATGGCTCGCTGGGAACCGCCATGGTCGAAGCACTGCAGCAGCGCCTGGAACATCCACTCCTCACAGAACCCATCCTGACACGTGTCCGTCCTGAGCTTAAAATAACCGACGCTTAGTGTCTCTTAGCGTTGCCTCATTTTTTGTAGCTCCAGCTCTTTCTGTACTTCCTCGTAGCGGACCAGACGTCTTTCAATCGGTATCAGACGATCCGCGAAAAGCTTGGGAAGAACCAGTCCAGCCTCTGGTTTGCCAGAGTACTCATAAGTCCAGGCAGAGGGCTCCGCGTTGCGGGCAGCGACAGGCCGCAGGCTTTCTGAATCCAACCACGCCTCGTCTCCATCGGTAGTCTTGAAATAAAAACACTTTGCCTTGCCCCGCTTTGCCAGGCCGTGATAGGTCTCTGCACTGATCCAGGCAAGCTCTGGAAAATCGGTCTGCGAAACATCCGGGGCCCCACCACCCGCACCGGCCCGCTTGAAGATCATCTGATCCGCAGGCCATGTTGGGATTTGTTGCATGTAATATCCTTTAACAAACCATGTCTCCGTGCGGACATCACTGCTCCAGAAAACCAGCTCACGCCTCATGTCATTCATTTTGGTGACAGCCACCCTGAGCCTCACCGGGAATTCATCGATTACTTGCTCCGGAGTCTGAACCGTCTGAGGATCCGAAGGAACGTCCGGTGTCTTCACGCCAACAGCCTGTTGCTCGTAAACCAGATTCCACGAAAATGTTGAAGGCAAACGTGCAGGCTGGGTGGGCGGAGCCTCCGGCTGCTGTTGGGCTGAACTTAAAGACCCCAACACCATGACAAAAAACCACAAAAGTACTTTATTCATAAACCGTCTCCAATTGCTCATCAATGATTTCGCCAGTCTGCCGGTCAATAGCAATGTGCAGCCAATAACGCTTTTCAGCCTCTGTTTTAAAATCTTCAAAATTATTGGAAAGTTCCGTGTAGCGGCCCGACTGCACAATCAAATCCACCATCAGATTCCAGGTGGATGTTGTGCCACTGGCAGCCAACGAGCGTACCACGGCCTCTCTGCGGGTCTTTACAGGTTCTGTCGAAATACTTGGCATGGCAGTCGTGGTTAATTCGGAAAGGTTTTGCAACGGAGTGAGTTTCGTAGTCTCGACCAATTTCTCCGCAATGGTTCTGGCTTCAGCCACTGTGATCGAGAGTTTACCGGAATCCAATTCATCTTTTAAAGCGCCAGCCAACAGGGCCTGGAGCACCGGGGCCTGCCGCGTGTTCAGATTCACCCGGCCCGCCACGATGTCGGCATCCGGATCCGAGTCCGAAACATCGAACAAGTCCAGCAACCCGGCATCGGCACTTCTAGCCGTGCTGAAGTCGAGAGTTTTCCAGGGGAGATCCCGGAAGACATACCCCAGTTCCGCCACATTGCGGAACGGACGGTTGAGCATGAGCGGTCGATCCGTTACTTTCCCGAGTCCGCCAGCCCGGGTGCTTGCCATCGGATTGACCATGGGATTGGTAGAGGTTGCCGTATGCGGCAAGCGCGCATCACCGCCACGTCGGATCAAATCGCGGTCGAGATAGTAGCTCGAACCATTTTCAGCGGGATTGGAGCTAACCAAAGGCGGGAGGGTGTTGTCGCCAAGCAGGGAGGCTTTGGCAGACCCTGTGGTCGAAACAAATGGGGTGTTTGGCTCATTTCCGAGTTTGTCGCTCCAGCAAAATGGATAGAAGAATTGATTTTGAGGAACTATCGGCGGAGCTGGGTCGAGAGGAATCCGATTGATTGCCGGCGGCGTTGGATTGTTGAAGTTTATCGCGACTCCATTACTTAATCTGGAGGCGTGAGCCGTCCGACCTCCTCCCGCTAAATCCCAGTAAGTCGAGTGCGTAAGAGCTTCAAGGTTTGTTCCGCGATCATACTCACACATCCCGAATCTGGCTCCCCGAGGGTCGATTCTGGCCCAGTTTGGATACTGGTACCTGTGCCAATTGAATGCAGGGAAAGTTGGTGGTGGCGGTGGTATTGGTGGAGCTGGCACTGAGGACCTCGTGAGTGTTCCAGCAACGCCATTTTTGCTGTAACGCATAATCGCGCCGGGCAGGAGTTGGTAGGTTTTCCATTGATTGTTAGCATTTCTGAACTGCATCTCAAGGGAAAGGGAGTCGCCGTTTGCGTCCAGCTTTTCGTCAATCCAGTAGGACCAATACGGGATGGGATTACCCTCCTTGTTAGCGGGCGTTTTTGGTGGGTTTTCGTATTTGTCAAAATACATATCCGCCCGCCCGCCATAAAAACCGTTGAAGTCGGCCACGCGCGATACCTTAGCCGTTACGTTAAGTAGCCGAATCTCTCCGGCAACAGAAGAAGCGTTTGAATTAGCGCTTTGTAATACCTGGACGTTATCAAAACTTCCGAATTGGTTCTTATTTACGGATACCGACTGGGGTGTTAGTCGATAGTTTACTGGCACCTCAGTCACTCTCCATTTGTTGTCTTTCCAGTTCTGAACCGTGAAACCGGAAAGGCCCCGCCTCGCGATCACCCGAATCTCGTTAGGCACTTGGCCTGTCGGGGCCGAACTCGCATTCTGATGCGGATTCCAAAGGCGCGGAACGTAGTAGATATGAACCCATTTCTCTGTTTCGGCATCACCTTCATAACGAAAAACCATGGGTATCATCCCTGCAAAGTATGGCAGATTCTCGATCCCGGCCACTTCTTCGTAGTCAGGGTCGCTCGGAAGGCTGGGCCAAAGGAACTGCACAACAGTCGGGTAACTGTCCGCATCAAATTGGTCGATAACGTTCGCACCAATCTGGATGATCTGGCGCTCTTTGCTCACGTCCATCCGCATGGTGTCAATGAATGTCGGCACGTCGGGGCTGAGACCGACCGAGCCATCGAGTATGCCGGCTTTGAGAAGTTCGAAGAAGTCCGGCTCCCTCGGGCTTCCAACCGTCGGGTTGGCGACCTCGTTAAGCGTCTTGATGGTCGCGCGGACGGAGTTTGAATCGGGTGAGGTATAAACCCATGCGTCCTGACCACCGTCCCATGTGAGGCCGAACGCTTTTTTGACCTGGTCGGCCGTGGCGCCACCAGCCGGCCCTGCCGAGCCCACCCAAGCCAGTCGCGAGAGGGGGAATCTCCTTTTGAGCAAGGGTTCACCCACACTGGCAAGAGAGCCATCAATTCGTGTAAAAGTTCTCAAAACCTTCAAAAGCCGGAAATCAGGATTCACCGCCGTGGGGACGCCCTGCGCATCGACTTTAATGGCATTATCCTCGTAAGCGTAAATGTTGTTGGTGCCATTTGTGATGGCGCCACCTGAATCGGCGGCCACCTGCAAATCCACCGCGTTCTGGAGCGGACGCCATGAAGGACGGTTGATGGACCGGGAGAACGTTGTCAAAAACGGCAGGCTCGCCGCCGGGAGCGGCGCGGGATTGTTTTTTTGAAAAGCCAGCAAGTCTTGGCGGCTCAGGAAGCGTTGGTCGCTCTTTTGGGTGGCATCGTCATACGGGGGAATCAAAAAACCGCCGGGGGCTTTCGTGACATAGTCGAGATACTTTTTATCAGCATCTGTGCCGAGAGTGTAAAATGGGAAGGCTCCAGTAGCACCAAGGGTGAGGCGGTTTCTCCACCCGACCAACGCGTCGATCTGGGACCGACTGAGTCCAATCTGCGTGAGATCCGCCAAGGCCGCCGGCCCTCTTCTGCTGAGGTCATCGGCAGGCACAACCGAAGGTGCCCCGGCGACATTGATGTCCAACAAGCCGCCCACATCGTAAATAGCGAAGGCGTAACGACCGGAAACATAGTCATCGTTTGATAAGCTCTTACGATCCGCCATGCTGTTATTGTACGCGGTAAACACCTTCGGGCCTTTCCGGGTGATTAAAATCCAGTCGGGTGCCCTGAAGTCTGCCATAGAAGAGATGAGCTGCGGCTTGTTCCAGCGGGACAGACTGATTTTGGAACCATTCATATCAGTGTCACTTGTGGCTGAGTCCACAGCTCGACTGTAAGGCTTGGTCGTTCCAAGAGAGTCAAAAAAATCAGCTCCCCGCCTGCTGGTTTTGACCAGATTGGGAAGTGTATCAAAAGTGCCCACGCGTTGAGGCAGAATAGCATTGGGCAGCGTAGGGCTGTAAACTCCTGGAACAACCGTTGTAGATCCTTCCTTTATTTCTGAGAGGAGGTCATCTTTGACCCATTCCAAGGCACTTTGACCAAGCAACGTCGCCTGTGCCTGGGCCGCAGTGCTGCTGGTTATTTTCCTTTCCAGCAAAGCTCTGGATAGGATAGCGGTGACCAACAAGGTTAGTAAAACAAGGAGCGGCAGTATGATGGCCAAAGCCATCCCGTTCCTACTTAACGAAGAAAAACGCAGACATCTAACCTTGTTTAACGTTGGTAAACTCATGGCAAAGTGAAGTAACGCTGATAAACCCGCACCGTCTGCCCGAGCAGAGGATGAATGGAAATCAACGGAGCCGGATCATCCGAAACTGCGTTCCATGCCGAAAGGACATCCGCACCATCATCTGCGTCTAGGAACAGATTTGTCAGGGAATTCAATTGTCCATCTGAAAGCAGAATCCTTGTTTTACGATCAACTATCGCGACAGCCATGACAATGGCGCTTATATTTTCTGTAGGGGCGGTTTTTTCCCATATCGCCCTCCCCATGCTTTCATCCCGACAAATATAGTGCGCTGTGGTTCCAGGCGCCGCTGGGGTTCCAGACACCGTCATTGTCCACCATGAGCCCGCTTCATAGAAGTCCGAGACATCATCAGAAGCATCCGGAGCCCGCGTTGAGAGAAATTCATTCTTGATTTGCGAATTATAATGTACGGTTGAAAGCGAACCGTCCTTCAGCAAATAGCAGAATTCGAGGCGAAAAATCTGATCACCCAGAAGTTGATAGTCCGAAGAAGCCGGAATCACCAGTGTCGGACCAAGCAGGGGATCCTGTTCCACACCTAAAACCATGTCATCCCACCCTACACCCCTGGCAGCTCTTTCCAATTGTGGCAAACCTGAACCGGGAACTCCAGGTGTCGGTGCCATGGAGGCAACCCTGAAATTTACCGACGAAAGCGTCCGTTGGCTGTTGTATCCCCGAACCTGGGACCAAAATCCGATCTGGTCGTTTCCCACAGCTTTATTAAGGCGCCAGTCAACATCAGGCCGATTCACTGCCTGATTCAGATCCAAGGCGAAACGATCAAAAACCATTCTCACTTCACTTTCCACATCCATGGTTTTCCCGGTCAACATCGAAGTCCTTGAGGTGATGTCAATCATCTTGGTCATGATCAACACCAAGAAGATCAATATGACAATTGCCGCCATGAGCTCAATCAGAGAAAAACCAGCAGCCGATGCTGCGTATGGCTTTCGGTTATTGCTCATGAGCTCTCCGCGGCACCAAAGCAACGGTTGCTTCAACCGACCCGAAAGGCTGAGAAACACTTGCACTGGGAAAGGCCGGCCAACTGATCTGAATGTGAGCAAGACCCATTGTTTGGTCAGCCGTTGAAGGCATTTTATGGGTAATTTGCACACGATAGAGACTTGAGGGAGTCAGCGTGCTACCCAATGAGTGTCCTATCCTGTCGACATAAAGATCATCCGTGGCAAAGGCATCGCTCGACAGAGTGAAGGCGAGCTCAGGCATGGCTTCCGAAGGATCATCCAGTTTCGATGCCTGCTGTAGCCGGACCGCCAACGAGCCCATGATAAGAGTTGCTGCCTGCGTTTCTTTGGAATCCCGGTGAGTGGAAAGCCCCACGGGCAAAACTCCCACAATGGCCACTACGGCGATTGCGACTACAGCAAGAGCTATAGTTACCTCAATGAGCGAAAAGGCCTGGTATTCCTTTAATTTCATCTGGATCGAATAAGCTGAACCTGTCCGGTTAGTGTCGCAATCCTTACTTCAAGACTTTTTTCCACAAGATCCTTCAGCCCTTGGGTCGGCAGCATATTAAGATTGATCCATTTGGCTACCGCAGCATCCACAGGTTCACTCTGTGCTCTTTCAGGGGGAAGACTAACTTCTCCGTTGGGATTGATCTGAATGACATTGGTAAAAACCTTTGAAACTGATCCCGCCACATTCAATACAACAGAAGATTGGCGATCCGCAGTTAACTGAAAATTTTCCTGGGACTGTGCGAAGGATGTTCCGCCAACAGGTTCTCCCAAACGCAGGTCTGAAAAAACAAACGTTTTGCTGATCTGGCGCACATTTGCCGCCGTCGTGTCCACAGTGCCATCTTGTGATGCAAAGAGCACAGTACTAATTTGGTATCTATTGGATGTTTCAACCTGGATACCCAGCCATACGTAGGTGTTCCGCCCAATTGCCTCTGAGCGCGCCTGCTCAAACAGCGCAGCCAACTCCGAAACCGACTTACTTGCAGACGAACCTGACATCAAAGATCGGGTCGCGGGAAGGGATATGGATAACAAAGTAAGTATGATGGTCACGGCGGTAAGAAGTTCCACAAGTGTAAAGCCAGACCGAGATTTCTGGCGTCTCTGATCAAGTTGATTATTCGCCTCAATCACAAAATCGTTAATGGCAACTTTCATAGATATAGCCTAAAAACAAATCGAAACAATGCAAGCAATTAAAGACATTATGAAGACTATATAATGCAAATACTCTATAATGACATTTTCGTCAAAGACCGGGTCTTTAGGGTTAAAGATGGGGAAAAATTTCGTGAAAACCTTAGCCCCTATTTTCCGATTATACCCATATGTCGTTAATAGAGAACACATTAAATCATTAAAGCTTAATCTAATTCTCCTAGTCTTAAAATTGGAAACCCGCTAAGTTTCTTGGTCTCCGCGCTTCAGTAATGTCTTTTTTTGTATTTTATTGCAAACCTGTTCAGAAATGGGGGTGAAAAAAATGACACTGAAAAGTAACGGTCAGGCCGAAACCTTCCATAATGGGGATACAGGAGATCGTTGGTTTGACCTCAGGCTTGGTGGTTCGAGCGCCAAGGTGCCTTGTCGCAGGAGAAGTCGCAACAACGCAGTCAAAGCCACTTGTGCTTCGGATAGCGGCGTTGCAACTCCATTTTGACCGAGGGATAGCTATCCCTCCAAAACGAAGCAAGATCCGACGTGATCTGCACGGGCCTGAAATTGGGTGCCAATATCTTGATGACGAGTGAAGTTCTTCCTGAAGCAATTTTCGGATTTTCCTTTTGTCCAAAAAGATCCTGAATCTTGACTGAAATACTGGGCGGCTCATTGACGGCGTAGGTCACCTTGGCCTTATAGCCGCCGGCCAAGCCAACCCGCTCAGGAGCAAAATCTTCCAACCATCCACGCTGGACGTGCGAATGCCATTCCTGCGTCATCGGCCACAGATCGCGGTCCTTGATCTCTTTATAACTGCGGGCCCCGTGACAAAGGCTTTCTATGAGACTCTGTTTTTCTTCGGGTCCAAAGGAAGGCAATTCGAGCTCCGGCATCAGCTTTTGGATAAATCCAATCCTCAACACCCACTGATCCATGCGTTCATTCCAGCCGGTCAGAATACATCTCCCTTTTTGAACCTGCTCGCTCAAAAGACGGGCCGCTTCCTCCCTGGGAGCTTCATCTCGGATGCGCGATGACAAGACAAGATCATGATAACATTCGGTCTCCCTGGTCATGACACGGCGGAGAGTTTCATCGTAAAAAACCTCCTGATGCTTCCCCATGGCCTCTGGAAAAACCTCGCTCAGCCATTCCCGCTCAATCGCGGAAGCCTGGCTGAGCAGGGTTTTGACGTCACCACGCCCGTCCTGAATTTCCGTAATCTCCGTAATGACCAGATACTCTTTGTCCCGCACGACACTCTCCCGCACGAGTTCCCCTTTCCTACCATGCACCATCTGGCAGCGCAGCGAGCCCTTGTCCAGACGGTGGGCCACCTGGTCGGCAAAACCCGCAAGGATACATTTCCGGATTTTGGCGTCGTCAACTATTTCATCACCCAAAGGCAGTCCCTGCCGTTGCGCCATGTTCCGGAAATAAGTTGCCAACTCTTCCACCTGCCGGGCCGACTGAACATCGATTCCCATGCGCTCGCAGCTCTGGAAATCAAACCGGTTCTCTACGGCAAAGCGCCAGGCACGCATCTGGATGAAAAAGTCGGATTCCCCTTCATCTCCCAGCGCATCATCCCGACGATCCTCCGCCTGCCTCCCACTGCGTCGACGCAGGATGGGCTTGCTCTGGGAGAGGGCCGCCACCGACGATACCGGGCCCACACAACCGAGCTTGGCAGCTTCAATCAACATGCGGGCATAACGGGGATGCATGGGAAATCTCAACATCTGCGTTCCGACAGTTGTCAGTTTTTCCTCCCCATCCAACGCACCCAGATCTTCCAGAAGTGTAAGGGCCTTGCCAAAGGCTTCGGGAGTAGGCTTCTCCACCCAGTTGAAATCCTTCAACGACCCAACCCCCGTGCCTTTCAGTTGCAGCAATGCCTCTGACAACTCGACCCGTCGGATTTCAGGGAGCTCGGAAATCGCACGCTTCTCATGTTCCAGCTTGGTCCAGAGCCGGAGACAGTGCCCATGATCCGTTCTGCCTGCACGGCCTTTTCGTTGTTCGGCCGAAGCCTGGCTTATCTTGTCAACTAATAGTGTGTTAATCCCGCGGCGTGGATCAAACTTTGCCACCCGGGCCAGTCCGCTGTCCACGACGATACGAATGCCGGGAATCGTGATGGATGTTTCTGCCACGTTGGTCGCCACAATTACCCGACGCTTGGGACTTTCCGACATGGCCTCATCCTGCTGGTCCCCACTCAGTTCACCGTAAAGGGGACGGACACTCCACTCCCCGCTGTCCCTGCACTGTTTCAATGCCTCGATGGTTTTTCGAATTTCAAAAGCACCCGGCATGAAGATCAATGCGTCACCGGGAACATCACGCCGGACAAGATCGGCAAATGCATCCGCAGCCATATCCCAGATTTTTTCACGATCCATGCCGGGCCCGGGCGCGAGATATTCTTCACTGACAGAAAACTGGCGACCTTCGGATTCGACCAGTGGACAGGGCTTGAGATAATCAAGAAGCAAATCAGTGGTGAGCGTTGCCGACATCACCACGATCTTCAGGTCAGGCCGGGTGGTCTGTTGTAGATGCAGTGCCCGGGCCAATGAAATGTCGGAATAAAGGTGGCGCTCATGAAACTCGTCAAAAATCAAAACATCAACATTCTTCAGCAAGGGATCGGAAATCATTTTGCGCAGCAAAATACCCTCGGTCAGGTAAAGAATTCTCGTGGCTGCTGAGGACTTGTCTTCGAGCCTGATCTGATAACCAACCTCTTGGCCCAGAGGCGATTTCCGTTCATGGGAAACACGTTTGGCCAGAAGGCGGGCCGCCAGACGCCGGGGTTGCAGGATGACAATCTGGCCTTTTCCGGCGGCGTTCTGTTCGAGAAGAATCTGGGGAACCTGGGTTGATTTCCCGGATCCAGTCGGAGCTTTCAAAACCAAACGTCCATGCTTTTCCAAAGCGACCAAAATACTCTGGCTGATCTCACGGACAGGAAGCTGGGATATACTTTCCGACATTGAACCCCGAATTAAGCCACAGCCCAGGCCAGGCATCAAGAGGTCTGATACACAGCGTTTTTTTTAGCGTCGTTTAGCGTTTTTCGCGGGCAATCTTATCCAAACTTGCGCCTTCGCGTCTTCGCGTCGTTGCGTTAAAGTTCTTTTGTGATCCAGGAACAAGACGAAGGCATTCTCATCCACCAGATGCCCTATTCTGAAACCAGCCGCATCATCACCTGGCTGACGAAGGGTCATGGCATTATCCGGACTCTGGCCAAGGGCGCCAACCGGAGTAAAAACCCGTCCTTCGGCGTTCTTGATCTGTTTTACCAATGCCAACTCAGCTACCGTCTCAGTTCCAAATCAGGTTTGGCCACCCTGATACATTCGAATCTGGTTAGAAATCACGGCCAGTTTCTAAGCACCTATCCAAAACAATTGAGCGCACTCTATTGTTTTGAAGTCATCGAAGTCCTCGTCGAAAAACAAACCCCAGTGGAGGATTATTATCAACTTTACCTTCAGGCTTTGGAATATCTTGAAACCCATGAAACCAGTTGGAAACTGATCGAACGCTTCGAACGCAAGGCCCTCGATTTCGCAGGACTAAACCAAAACACTGCATCCTTGGCCGGCCTCCGCCGGACCTCCTACCACTGCATGCCGAAAAGCCTTAAGATGCTGGAAGCTGCGCTCCCTCCCCTTCCGTCATCCTGAATCCTGCTCAGGCGGATGAAAGACCCACAGGCCATACCCCCAGATGTTTCAAGATCTTATGGTTGTTTCCTATCACAAGGTTCTGGCTGTGTATCCTTCATTCCACTCAAGATGACCCAGGGTGTTACTTTTCCCGTCTTGCCAGTCCCAACAGCTCTGCCAGTCTCACACCCTTTAACAACAACGTTTTCCCATGAGCACACGCAAATCCTATCCTTTTCTCGAGATCGAACCCAAATGGCAGGCCCATTGGGACACAAACAAAACTTTTAAGGCAGCCAATCCAGGCGAGCCCGGTTCCGAAAAACCCAAGTTCTACGCCCTCGACATGTTCCCCTATCCTTCCGGCGCCGGCCTGCATGTCGGCCACCCCGAAGGTTACACCGCCACCGACATCCTCAGTCGTTACAAGCGGATGAAAGGTTTCAACGTTCTTCACCCCATGGGCTGGGACGCCTTCGGTCTTCCCGCAGAACAATACGCCGTGCAGACCGGCACCCATCCCCGAATCACCACGGAGAAGAATATCGCCACCTTTAAACGCCAGATCAAAGCCCTCGGCTTTTCCTACGACTGGGACCGCGAGGTCAATACGACCGACCCGGAATACTATCGCTGGAGCCAGTGGATTTTCCTGCAGTTGTATAAAAAAGGATTGGCCTATGTCTCGGAAGCTCCCGTCTGGTATTGCCCGGCTTTGGGCACCGTGCTGGCCAACGAAGAAATTCTCGCCACCAATGAAGGTCCCCGCTCCGAGCGTGGCAATCATCCTGTGGAAAAACGTCCTTTGCGCCAATGGATGTTGAAAATCACCGCCTACGCCGAACGTCTGCTCCATGATCTGGACGGACTCGACTGGCCCGAGTCCCTCAAGGACATGCAACGGAACTGGATCGGGAGATCGGAAGGAGCCTTTGTAAAATTCGAAACTCAAAATTCGAAATTCGGCATTGAAGTCTACACGACCCGTCCCGACACACTCTTCGGTGCGACGTATCTCGTACTGGCTCCCGAACACGCTTTGGTTAAGGCCATCACGACGGATGACCAGCGAGCTTTGGTGGAAAGCTACATCCGCGAGATCTCGGCCAAATCCGATCTGGAGCGCACCGACCTCGCCAAGAGCAAGTCGGGTGTCTTCACCGGAGCATTCGCCATCAATCCAGTTAACAACCAGGAAGTGCCTATCTGGATCGCCGATTACGTTCTCACCGGCTACGGAACAGGCGCCATCATGGCTGTGCCTGCGCACGATGAACGCGACCACGAATTCGCCGAACTTTTCAAGTTGCCGATCGTGCCGGTAGTTTCATCCCGTAGCTTGGGCGTCCCGCCCAAGTCCCCTGTCCTGGAAAAACGTCAAGGCGCATTTCTGCCGCACTGGACTCAGAAAGAAAACATTTACGCTGTCACCTTTCGGCTAAATGACTCCCTTCCCTCAGCTATTGTCGAGGATATCAAACGAGAAGGCGAGGCTCTGTTCGCCCAAATTGAACAGGAAGGAAAGCTTACCCTTGGGGAAGAACAACGATTGAAGAACCTTTCTTCAGACAAAATCGAAAAATGCTTGGACACAGCCCTTGGCCAATGCTGGTTACAGCGTGATGATGTTGCATATCTTGTGAGAGATGCCCTCGTTCATTTTAACAACGAACGATATCAATTATTTGCCTGGTGCATCATGCCCAACCACGTTCATGTGATGGTGAAGCCTCTGGCTGAGCATAAACTTTCCGACATCCTCCATACTTGGAAATCCTTCACGGCAAAAGAGGCCAATAAACTTATTGATCGGGAAGGCCCATTTTGGCAGCAGGAGTTTTATGATCACCTGGTGCGTGACGAGGATGATTTTTCCAGGCAGATCGCCTATTGCATCAACAACAGGAGTGCCGCCGGACTAGCAGGCAAGGGTCTGACCTGGTCGGTGGAATCTCTTGGGCAGGATGCCCAAGCTGCGCCACTTCCATTCAGCGGCGAAGGCACCTCCATCAACTCCGGCTTCCTGACCGGCCTCCCCACCGCCGAAGCCAAGAAGAAAATGGCCGAATGGCTGGAGAAGGAAGGCAAAGGCAAAACCGCCGTCCAATACAAATTGCGCGACTGGTTGTTTTCGCGCCAGCGCTACTGGGGTGAACCTTTCCCCATCGTCTGGAAGGACGGCCAACATTCTCCCATTTCCGAAGATTCCCTGCCCCTAACACTTCCAGAGATGGAGGACTATAAACCCAGCGCTGAAGGTCTCGCTCCCCTGAGCAAAGCCAAAGAGTGGCTGAATCTTCCGGACGGATCCGTTCGCGAAACCAACACCATGCCGCAATGGGCCGGTTCCTGCTGGTATTACCTTCGTTATTGCGATCCCAATAACAAAACAGCTCCCATCTCACGCGAAGCTGAACAATACTGGTTGGGAACCAAGGGCGTAGATCTCTACATCGGCGGAGCCGAACACGCCGTGCTGCATCTCCTCTATGCGCGTTTCTGGCACAAGGTGCTCTTCGACATCGGTGTCGTCAGCAGTCCCGAACCCTTTCATAAATTGGTAAACCAGGGTCTTATCCTGGGCGAAGACAATCTCAAGATGTCCAAGTCCACCGGCAATGTCGTGAACCCTGATGACGTCATCGCGGAATACGGAGCCGATGCCCTGCGTTTGTTTGAAATGTTCATGGGGCCTCTCGAACAGGTCAAACCCTGGAGCAGTAAGGGGGTCGAAGGCGTTTACCGTTTTCTTGGTCGCGTCTGGCGCCTGATCATGAAGGAAGACCAGGAAGGCAACTGGCAATTACACGAAGCCGTGCAAGACGTGCAGCCCGATGCCGCCACGTTAAAAGCCCTGCACAAGGCCATCAAGAAAGTCAGTGGCGATGTCGAAGGCCTGGCTTTCAACACCTGCATCTCCGAACTGATGATTCTGACCAATGAACTAACCAAGCTGGAAGTTCGTCCGAAGTCCGTCCTGGAAAACTTGATCTTATTGCTGGCCCCCTTCGCCCCCCATTTGTCTGAAGAACTCTGGCAGATCCTGGGACATAAAGAGGACCTCAGTAAAACCACCTGGCCGGGCTGGGATGAAGCCTTGCTGGTTGAATCCGAAGTCGAAATCATCGTGCAGTTCAACGGCAAGATCCGCAGCAAGCTTGTCGTCCCCGCCGCCACCCTGGCCGCTGACTACGAAGCCAAAGCGCGGGCCCTCCCAGAATTCGAGGAATACCTCGCAGGCAAACAGGTCCGCAAGGTGATCACTGTGCAGGGTAAGCTTGTCAATTTCGCGGTGGGTTGAAATCGTTGTTTGGAGGGACGACCTCTTGCCTGCCCCGATTTACGCGGGTCGCGTCCGTTCCCCGTCATATTTCTGCCGCCGCTGCGGGAGAAGGACCCACAGTCAACACCACACCACTGCGCGCAACGTACACGTACTTGATTGTCAAAAGATAATGCCAATGGGCACTTCACACAGTTGACCCGCCTATGGAGGGTTCAGGATGATGAAAGTTTAGAGCTTCCGATAAACTTCCAACTGACAATTAAATCCCCCAAGATCCACGGTCTGCCGGGACTGGAGTTTGAGCGAAGGCTCAGGACTTTCCATTCGGAAGGGATTAACGAAAACGAGAAGCCCCCCTTTTTTCAGAACGGCGGACGAAGCCGAAAACAGATCGTAAAACAACTCCCGCAACCCCACGATTCTAACACGCCGACCCAAGGGAGGGTTACTGATGACCAGGCCCACAGAACCTGATTCCAATTCTTTAATCTTCGAATAGTCCCGGAAGTCGCAGCAGACAAATCTGGTTTCAACACCTTCGATTCCCGCGGCCGCCGCATTCTTAGAAGTAATAGTAACCGCTTCTTCACTCAGGTCGGTTCCAACCAGTTTTTTTACTCCTCCACGCAGAGCACGCTCGATCAACTCCAAACCTGAACCGCAAAAGGGATCCCAGACCACTTCGTCTCTTCCGCTTCTGGAAAGCCAAGCCATGCAGGCCGCCAGGGGAGGATGGGAAGCTGCCGGCACGTCATCAACGCGATAGAATAAACGGGGATCAGGAGTGAGGCGGGGTCTAAGCTCTACCGAAGTCCCCCGCCCTCTTGGATGAATATCGATGGCCCAAGGAGCCTCGCGGGCATCATTCAGGATTTCTGGGCACAATTCATAAGCTCGCGTCACAACACGGCGTACAGCACCCCGCTGAGCGCCTTTGTCCTCGAAGCTCAAACGGTAACGATTGGCTCCTTTGCTGAAGGATTCAAAAAGGCTTTTCGAAAGAGGTGAGGCAATGAGTAAAGCCCAAGCCTCGATAGACGCCTCCTCATCCAATTCCTTGACCGAACCCAGGACAAACGAGACAGAGGCAAAACAACGTAGCGAAAAAAGGTCACCCAAGGTGAAGGCTTCCTGCGGCGTGATGGCGACCAAACCACTATGCTGGTCAAGGAAGCGGAACTTGCCCGTCTTCAACGCGTACGTTTCGAATTCCTCACGAACGATAGACTCCAGTCCCTTCCGGCAACGCAAATGAATCCGCAGACGTTCAAATCCGACAAATGGAATATCCATTAGTATCTCTGTGGGCCGCCGAAGTCGGGCCACAGAGGCTTTGACCTTCTGCTCGGTTTGCAGGGTCATGTCCGCTCCCGATTCGATCAGCTCCAAAGTGGCTTCGCCCCCGATCTTATCAAGGGACTTGCCAAGAAATTTTTTCTCACGCTCATTGTCTGTCGTCTTTAAAACCGACAAAAGCGCGGCTTCCTCCTCGGCACCGGCACCCAGTTTGGGCAGAGCTGCCATGGCGTAACGTCGAACCTTTTCCTCTGAATCATCCAATAATCGGAGCAACCAGGCTTTGGCCTGTGCCTTCTCCTCTTTCGTTCCCGACTCGGAAAAAACGACACCGACAGCCCTTACCAGAGCGACCCGTTCCAGGCGTTCCTTGGAAGATGCGCTGTCATAGCGTGGAATTTCAAGATCCCGCAGTTGTTGGCAGGAAAGGTGGCGCAGCTCTCTGTAGAGTTCCTTGGCCGCCTGTTGTTCCGGGTTTTTCATGAGTAGCGCGTAACCTTGGCATATTTTGCCCATCCGGTGCAGGATAAAAGTCGGGTTAATCTTGCCATCCCACTTCCGGCGGGTTTAATGATTGCCTCAAACGCGCGCTTAGCTCAGTGGTAGAGCATCTCGTTTACACCGAGGCGGTCGGGGGTTCGAAACCCTCAGCGCGTAGATCTTTCTCTGGCCTTTTCGCGATTTGTGCTATTTTGATCCCATTCATGAAGTTACCCGCCCTGATTTCCGCTTTGCTCTGTATGTGCGGCCTTGTCTTTTTACAGGCCCAAAACGACTCCCCTGTGGAAACAAAGCCGGAACAACAGAAAAAAAACATTTACGTTATCCCCGTCAAAGGCGATATCGACGCCAGCATCATTTACATCATACGCCGCGGGGTCAAAGAGGCCATGGAGGCTGAAGCAGACGCCGTCATTCTTCACATGGACACCTACGGTGGACGCGTCGATATCACAGAAGAAATCTTCAAAGTTCTGAACCGTTTCCCCAAGCAGGATCAACTTTATACCTACATCGACACCCGCGCCGGATCAGCCGGCTCCATTATTTCCGCCGCGAGCCACAAAATCTATATGTCTCCCGGCTCGGTCATCGGCGCCGCCGCAGTCGTTACCGGCAGTGGAAGCGAGCTTTCGGAAACAATGAATCTTAAACTGACCTCTTTCCTGAAAGGAGTCACCCGCGCCCAGGCGGAACGGCAGGGTCTGCGCCCCGAAGTTTTTGAAGCCATGATCGATCCGGAGATTGAGTTGGTACTGGACGGCAAAGTTATTTCTCCCAAAGGCTCTCTCCTCTCCTTGACCAGCCAGGAAGCCGCCCAAACATACAGCACCCCGCCCCGTCCTCTCATCAGTTCCGGCACCATCGACTCCTTGGAGAAGCTTGTTGAAATAATCGGCGGAGCGGATGCGGTCGTCACCAAAATCGAGCCCACGGGTTTTGAACAGGTCGGTGCGTTTATCGTCATGCTCTCCCCCTTTCTCCTGGCCGCAGCCACTCTCTGCGGCTACATCGAATTCAAAACACCCGGGTTCGGCTTTTTTGGTATTACCGCGATCATCTGCGCCCTCATTTTCTTTTTCGGACACTACGTGGCTGGTCTTTCCGGCTATGGGTTTGCCATTCTTTTTGTCATTGGTGTGCTCCTGATTCTGGTGGAACTTTTCCTCTTCCCTGGAACCCTCCTTCCAGGATTGGCCGGCATCTGCCTGATCGCAGTTTCGCTTCTGAAGGCCATGGTGGATAAATATCCCAGCGATCCCTTTTTACCTACGGCTGCTCAATTGCAGGATCCCCTGACCAACCTGGGGCTCTCCTTGGCCCTGAGCGTGGCTGGTGTTCTCGTGCTCATGCGCCTCCTGCCCCGGACTCCCCTTTACAGCAAATTGGTGCTCTCCAACATCAATGACGCAACAGTGCCTGTTCACACGGACAGTTTTTCTCCAAGCATTGGCAGCGAAGGCACCACCCTGACCTTTTTACGTCCTTCCGGAACGGCCGACTTCGGACAGGGCCCCGTTGACGTTGTAACGGAGGGGATTTTTATTGAAACTGGTATCCGCGTGCGGGTTACCGAGCATGTGGGAATACGAACCGTGGTGGAGCCTGTATGACATTGATTATTGCATTAATTGCCGCTGGTTTTATCCTGCTCTTTGCAGAAATTTTTCTACCGGGACTCATCGCCGGCATCATCGGAGTTCTTTGTCTGCTGGCATCGGTTGTCGTAACAGCAATATTTTATGGCCCCATGCCTGCTTTGGCCCTCTTCGGAGCTCTTTGCCTGATCGGCCTGATCGGGTTTCTGTTTTGGATGCGCTTTTTTCCGGGTTCGCCCTTCGGGCGGCGTTTAAGTTTGCAGGGGATTTCCGGTGAAGCTCCAAAAATCGAACCCCACAAGGATCTGACAGGCCAGATCGGAAACACAGTCACCGCGCTCCGTCCTTCCGGCACCGCTCTTTTTCACAACAAACGCCACGACGTCATCAGCGAATGCTCCCATATTGACGCCAACCAAACAGTTAAAGTTGTAAAAGTCGAAGGCTCACGTATATTGGTCCGCAAAATTTAAACTTGATCAACCACTAAAAAAACAACCCCCAATCAACCACAACCTGTAAACCCTTATGTCTGGATTCTTAATCTTCCTCGGAATTATTGCTGCGATCGCCGTCCTCGTTTTCGGTATTCTCTTCCTGAACTTCTTCATGCTCTGGATTCGTGCGTGGAGTTCCGGTGCGCCCGTCAGCATTGTGAATCTCGTGGCCATGCGCCTCCGTGGCATTCCCACCGCACTCATCATCAACGCGCGGATCACTTCGGTCCGGGCCGGAATCAACGTGTCCAGTGATCAACTAGAAACCCATTACCTCTCCAGCGGAAACGTGAATGAAGTCATCCGGGCCCTGATAGCCGCCGACAAGGCCGGGATCGCACTTGATTTCAACCGGGCCTGTGCCATTGACCTGGCCACTTCCGGTTCCGGCAAGTCGGTCTTCGAGGCTGTCCGCACCTCGGTCAATCCCCGTGTCATCGACTGCCCGAACCCCGCTTCCGGAAAGCAAACCATCGATGCTGTGGCCAAGGACGGTATCGGCGTCCGGGTCAAAGCCCGTGTGACCGTCCGCACAAACCTGGACCGCTTTGTCGGCGGTGCCACGGAAGAAACCATTGTAGCCCGTGTCGGCGAAGGCATTGTCACCACCATCGGTTCCGCCTTAACGTACAAGGAAGTTCTGGAAAATCCCGATAAAATTTCCAAAAACGTACTGGCCCGCGGACTTGATTCCGGCACAGCGTTCGAAATCCTATCCATCGATATCGCCGACGTGGATATCGGCGAAAATATCGGAGCCCGCCTCCAAGCCGACCAGGCTGAGGCAGACAAACGCGTGGCCCAAGCCAAGGCCGAAGTTCGCCGTGCAGCCGCTGTCGCCACCGAACAGGAAATGGTAGCCCGCGTCGAGGAAATGCGCGCCAAAGTGGTCGAAGCTGAAGCCCAGGTTCCCATGGCCATGGCCGATGCCTTCCGCAACGGCAATCTGGGCGTGCTGGACTACATGAAAATCAAGAACATCAGTGCCGACACCGACATGCGTAGTTCCATCGCCAAAGATGATAGTGCCGATGCCAAGCCGTCCAAGTAAACTCAGAACCGTGACTTAAATCAAAAACCCATGGATCTTGGCGACATCATCATTCCTCTGGTCTTGATTGGAGGAGCTCTTGTGCAGTGGTGGGCAAGCCGCAGAAAAGGCTCTGCCCCTGAAACTCAGGAGCCCGATTCCTATCCCAGTGACCAAGAGAGAAGCTTCCAGCCGGAACGCAAATCGGATGCCGATTTCGGCGATTTAATGGAGGCCTTGGGCCAAGGGCCCAAGAAAGATACAGTTCAGGAAAACCGCATACCACCGCCGCCGATTCCTCCTTCTTTTTCTTTTCCCCTGGATGAGCCGGTGATCGTCCGTCGTCCTATTCAAGAGCCTCCCGTCTATGTTCCTCGGGCACAGTCCGAGGCTGCGATGTTCGAGCAGATAACCAGCCGTGATGATGATCTGGCTAAACGCTTCTCGCAGTTCTCCTCCTTTGACATCAAAGAGGCTTCCGATGCGGCACTTCTGCCCAAGGTTGCTTTTGTGGCCACCAAGGCCTCGCAGCAAAACCGTTGGAGGCAGGATCTGCGGAGCCGCACCACCCTGCGCAAAATCGTGGTTCTCAATGAGATTCTTCAGCCTCCGGTTGTTCTGCGCTGATCCACGGACTTTTGCCTGCGCTGGCTGCAGAAAAATAAAGAAAAGGCGAGCCCCTCAAGAAGGCCATTTTTCCCACAGACTGAAGCATTTAAACGGCTTTATCCGACTCGAAATAATAGCCAACGTCCTGGAAACGATTCGTTTGGCTTGATTAGCTGTCAAGGTTGGAGCGGGCTCCGCCTAAGCATATGCGTAGTTGAAGGGAAGAATTCCAATGTAGATGAAGGCAAAGGCCAGTAGGCCAACTGCCTTTGCACATCGAGCGTGATTTATAACAACAAGGGGAAGTGCGAATGATGATTTCATGCCCAATCAGGCTGCTTGAAACATGCCAAATCCCTTGTTACCAATCCAACCAACTGGGCGAAAATGACTTAAGACACTGTTCCAGAGCACCAGCAAGATAACAGGGAAAGAGTCTTCGGCACTTTGCATGACCAGAAAACGCAGCGCCGTTCATTTTGCAAGGAGCTTATTGGTTCCTCCCCACTTACTGAGAGAAGGTGGGAGCCGTCTCATTTGGCGTAATTTCGACCACCAAACAATGCCGTGCCTATACGAACCAAGGTGGCACCTTCTTCAATGGCCACCTCAAAATCGTGGGACATTCCCATTGATAATTCCGGCAACAGGATGCCTGTGGTTGATTGGATGGAATCCCGCAATTCCCGAACCTCCCTGAAGTAAGGCCTGACAGCCCCGACCTCGTCACAAAATGGAACCACTGCCATCAATCCGATGACCTCCAAGGATCTTTTTTCGTTGGCGTACTCCACCAGAGCCTGCGCCTCTCCGGGCAGAACCCCATGTTTACTCCCTTCACCAGCGGCATTGACTTCGATTAGAATCTGCTGGGTTTTCCCCGCCTCGGCAGCACGCCTATCCGTTTCATCAACCAGATTCCGGCTGTCAATAGAATGGATCACCTGAAACAGTCTGACGGCTTCTTTGACTTTGTTGCTTTGCAGGCCCCCAATGAAATGCCAACGACAGCTCGAAGGCAGCATCGTGACTTTGGCCTTCGCCTCCTGCACACGGTTTTCGCCCAGGATCTGCACTCCCAGACCCAGTAATTCCCGCAAGACCTCGACCGTGACAGTTTTGGAGGCAGGCAACAACTGGACGTGTGAGGCACTCCGCCCCCCCCGCACGGCTGCATCACGGATGCGCTGCTGAATCAATTCAAGTCTGGTTGCAAGGTTTTCTGCCATAAAACAAATGTGTTAAAGATAAGAAATAGAATGATTTAACTTGACTTTCATAAGTATTTCTTATTAACTCCAGCTTATGCAAATCGATTCATTCCGCGTTTTCCGTGACCTTGTTGAGTCCCAAAGCTTCAGCAAAGCCGCGCAGATGAACAATATCACCCAATCAGCCGTGAGCCAACAGATTCGCTCCGTGGAGGAGCGTTTCCGCATCCCGCTGATCGAACGCAGCAGCAAACGCTTCGCCCTCACGCGGGAAGGCGACATGTTGTATCAAGCCAGCAAAGAAATCATCGCGCAATTCGATTCTTTGCAGCATCAGTTCAATGAGATGCGGAACATTGTTTCCGGTAACATCCGGATCGCCACAGTTTACAGCATCGGACTACACGAGCTGCCTCCCTATCTGAAACGCTTCCTGAAGGAATTCCCCAATGTGAACGTCCACGTGGAGTATCGCCGATCAAACCAAGTCTATGAGGATATTCAATCCGGAACCTGCGATCTGGGTCTGGTTGCATTTCCTGTGCAGAAAAAAAATCTCAAAAGCGAGGCCTTCAAAAAAGACCGCCTGGTCGTGATTTGCAATCCCAGCCATGCCCTGGCCTCGGAGCAGGAAGTCGAAGTCAAAGATCTCGCCAACTACAAGTTTATCGGATTCGAACCCGATATCCCGACCCGCCGGGCCGTGGACAAAATGTTCCGGGATACGGATCTTGACACCAAACCGGTCATGGAATTCGACAACATCGAAACAGTCAAGCGAGCCGTGGAAATCGACGCGGGAATTTCCATCGTCCCCCGCGCCACCATTGAGCAGGAAATCAAATCCGGCAGCCTCATTGCGATAGAATTCAAGAACAAGCCCTACTATCGCCCCCTGGGTATCATCTACAAGAGCGGTCGCGTGCTCTCGCCCGCCCTGAAACGTTTTTTGAAAAACCTGAAAGAATCGGCTGATTGACTGTTTGGAATTCCACTCTTCTCCGGCACTTTTCGCCCAGCATCAACTCTTGTCATGGCGAAGCTGGCCGTGTTACCTTTTTTTATGACTGATAAGGATCGCGAGTCCATTAAAGATAAGATTCTGGCCTACATGGAGAGCAATGGCTTGCGCATCACCAACCAACGCCGTGCCATTGTTCAGGCCGCGTTCAGCACCAACGACCATTATACCGCCGAACAGCTTCTCGAAAGCTCCCGTAAAATCGATCCTTCTGTTTCCCGTGCCACGGTTTACCGCACCCTTCCTGTTCTTGTCCAGACCGGGCTTCTCCGTGAACTTGATTTGGGACGAGATCAGCAGGTTTACGACCCCAACTACGCCACTCACCCGAACCATAACCATCTTATCTGCACGGATTGCCAGAAAATTATTGAATTTGAAGATTACTGTCTGGATGTGCGTGAAAGCGTTCTGGCCAAGAATCTGGGTTTTCGCCCAGGGGCAGTGAAGTTACGGATCGAGGGTTCCTGCGAAGAATTGGCTAAAAAAGGCACCTGCTCCAAGCGGCTGGTTAGCTGAACTATCTACGTGCGGATCATGAGCATCAGACGGGCAACGCTGATCACATTGATTCTGGTATTGTCCTACGCTCTTGTCACGAGGTTGATTTTTGGCCTCAATTCCCTGGAGAATGTCTTGGGTGGTGTGGTTTCACTGAGTTTTATTTTCCTGACCCCATTTGCCTGGGGCGCTCTCTGCACCTATCTCGGCTACAAACTGAACGGTTCCGGCATTTACTGGACCTTCATCCTGCCAGTCATCAGTGTGGCTCTGGGGTTGGCCATTTCGGTCATCACACAACTCGAAGCCATGATCTGCGTGGTGATGGCCATACCGATTCTAGGAGGCATGTCACTTCTGGGGGCTTTGACCAGTGCCTGGGTGATCAAAAAGAGAACCGGACACCGCCTCTATCTTTCTTTTGTCGTCCTGCTTCCCTATCTGGCGGCACCTCTTGAAAACCAATGGGAAGCCCCGCACGAGCAGGTCTCCATTTCCAACAGCATTACAATTTCCGCTACACCGGAGGAGGTCTGGCCTGAAATAGCAAGCGTATCCGCCATTCCCGCCAGGCAGATTCACAACCGTTGGATCTACTGGCTTGGATTTCCCAAACCCATAGCTGCTACTCTGGATCACGAGGGAGTCGGAGGGATCCGCACCGCCACGTTTGAACGGGGCGTTTCCTTCCATGAATTGATTACCGTCTGGGACCATCCGGAAAAACTCTCCTTCAGCATCCATGCAGACCCCGATTTTATTCCTGCAAATGCTTTTGACCGCCATATCATCGTAGGAGGACGCTTTTATGATGTCCTTGACGGCACCTATTTGATCGAACCGGTGCCGGAAGGCGTTAAACTCCACCTCACCAGCACCCACCGCCTTTCCACACGCTTCAACAGCTATGCCGGATTGTGGAGCACCTGGATCATGGATCAGATCCAAGGTTCCATTCTGGAAATCATCAAATTACGATGCGAACGCACCCATGAAACCTGACCCGCTTTTCCGTGTCCGTGCCATCCTGACCTTTTTTATCATTGCCTTGATTATCAGTGGTATCACAGCTTTCCCCCTAGAGACGGAATTGAACCTGCTGGCCAGGATGATGGGGATCGGCGATGCCGCATCCCCTGTTGGTCACGAAGGTTTAAACAACTGGATCCTCACCGTCAAATTCGGTCTGGAGAACACCTATGCCGCCTATCCCTGGATCGCCTACGGAACGGATTGGCTGGCTTTCGCCCATATCGTGATTGCCCTGTTTTTTATCGGGCCGATGATAGATCCTTGGCGAAATCTTCACTCCCTTTATGCCGGAGTGGCCGCATGTATTCTTGTCATACCACTTGCCCTCATCGCCGGCCCCCTCCGTGGCATTCCTTTCTATTGGCAGTTGATCGATTGTAGCTTCGGGATTCTGGGAATCCTCCCCCTCCTCTACATCATTCACCTCACGCGAACCCGATTGAAACCCGAATGAATACCGCCCCCATTTTTGAAGTAACGAACCTGACTCTTTTCGGTGATAAAACACTTATTCTCGACTCAATCAACTGGCGCGTGGAAAAAGGGCAGCATTGGGTCATTCTGGGCGGCAACGGCTCGGGAAAAACATGCCTGCTGAGCACGCTCTGTGGTTATTTGATGGCCGGGAAGGGTGACATCAATGTCCTGGGCCAGCGCTATGGTGAATCGGATTGGCGGGAACTCCGCACCCACATCGGACTGGTTAGTTCCAGCATCCGGCAACAAATCAATGATGACGGGTTGGCCTTGGAAATTGTCATCAGCGGTAAATACGCAATCCTGAACACTTGGGGTGGAATCAAAAAGGATGAGAAACAAGTCGCCTTGGAACTGCTGCAACTCCTCGGAATTTCGGAACTGTCCAATCGACCCTGGCTTTACCTTTCCCAGGGAGAACGCCAACGCGTCCTCATTGCCCGCGCTCTCATGGCCAAACCGCAGCTGCTGATCGTGGATGAGCCCTGCGCCGGATTGGATCCGGTCGCGCGGTCTGGGTTTCTCAAGCTGCTGGAGAATCTGGCCTGTCTGGAAAGCTCCCCGAATCTGGTTCTCGTCACCCACCATATCGAGGAAATCACGCCCGCCTTCACCCATGTTCTGATGTTGAAAAAAGGAGCTGTCCTGGTCTCCGGGGAAAAACAACAGGTCATGACATCGAAAAATATGTCCGAAACCTTCGATGCCAAAATCAGACTCAAAGAGAGGTCAGGAGTCTACTCCATGGTTTTTGGTTAACAGCCGCTGGATCACTCACTCAAAGGGCAGCTCGATTTTCCCGTTCCAGGCTTTGATATGGTAATGATGTTTTTCCGCACGCGGCTTCAGGACAACCTTTCCACCTGCTTCCTCGATCAAAAGTTTGCCCGCCGCGATGTCCCAGATTTTGATTCCCTGCTCGATGTAGACATCAATGCGGGCAGAGGCAATATAAGCCATGTCCAAAGCAGCAGAGCCCATGGCCCGGAGTTTACGGGCCTGCACCGCGTAGTATTGGTAAAGCTCGAGACATTTGTCGATGGAGTCACGGTTCTTGGAAAAACCCAGTGCCATGATTGCCTCGTCAATTTTTTGACGTGAGCTGACCTTGATGGGCTTGCCGTTCAACGTCGCTCCGCCCCCTTTGGTCGCGGAAAACATTTCGTCACGCATCGGATCATAAACCACCGCCGCCACAATCTCCGTGTCCAGCTGGCAGGCGATGGACACACAGAAATGAGGGATGCCGTAAGCCAGGTTCACCGTGCCGTCAATCGGATCAACAATCCATTCGTAGCCCACGCCACCGTTGCCTTCACCACCTTCTTCGCCAAGCAAGGTATGATCGGGAAAAGCTCCAAGCAAGGCCTTGGTCAGTAATTCCTGCGTATCGACATCCATCTGGATTTTTAGGTCATGATGATGGGATTCGTTGATGACGATGTCTTCCAGGATGGATTTACGGATAAAGGTTCCGGCCTCGCGGGCGGCTTTTTCAGCAACCAAAAGAAGTTGGGACAAAGGTACTCTCATACAAAGTGAAGCCTTGGATTTATTCAGAGGAGGCAACCGGTGCCGCCTCTGATGCCTGATCCCCATAATGCATCTTCTTCATCGATTCGGAGATGGAGGGGGTCATCCCATCTTCTTTTTCGTTGTTGTTGAAAAGAGGCGACTCTTCCTTCCTGCTCAGGCGCACCGAGACGAGCTTGGAAACACCATGTTCTTCCATCGTCACCCCGTATAACACATCCGCACTGCTGATGGTGCGCTTGTTGTGCGTGATAACGCAGAACTGTGATTGGCTGACAAAACGGTTCAGGATACGGATGAAACGGTTGATGTTGGATTCGTCCAGTGGCGCGTCCATTTCGTCGAGGAAACAGAACGGGCTCGGCTTCACCATGTAAATCGAGAACATCAGGGCGACCGCCGTCATGGTGCGCTCTCCCCCGGAAAGAAGGGTGATCGACTGCAACTGTTTGCCGGGGGGACGGGCCACAATTTCAATACCGCACTCCAGAGGATCTTCCGCATCCTGCAGAATGAGATCTGCTTTTCCTCCCCCGAAAATCTCGACGAACATCTCGGAAAAATTCTTCTGAATTTTGTCAAAAGTTTCGGCAAACATGACCCGGGTCGTCTGGTTGATCTTCCGGATCGCGTCATGAAGCTGGTCCCGTGAACTGACCAGGTCAGCCTCCTGCTGGGTCAGGAATGTGGCGCGCTGTTCGAGTTCTTCGTATTCGGTGATGGCCTCGACATTGACGGGGCCCATGCGATCAATTTTATCGCGTAATTCCTCAACTTCGGCAGAAATAACATCCCAGTCCACTGGTTGCTCAGGTTCGCCTGGTTCATCAATAACTTCAGGCTCAGACCCGTTGACTGTCAAATTTTCCTCATCAACGGATGACTGTTGAACAACCGAAGGTTCTGCAAAAGCAGAACTGTCATCAGGCATTTCAACGGACGCATCCGTCTCTTCTGATGTTTCGTTTTCGTCATCCGTTTCTTCTGTAATTTCCAGCCCCTCAGCACTCTCAATGACGATGTCAGACAAAGGTTGCTCCACCGGAGCGACAACCTTGGGCTCTTCAGGGGCCGGGGGCTGCGGCTCACGGGTAAGCAGGGTCAGATCAATCTGATACGAACGCATGATACGCTGGGTCAGGTTGTCCATCTTCATCTTCTGCTGGGCCACAGCCACTTCTTCGCGGCTGAACTGGGTCTGTAATTCCCCGGCTTTTTTGCGGTCTTCGCTGACAGACACTTCCAATTCGCCAACCTCCGCCAGTTGCATCGAGCGGGCCGAGAGTTGAACTTCCACTTCCTCCGCCAGTATCAGGCTGCGTTGACGGGACTCCTCGATGGTGGATTCTGCGCGGGCGATATTTTCACGACATTGGATCATTCTTCCGTCGAAATCGGAAATTTCCTGACGCAGACGTTCGACACCTTCCGCAAGTTCGCGCACCCGGTGTTCGATGACCTGCTTCTGATGTCCGATGGCTTCCAGGCGCTGTTGCATGGAGGCCTCCTTGACACGGCACTCGGTGGTGGACTGGGTCCATTTTTCGACTTCGCCTGTCAACTGATGAAGCTGAACCGTGAGTGCCTCCTGTTCTTCGACTTTCTGCTGGCGGGACTGCTCCAGTTCCTGAATGCGCAGTTGCAAGGCTTTGGTTTCTTCCTGATCGGAACCACCCTGCTCCTGCAGGCTCCCCCGCTCATGCAGGACGGCCTGCAAACGGCCTGTAGATTCATTGCGCTGGCGCTGCAATCCCTGCTGCTCGTAGTTCAGAGCGGATAGCTTACCTTCGATTTCCTGACGCGATTTGAGTTCGGCCGAAAGAGAATCTTCCAACTGGGTGATGTTGTTTCGGGTGCTTTCGAGTTTTTTGCCAGCAGCTTCGGCAGACTGCTGTAAGCCCGGCAGTTGTTTTCTGAGATTCTGCAATTCGTTTTCCTGTTCGAGAACGGAATTGGAACGTCCCTGCTTCTTGCCACGCTTCTGCCAGCCTTCACGGAACCAGATTTCACCGTCTCTCGTGACAAGATGTTTTTCCCGCCAGGTCCTGCGAAGTTTCTCTGCTTCAATCGAGTCTTCCACCACGGCATATTCAAATAGAACACGGTCGACCAGTTTCTTCACATCACCGGCAGCTTTGACAAACTGATCAGCGGTTTGTTTTTCCGGCTGATCAGATCCTTCGACCGCAGTTGCGAGCACGGGGGCTGAATGCTGAACCACGGTAGCTTTCGTAGGTTCGGGAGCGATCTGCTTACCTCCAAAGAAACGGTTAAGAATACGTTTGATTGCGCTTTCCTGGACGGGGGCTGCGAAGAAACTGAAGGGCTCCGAAGAAACGGAGTTGGCAGCGGAGGTGTTCCGCATCAAGGGACGCTGCTTGGGTATGACGAAGTCCGGAAGATGAGAGACATCTGCCAGAACACCCGAACCCAATTGATCCAGTTCCCGGGCCAACTCGTCGAGAATTTCAGGCGATTTCACCAAGACCGCTTCACAGGCCGCACCTAGACAGGATTCGATCATGCGCTCGTAACCAGGCTCGACCTTGATAAAGTCCAGAACAGTTCCACTCACACCCCGGCCCTTGAATTTAGCCAAAAGTTTTTTAGTGGAATCGGAATAGCCCGAGCGGGTTTCGATGAATTTTTCCAAAGCCCGTATATTGGCCTGGAGTTCATCAAGACTGCCCTGGGATTCTTCCTGTTCCTTACGGGAGGTTTTCAGCGTTTCTTTAAGCGTTTCTGACTGCTGACGTTTTTCCGTAATCGCGGCTTCCAGCTTCGTGGCTGTGGCCTGCTCGGATTCAATCTGCCGGGCCAGAGCTCCACACTTGGCACCCAGTTCATCCCCCTGCTGGCGGATGAGGATTTCTTCTTCAACCGACTTGTCCTTGCGGACACTGTGGTTGCGCTGCTGAAGATCAATAGCGGCCAGGCGGTTTCTCGACTCGTTCAATCCCTTGTCCGCAGCGGAGATTTCACTGTCAAAACGTGAACGCTGCTTGAGGTTGTCGGAGACGGCCTGTTTGCTTTCGTCCAGACGGCCCCGGAAGCCTGACAACTCCTCCAACACAGAACCGACGCCGGACCGGCTTTCGTTGTATTCGCTGCTGATGGACTCCATCTGTTCCTGCTGGATGCGGAGTTTTTCTTCGTTGGCGGAAATTTCCAGGCGGTTACGTTCTTTCAGCTCTTCCAGTTCGACAATGCGCTGTTCATTGAAGGAGATTTCCTGACGTCCGCTCTGTACGGCATTTTCTGCTGCTGCTTTTTCTGATTCCAGATTGCGCAGGGTCAGTTCCAGATTCTGAAGGTCGGAACGTTTTTGGCGAAGGTCGTTTTCGCGGCGATCAACAGCGCCACGGATTCCTTCGAACTCCATCTGCAGGGTCTGGACCAGGCCTTCGCCGGTATCGAGACGATGTTTGATTTCCTTGTATTGATGCCAGGCAAGTCGGGTGTCGAGGTATTGCAGGCGCTGGTGCATTTCCTTGTAGCGACGGGCTTTGGAAGCCTGGCGTTGAAGGGAGCCGATCTGGCGGGTGACTTCCTTGATGATGTCATGGACACGGAGAAGATTCGCTTCGGTCAACTCAAGCTTGCGCATCGCTTCTTTTTTCTGCGACTTGAAGCGGGTGATGCCTGCGGCTTCTTCAAAGATGGCGCGGCGGTCTTCCGGCTTGGAACTGAGGATCTGGTCGATCTTCCCCTGTTCCATGATGGAGTAGGCAGAACGCCCGATGCCGGTGTCCATGAAAAGCTTGTGGATGTCTTTAAGGCGGCAGGGGGTCTTATTGATTTCGTATTCGCTGCGGCCATCACGGAAAACACGTCGTGAAATACGGACTTCGTTGTAATCAACCGCCAACTCTTTTTCACAATCGGCAAAAGTCAGGGACACTTCCGCCATGTTGAGCGGTTTACGGCTGTCGGTGCCGCCAAAGATGACATCCTGCATCTGGCCGCCGCGGAGGGCTTTGGCCGACGTTTCGCCCAATACCCAGCGGATGGAATCGAGAACGTTGCTTTTACCGCACCCATTGGGGCCGACGATGGCTGTGACGCCGGGGTGAAAATTGATTGTGGTCTGATCGGCGAAAGACTTGAAACCGACCACTTCTAAGGACTTCAGATACATCTTTATTGTTTATGGGGATGCAATGGCCGTGACAAGGAAAACAAACTACAAATTGTGGAGTAATGTTAAAAAGCTACCAGATTCAGTATTGTCGTAACTCTCTGGGAATCAAGACTTTCAAAAAAGAGCTGTCAGGATTCCCTCCTTCCGCTAAGTTGTCACGGTCACTTATGCCCGCCTTAAGCCCCACTGCCCTCCTTTTGCAAAAACTGGTACGAATTCCCAGCGTCAACCCGGCGGACAATCCCGGAGTGGAAAAGCCGGGCGAAGAAGCCTGTGCCGTTTTCATTAAAGCGTATTTGAACTCAATCGGGGCCAGAGCGAGTCTGGAAAAGGTTCTACCCGGCAGACCGAATGTTCTGGGAATCTTCCCTTCCGTGCCTCGCCCCAAATTCCGGCTCTTGATCGCCCCCCATACCGACACGGTCAGCGTCGTGGGCATGACGATCGACCCCTTTTTCGGCACCGTTTCACAAGGCAAGCTCTGGGGCCGGGGCGCCTCCGACACCAAAGGCCCGATGGCGGCGATGCTCTCAGGCCTCAACGAGTGGTATGCCGCGCGTCGTGGAAAAAAACCGTCCATTGCCGTGACGTTTGCCGGTTTGATGGGGGAAGAAGCCGGCAACCAGGGCGCGTATGCACTGGCAAAACAAAAACGTCCCTTTGATCTGGCCATCATCGGCGAGCCAACCGATCTGAAGATTGTCCATGCCAACAATGGAGTACTCTGGCTCGGAATGGAAACAACCGGCAAAGCCCGCCACGCCTCCATCAATATCGCCCGCGAGAACGCCATCTACCAATTGTTGCCTGCATTGAACTTTTGGCAGGATCTTCAGCAACGTATCACGCGGGATTCTTCCTGGGGCATCCGTTCGATCTGCGTTTCCACCATTCATGGAGGTAGTAAAACCAATATCTCCCCTGCCTCATGCCACGCTCAGGTCGATATCCGCACCGCTCCCGATGCTAACATTGATCTGGTTGAAAAAAAGATCGTCCGGGAGCTTAAAAAAGTGGCCCCTTCCGTCAGAATCAAAATCGAAGGCCGTTCCCTCCCCCTGAACACCCCCCCGCAACATCCTCTCATTCAGCGTGTGTTGCCAGCCACCAAAGGGCTTGCCCAGGCGCCTTGGTTCTGTGATGCCGGCATTTTTTCCGAAGAGGGCATACCCTCGATCTCTTTCGGCCCTGGCTCCATCAAGCAGGCCCATACCAAAGACGAATGGATACGCCTGAAGGATCTGGAGGAAGGTAAAAAGCGTTTTGTCAAAATCCTTGAACTTCTGGAAGATACCTAATGTTTCCACCCCCGACCTTGGCCGTCTGGCGAATCTGGGATAAAGCCCCTCCGGAATGGTATCTCATTTATGTTATCTGCGCGTTTTTGGGAGTCGTGGTTGTTTACGTGCTCTGGAAAATCTGGGGCGGTGCTGATGACTCCGACGACGACAAGGACTGATAGCAGCAAAGAAAGTTTATCCGTGCCATCCATCTAATCCGTGGTTCACTTTCTCATGCTCCTTGCGTTTCATAAACCCTACGGCGTTATCAGCCAGTTTACTCCAGACGGTTCGAGCAGCCAGACCTTGCAATCTTTTAATTTCCCAAAAAACGTCTATTCCCTTGGACGCTTGGATGCAGACTCCGAAGGGCTGCTCCTGCTGAGCGATGAATCTGGTCTGAACACGCGGCTATTGGATCCGGAGAACAGGCATAAACGAAGCTACTGGGTTCAGGTGGAAGGCTTGCCGACCGTAGAATCCCTGCAAAAGCTCCGCCAAGGTCCGGCCATTCAAGGTCACCGCTGTCTTCCCTGCCAAGCCCGCATTCTGGAACCGCAACCCAGCCTTCCAGCAAGAAACCCACCGATCCGCGAACGCAAAACGATTCCGACCTGTTGGTTGGAACTGGAACTGATCGAGGGCAAAAATCGCCAGGTTCGAAGGATGACAGCCTCTGCGGGGCACCCCACCCTGCGGCTACTGCGTGTCAAAATCGGAGATTTTCAATTGAGAGTCCTGGCACCCGGCGAATGGCGTGAGTTGGATGTGTCCGAACGCGGGCTCGTGATGGCCTGATGCTCAGGAGGAAGGCTGATGGCTCTTGAACGCGCGGATAAGAGCCGAATAAAGCTCTTCAGGTGGCAGCATTTTACTAACAAATCCATTGGCACCCAAAGCCAGCGCCCGCTTCATCTCTTCGTCCCGGTAACCCAGGCCTGTAAAAATTATGATCGGGGCATCCGGCAATAATTTTCTGATGGCCGGTATCAGATCAATACCGTTTTTATCCTTCAACCGGATATCCAAAACCACGGCGTCGCAGTTGTTCTCGCGGATGATTTTTTCGAGACCTTCTGAATCCTGGAGGGAATGCACGCAGTGCCCGGCCCGGCTGAGAAATTCATTTAGAAATCTGCTGACCATCGGTTCGTCATCGATGACCAAAATTTCATGATGTTCCGGTTTGCCAGATGACATGTAACGAGACAACATCATTGAAGCCTGCGCGTCAAACCCAGAAACATCATGAAAGAAGCCTTACTCACCAATCCGGTCTTCGCCATGGCCTGCCGCCAATACGATGAAGTGGCGGATCTGATCAAGATCCCCGAAGCGGAACGAGAGCGCACCAAGTGGCCCAAACGCATGATCACCGTGAGCTTTCCGGTTCGGATGGATGACGGAAGAACCGAGGTTTTCTGGGGATATCGCGTGCAGCACCATCTCTCCAGCGGGCCGACCAAAGGGGGGCTCCGTTTCCATCCAGAGGTGGAACTGGGTGAAGTCGCCGCCCTTGCCATGTGGATGAGTTGGAAATGCGCTTTGGCGGGCCTTCCCTACGGGGGAGGCAAAGGCGGCGTCAATTGCGATCCCGGAAAACTGAGCCTCAACGAAAAGGAACGATTAACACGACGCTACACACAGGAAATGCTTCCCTTTATCAGCCCGGAAACCGATGTCATGGCCCCTGATATGGGGACGGATGAACAAACGATGGCCTGGATGATGGACACCTATTCCATGAACATTGGACACTCCGTCCAAGGCATCGTCACCGGAAAACCCATTTGCGTGGGTGGTTCCCTGGGTCGCCGTGAAGCCACCGGACGGGGTGTGGCCTGGCTGGCCTTCCGGGCCATGGAGGAATTGAACATCAAGGCCTCCGGCGCCACTGCCATCGTGCAGGGTTACGGAAATGTCGGGAGTGTCGCGGCTCTGGCCTTGGCCGAACAGGGAGTCCTCATCATTGGCATCAGCGATGCCTACGGAGCCCTTTACAATCCGAAAGGTATCGACCTGCTGCAATTGTACAAGTATGTCTCCGGGAAGAAGTCAGTCGTCGGCTTTCCCGGGGCGGAGCCGTTTGATCCGGATCTTCTCCTGGAGCAAGCTTGTGATGTTTTGATTCCCGCCGCGGTTGCCCGTGTGATTCATGGGAAAAATGCCGGAAAGTTGCGCTGCCGTATTCTGGCCGAAGGCGCGAATGGGCCCACCACACCGGAAGCCGATCTGATTCTCAACCAGCGTGGTGACATTTATGTCATTCCTGACATCTTATGCAATTCCGGCGGCGTCATTGTTTCTTATTTTGAATGGGTTCAGGGTCTGCAACGCTTTTTCTGGAAAGAAGCCGAAGTTTTTGAAAAACTCTATGGCATGCTTGGCAACGCCCATCGGCAGATCCGAAAGAAAACCATAGAATTGAAAGTCAGCAACCGCCAGGCTGCTCTGGCCATCGGCATCAGCAACGTGGTGGAAGCCAAACGTGTCCGCGGATTGTTCCCATGAGTGAAACCGAAGCCGATAATCAAGATTCCACCTCCCTGCCCCCTGAAACCCGGGCAGCCAACCGAAGTGCCAACATCGGCTGCCTGTTGATCGTTATTGCTCTCTGCGTGATTTTGTTTTCGTTCGGGCTTGGTGGCTATAGTACCTTCCGGCTGAATCAGTATCGCGAAGATCTGATTCTGCAGAATCTTGAAACAACCCTGATACCCAAAGTTGAATTCACCAATCTCCCCGCCCCACTGGCCATGGAAGAATTGAAGAAACTCGCCGCTCAGGCAAACCCCTGGTTCAAAGGAGTTCAATTCAAGTGTTATAACGAAACCGACTTGAAAGACCCCAGGGCCCGGGACTCCCTGAGTTTTCAAAACCCTCTCTCTGTAAAGCTGGTGAACATTCCAGCCCTGGAGGTTTTGACTTTTTTCAAAACAAACACCGGAGGAACGGTGGAAATCATCGACGGCTCCGTAAACCTCCTGCCCAAAAATGAAACCCTCGAACCCCGAAAGCTGCTCAGTTTGAAACAGGTCTCTCCTGATTTTTGGAAATCGAGTCCTTTGGTCAAAACTGAATCACCGTCCGAATTCTGGGACGTAAAGCCTCTCCTCATCTCTGAAGGCCTGCCCTTTCTGCCCCGAACCTACGCGTGGTATTACCCCGCTCAAAAACGCCTGGAAATCAGTAACCTGAAAGCCAACAACGAAAAAATTTCAACCTGGCTTCAGGAAAAGCAGCTCGTTCCCAAGCCCTGATTTGGCGTCCTTTTCTATACATCAGAAATCTGGAATCGACTACAGTTTACCTTTGGTGCTGGGCAATCCCTTGACCCGGGAATCCTTTTGGCAGGCGACATCGAGAGCTTTGGCCAGGCCTTTGAAGATGGATTCGGCGATGTGATGGGCATCACGGCCATAAAGCAGTTCGATATGCAGATTCATCAGGGAATTGACGGCCAATGAGCGCATGAATTCCTCCACCAGCTGAAGGGGGAAATCACCGGCTTTGCGGCGAAGCCCCCTGACCCGGTATTCCAGATAGGCGCGACCGCTGAGATCCACCACGACACGGCACAGGGTTTCGTCCATGGGCAGATAAGCATGGCCGTACCGTTTGATTCCGCGCTTGTCCCCAACGGCTTCTTTCAAGGCCTGTCCCAGCACGATACCCACATCTTCCACCGTGTGATGATAATCGACTTCAATATCCCCCTTGGCCACGATTTCCAAATCCATCAGGGAGTGCTTGGAAAAGAGGGTCAACATGTGGTCGAAAAACGGAATGCCTGTGGCAATTTTCGATTTGCCGCTCCCATCGATGTTGAGTTTGAGGAAGATTTTGGTTTCCGCAGTGTCGCGCTTGATCTCACTGGTTCTCATTTTTTCTTTGTTCGGATCTCGACAGAATTTTTGTGGGCACTCATACCTTCAACTTCGGCCAGGGTTGTCACCGTGGCCGAGACGCGTTTGAGACTGCCTTTATCGTATCGGACAATACTGGTGCGGCGCAGGAACTGGTCAATGGTCAATCCGCTGGAATAGCGCCCGGCACCGTTGGTGGGCAGTTCATGGCTCGGACCGGCCGCATAATCACCGGCGGCAACGGGAGAAAAATCCCCCACGAAAATGGCTCCGCAGTTACGGATACTTGGGGCCAGTTTCGCGGCGCCCACACAGCAAAGCGAGAGATGTTCAGGGGCGATTTTCTGCACCAGATCGACACCCTGTTTCAGATTTTTGACATGGATCAGGTAGCAACTGAGGTTCAGGGTTTCCCGGAGCTGTTGTTGACGGTTCAGTGTCTGCACCTGTTGTTCGATTTCAGCGGATACTTTTTCCATGAAAACTTTGTCAGGGCTGAGCAGGAAAATCCGGCTGCCATGACCATGTTCGGCCTGGGCCAGCAGATCCGCTGCCACGAAGGCGGGCACGGCACTCTTGTCGGCCAGGACGGCAATTTCACTTGGCCCGGGCAGAAGATCTATCCCCACCCTTCCATAAACCTGGCGTTTGGCTTCCACAACGTAACTGTTGCCGGGGCCATAAATTTTATTAACCGGCCTGATGCTGGAAGTTCCAAAAGCCAGGGCCGCGACCGCCTGGGCACCACCGCACTGATAAATTTCCGTGGCACCGGCAAACTTGATGGCGTAATGCAGGACGGGATGGATAGGTGGCGGTGTCGCAACGACGATTTCTTTGACTCCGGCAATTTTAGCCAGAGTAATGGTCATCATGGCACTGGAAACCAAAGGGGCCGTCCCTCCCGGAACATAGATACCCACACGATCCAAAGCCTGGTAGTTTTCCCCAAATTCGGCACCCTCCACATTTTTCCCCCTCCAGGATTTGGGAATCTGTTTTTTGTAGAAACGAACGATATTTTTCTGCGACGCCAAAAGGGCCTTTTTAATATTGGCCGAAGGAGTCGCTGGCTTGGCCTTCAGGCTAAGTGAACTACGATCAATCGGCACAGGGCTGTAACGGTTGGTGATTTCCACCAGGGCCAGATCACCGCGCTGTTTGATATCCGCCACAATTTGTCGGACAGTCTGCACTACCTCAGGTGCGGGTGTGACATAATCATGAATGGCCGCAACCCTGTTTTCGAAGTCATGTTCCAGATACGAGATCCATTTCACGGCAATGTCTTTCTTTTTGGCCTACAAGCTGTGCTGGATCTCCAAAATGGCTATCCATGCATTCACGGCAATCTTTTGGCTATAGCTCTTTTTATCGCCGAGGAAAGAAAGATTGCAAAAAGCCTTCATGAAAAGCCTTTCCCAGGAAAAAAAGGCTCTGAGGCTTCTAATTCACAAACAACAGGGAATCAACCGTTTAGAACCATCCAACCATTGCTTTTATTCCCACTCAATGGTCGCAGGCGGCTTTGAACTGATATCCAGCACCATACGGTTGACGCCTTTGACTTCATTGATGACCCTTGTGGAAATTTTGGCCAAAAGCTCGTGAGGCAATCTTGACCAGTCTGCGGTCATCGCGTCCTGGCTGTCCACCACACGCATTGCTATGGTGAAGTCATAAGTTCGCTCATCCCCCATCACTCCGACGCTGCGCACCGGCAGAAGAACGGCAAAGGACTGCCAGACTTTGTAGTACCAGCCGGATTTTTTCATTTCTTCCACCACAATAGCGTCGGCATCCCGCAAAATGCGCAACTTATCCGCAGTGATGGGGCCGAGGCAACGAACGGCCAGGCCCGGACCGGGGAAAGGTTGACGCCAGACCATCTCCTTGGGCAATCCGAGAACCTCGCCAACATGACGGACTTCATCCTTGAAAAGCTCTTTGAGGGGCTCAAGGAGCTTGAACTTCATGCGCTTGGGCAGGCCGCCGACATTGTGATGGGATTTGATCAGGGCGGCAGGATTGCCGTCTATGGCAACGCTCTCGATAATATCCGGATACAGGGTTCCCTGGGCCAGAAACTTGGCCTCGCCGACCGACGTGGTGGCTTCTTCAAAGACGCGGATGAATTCAGTTCCGATGATTTTACGTTTTTTCTCAGGATCGGTGACCTTGTGAAGTTTCTTCAGAAAGCGCGAAGAGGCATCGACCACCTTGAGTTGCAGTCCGAGACCACGTCCAAAAATGGCCTTCACGCTGTCCACTTCATTCGAGCGCATCAGGCCATTGTCGACTAGAATACACACGAGCTGTTTGCCGATGGCGCGATGGATCAGGGCGGCCGCGACGCTGGAATCCACCCCTCCGCTCAAGCCCAGAATGACGCGATCCTGGCCGACTTCCCTGCGTATTTGTTCCACAGTTCGGTCAATGAAGGATTCTGTTGTCCATGAAGCTTTGCATCCGCAGATCTTGCTGACAAAGTTTGTCAGCATGTCCTTGCCCCTGGGCGTGTGGGCCACTTCGGGATGGAACTGCATGCCGTAGATGTTTCCTTTTTCAATGACGGCGTAGGGAGAATTTTCCGTCGTGGCCACGGTCTTGAAACCTTTGGGAAGAGCGATGAGTTTGTCGCCGTGACTATTCCAAATCTCAAGCTTTTTGGGCATTTTTTTGAAGAGGGCACAATCCGTTATCACCGTCAATTCGCCACGTCCATATTCGCGCCGCTCACTTCTCTGCACCTTGCCGCCCAGGTGCTTCCCAATCAGCTGCATGCCATAACAGATACCCAGAAGGGGGATGCCCAGGGTGAAGATTTTGGGATCCACCTGCGGAGCTTTCGGGGCATACACACTGGCAGGACCTCCGGATAGAATGATGCCCCTGGGGTTGAGGGCCAGAATCTCTTTCACGGTGATGCTGTGCGGATGGATCTCGGAAAAAACGTTGAGTTCCCGGATACGGCGGGCAATGACCTGGGTGTATTGGGAACCAAAATCCAAAATAAGAATACGATCTGATTTTTCCATAAAAAAGTTGTGTTTGAACCTCCGGGAGGTCAGGAGTCCATCATTTTCAACCTGCTGATTTCATTGCGGGCTCCGCAATGACCGCATCGCACCGCGATAAGGGCATGATCCGCCCGCACAGGTTTTCCACAGGACCCGCAAACATAGCGGCGTCCGGAACCTGAACGTTGGCGTAGCTGTTTCCATAGGAAAAGTATCCATGCGGCAAAAATGATCGCAAGGAAAAGAAAAACATACAGGGAGAAAACGGATACAAAATTGAGAGTCATGTCGTATTATTCCAGGGGATCAGGGTGACGGAGGGGAAGCCGGACGTGGCTTGCTTTGGTAATCCCAATAAACCACGACTTTGCCCCAATCCATTTCCGGTCCGCTGCTTTGAACTTTGCGGGGCTTGAATTTCCACTGCCTCATGGTCTCGACCGCCATCTGATCCACAGAGGGATCGGTCGACGTTTCTTCGACCATGACGGCGTCCACCATTCCTGCAGCGTTGATCCCGATCTTCAAAATCGTCACCCGCAGCACATCGGAAACCGGAGGTCGGGGAAACTCCTTACGGGACAAAGGCTCCCTGCCCGCCACCGCCCCCTGAAACTGGAATTCTGTGCCGCCCAGAGGAGGCGGTATTTCCACCACCACTTTGGATGGTGTCGAGGATGATGTCGCAAAATCTTTGGAACTGCGATCAGCCAGCGGTTTTCTGTCATCCCTGAGCTTTCCTACATCGACTTCAGCACTCAACGGGGAAAGCCCCGCGTAGCGGTCGGGCAGCACGGGGGGATCGGATGGAGGCAGGATCTGTGGCAGGGGCGATCTGGGCAGTGCAATGGCACTGGGATCCCTCCAGTCGAGCCAGATCAGGTTTGGAGCCGTCGGCGACAACAGCGTCACCTGGGCAGGCCTCTTGGGCAGACCTTGGGAAACGGGGACGGTCACTTTGAAAATGAAAAAAAAAGCCGTGTGCGCACAAAGGGAACAAAAAATGAACAACCCCAGCCAACGCCTTTCCGGCGGAACAAGGTCATCCCATAATTCATGTAGGGTCATGGCTTTTCCGGCATCCTGGGCTGAGTGGCGATGAGGACAGAAACTCCCGCCTCCAAAGCAATGTTCATCACTTCGGTGACAAAGCCATGGGACACCTCCTGATCCGCCCTGAGAATAACCGTGACCTCGGATTCCTGTTTGGCAATAGCCTTCAGGTCCCTGCCCAGCCCTTCCAAAGTGGTTACCTGATCATTAAGAAACATCAGGGGTGGCTGCTGTCCGGTAATATTGACAATATAACGGGAATCACTCACTCCCGTGCTGCCCAAGCCCTTGGGCGGATTCACTTTGATTCCGGGCTGTAGCACAAAGCTGGAACTCAGCATGAAAAAAATGAGCAATAACAACACCACATCGATCAGCGAAGTGACATCAATCGGTCCGCTCAGGGGTTTGATATATCGGCGCAGTTTCATCCTGCATTCCTCACGTGGACTTTTTGGACCAAAAGCCGCCACTGGCCGGTGTGCCGGATTTTTCAGGCGTATCTGTTTCCCCAAGTGGTGGAACGGACCCCGGTAACGAATCAGGCAGAGTTATTATTACAGTCTCTTTTTTGGATCCGGTCAGCGCCGGAGGAGGTTCCGGCTTTTTAGCGGAGGCTTCCACTACGGGTTCATCTTTTTTAACAGCAGAGTGGGCCATGACCGCAGCCACGGATTCTTTTTCCGTCGGGCTAATCCCGGATGGCAACCGGGCAGGGAGTTCGTGTTCAGAAGATTCGGAAAGAATCTGAATGATTTCAATCCCGCAACGCTCCATATCAGTGACAATCTGATTGAGTCTTGAAGCCAGATAATTATAGGCCACATACGCGGGGATTGCCACAACCAGCCCGAAGGCTGTCGTTACCAGGGCCTCCCATATGCCTGCCGCCAGATCATTGATTGGACTGGCTCCCATGGCCTTGTTAAGTTCCTGGAAAGCCTTGATCATCCCGATGACCGTCCCAAGCAAGCCGAGGAGAGGTGAGATATAGCCAACGGTGGACAAGAGGGGGATGTTTGACTCAAGGCGGGGCATCTGTAGCTGGGCGACCTCCTGAACTATCTCCCGCAACTCATGCTTGGGAAGCCTGCGTTTGATGATGGCCGCCTGGACGACCCGGACCGCCGGTCCATAGGATTCATCGCAGCGCTCCAGAGCTTCCTGATAACGTCCCAAACGCAGAAGATTGGCTATGCCTTTGAGAAAGCGGTCGACATTAACAGAACTACGATGAAACAGGATCAACCGCTCCACAAAAACCGCCACAGCCAGAACGCTGGCCAGAAGCAGTACCCACATGATGGGACCGCCAAGTTGCATTATTTCAAAAGGGCTCGAAGACATGGCTGCAATCCGGATCAATACATCATCTAAACAGGCGGGAAACCGTCAGGGAGTCAGGCACATTTACCAGACAAAGGATTTCTTTTGGGCGATGATTTTACCGTTGCGCACCACGGAGATACGCCAGGAAATAACATCGCCGTCCGTCGTGTAAGAATCCCCCGTGACCGAAAAAGTTCCCTTCATCGAACCTTTGGCCTGCTGGTAGGGAATCTCAACCGTATTGACCTTGTCACGGGTATTTTTTTGGCGGTAATCAAAGCGGAGTGTCAGGGGTTCTGCCGGTCCGTCGGTGGCCCAGTTCACAATATAGTAATGGCCTTTCCTGCTTGCGATTTGGGCCTGGGTCACGGCTCCATGGTCAAAATACTTGAATTCATATTCAAGAGCTTTGTCTCCACCTGTGGGTGTCTTGGACTTGTCATTGAGAAAATCATAGATTTTTTTCAGTTTGACCTTGCCATCCAACTCCGTGGGCAGATCCCAGGCTTCCAGTGGGCGGGGCTTTGTGCCTTTGACATCAAGGGGTGGAATCAGGGGGGTTGTCTTGGATTTTGAATCAGGCACCACATCCGATTCCGTTTTCTTGGCTTTGAGTTCCTTACCCTCTTCCTGGTTTTTTTTCTGGCTCTGGGCTACACATGGGTTCGGCAATAAAAGGCCCAGAACCAAGGCAATGACGAGTACAAATAGGAAACGCATCATTCTATCTAGCGGTTCAGGCCGAAGTCTGTCAAACGCAATGGTTTGAGCTTTCAACTTCCGAAGATGCCCCTCTCCTGTCTCCGGCACCTTGCACCAGGTAAGTGATTTCACCCCTGACTTTTTGGGCCCTGAAATGGGCCAAGAGCTCTTCAGGCCTCCCGGTTTTTACTTCTTCGAACTTCTTGGTCAACTCCCGTGCGACGCAGACCTCGCGCCCAGGCAGCACGGCCAGGCTGTCCTCCAGGGTTTTCAGCAATCGGTGGGGCGATTCAAAATAAACACTGGTGCAATCCCTCTCCATGGCTGCTTTCAGCTCTTTCTGTCTGGCCCCGCCTTTAACGGGCAGAAATCCTCCAAAATAAAAGGGCGTGATTTTCAGGCCCGAAGCCACCAGACCGTGCAGCACCGCTGAAGGTCCCGGCACCACCTCAACATCCACTCCTGCCGCCACACACTCCCGGATCAGCCTTTCCCCGGGATCTGAGACCCCGGGCATTCCGGCATCACTGACCAAGGCAATCTGCTCGCCCTGGGCAAAACGTTGCAGAAACTCTTCAATCCGCGTGGCCTCATTGAACTTATGGTAACTGACCTGCTTTTTTTTGATTTCGAAATGATGCAACAGGAGCCCTGTATGCCGTGTATCCTCCGCCGCAATCAAATCCACTTCCTTCAAAACACGCAATGCACGCAGAGTCAGATCTTCCAAATTACCGATCGGTGTTCCCACGATATAAAGTTTTCCAGCCATAAATGTTGCTCCATCCACCTTCGCATTACGCCTTCAAAAAATCAAAGGCAATGCCTACTTTTCTCCCGGCTTCTTACGCATTGCATACAGAAGGATTCTCTGCCAAGACTTCCCGATGCGGAAGACCAAAATTATTGCAACTCTGGGTCCTGCCACGGAAACACCAGAAACGCTGGCCCAATTGATCCGCACAGGCGTGAACATCTTCCGCCTCAACATGTCCCACGCCAGTCATGAATGGGTCAGAACCATCGTGCCCCGCATCCGGCAACTGGCGGATGAACAAAACACCTCGGTCGGTGTTCTCATGGATACCCAGGGACCAGCCATCCGCACTGGTGACCTGCCCACCAAACTTCAACTCAAGGTCGGAGAAACCTTCACTTTCACCGTCAGGGGCCACAAATCAGAGGAGATCCATTCCGTCGACACCAATTACGACGATCTCGTCAAAGACATCCAGGTCGGGGATGTCGTCATGGTGGACAACGGTGTCATCCAAATGGTGGTGCGCGACAAAAACGACTTCCATCTCCGCTGTGAAGTCCTCACCGCCGGACAACTGGGCAGCCGCCGCCACATCAATCTCCCCGGCATCAAAGTCAACCTCCCTTCGATAACGGAAAAGGATCTGGCCGACATCAAGCTGGGCATCGAAATTAAAGTTGATTTCATCGCCCTCTCCTTTGTCCGTGAAGCCAACGATATCAGTATGCTCAGACAGGTGCTTGAAGCTGAAAACGCCGGACACATCAAAATCGTGGCCAAAATTGAAGATCAGTCCGCTGTCCACAATGTCGTTGAAATCATGTCCGCCGCGGACGCCATCATGGTGGCCCGGGGTGATCTGGGGATCGAGTGGCCCTATGAGGAACTGCCCATCATCCAGCGTCGCATCATAAAAAAATGCATCCAATCCCGTAAGCCGGTCATCGTGGCGACCCACATGCTGGAAAGCATGATTGAAAGTCCCATGCCCACCCGGGCCGAGATTACGGATGTGGCCAATGCCGTCTTCGAAGGCACCGACGCCATCATGCTTTCTGGAGAAACCACGGTCGGGCGCTACCCCATACGTTGTGTCGAAGTTCTCGATAAAGTCGCCCAACGCATCGAACGGAGCGGTTCCATCGGTTTTCACCACAGCATCTCCCTCACCCAAGACCGGGACAAAGTGGCCTCTTCCGCAGTTCACATGGCCAACCAGATCAAAGCGGATGGCCTCTGTGTGTTTACCCATACCGGCAACAGCGCCAGGATTTGTGCGGCCCTCCGACCCGAAAGCACCCCCATCTTCGCCTTCACTCCGGACGAGTCCCTCTGCCGTCAACTCTCCCTCAACCATGCCGTACGCTCCTTGGTTCTCTCCTTGAATAACAATCCCCAAGACACCATTGCTGCAGCCGAAGAACTCCTTTTGAAACGTCAATGGGTCAGCGAAGGATGCCGCCTGGTAATTCTGAGCGATCTCAGGGTGAAAGACAAAACGATTTGGTCCGTCCAAATGCGGGTCGTCGGAAATTCCTGAAATCACAGCCCCATCGTTGACGGCCAAACGCCAAATTAACTTGCGAAAATAGCTCCTCTTCGGGAAATTGACTCATGCCACTTCTCGACAAACCCCTTCACGAATTAGTCGACTATCAAGGTCGTAATCCGCGTCCGGACGATTTCGATACTTTCTGGGACACTGCCCTGCAGGAACTTGACGCAACAGACCCCCAGGTCGTCCTCAAGCCCTATACCCAATTAAACACGTCGGCCTCGGATTGTTTCGATCTCTATTTCAACGGTGTCGGTGGAGCGCGTTTACACGCCAAGTATTTCCGGCCCAAAAAATCCCCGCGTCCACATCCGGCAGTACTCATGTTTCACGGCTATACCGGGCACAGCGGAGAGTGGGTGGACAAACTGGCCTACGTGGCCGAGGGTTTCTGCGTTGCGGCCCTCGATTGCCGGGGCCAGGGAGGACTGAGCGAAGATACCGGCGGAGTCAAAGGAACGACCCACCATGGACACATCATCCGTGGATTGGATGACTCCCCGGAAAAACTTCTCTTCCGCCAGATCTTTCTGGACACGGCCCAGTTGGCCCGGATCGTCATGAATTTTCCCGAAGTGGACGCCTCCCGCGTGGGTGCCCTCGGAGGATCCCAGGGAGGAGCTCTCACCCTTGCCTGTGCTTCACTGGAACCCCGTATTCAGTTGGCCTCCCCGGTCTTCCCCTTCCTCTGCGATTACCAGCGGGTCTGGGAAATGGATCAGGCCAAAAATGCCTACCAGGAACTAACCACCTACTTTCGTTACTTTGATCCACAACACGAAAGAGAGAAGGATATCTTCCTGCGGCTGGGCTATATCGATCTGCAATTCCTGGTTCCACGGATACGCGGTGAAGTTCTCATGTTCACAGGCTTGATGGATGCCATCTGCCCCCCGTCCAGCCAGTTTGCCGCCTACAATAAAATCACTTCAAAAAAGGAAGTGAAAATTTATCCGGACTTCGGCCATGAAGGACTGCCTGGCCAGCCGGACATGACCTTCAACTTCATGATGCAGATGCGTTGACTTCCAATTTGAAGAACGACTCGGCATTCCGGTAGCTGATGTCCGCAACCAGGTTGCTGAGAAGTTCCCAATCAGCCGGCAGTTCCCCCTGCTCCACGTCACGGCCGATCAGATTACACAGGATACGGCGGAAATATTCGTGACGGGTATAGGAAAGGAAGCTGCGCGAATCCGTCAACATCCCAACAAAACGGCTGAGCAACCCAAGGTTGGAAAGGGCATTGATCTGCCATTCCATTGCTTCTTTCTGATCCAGGAACCACCATCCGCTACCCCATTGGATTTTGCCGGCCTTGCTTCCGTCCTGAAAATTCCCAATCATGGTGCCGAAGACATAGTTGTCGGCTGGATTCAGATTATAGATCACGGTCTTGGGAAGTTCTCCGGTGGAATCGAGCATGTTCAGATAGGCTGACAAGGCGGATGCCTGGGGAAAATCCCCGATGGAATCACATCCGATGTCCGGACCTATGCTTCTGAAAAGTCGGCTGTTATTGTTCCGGAGTGCCCCCAGATGCAGTTGTTTGGTCCAGCCTCGGTCAGCATCCCAGCGTCCGGAAAGAACCATAATATAAGTCGCAAATTTGCGCTGCTCCAAAGTAGTCGCCACCTCACCGGACAGGGCCTTCTTGTAAACCGTGGCAGCTTCATCTTCCGTAACGTCCTCGGCATAGCAGGACTCAAGACCGTGATCAGAAAGCCGTCCTCCGAGGGAGTGAAAAAAGTCGTGGCGACTTTTCAAAGCTTGAACAAAGGATTTCAGATCCCCGCATAACATTCCGGAAACCTGCTCCAGTTTGGTCACCCAGACTTTGAAGACCCCGGGCTTGTCCACAGACAACGCCTTGTCCGGTCGGAAAGTCGGATACACACGAGTGTAGAGATTTTGTGATGCAATGGACCGGTGATGCTCCAGCGAATCCGTAGGATCATCTGTCGTACAGACGACTTTGACCTTGAAACGCCTCAGAAGTGACTGGGTGCTGAATTCCGGTGATTTCAGTTTTTCGTTGGCTTCATCCCAGATTTCACGCGCTGTTTCGGGACATAAAAGTTTGTGAATACCGAAGTAGCGGGCCAATTCCAAGTGGGTCCAGTGATAAAGCGGATTTCTCAGGGTTTGGGGAACCGTTTGGGCAAAAGCTTCAAACTTTTCCCAGTCTGTGGCATCTCCCGTGCAAAAACACTCAGGAATCCCATTCGAACGCATGGCCCGCCATTTGTAATGATCCCCAGCCAACCAGATCTCGTACAGATTGCGGAAGGACTTATTGTCTGCCATCTGATCGGGGGGCAAGTGACAGTGATAATCAAAAATCGGCAAAGATTCCGCCACTTCATGATAGAGCCGCCGGGCCCAGTCGTTTTTTAACAAAAAGTCGTTGGTAATAAATGCGGAGGACATCTGGAGATCTTGCTTCAACGTCCGATAAATTCAATCACTGTTCCGATTGAAAGCACTGCCTTGGGGATTTTCCCCCGATAGAGAGAGGCTTGCTTCATCTTATACCTGGCACCTTCCACGACAAGATGCGGGTATTGCCACGTAAGGGCTGTGGCTGTGGCCGTGTCCTGGTCGGCAAGCCGGACGGGATATCTGGAAGGAGACACATAAAAGAGAGGGTTGGCCGAAAGGGCAGGAACGTAAGTCAAAGCCAGCAAGCTCAATTCAAGCAATAGTCCAAAAACCACGGCAGAGAAAAAGATCAAAACAATCCAGGCCACCGGCAAATCCCTGCTGCTGCATTCCCGGGAAAAAGTCCGGTGAATAAAGGCGAACGTTTTTACCAGAGGCGTCAAGCCTTACCGAAGATATTGCCCCGGAACATCCATACTTAACCCTTTCTGTTTTGCCCGAGACAATTAGTATCGAAAGATGGCCGGAAAAAAACAAACAAATCCTGTTCCTGGACCTGCCCCGGCATTCTCTTGGGGCGACAGTGACACCCGTTTTTTTTACGATCTCAATCCGGACCGGATCCTTGAGGCTGTGGACAATCTTGGTTACCGCTGCACAGGTCGCTGCCTTCCCCTGAACAGCATGGAAAACCGCGTTTACGAAATAGAAGTGGACGATCCCGGTAACAACGAAACCGGTGTGACCTACCTCATTGCCAAATTCTACCGACCCGGACGCTGGACCGGAGAACAGATTTTGGATGAACACCAGTTTATCCGGGATCTGCAGGAACAAGACATCCCTGCCATTGCCCCTCTGGCAGGTCCTGACGGCCAGACGCTTTATCGGATGGAGGATTGTGGTATTTTCTATGCCTTGTCCCCGCGTCAGGGCGGACGCAATCCCGATGAACTTCAGGATGAGCAGTTGAAAAGGCTGGGGCATCTGCTGGCCCGCGTTCACAACGTGGGCCAACAAAAGAACGCCACCCATCGTATTCGCCTGGATCTGGAAACTTATGGATTGGCCAGTCTTGAGTATCTTTTGGAAAGCGAATCCATTCCGGAAGATTTGGAAGAAAGGTATGCCGATGTGGTGGAAGACATCTGCGAACTAAGCTTTCCTCTGTTTGAACAAGCCAGCTACCAACGTATCCACGGGGATTGCCATCTGGGCAATCTTCTCTGGCGGATCGATCAGATCTATCTGGTTGATTTTGATGATATGGTCAATGGTCCCTGTATCCAGGATCTCTGGCTCCTCGTTCCGGGACGGGATCCCGAAAGCCTGAGACAGTTCAACCTCCTGCTGTCCGCCTACTCGGAAATGAAAGATTTTGATCAGGCCAGCCTACAGTTGATCGAACCTCTCCGTGCGTTGCGCTATATCCACTTTTCGGCCTGGATCGCCAAACGCTGGTCGGACCCGGCCTTTCCTCAGGCTTTTACTCATTATGGCACCCGCAATTACTGGATGGAACAGATCCAGGATTTAGAAGAGTGCCGGGATTTAATGCTTTAGCCGTAACGATGCAGTTGCTGGCCCGCGAAACACACGAAAAAAAGCGAAATGGGAGCAGAGAAGTTCAAAAATTACTGGCAATCCAGAGCTTTTTTCAGCGAGCCTCCCCAAAGGAATTCTCACTAACCATTCTCTCTCTATTGCGCGTCTTTTCGAGTGTTCAGCGGGCTGCGTTTTGACGGCACCCAATTTTGGGATTGTCGTTTTAGGCCTGCTGCCTGCATTCTTTTTAACTTATGACTACAAACCGCCCGTTTGCCTGCGTCGGAGTCGGTGCCCCCATCATGGATTCCCTCGCCCGGGTTCCTGAAAGTTTTGTCTCCGCGATAGGAGGAGCCAAAGGAGGGATGGAATATGTTGAGGCCGCCCGCATGGAATCTGTCCTTCAGGAATTGGCCGGCCAGGTCACGGAAGTCCCCGGTGGATCAGCCGCCAATACCACCCAGGCTTTGGCTCAATTGGGTCTGGAAGTCGCTTTTCTCGGCAAGATCGGAAACGACTCCACTTCCAACATTTATCTGGATAATTTCAGGCAATCCGGCGGCAACATCTCCAAGTTCAAAAAAGGCGATCTTCCCAATGCACGCTGCCTCTCCCTGGTGACTCCGGATTCCGAACGCACGATGCGTACGCATTTGGGTGCTGCCGTGACCCTTTCAACATCGGAGATCAGTGTGGCCGACTTTCAGGATTGCCGACATGCCCACTTGGAAGGTTACCTCTTGTTCAATCCGGAACTGGCCCTCCATATTTTGAAGTGTGCCAGCCAGGCCGGCTGTAGCATCAGCCTGGATCTGGCTTCTTTTGAAGTGGTTCATGCCTCCAAAGATATCCTGAAGGATCTCCTCACCCGCTACGTCGACATTGTCTTTTCCAATGAAGACGAAGCCAAAGCTTTTGTGGGCAAAGAGAATGACTACCCCTCCATGGCCCGGGAACTGGGCAACTACAGTGATATCGCTGTGGTTAAAGTCGGTAAGGAAGGTTCACACATCGTGCAAAACGGGGAACTCATTTCCATCAAGCCTGTTCTGGTGGAAAAGGCTCTGGATACAACCGGAGCCGGGGATGCCTGGGCGGCAGGATTTCTTTACGGATGGCTCACGGGCAAGCCTCTCGAACACAGTGGAAATCTGGGCTCACGTTTGGGGGCTGAAGTCGTTCAGGTTCTCGGACCCAGAATACCAACGAACCGGTGGCAGCCCATCAAGACTGACCATTCACTCTGACCTTGGTCAGGCACAGCCTTGCCTGATGCTGAAACTGAGTTCCTCCCCTGTCACTAATCCATTTTTGACGGCGGTTCCCGCCGCCACCTCCAATACCGATTTAGCTCCCAGGATCAGGGCACTGATGCGCCAGGGTTTGATCGTGTGGGCGATATGTAAAATGCGGTTCTCTTTGTCCAGAAAGATCGCATCTATGGCAAACTTCATGAAGAACATGTGAATGCTGTTGCAGGGCTTAAGAAGAATTCCCTCGCCATCAACCATGGCCTGCCGACCAAGCAGCCCCTTCACACGGAATGCCAGGGAATCCCCATAGAGGCAATGGGCACAGACCACAGACCTGGAAGAACTGACCAAGTATACCAGCATTCAGATTCTTTCCGCTAATCCGTCAACACACCACCCGCTCTACGGGCGATTGAAGCAAAGGCCGCAGCAACTTCTGCCGCAGAAGTAGCAGGGTAATACGCTCCCTTTCTCTGTGTGGTATCAAAAGCGGTGTCATCAGGCTTTTGGTTGGCCAACTGTCTCAGAATGGGTGTGTCAATGCTGGCAGAATTCCCCAACCCCACCGTGTAAATGGTGGCGTTATGCTTATGCCGGGCATAAGCGGCCTGGGCTGCCACAGTCCAGCGGGCCTCCTCCCTCACCGCCGCATCTATCAGAATGTTGGCTGCGGTCACACCGGATTGATTGTCCGGATTAAAAGTGTAAACCAGCCACCTGTTTTGCTTGAACGACCAGAGCTGTGACCATCCCACAAAATCCTGGCGGACTTCAACCGTCGGATTATGCGAGTTTGCAGGATCAGGCGTCGGGCTCGGGGTTGGCGTGTTGGTAGGGGTTGGTGTCGGCGTGAACGTTGGTGTGGGGGTCGGCGTAATCGTTGGGGTAGGTGTTGCGGCCGGAGCCGAAGTCGGGGTGATTGTCGGCGTGCGGGTGGGCGTGCGCGTCGGCGTCCGAGTCGGGGTTCGAGTAATGGTCGGGGTGCGGGTGGGCGTGGCGGAGAGCGTGCCAGTATTGGTCGCACTTGCAGTAAAGGTCGCCGTTGCGAATACAAAGTTGCAGCGCACGGTGAACAGGAATGGATCTTCGTCCGCGTCGTTGCTCTCGAAGCGGATTTGGGCTGTATATGATCCAGCGACTTCGGAGAAACAGGTGACGGTCAATGGGGTGGCGCCGGACGCTGCAACCGTTGTGCTGCCAAAATTGACGCTCGCTTGCAGCGGCGCTTGCGGCGTCACAGTCAGATTGATGAGCGTGAGTGCTGCGGTGCCAACGTTGGCAATATCAATGTTTTGCACGAGCGGTACACCGATCAGACTGCTACCGAGCGTGACCGCTGCTGCCTGATTATTCGCAATAGCGACACTTGCAAAGCTCACGCTGATATCGGGGAAAGCATTGGTTGTGCTGACGATGCAGCGCACCGGAAAGGTGAAGGTCGTATCGGTTGGATCGTTGGAATTGAACGTCACCGTGCCGTCGAACGTGCCACTCGTCGCAGAGAGACAGCTTACCGTCAGCGTGACACTATTGCCCGGTTGCACCGTTATCGCGGTCACGCCGCCGTCGAAACTACCGCTGAAAATGCCGTTGAAAGTCAGTCCGCTCAGATTGAGGGCTTGTCCGCCCGTATTGGTGATCGTGATTGGCTTCGATACGGGCGTGTTGACCGTTGTCGTCGGCAGCGTGACCAGCGTCACGCCGTTGACGACGGGCGAACCGTCGGCGCTGACAGCGATCTGCGCCGGATTGCCCGTCGCCGCGATACAGCGAATGGTGAAGGTGAACGGGTTGTTGCCGGGCGTATCATTGGTATTAAATGATACCAAGCCCTCGAACGTGGCTTCGGTCGCGGCGGTGCAGGTGATGCGCAGCGTCACGTTTCCGGCGGCTGGCACGGCGGCATTCGTCCCCGATCCGACAAATTCGCCCGTGAAGCCAGTCGGCAGGAGCAAATCATTGAGAAATAAATCGGCATCACCGAGATTGTTGATCGTGAAATCTTTGCTCACGGGCGTACCGGGCGACGTAGATGGAAATTGGACGGGCATCCCGGGGGTGCCGCCCGTATTCGGAACGACCGTTGAGCCGTCCAACACTTGGATCAGCGGGGCGCGCGTCTGCGCCAACGCGGACGCCGTATCAAATGACCGCCGCGCAAACGACGGCACGAGCGCCAGCGCGATCCCACTCAGCAACGCGAACCAGAGCCAACGACGGCTGCCTGTCATACCTCAACAATCCTCTCCCGCGAGTCGCACTGATGTGCGCTGACGAGTGGAAGCGCCAATTTGCCCCATTATGCACGATTGTGGACGAACGATGCAACCAGCCGATAGTCCGCAAGGTGAGGTCTGGGGGGTTGGAGGGTAAAAATATCACTCCCATAGGGGAAGGGTGGCGGATTATATGATGCCAATGGGTTTGAAACGAACTGGATCGCCGTCTTGCGCCCCCCGCCGCCGCGCACTACACTAGCCTGATGCGATCACTATTTGCTCTCACACTTATGCTCGCCATCGTCTGTGCCGCGTGCCGTCCCGCGCCGCGCACAGGCGGCAGCGCGCCGACGGTCATCCCGTTCCCGACCATGACGGCGGGCGTCGCCATCGCTGCCGCGCTGCCACCGCCGGATGACGAGGCGCGCCTCGCCAACCCCGCCACCGCCATCGCGCTCGCCAATCCGCCCACCGCCACGCCGAATTATCGCGCCTGTCCCGCGCCGAACGCCGATGCGCGCGTAGCCGACATCATTCCGGCGACCGGACGTGATGTCGAAAACGCGCTGACGACCTTTTTGAACGCGGGCGGCACGCTGATCAACCTCGAACGTGGCGTGCGCGAGTCATGGGGCATCGCGGGTAATTCCGGCACCGTGCGCGGCGATCTCGATTTGACGGGCGAGGGCATCCCCGAAGCGATTGTAACGCTGGTCGCGCCCGACGCGGGCGGGTTGCTGCTGATCTTCGGTTGTGTAGACAGCCGCTATCGCGCGCTCTACAGCGGATCGCCGGACGGCACGCAGCGTTTCAATGATGCGCCCCAACTGGTGCGCGCCGATGATTTGAATCGAGATCGATTGCCTGATTTGGTTTTCAGCGCGCGCGCCTGTGCCGGCGAAGATGGGGCATCTTTGAACGAGTCGGACTGCACCTACACGACGCAGATGGCGACATGGAACGCTCCGCGTGGGCGCATGACCAATTTGTTGGCAAGTGCGGTCGTCAGCGAAGCCGCCCCGACGCTGGATGATGTCGATCAGGACAGCGTGTTGGAACTGCTCGTCCGGCTGGACAATCCCGGCGATGCGCAGACGGGTCCCCTGCGTACTGGCTTCTTGATCTACGATTGGGATGGGGTCGTCTACACCCAGTCGATCACGCAGTTGAACCCGCCGCGCTTTCGCATCCAAGTCATTCACGACGCAGACGCCGCCTTTGCCGCTGGCAGAACGTCCGATGCCATCGCTTTGTACGATCTTTCGCTCAACAGTCCGTCGCTCGAAGCGTGGCGCGGCGGCGACGAAAACCCCGTTTTGCAGACTTACGCGCTGTATCGGCTGCTGCTGGCGTTCGCCTATACCAACGATGAGCGGCTCGTGCCGACGGTGCAAGCGATCCTGACGGCGTATCCCGATCCGGCGGCAGCACCCGTCTATGCGACGTTGGCGACCGCATTTTGGAACGCCTATCAAATCACCAACAATCTCAATGCGGCGTGCGCGACGGTCAAAGACAGCATCGCCGTCTTGCCCGACGCGCTCAGTTTGCTCAACCGCTATGGCAGCCGCAATCCGACCTATACCGCCGACGATTTGTGTCCATTCTAGAGGATTTTCAATGTCCGACTTGCTGACTTATTTTGAAGCGCGCCTCCCGTCGATGCTCGATCTGCTGACGAAACTGGTCGAATACGAAACGCCGTCCAACGATAAGGCGCGCGTGGATCGTTTGATCACCTTCATCGAGGGGGAATGCGCGGCGCGCGGGGCGGCGTCGGTCGAACGCTATCCGCTGCAAGATGTGGGCGATGCGCTGTTGGCGAAATGGAACGACGACGCGCCGGGCAAACCGATCCTGTTCATGTGCCATCAAGATACGGTTCATCCCGTCGGCATGTTGGTGACGAATCCGGCGCACGTCGAGGATGGCAAATTCTACGGTCCCGGCGCGCTCGACATGAAAGCCGGGACGATGCTGGCATTGGAAACGATTCAGGGCTTGCGCGAATGCGGCGATCTGCCCGCGCGCCCGATCTGGTTGTTGGTCACATCCGACGAGGAAATCGGCAGCGAGGCATCCGAGCCGATCATCGTTCAAACGGCGCAGCAAGCGGCGCTGGTGCTGTGCATGGAACCCGCCGCCGTCGATGAGGCGCTCAAGATTCAGCGCAAAACCCAGTCACGTGGGTCAGCCGTCATGCGTATCATCGAAGATAAGAACGCGGACGAATAAACCCGCGTCCTAGACCTCATTACAGTATATTAAATGCTCAGTAAGTACACCCTTACTGAGCGTTTTCGTTTATAATTATTGCTATGTTTAAAGGAGTTAGGTATGTTGAGCCTTTACACGATAGGTCATAGCGATTTATCAAGCGATAGATTTCTTTCGTTGCTCAATGGAAATCATATTCATACCCTTATTGACGTGCGAAGTTCGCCTTACAGCAAATTCGTGCCACATTTCAATAAGCGTGAACTAGAAGCTGTCTCTTATACACATCTCT
>ENA-ORBV01001391-ORBV01001391.1-microbial-mat-metagenome-genome-assembly--contig:-NODE-1391-length-53975-cov-9.591376_pt1 | contig 53975 bp, 42 predicted proteins | sample MGYA00237777_ERZ505514 | MGnify/ENA primary metagenome ERZ505514 (study PRJEB26160, sample SAMN06269048) | microbial mat metagenome | isolation source: Oligotrophic lake microbial mat | place... | reverse complement strand
TTGAGGCGTGTTCGTGCGTCCTCCAGCAATGACTTTGCCCCATCATCCCCTTTCAAACGGTCTTCGATCATTTTGATCGGGGCGCACTCGCCACCAGACTGCACGACACAGAGTCCGGCTTCTGCCAGGATGCGGCGGAGACTTTCTGTTTGGAATGCGGTGATGTCTTTGTTCAGCCACTCTGGGCGCTGCTTAGTCAGCACCCAATCGATCGTCCGGCTATAGATTAAATCTCTGGCTTTGGCTCCTGCTGCACCTTCAAACATCTCCAGCTTAAATTCCCCATCGCGGTGCATGGCGGCGAGCAGGTAGAGCAACAACGGTTCTCGTGCCAGTTCTCGGACGCGATCGGGCAAGCGTTTGTCCTGCAAAATTGCCTTGAGATCCACCGGATCGGCGGCGATCAGTTTGCCCCATTGGGTAAACCATTGTGCTTGCAGTTCGTCATCCATCGGCAAAATTTCGACGCGCTCCAGGTTGGGAGGCATCAGGCGTTCGATGCTTTGGAGGGAAAGCGATCGCCCCGTAATCAGCACCCGATGTCCCTTCTCAGCATTGTTCTGGCAGCTTTCCTGAAATCTGCCCACCTGCTTGAGAAACTCTTCCAACCCACCGCTGGTTCTGCCTTCCATCAGCAGTTCATCAAAGCCATCCAGCAAAAACAGAAAGCGGATGTTGCGATCGGTTAGCCAGCCCGGATCGTTTCTGGCAAAGTCGCGATCGACCGCTTTACGCAAGGTTTCCTCAAAGTCCTTTTCCAACGTGCGAATATCGCGCAGCCGAATCAGAATCGGTGTCCAGCGGGGGTGTTCGTGCTGCCGCACCCAATCCGCAAACATCCGGCAAAACACACTTTTTCCCCGTCCGGGTCCACCCTGAATGAACATCACGCGATCGCGTTTTTGGTCATGATTGAGCAACTCCTTTGCCCACTGCTCTAGCTGAACGGGTTCTTTGTCCTTGTCCACTTCACCATCTTGCTGAATCAACTGTGCGTTCAGCGGCACGTAGATATCCTGAAAGGTGAAGTTCTCCGCAAACACCTTTTCTAGGGGGCGAGTCTGAATCTGCTGCTCCAGATAATCGTCAATGCTGAGGTATTTCTCCAGCACCTCCCGCCCACCGACGCGATACCACTCCACTAAGCGTTTGACCCCATCCCCCACCTGAGCCAACGCAGGCTGCATAAACTCGTCGGTTTTGCGGGCAACTCGCTCGGTGAGGGTTTGAGCCTCGGCTGCGTCTAATCCAGCTTGTTGCAGTCGCAACCGTAGCACCTCGTTGAAAGCCGCCGCTAGCTTCGACTCGTGAAAGTAAAGGATGGCTTTTCGAGCTTCTCGATCGTCGATTTCCAGGTCGCCCAATCGCTTAATTTGCTGGGCGATCGCGTCTGAAACAGGCGCTTCACCCAAGCGATCGAGCAAACCGGGCGTTTCTTTCAAAATGGTCTGCAAACTTTCCAGGTAGGCAACCTGACTCACCAGGGCAACGCACTGCTCTAGACTCGGTTCCTTCTGGGTATAGTCACAAACCAGCTTCAGAACGGTGATGGCAAGGGGCGCGAAGGGAATCGTGTCTTTGACAATTTGGGCAAAGGGCGCATTTAGCACATCCAGCAAGGACGAAATCTGCTCGATGTAAGGCTTCAGGGTTTGCACCTTGGGCTGCTGCTCTTTCACCGTTTTTGCCAGATCAAACACGGCTTTGGCGGCATCAGTCCCGGTTTTTGTGATCTCTGCCGTTTGTTTCCAATGCAAATCCTGAATATCGGTGTTTAGAAACGCCCAAAGCTTGGTCAGCATTGCCTGTTTTCCTGCGATCGTTGCCTTGAAACTAACTCAAAAATTCGTGTGTGTACACTATGGCTTCAACCCAGATGATGACTTGCTCGAAGATTTGCTGACGTTCAACTTAGAATTGGCAGAGAAAGAACAGCGCGGAGAGGCGATCGTCGATCCTTGGGCACCACAATAAAGTATCAAATTCATTCTTTAAAGCAATTACTGACCATGAACGAAATTATTTTTCTGATTGAAGAAGATCCCGAAGGTGGATACGTGGCTCGTGCGATCGGCGAATCGATTTTTACTCAAGCCGATACCATAGAGTCTCTGCGGGACTTCATCCGTGATGCTGTCAAATGCCATTTTGAAGACCGCGATTCCCGTAGGATCGTTTCACGAATCGCCCCAGATTAATTCGCCTCCACTTTGTCCGAGATGAGGTCATTGCCTCGTGAAGCTCCCACGGGATCTGGATGGCAGCCAACTTGCTCAAGCCCTCAGTAAATTTGGCTACGAGATCATCCGTTAAACTGGTAGCCATATTCGTTTAACAACCCAGCAGCAAGGAGAACACCACATCACCATCCCAAATCACAGTCCACTCAAAATCGGCACCCTAAACGCAATTCTGAAGGATGTCGCAGACCACATAGGTATGAGCCGCGATGAGCTACTGCGTCAACTCTTTTAAGCGAATTAGTGATTTGCTTAAAAACTACTGACGTTAAACTTAGAATTGGCAGAAAGCAGAGAAAGAGAAGCGGGAGAGGCGATCGCTTGTTTTCCGCTCCGCTCTAAGGCGGTGGAGTTCCTAAACGTATCAGGAGTTTTTGATGGCAGCAGAAATTTGAGATGGGTTTGCCCTGATGCTTAAACCCTGCATTATTCCATCTCCGCCTTTGTCCGATCGCGCTCTAATTCTTCAACTCGTTTTTGCAGTTGCTTGAGCGTTTGATACATATCGGGTAAGCGGCTATAAATGGCAGACGACTTGAGATAGATTTTGTGTTCGACACAGGGATAGCCGGAAACTACCTGTCCAGCAGCGACGGTGCCATGCACACCTGTTTTAGAGGATGCGATCGCGCCATCGCCAATTTTGGCATCATTTGCCACGCCCACTTGCCCCGCCAAAATCACGCGATTACCCACTTCCACGCCACCCGCCAAACCCACCTGCGCCGCAAATGCACAGCCAAAGCCAATTTGAGCGCCATGCCCAATATGTACCAGGTTATCGAGCTTAGTTTGTTGAGCAATTCGGGTTTCGCCTACCGCCGGACGATCGATCGTGGAGTTGCAGCCCACCTCCACGCCGTCTTCTAATACCACACAGCCCGACTGCTCCATCTTGTACCAGCCCTGCGCCGTGGGCACAAAACCAAACCCTTCTGCCCCAATCACTGCTCCCGGTTGGATCACACAGTCGGTTCCCAATCGGGTACGTTCGTGGATGGTGCAGTTGGCGTGAAGAATCACGCGATCGCCAATTTGAGCATCGGGATAAATCACTACATTGGGATGAATGCACGCCTGATTGCCAACGGTCACATTTGCCTGAATCACCACATGGGCACCGATCGCCACTTCTGCCCCAATCTTTGCCGTTGGGTGAATTACGGCAGTGGGATGAATCTCTGGCTCTGGCTGAAAGGGTTGATAGAAAACCGCGATCGCTTGAGCAAACATCAGCCGAGGTTCTGCGGTTTCGATCCAGGCAATGCTTTGTTTAGTGGCGGCAACTTGCAATGCCTGACTGCGGGGCAAAATCAGGGCGATCGCGCCAGTGGTTTCAATTTGGGCGGCAAACTTCGCTCCATCGATGTAGCTGAGTTGCCCTGCCGTCGCTTCGTCTATCGCTGCCACTCCAGCAATCTCTGGATCGGGGGCACTATTTAAACCAAGACTGGTGCGATCGACCGACACGCCTAACCGTTGAACCACTTCGCTAAATTTCATCGATTTCCAAGCCTGCAAATGCCCCATTATCCTAGCTTCCCTGGGGATTCACAATCAAAATTTCGGTGGGATTCAGGGCAAGCTCAACGAGATCGCCATAGCCAATCCCGGCGATCGGCGGTGCCAAAATTTCTAAAATGTCCGCATTTTGAAAGTGGCGCTGCTTCGTTTCAGGATGCGGATAATAGACAAAACCCTGATACTGAAGGGACTGGAACACAAGGTGGCAGGGCGAAAAAGAAAAAGTTTCTGGGGGATGATTCGCCGTCCAATCAACCTCGCGAAAGGTGTAGATTGGCTGCTGCATCACAAAGATAGCGGGATCAATAGAAATATTCAGCGTACCTTTGAAGAGAGCAGATAGATCCAATCCCAACTCCTGAAAGTAAGGTATCTGCATGGCAATGCTGCCTATAGGATAAGGACTGTCATTTGCCCAACCCGAAGCGACTTGATGCCCTTGCCGCACCACTCCAGCCACGACTTGCCAGTTATTAATCATAGGAACTTGGAAGTTTACATCAGTCCTCACATCCATTACGCCAGTCTTGATCCCTCACAGCAAACGGCAAGAGGATTTTGCACTCAAAACTCAAAACTCAAAACTCAAAACTTTTTAACCCTACCGCCTACGAAATTCCACCACGTCTTGCTTCACGGTGACATCGTAATCACTAAAAAAATCATGCCCCAATAAGCCAACATCCAAGGAAGCGTTGGCGATCGCCACAATCACATCTTTGACGACTGCATTACCCACGGCGATCGAATCAACATAGGTCAACGGCACTTCCACCCCCGTTTGGCTGGCAGTATTCACCTTCGTTTTGCCAATAATCCGGGCACCCAACGCCTGCGCCATTGCCTGAGTAATCACCGTGCCGCTAGCTCCCGTATCCACAATCATTTCAAAGGTTTGATTGCCGTTAAAGGTCACTTCAATTACTGGAGTGCCGCCTGCTCGCCGTTTAATCGGGGCACGGAACACTTTGCCTGAAGTCGCTCCGCTGGTTGCGATCGCGCTTGACACCTTCAGCGACCCAGAATCGACAGATGCCAATCCTGAAGTCGTCGTGGAATCACCATCGCGCTTTGCTTGCGCCAGTTTCTTTTGAGCCGTGGAAAATTCTCGCTCAAACTCCTTCAGCTTGGGTTTTACCATTGGTTGAGCGGGCGCAGCGGCGGGCAAAGATTTGAGCAGGGCGATCGCCTGCTGCCAGCGGCTTGATACCAGCGTCCAATCGTCTTCCGTCAGGGCAGTTTGGCTAATATTTTTTGCACTGTTTGCTTTTTCCAGCGCCAGTTTATAAGTCGCTTGTAGTGCTGCCGGATCGGGCGAAATTGCGATCGGCGATGACGATGATGACGGCGACGAAACAGGGGCGATCGGCTGACTCATTTGATTGCTGCGGCATCCAGCGACTCCTGCCATCACAATAGCCAAAGTCAATAGCACTGTCTGAAATTGAGAACGGTTGAACATGAAGTACTGGCTAAACAAAGGAAAATGAAAGAAGTCACAATTCAGCTAACAAATCCAGTTTAACCCTTGGACTCTCTGGCATCGATCAATTCGGTTTAGCGATCGCTGAAACCACTGCCTACTTGCCAAACAGCCATTCTCTCCGTAGAATAGGGTACTTAATTTTAGTTTCGGAAGCGAACCTTTCATGTCTACTGGCTACCTCTCTGTGAAGGAAACCTCCGAAGTCCTTGGCTACTCTGAGCAATATATCCGTAAGTTGCTTCGGAGTGGCGATCTTAACGGAGAAATGATTGGGAACCGCTGGGTGATTGCTTCGGAAGCTGCTAGCGAGTACAGATGTAAAGAGGATGCTGAGCCGGCTGTGACCGATCATGCCAGAAGATCCGCTAGTAAACCCACGCTCAAAGCTTTAAGCTTTTTTTCGGGTTGCATGGGGCTTGATTTGGGGCTTGAGAAAGAAAACATTGAGGTGCTTCTCGCGTGTGAAGTGGATGCCGCAGCCCGGAAGACAATCGAGACCAATAGACCCGATATTGCTCTCATTGGTGACATTAGAGACTACTCTGCGGCTGCCATCAGAGAACAAGCCGGGTTAAGTTCTCAAGACGATATTGATGTGATTGTCGGTGGTCCACCTTGCCAAGCCTTTAGTAGTGCTGGAAAACGTCAAGGATTTCAGGATGAGCGCGGCAATGTATTTCTAACGTTCATCGATTTGATTAGTGAACTCAGACCCAAATTTGCGGTGATCGAGAATGTTCGAGGGTTATTGTCTGCGCCCCTAAAGCATCGACCTCATGAAATGAGAGGAAGTACCGATCTGCCACTGGCTCAAGAGGAGCAAAGAGGCGGTGCGCTTCTCTACGTTATTCATAGGCTAAAAGAAGCAGGCTACAGTGTTTCCTTCAATCTATATAATGCCGCCAATTTTGGTTCCCCTCAGCAACGCGAGAGAGTTGTGATTGCTTGTAGTCGTGATGGAGAACGACTTCCTTATCTCACGCCTACGCACTCGCAGAAAGGTTTATATGAGCTACCGAAGTGGCGATCGCTGAGAGACGCATTGGAAGGACTGCCAAAAGATGGGCATTGTTTCGTTAAGTTTCCAGAAAAGCGTCTGCAATATTACCGAATCCTGAAGCCTGGACAATATTGGCGTGACTTACCAGTGGAGTTGCATCAAGCCGCATTAGGTGCGTCTTATCATGCAGGCGGTGGAAAAACTGGCTTCTACCGGAGGTTAGCCTGGGATAAACCATCTCCAACCCTTGTGACTCACCCAGCGATGCCTGCAACAGATTTGGCACATCCACAAGAAGACAGACCCCTTAGTATTCAAGAATATAAACGGATACAGGAATTTCCGGATGATTGGATAATTGAGGGCAGCCTACTAGACCAATATCGCCAAGTCGGTAATGCAGTGCCCTGTTCTCTCGGTCGAGCGATCGGCAGGATGTTGGTCAACCGCTTAAGCGGCGTACAGCCAAGAGTTTTTAAGGATTTTCCTTATTCCCGCTATCTAAAGACTGACGATATTAGTTGGGAGTTAGATGTAGTAGGAATGCCTGATCAGGTTTCTGCACAACAACTCTGTTTATCTTTGACGTGAAACAGGTTCTTTAATCCCTTCAAATAGGTGGTTCTTGCTGAAGTTCTACATAAGCAGATTGAATTTTGAGTATCATTTGCTTGACATGAAACTTCAACAACTCATAGTCCAGTCCAGCCATAGACCAAAATTCAGCCCCACAAACTCGACTTATATTCGTATTACGCCTAGAAAATGTCCAATTCTCTCCAGTGCAAAAAGCGGCTGCAAAAAGCGCGTGAGTATGAACTCCCAACTCATTTCTCGATCTAGGTGCTTGACTCCCTGTGAGAGTATTGCGCTGTGTTTTGATTTGCACAAACACAGGTGATCCTGTTCCTTCACATAGAAGAACCGAGTCAATGCCCGTGATCTTCAGCCCAAAATCTTTCTCTGGGCTGACCGTGTAGGGGCTGATATTAGCGATTGTTTCCCACAGATCTCCCATAGGTCTACTAAGTTTTCTGGAGATTGAATTGCTTTCGACAAATACGGCGGCTCCACACAGTTCATAAAGATTGCGTGGGTTCAATTCCATTTCTTCTGGAGATCTGACTAATGTTGGCATGGTGGCAATAAAGCGATCTGCAAACTGTTCGCATTCAGTGGCGATCGCAGCAGATTGGCGATCGCTCTCCAAAACAGAGCCTTGAGCAATGTCTACTTGAATCTGATGCTGGATAAAGCCAGATAAGGCTGGTGTGAGTACGGCTGCAATCTGATAGGCATGATGTAAATCAGAATTAAGCTCCGCAGGCACGTTTACCACACTGGCATACTCTGCAATCAATTGCGATCGCGCTGAAACTGAGAGTGGTATCAGTTGAGTGGCTTGAACGGTTTGCATAAAGCCTAATACTTCATCGTGCGCTAACTATATCTGTTGATCTTCGCAATCCATCATAGTCTGTAAAGATCGCGCGATCGCTGGGCTAAAGTTAGTGCGTTTCGTCATTCGCCATACGCCATTCGTCATTCTCTATCCACGACTTCTAGCACCGCTTTTGGACTTAACTGATCTTTAAACCAGACTAACCGAGCCGGGGTTTGGCTAAAGTTGACTCCAGCTTTTTCTAAGTTGAGCCGCTCCGAGATTGCCAACACCAAATCATCGCGCCCCGATTGCTGCACTTGATAAAACTTTTTTTGTAGGTATTCGGGTCGCCAGTAGCCAACGATTTCTAGCAAGAAGGTGCGCCCATCGGGATGAACCAGCCGAAAATCGGGAATCATGACGCTGCCAGGAATTGGGATTAAATCCACTTCGCGCTCTAGCTGCCAATCGGTTTTCGTTTTTGTCCAGCGATCGACAAATCCCGCCTCCAGCATACTGTCGTAGGGTTTGCCGGGGGGATAGTGGGTGACCAAGCCACAGGTTGCATCTAGGCTGAAGCGTCCTTGGCGGGTTTTGCCAGAGTAAGCATCTTTCTGTTGTAGTGTGGCGGTCAGGTTCCACTTGGTCACATGCAGCAAAGCGGGAAGCATCATTGCCAGTTTCAAACCATAGCGAGTGCTGGGTTTAAATAGACTGGTGGGACCATCAATGGTGAGGGTGAAGCCGTGGTCTGCGTCGCCTTCAATGTAGGTCATCAGTCCAAATAATTTTAAGTAGCGAAACAGCAGTTTATATTCACCCGGATCATTGCGATGGGCATTGAGGGTGATGTGGCTGGCGCGATAAAAGATGCCCTGCGCTTGCGACAGGTTGTAGCGATGGAGCAAGGCTTCTGGAGTCGGAGGTTCAAAGCTGGTCAGAATTTGATTGTCAGATAAATCGGCATATAGTCCATCTTGAATGTGTTTAGTCAAAACTTCGTGACCCAGTTCTTGGGTGAGGGCGTCGGCGAGACATTGCAGGGTGTTGGTAGTGGCGATCGCGCTACACGAAGCTTGAGCCGCGATCGCAAAGATCCGCTGTCGCAACGTGGCGGGGTCAAGCGGACTGACGGTTTCAAAGGTGCTGAAGGCATCAGCGTTGAGGAGATGAGCTAAGCCGCGCTTAATCCGATAGTCGGTATCTTCGCCTTCGAGTTCTAGCAGTTGGCGATTCAGTTCACCCCGCGTGCCGCCTTTTGCCTCCTGAAACTGATGGATCAAATCCGCCGCGATCGCGATATTCGCTGAATTGATCACCAACCGCTTTGGCACTACGGTTTCGCCACTATAGCGATGGATTAACAAATCACTCGGTAACATAGCAAGCAATCATTCCAATCAGCCGATTTTTAGCAACCAAAAAGGGGGCAATATTGATTAGAAACATCGCCCTTACAAACGTGAGTTGAGCGCAAACCCCTTTCATTTCTAAACTTCCTCTCAAATTTGAGCAATTGCGCCGTCAATCCTGATTAACGAATGGGCACAAATCCTACCTGCTCTGAAAGCTTTTGTCCCTCATCGCTCAACAGCATATTGGCATAGGCAACCCCTGCCTGTTCATCCAATCTGCCATCCCGTTTAATGATGACGAACAGCCTTCTGGTAATGGGATAAGAGCCATCGGCAAATGCTGTTTTATTAATGGCAGCACAGGCAGAGTCAGCGCAAGGGGACACAAATCCCTGCCCACCATCTTCTTTGGAAATTGGCAGCAGGCGAATCATCTGCTGATTGATTACTTCTGATGTGGTCGCGTAACTAATTCCACCTGGAGTCGTGCCAACTTTGCGAATGGATTCAGTTGTGTCCCTCACCTCTTTAACGGTGGCACCTAACGGTTGTTTTTCCATCACGTTTTCGTAGAAGAAATCAACGGTGCCACCCGATTGTAAATTGCGGCTAAACGGCGTAATCGGGAGATTGGGTCCGCCAACTGCCTGCCAGTTGCGAATTTTGCCCGTGAAAATGTCTCGTACTTGAGCCAAAGACAAACCTTTCACCCCTTGATCCAGCAGGCGAGGATTAACATACAGCGCAATGCCATCTAGCACAACCGGAACCTCTTCTAAAGCAAACCCTCGACTTTTTGCTCTAGCATATTCCTCATCTTTAAGTGATCGTGAGGACTGAGCAAAACTAAGCTGACCCCCAATCAACATCTCGATACCCTTGCCAGAACCCGGTTTTCCTGCGGTAGGTTCCGTATAGCGCAGTTGAAACTGCGGATGTGCTTGATTGATGGTTCCCACCACTGTTGACGATCGCAGTGGCGCGAAGGTGGTAGACCCTCCATAGTTGAATAGTCCTTGGGGCGCATTTTGCACCTCTGCCAAAGTGCGATAAGTAGAAACCACTGCACCTTCAACCTGCGGAGTCGGGGCAACGGGTGATGCTCCTGGATCTGGCGATGATCCTGAAGCCGGAGTGGGTTGACTGCTAGCAACCGCAGCAGGACTAATGGACGCAACGGGTTGAGGAGCTAGTCCTGGGATTTTGTCTTTTAAGAAGTAAACACCTGCGCCTAAGAGTCCAAGCGTGATCACCCCCGCCCCGATCGCCGCTACAGGCAAACCCGTCTTGCGTAAAGGAGTGCCACAGATCTCGCACTTAGCCGCAGTAGAGGGATTGCGATCGTGTTCGCATTTCGGGCATTTGATGTAATTAAAGTTGGCAGTCATGGGTGTCTCTACAGGTTAAATAGCTGAGTGGTGCTGCACGGAATGAATGGGCAAGTAGTAGGAGTAGTCAAACAGAATCAACTTGCCTAGCCCTTGTAACCCAGTTCCTCACGTACATTAGTTTCGATCGTGGTGATTTGCTCGTTTGTCAACTTCAGTTCTTCTTGGAGTTCCATCAACTGCGCCTGCTCTTCCAAATCAATGTCGCCATCATTGCCAATGAATGCTTGAAACATCAAGGTGTATTCCTCGATCGCCTCAGTTGCCGTTGCTTGGGGAGCGCACTCTGCCATAATCTGGTTTGCCAGCGCTTGAGGAATCGCGTGTTTTTGTCGCAGCCGTTCTAAAAGCTGTAGCTCAGTTGGCGAGGGATTACCCCGGCGGTAACAGGTCTGCGTCAGCTTGCGAAACTTCTCGACGTTCTCTTGATTTGGCACCACTGTGCCATTGTCGTTGAGCGGTGGGGTCGCTAAGGCAACAGGAACTTTTGCTGGCGCGATGGGAGCAGGTGAAGCCGAGATTGGAGTCGCGATAAACAGATTGTGAGTTTTGATATAGTCCTCGATCGCGGTTTCCACCTTGCCGTACTCTGGGTTGTCCTTGCCGTGTGGCAGGTCAGCTTCAAACTGAGTTAAGTAAGTAATTAGTCGCTGATGGAACGCTTGCTTATCGGGCTTGGTCACGGCGCTCTTGCCGATACTGCTGAGTGCGTCTCCCAAAATATTCCGGGAAGCGCTGTTTGCATCGCTCAGTAGATACTCCTCGGCTTCACGCAAGTCAGCACCGAGCGTCTGCATTTTTTCACGCCCGGTTTGCTTATCCTGATAGCGCATCCGCACTTCAGAGTAGCCTGTTGCCTGGTTCTCGATTGTGGTGATTAACTCCAGCGCTACGCCTAATACGACGTTCTGTTTCACCTGTGACTCTTCTTGAGGCGCGGGTAAAAAGTCCTTGAATTGGCGGTTGTCCTGATGCGTGTGGAGCGGGTTTTGATCAGCCTGAGCCACGGAACGATAGACCGCCCGCATCTTATCCATGCCTTCAATCAACCGCAATGGGAAAGCTCCGACTTCATGAATGAAGTAGATGCGGTGGGGGTCGTTGAGTGGCTTAATGTTTTTGTCGTCTAGAGCGCTCACTTTCCGCAGGATTGGTAAAATTGCCTCCACTGCTGGGTCCGTGGGCTTGCTGCCGCCTTGAATCCCCACTAATTTCTGCCGTTTTTCCGCCAGATCATCCCAGCCCAAACCCATTTGTTCTTTGCTGAACCGGAGGAACGGCTCACTCTTTTGAAACGTGGTTTTAATCTGCGCTTCTTGTTGATCCAAGGTCGGGTAGCGTTCGAGAAACTTCCGGGCGGTCGAGATTTGCACCTGAGTACTGGCTTTGAAGTCGTCCTGGGTGCGTCCCAAGAGCCGTTCTTGTAAATCTTTCACTCTGAGTGCATCAAACTTGCCCAGGTCAAACAAGCGACTACTGACGGCACCTAAAACATCCTGTGAGATGGTTTGACAAACCACATCCTCTCGATCTCCTAAGGTTTGGCTGTAAACCTGATCAATGTCTTTACTGTCATAGAGCAAGATGCCGTTGACCGTCAGGGTGCCAGTTTCCTGAACGTAAACGTGTTCCCGTTCCGTAAGCGTGGTTTGCAATGTTTCTAAAACGCGATCGAACTTGGTGAGATCCGCCAGTAGCGCATCAACTTCCTGCTTTAACTCATCGAGCAACAAGACTCCCAGCGATCGAGATTTCACTTCAACCTTGGAAACATAGGTTAATTCCAAGGCTTGCAGCACGTTTTTGAACTCCTCGTCGATCACGCCGCGTCGATTAATCATCAACATTTGCTTGGCATGGTCATCAATCTGCTTGAGTAAAGCTTGGAGCGAATTCGCCGCCGACTTTTCCCTGGGCAGCCAATCTTTTTGGCGAGCCTGGTCAAACTGGTTGCGGTAGTCGGTAAAGACTTCTTGCAGCACTTCTAGGAATTGGCGGGTGAATTTGGGTCCGCGAAAGCGATCTTCTAACAGCTTATAAACCGTTTGGCGTAATTCCTGCCGCTTGGTTGGAATCAAGTTTTGCAGGTTATCCCACATCTTCTGAAAGTAATCGCTCCAATGCTTCGGGTCAGGATGGCTGTCGTTGAAGCGCGGCGCATATTTTTCTTGCTCCACCGACACAAACCGCTGCAAATTCTCAAACGGAATATTCAAATCGTTGCGCTTTTTGCGAATCCCAGAAACCCAATCTGCCACCTCTTTGCTGTAGGGCTTGAGGTTGTCGCCCAGGCTAATGCTGTCGAGCAGTTGGTGATCGCTTTCTGATTCTGCCAAGCTTAAGCTGGGCAGAATTTCAGTCTTGATCACGTCCCGCATAGCAGCCGGAGACGGCGTGGGGTTTTGCCACCAGGAGACTACATGACCCGCCAGTCGCGCCGCACAAGCATTGAGGACGCGATCGACCGGAAACTGAACGCTGGATAGCCCAAAGGTGAGGTAGTTCTGGGGAAAGCCGAGCGGATCAGGAGCAGACCAGTGCTTGCGAATATTGTCTCGTACCAGTTTCTTGTATTGACTGAATCCAGAACTAAAGTCCAAGAATACATTTTGAGCCACCATCTCCAGAATGGCTCCTACCGTGGGCAGTGTCACCTTATCGTTGCTGTTGCCGACTAGGTAGCAGAAGTTGAAGGGCACGTCTTGACCGCTGTTGCTGCTAATGCGGTCGGAGCCATTGATGCTGTACTGTGCCTCAAACCGAGTGTCATTGCGGGAGTAGTGATTCAGTTCCATCAAGGCAGAATAGGCATTGGCAATCACGCGATCGCCCAACCCTGAGAATGCACCGGGCAACACCAGGTAGGCGGAAGACTGCGGAATTTCAGAAGCGGGAATCCAGTCGCGTAAGTTGTAGGCAAGATCCAGGAACATCCCAGAGCCAGTGCCACCAGAGAACGAGCAAACTACAAAAATGTTGATGCCTTTGTCCAGTTCCACCTGCCAGCGGTCCAGCATGAATTTCTCATGCCCGACAATCTTTTGTTTGGCGTATTGAAAGGCGGCTTTAATCTGGGGATAGTTAGCGGTAAAAGCGAATTTGCCCAACGCCCGCACCTGCCCTGCTCCTGCCAAAATTGAGTCCGTCCCCTTTAACTGGGGCGGAAACCATTCTGCTAGATAGTTATAGGAAGACAGATTATTGAGAATGGGTTTAGCGTTCTCAACTTTCGCCCACACCTGCTCCACTGGACTCAAGGCAATGTCTTGCTTGAGGACTACCTGCGGCTCGGTTGCCTTCGCATTTTGCTCAGTATCGATATGTAAAAACGACACGATCGGTAAATTATCGAGAGTGCCATAGGTTTCGATGATCATCCGCCGAATTTTGAGCAAGACTTCTTTTCCAGTGCCCCCTAATCCAACAATGATGGTGGGAGTCATGCCGTGGTAATCAGCCATAGGTTTAAAGTAGGTGGATAGAAAGGATGGGTTCCGAACGGTTAACTTGTAAAATACTTATTGAGTAAATCCTGGGTGCTTTCACCCGTTTGCCGCAGCAAATTTTCCAGTAGCCTCATTGCCATTCGAGAGGGTTTAACATGTCGGTTTTCCCAACGATTGACGGTTGGGAAAGTTACTCCTAGCTTGGCTGCAAACTCTTCTTGAGTTAAACCTAGCCGCAGTCGGAGTTCCCGAACTAACTCTGCTATATCTCGTGGTTCGATCACTGTTTTTCAAAGCGCTGAATTTAACAAGTGCAATAAATTACTTTATAAAGCACTATATTAAATTTGAGATAGAAACGTCATCAGTATAACCATCAAGATGATTAAGAGAACCCTATCTCTAATTCATCTAGTTTTGAACCCTGAAAAAGACCGCACATTGACAGAATTACGGCTTGCCACCACGATCTTGATCTTTTTCCTTCAAGGCAGTTCCTGAGCCTAAACCGTCACCCGAAATTAATTATGGTAATTTCTACTAAAATTGAGTACAATGATTGATTAGCAATCTCTTCAGTGTACTGGAGTTGCCAATGCCTCACGCCCAATTACCCATTCCGACCCACTTTGATCCGTAGACTGTGAAAGATTTTTGGCGCGTGCCCTATGGCGATCGCGCTGCTCAAGCGGAATTGTGGGCACAGCAGTACAATCTTCAGCCTGCGGCAGAGGACACCACGCGGATTTGTTTGCTGGAGATCGATGTGCAAACCACCTTTTGTATTCCCGGTTTTGAGCTATTTGTCGGTGGATCGGGCATGGGCGCAGTGGATGACAGCAGACGACTATGTGAGTTTATCCATCGTTGGCGCGATTACTCAAATCACGCCAACGATGGATACTTATACGGCAATGCAGATTTTCCATCCGATTTTTTGGGTGAATGCAGCAGGGGAACATCTAGTTCCGGCAGCGACGATGATCACCTTTGAGGATGTGCAGCAGGGCGTGTGGCGAGTCGATCCAGCGATCGCTATTCTTCTAGCAGCATCAATTGCTGTGGATTGAGGTGAATGTGCCAAGGAAAAGGTTGATTTTTTAAGGTTTTCCATTTTTCCTTAAATACTTCTGCTTGCAAATGGTAATCACTGGAGTGGAGTGGAGCCGACTGAAGTTTGAGGAATACTGTCATGCGATGGGGCGTTTCGCTGGTCGCTGCAACCCAGCAGGGGAAAGTGTTGAGGTCAGGTGTCAAGTGAAGAATATCTACAAATTTAAGGTGATGGGCGCGGATGCCGACTTGGGTGAAGTGGGAGGACATAGGCTCTGTAAGTTGGAGAGTGCAGTTCCAGTCGATCGCGTCAATTTGTCGAACCCCACTCACCTTAGCGCGGGAAAAGTTTTTGCAGCCGGTCAGTTTGGCGATGCTAACCCGATTGGGATGTTCAAAAATGGTGTGTTTATCGGCGTGGGCGATCGCCGTGCCCTGCTCCAATATCAGCAGATTTTGACAGATGCGATAGGCTTCTTCTAAGTTATGGGTAACAAACAGAGTTGTTCCAGCATAGGTGCTTAAGGTGGCAATTAATTCTTGCTCCATTTGAAAGCGCAAGTGGGTATCCAAGGCGGAGAACGGCTCATCTAGCAGCAAAACATCGGGGTTGCAAATCAAAGCTCTGGCAAGGGCGACGCGCTGCTGTTGTCCGCCCGATAGCTGATGGGGATAGCGATCGCCCAGTCCTGCCAATTCCACTGCTTGCAATTGCGTGTCGATTTGTTGCCGTAGGACTTTCTTAGTTCGAGCTAATCCAAACGCCACATTTTGGGCAACCGTCAGGTGTGGAAATAGCGCATAGTGTTGAAAAATTACGCCAATTCGGCGATCGCGGCTAGGAATATTAATCCCAAGCTTTGAGTCAAATAAGACTCGCCCGTTTAGAACAATGCGCCCCTGATCCGGCGTTTCGATGCCTGCAATGCAGCGCAACAGCAAACTTTTACCTGCGCCGGATGCGCCCAAGATTCCTAAAGGATGGCGATCGGCGTGAAAGGCAAGCTGGAGGGAAAAGTGGGGCAGGTGTTTTTGGATATCGACAAGTAACTGTCGGGTGTCGAGTGTCGAATGTCGTTCGCGTAGTGTTGACCTAGGAGATATGTCGAGTGTCGAATGTCGTTCGCGTAGCGTTGACCTAGGAGATATGTCGAGTGTCGAGTGAGCAATGGTGGGGGGTGAGAGGAGGAGGTTGATGGTAGCGATTGCGGAGAGAGAAATGGATAGGGTGATAATGCTCCAGAACCAGGCTTGACTGGTCGCGCCTGCTTCTACGGCTGAATAAATTGCTAAGGGAATGGTTTCTGTTTCACCGGGAATATTGCCCGCTAGCATCAGCGTTGCGCCAAATTCCCCCAATCCCCGCGCAAAGGTGAGGGTTGCCCCTGCTAAAACTCCGGGTAATGCTAACGGTAGGCTAACTCGCCAAAAAATTCGTAGTTCTGAAGCGCCTAAGGTTCTAGCGGCGTGGAGTAGGTTGCCATCAATTTGCTCAAAGGCTCCGAGGGCAGTCCGATACATCAGTGGAAAGGTAACAATGGTGGCGGCGATCGCGCCTGCATACCAAGTGAAAATAATTTCTATATTCAGCGATCGCAGCAGTTGCCCAGCCCAGCCATTGCTTCCAAAAAACTGCAATAGGACAAATCCCACCACGGTTGGCGGCAGCACCAAAGGAGCGATGAACAGGGCATCCAGCAGCGATCGCCATTTTCCCCGATAGCCCAATAATCCATAGGCAGCAGCCGTTCCCGCAAAAAAGGTAATCAGGGTTGCTACTGCCGAAACTTTGAGCGAAATCCAAAGGGGCGAAAGATCAATATTCGTCATTGGCAATTTGGCGACAATAATCAATAATCAAAGAACTAGTTTAAAATAATTAAAAACTCATCATTCAAACTTAAGAACTAGCTGATTCCAAGTCCATATTTTTGAAAGATTTTTTTTGCCCTATTGCTCACTAAAAACTGAATAAAATTACGGGCAGAAGTTTGATTTTTGCTGCGCTTGACAACGGCGATCGGGTAAAAAATTGGCGTATGTAAATTGGCAGGAATCACCTGTATCACTTTCACTTGATCAGACGTTTTGGCATCAGTGGCATACACTAAACCTGCTTGAGCATTGCCCGATTCTACAAATTGCAGCACTTGGCGCACATTATTTGCTAACACAAATTTAGGTTGCAGTGAGTTCCACAAGTCCTGTTTTTTCAAGGCTTCTTCGCTGTATTGTCCGGCTGGAACGCTACGCGGATCACCGATCGCAATTCGTTTGACGCGAATATCCTTCAAGCTTTGGAGGTTGGTAATTCCTCCACTTGTCTTGGGCACCACTAGCACTAAGCGATTGGTTAATAAATTGCGCCGACTCGCTGGCTCAATCAGATTTTTTTGCTGCAATGCATCCATTGGTTTCTTAGCCGCAGCAATGAAGATATCTGCCGGGGCACCATTTTCGATTTGCTGTTGCAGTGCGCCAGAACTGGCAAAGTTATAGCGCAAGGTGACGTTTGGCTGAGTTTGTTTGTAGAGTGGAGCAATTTCTTTGAGGGCATCGGTTAAGCTGGCGGCAGCAGACACGACTAGGCGAGAGTTAGTTTGCGCGATCGCTGGAGGTTGATCTTGCCATCTTCTGCCAAGGGTGAGCGCGATCGCCAGCGCCATTCCAGCAATCAAGACAAGACTGAGCCTTCGCATCATGGTTTTCTTCTCATCTAATTTAATTGAGCCAACTTATCTTTACCTGCCAAAAATCTTCTTTATCATTTTAGGGCGGTTGATTTTATCCCTATTTGTAAGAGATCGGTAACATAGACACCTGCTTAAAATCGATAGTTGCCCCATTATCTGTGGGGGCGGCTGATTTAAGGGTTGAATGGTGGCGATCGCATGCAAAGCTCTCTAAAGCGAATGTTAGTTGGCGGGGGCTTTTTTGGGGGCACCCTGGTTGTGGCAGTTGCAGGCTATCGAGTGTCCGGGTGGAACTGGCTTGATTCTATCTATATGGTCGTCATCACCATTTTTGGGGTGGGATTTGGTGAAATAGGACCCATGACCCCCGCCCTGCGAATTTTTACAATGGTGGTAATTATTTCAGGCTGCACCTCCGTTGCATATATTCTGGGCGGCTTTTTGCAAATGATCACTGAAGGCGAAATTAAACGAGTATTCGGGGTGAGACGGATGAAGCGGGAAATTGATTTGCTAACAGACCACGTGATTATCTGTGGCTACGGTCGAATTGGGCAAATTTTAGCGCATCAAATGGAAGTCGCTCATCAGCCTTTTGTTGTAATTGATAATGATGACCATCGCGTAGCACAGGCTGAAGGCAAAGGCTTTTTAGTCCAAATGGGGAGTGCTGCCGATGAAAACATTTTGGAAGCTGCCGGAATTATGCAGGCAAAATTCTTGGCAACCGTTCTGCCCGATGATGCCATCAATGTGTTTATTACGCTGACCGCGCGTGGGTTGAATCCCGATCTGATTATCCTGGCAAGAGGCGAGTATCTTTCTACAGAAAAGAAGCTATTGCAGGCAGGAGCCGATCGCGTTGTCTCTCCAGCGGCGATCGGGGCACTTCGGATGTCGCACATGGTTACTCATCCCGCTGCAATGGATTTTTTGGATGAAGATGATGGACGTAATAGCCTAAATGAACTGCTGGCTCAAATTGATGTTCAAGTTGAGGAACTGGCAATTTCTCACAACTCTAACTTGACAGGATCAACTGTAGGAAGCGCTCAAGCACGGGGCAAAGGCACCTTTATTGTGGTGGCATTGCGGAAGGCGATCGGTTCAACCATTATCAACCCGGATCACGAAGCCTTTCTAGAGGAAGGCGACACTTTGATTGTGATGGGGCATATAGGCGATATTCCCAAGTTTGCTCGACATCATGCCGTTAAACGAGAAATTCAGTATCGCGGTTCCAAGTTTACGCGGTAGCAACAAGAACCGCTGGTCATAACAGTAGAACCTATGAAAGCGGCGATCGCTCAACTCAAACCTGAATTCTATTGGTCGTCTTGATTCTGAACACTGACCGATAGCTGTAAACCCATTTCACCTAACCAACTAGCGAACCCATAAATTGCCTGACTGCCCGATTGGGCTAGGATGTCATCCAGCTTTTGTCGTTGTAATTCAGCCTGTTCAGATGACATCGTTGTTTTGCTAAATGCCTCTACCACATCCAGCAAAGCACTTTTCAGCAAAGTCGGTTCGGGGTCTTCCTCTTCCAAAATAGCTTCAATGTAAGCTGCCGCTTCCTCAGGATTTTGAAGTGATTTTATTAAGTAATCGTAATAGCTGTCACTCTTGGGTGAGTTTGTGTCTTTTGCAGTCATCACGCAAGCTGTAAATTTGGCATCGGTAAAGACCTACCTTGCTCTTCATAGGTTTCGATTAGCAACTCAAGCACTTCTGGGGCATTCTTGGCGGCTTCTTCATAAGTATCGCCGTGGGTATGAGCGTAAGGACCAAATTCTGGCAAGCTAACAATATACTTCTGATCTTCATCAGACCACCGAATCAAAATGCTGTAGCGAGATTGCATTTATTTTTCGTCTTTATCTTGAACATTTACAGTTAGCTTCAAACCCAACTCATTTAACCAACTGGCAAGACCATAAATGGCTGAGCTTCCGGGTTGAGACAGAATTTCATCCAGCTTTTGACGATGCAGTTCAACTTGATCAAAGGTCATTTTTGAGGAACTTAAAGCTTGAAAAACATTATCAAGTGCCAGTCGCAACAATTCTGGTTCGTTGTCTTCTTCCTCTTCCATATGCGTCTCCAAATAGAGAGCAGCATACGCTGGGTCTTTGAGACGAGAAATTAGATAGTCTTGATAGCTGTCACTTGTTGGAGCCTTCACGTTCTTCATAGTCTGCCCAATACTCTTTTGCTTTCAAAATATCTCTGTTTTGAGTGCTTTTATCTCCACCCCAAAGAAGAATCACCAGAGAACCTATTTGACCAAAGTAGATTCGATAGCCTGCACCGTAGTCTATTTTAAACTCAGAAACACCTGATCCAACTGGCTCAGAATTCTTTTTTGTCAAAAGTCCACGTCGAATTTTATCTTGCGCTTGGTCAATTTTGGTCTGCGTCTTTAAATCTGGTATGAATTCTAACCAATGTGCAAAAGGACTTTTGCCGTCTGCCGCAATGTAAAGTCGAATTTCTCTAGAGTACGCTTCCATGCACAGTATTCTCGGTTATTACGAGAGTACTCTAGCACGGGAAATTGTTTATTCAGGGAATAATCATAGCATATATATAAATAAAGAACAATAACTTTTAGCATATATAAATAAAAAAGAACAACTTTTATACGCTGCAACGTAAGGCTGCAAAGCTTGTTGATGTTTATGGCGTTGCCATTTTGAAAACAGATCACTAATTATTAAGTTTGTTGAAGGATAGAAATTGACAGGTTAGTAAGCAGTGTTTAGCCATTAGTAGCTCGATCGCAGTTCCGCAATCGTTGTCCATCGGCACAGACTTTTATAGGTTCGGGAACGCAAAATAACGGGATGATGAAAAGACTGTTTACTGGGTGTGGGAATGCGATCGCCTGAGTTATCTGCGTTTCAATTGCTGCAAAAAGCAGTGTCTCTGTTGGTGTATCAATCGGTGTTTGATTTTGAGCAGGAAGCAGGGCAAGCTTTTTTGGCATTGTTGCAAGCGATTCACAATGCTCAACAGCGTACAGATACAGAAGTGGGAGACGCAGAAGTTTTGGATTGTCTCCAGGCTTATGGGCGCTGGTTTCGCTGTCTTGCCGAAGCAGAACAATCCTGGCAAGATCTTTTAATCACCTGCATATTGCGAGATGAAAATCCATTTACTCAACAAGCGCAGCAAAAAGAGTTTCAGGCATTGTCGTCAGGGTTAGTGTTGGCGGCTGGGCACGATTTGCAAGTGTTGCAAGAATTGTCTCGTTGTGGAGAAGTGCAACTGAGAGATTGGGTGGAAGCGATCGCGCCAGTTTCTCTACCCGCGATCGCCTGGGAGCCAGCCAGCGATTCAGCAGTCACATCCATCAAACTTCAGTTAGAACGGACTAATTGGGCAGAAGGTGTAGAAGTGTTTGCTGATCACTACCGTCAACATGGCACTGGACTTGCGGCGATGTTTTCTGCGTTGCGATGGCATCAGGGCGAACTCGTGGGAATTGCCCACGCCGATCCGGTAGAACTAGAGGATCTGGTGGGTTACGGCGGACAGCAAGAGGCACTACTGAAAAACACTGAGTTTTTACTCAAAGGTTATCCGGCGCTGCATGTCTTGCTGTATGGCAGTCGTGGGTCGGGCAAATCGTCGTTGGTGAAGGCGCTGCTGAATCGTTATAGCCAGGATGGATTGCGTCTAGTTGAGGTTGCGAAATCGGAGTTGCGAGATTTGCCTGCGATCGCCGATCAACTGCGTCCATTGCCGCAAAAGTTTATTCTGTTTGTGGATGATCTGTCGTTTGAGGAAGACGAAGACGATTACAAAGCATTGAAAGTCGTGTTGGAAGGGAATTTGACGGCGCGATCGCAAAATGTAGTCGTCTATGCTACTTCTAATCGGCGGCATTTGATTCGCGAGTTTTTTGGCGATCGCCCCCGTCCCAAAGATGGCGATGAAATTCATGCTTGGGACACTGTGCAAGAAAAGCTCTCCTTCAGCGATCGCTTTGGGCTAACCCTGACTTTCGAGCCGCCCGACCAAGCGACCTATTTACAGATCGTTCACCATCTGGCTGCCCAAGCTAATATTTCCCTGAACCCAGACGATCTGGAGTTTCAAGCGCTCCAGTGGGCAACTCGCCACAATGGGCGATCGGGTCGGACTGCCCGCCAATTCATCGACTTTCTCCGCGCTGATCTTTCTACAGTGTGATCCCACTTGACGATTCACCTGATAAGCTGTTGGAAATTATTCCTTGATGCCTTAAATATTCGGTTGGTCACTATTCTGAGTAGCACATGGAAGTTGGGAACTGGTTAACTGCGGGTGGAATCGTGATGGTGCCGCTGCTGGGGTTTTCCCTGGTGGCAGTGGCTCTGATTTTGGAGCGGGTGCTGTTTTGGGTCAAGATTACTCGTCGTCAAGATCGGCTGGCGCGGGACGTGTTGGCGATGTACAGCCACAATCCTCGCAATGCATTTTTGAAGCTGGAGAAAAATACTGACCTGCCGATCGCCCGAATTTTTTTGGCGGCATTGGAACTCGATCGCCCCAATCCCGAAGAGTTTCGCTTAGCCTTGGAAAGTTCGGCTCAAGCAGAAATGCCCTTACTCAAGCGGTTTAACACCGTGTTTGAAACCATCATTAGTCTGTCGCCGCTGTTGGGCTTGTTGGGAACCGTGCTGGGATTGATTCGCTCGTTTGCGTCGCTGAAATTGGGAGAAATGGGCGGCAGCAGCACCCTTGGAGTCAGCGCTGGCATTAGTGAGGCGTTGGTTTCTACAGCAGCGGGATTGGTGGTCGCCATTTTCACGCTGCTGTTTGCCAATACCTTTCGCGGCTTATATTTGCGGCAAATCGCCCTGATTCAAGAATACGGTGGACAGCTAGAATTGCTGTATCGTCGCTACTACGAACAAGGAGTGTCTTCGTCCTATGCGGCTACCGGATGAACCCGATTTGCCATTTCAGATCAACATCGTGCCGATGATCGATGTGATCTTCGCTATTCTGACGTTTTTCATGATGTCATCTTTGTTTTTGACGCGATCGACGGGCGTACCTGTCAATCTGCCCAAAGCGGCAACGGCTGAAGCCCAGAATTCTGGACGTTTTACCGTGACGGTGAATGCTCAAGGACAAATTCAGTTAAATAATCGAGCGGTGCTGTTGTCTGATCTGAAGCCGCGACTGCAAGCGTTGGTTGGAACTCAGCCAGCGCAGGTGATCATCAATGCAGATGAACGGGTGAGCCACGGTCAGGTGGTGGCGGTGATGGATCAACTGCGCCAAGTGACCGGGGTGAGATTGGCAATCGCGGCACAGCCTAAATAACCAACTTGCCTAAAACTAGACTAAAACTGAACTCCAACCGTCGTTGCTTGTCCATTGCGGCTGATGGTGAACTGGGCAGAAGCGGGAGCGTTGCTGATAAACGCTCTGAGGTCGTCAAAACTCTGGAGGATGTTTCCGTTGACTCCCAGCAGGCGATCGCCCACTTGCAAGCCGCTATTTTCTGCTGCTGAACCGCGATTCACACTTTGAACGACTAACGTTCGAGTATCCACAGTTACGCCTAACTGCGCGCCCGCGATTCGTGAAACGATCCCTTTGGGAATCGCTGGATTCGTGCCTGCTCTGGGCGATGGAACGGTTGAATCTGAGTTGAAACCAGGATTTCTATATTGAGGCATGGGTACTTGGGAGGACTCGTAGCCTGGATTATAGCGATCGTCGTTGGGCGTTGGGATGACCACAGCGCCGCCAGAGTATTGACCATTGGGACGAGACGCGAACTGATTATTGGGTGTCTGCTGCTGATAGATTCGGCTATTTTGACGCGATCGCCAAATTGGATATTGCGGCTTTGGCAGCACCATCCCACCGGGAAATTGAGAGATTGTCGGATTTGTGGGTGGCTGATAGATCGGCGTTTGATTATAAATTGGCGACCCCGAAGCTATGTTTCCAGAACTGTTTTGGGCAATAAACGATCGGGCAGTTTGCACACTGGTGGCAATGCTGATCCCCGTATTGCTGCCCCGTGCCGATTCCAAAATCGCCTTATTCACTCCCACCATTTCGCCCAGCGTATTCAACAGCGGACCACCCGAATTTCCGGGCTGCAACACCACCCGCGATTGCAGATCGCCATTGCTTCGCACACTGCTAAACGTGCCTGTTGTCAGCACTCCCGGACGACCATAAGGACTGCCGATCGCCAACACTGGTTCTCCCGATTGCGGCGTGCTGGTCGCCAAGGGCACCGTGGGCAGTTGTCCCCCAGTTTGCAGTTGAATTAGGGCTAAATCGGAACGGCGATCGATGGCAATCACCTGCCCTGAATAACTTTGTCCATCGAACGTTCTCGCAGACACCCGGCTGCCCACTGCCCCATTCACCACATGATTATTGGTGATCACCAATCCATTCGAGCTAACCACACTGCCAGAGCCAATTTCTCGCCCTGCAAACACCGTCACCACAGCCGGATTCACCCGCTGGTAAATTGTCTCTGCTGATCCTGCGATCGCGCGTGATTCATAGGCGATCTGCACAGGAGCGCTAATCGTTGGAATAGGCGTAATCACCAAAGCCGAAGCAGCAAACAACAGCAAATATCGTAGTTTCATGGCATCTGAGTAAAGAGCATTGGGTGCGAACCAACCTAGCTTCCAGTCCCTCAGAACGTTGGAACAGTGATTTTAGCGTTCCCCTTTTAAAGCCGCTTATTCTAAAACGGTGAACAAACTGTCACACCATTTCCAAAACTTTTGCGGAAACAGAAGAAACTAAAAAGTATCAAGTAGAAGAGAGTGGTTACTGTTCCGACGCTCTGGCACCCCCAGGGCGTTTTTAATGTTTAAACGGAAAGCTAGAGAGTATCGTTACCTTTCATGGGGTTCAGCAGGGCATCCGGATGGTTCTTAGTAAACACCTCGTCCTTTTTAGTGCCCTACTCTGACAGGTAAACCTAACGCACGATTAGGAAAAAACTAGAAGGTAAGTAAATACCCTATCTGCAAGAGAGAATTGTTTAGGATGTTGCTTGGATTCTACTTTCTTCGTTTGTATTTCTAATGTTTTTATTTCTTTCTAAGCTATTGCCGCTGTTTTTGTATCCTATCGGTTTAGCGTGCCTACTGCTGCTGCTAGCGTTAGGGCTAATGCTTTGGCGACGATCCCGCCTCGCGATGATCCCCGTTGGATTAGCGCTAATTATCTTAATGGTGAGCAGCAATGGCTGGGTTAGCATCTCGTTGCTGAAATCGTTGGAATTTCAACATTTGCCCCAAGGCGAGCTACCCAAAGCAGATGCGATCGTGGTGTTGGGGGGAGCCACTAAACCCGCTTTTGCGCCCCGTCCGTGGGTGGAGGTGAATGAAGCAGGCGATCGCGTGTTGTATGGTGCCAAGCTCTATCGATCAGGTAAAGCGCCTCGCCTGATTTTGAGTGGAGGACGAGTGGACTGGCAGGGAAACAATGATGCTCCAGAGTCGGCAGATATGGTGGCGCTCATGAAAACAATGGGAGTTCCCGATGCGGCAATGATCCAGGAGCCAACTTCGCGGACGACTCGTGAGAATGCGGTCAATGTCAAGCAAATTATGAAGGCTCAGGGAATTGGCAAAATTCTGCTAGTCACTTCGGCGGTGCATATGCCGCGATCGCTGCGAATTTTCCAAAAGCTGGGGATTGATGCGATTCCGGCACCGACTGATTTTTTGGTCAGCGATCGCGATTTGGAAGTATTACAAGCGAGTCCCCAATCTTTGGCGTTGAGCTTTCTACCCGAAGCCGAACAGCTTAGCAACATTACCCGCGCCCTCAAAGAATATGTGGGCATGGTGATCTATTGGCTGCGCGGCTGGATCTAGCTCAGCCATTCCTTTGTAGCGCCTTAGAAAAACTATGAAGTTTCACAAACCCTTTAGTGAGTAAACGCTCACCTAAATGTAAACAAACGTAAACAAAAATGTCCTTTTTGTTATCAAATTGTGTCAGTTAAGCTCCCAAACCCGCACGAAGTAAGCTTTTTTGATACAAACAGTGATGTGCAGCTTAAAACGTAAGGTCTGATTTCTCGCTGTCATTGTGTTCTCGGTTTTTTGTTTAATGTCCCGCTTTTCATTTCGGTCGTGGGCAATTGAAAAATCGAAGACCTTTAGATACTTAGCATTGACCTTTAGTGACGACTGCTTGCAATCGCATGATTTAAGGAGCCTAACCGCATGTTTACTCACGTCAAGCCCATCATCAGACATGTTGCACCTGAAGCCCTGGGTGGGAGAAGTCTGGTGAAGGTGGTTTATGTCGTGCTAGAGCCTCAATATCAAAGCGCTCTGTCTGCCGCTGTTCGTTCGATTAACCAGAACCATCCTAGTATTGCTGTTGAAATTAGCGGTTACCTGATTGAGGAACTTCGTGATCCCACGAATTTTGACGACTTTAAGCGAGATGTTTCTCAAGCCAACATTTTTATCGCCTCGTTGATTTTTCTAGAAGATTTGGCAGACAAGGTGGTAGAAGCGGTGGAACCTTACCGCGATCGCCTCGATGTCTCGGTTGTCTTCCCCTCCATGCCCCAGGTGATGCGCCTTAACAAAATGGGCAGCTTCTCCTTGGCGCAAATTGGGCAATCTAAGAGCGCGATCGCTAGCTTCATGAAAAAGCGCAAGGAAAAATCTGGCGCAGGCTTTCAAGATGCGATGCTGAAGCTGCTCCGCACGTTGCCCCAAGTCCTCAAATACCTGCCGATGGACAAAGCGCAGGATGCCCGGAATTTTATGCTCAGCTTTCAGTACTGGCTGGGCGGTTCTCAAGAAAATCTGGAGAACTTTCTGCTGATGCTGGCAGATAAGTATGTATTTAAGGGCGAAGTGGCTGCAAACGGGAGTGCTGCTCCGATTTTTCAATATCAAGACCCGGTGACCTATCCTGACCTTGGCATTTGGCATCCGCTCGCGCCAACGATGTATGAAGATGTCAAGGAATATCTCAACTGGTTTTCCTCGCGCCGCGATCTGCCGGAGGAAATGCGCGGTCCTCTAGTGCCCACAGTTGGGCTTGTTTTACAACGGACTCATTTAGTCACCGGCGACGATGCCCATTATGTAGCGATGGTGTCTGAATTTGAGGCAATGGGCGCACGGGTGATTCCAGTGTTTGCTGGCGGGTTGGACTTTTCCAAGCCTGTAGAAGCGTTTTTCTACGATCCGATCAACAAAACCACGCCGCTTGTGGATGTGGTGGTCTCATTGACGGGATTTGCTCTGGTGGGCGGTCCGGCACGACAAGATCATCCCAAAGCGATCGAAGCATTGACTCGGCTGAACCGTCCCTATATGGTGGCGCTGCCGTTGGTGTTCCAAACCACAGAAGAATGGCAGGACAGTGAACTGGGGCTGCACCCGATTCAAGTCGCGCTGCAAATCGCTCTTCCAGAACTAGATGGTGGCATTGAGCCAATTATTCTCTCTGGGCGGGATGGTAACACCGGTAAAGCGATCGCCCTGCAAGATAGAGTGGAAGCGATCGCGCAACGGGCGATGAAATGGGCAAATCTGCGACGCAAGCCCAAACTGCATAAGCGGGTTGCCATCACGGTCTTCAGCTTTCCCCCCGATAAAGGCAACGTCGGCACAGCGGCGTATCTAGATGTGTTCGGCTCCATCTACAAAGTGCTGGAATCGCTACGCGACAATGGCTATGACGTACAAGAACTACCCGACTCGGCTGAAAACCTGATGTTGTCGGTGCTGCACAACGCCCAAGCTCAGTTCAATAGCCCTGAACTGAACATCGCCTACAAAATGTCGGTGCCAGAGTATGAAGCCCTCACGCCCTATCACGAGCGCCTGATTCCGTCTTGGGGTCCGGCTCCGGGCAACCTGAATACTGACGGGCAAAACTTGCTGATCTATGGCAAATCGTTTGGTAACGTCTTTATTGGCGTACAGCCGACGTTTGGCTATGAAGGCGACCCGATGCGGCTGCTGTTCTCCCGTTCCGCCAGCCCACACCACGGGTTTGCTGCATACTATACCTATCTGGAAAAAGTCTGGAAAGCCGATGCAGTGCTGCACTTTGGCACCCACGGCTCGCTGGAATTCATGCCCGGAAAACAGATTGGCATGTCGGATGAGTGCTTCCCCGACAGCCTGATTGGCACCATCCCCAACCTCTACTACTATGCGGCAAACAACCCCTCAGAAGCCACGATCGCCAAGCGCCGCAGCTATGCCGAAACCATCAGCTACCTGACTCCTCCGGCTGAAAACGCCGGACTATACAAAGGGCTGAAGGAACTAAGCGAACTGATTGCCTCCTACCAAACCTTAAAAGACACGGGGCGGGGCGAATCCATCACGAACACCATCATGGATCAGTGTCGCGTGGTGAATTTGGACAAGGATGTGGCACTGCCAGACAAAGATGCGCGGGATTTGACCGCTGAAGAGCGGGATACCGTCGTGGGCAAGGTCTACATCAAGCTGATGGAGATTGAATCGCGCCTGCTGCCCTGCGGCTTGCATGTGATTGGCAAACCGCCTACGGCAGAAGAGGCGATCGCCACCCTGGTCAACATCGCCAGCCTCGATCGCGAAGAAGACAGCATCCTCAGTCTGCAACGGATCATCGCCAATAGCGTCGAACGCGACATTGATGAGATTTATGCCAACAGCGATCGCGGCGTTCTCAGCGATGTCGAACTGCTAAACAGCATCAACATGGCAATTCGCAGTGCCGTCGCCGCGATGGTTCACGCCCAAATAGACACAGAAGGGCGCGTCTCCAAACTCTCGATGTTTAGCAATCTCTTTGGCAACAAAAAAGCGCCTTGGGTCGAAGCGCTCCATCAAGCGGGCTACACTGCCGTTGATTCCGAACCGCTCAAGCCACTGTTCGAGTATCTCCAGTTTTGCCTCAAGCAAGTCGTTGCCGATAATGAATTGGGTGCCCTACTGATCGGACTGGATGGTCAATACATCATCCCTGGTCCTGGCGGCGACCCCATCCGCAACCCCGACGTGCTACCCACAGGTAAGAACATCCACGCCCTTGATCCCCAGTCGATTCCGACTGCGGCGGCGGTGCGATCGGCAAAAGTGGTGGTCGATCGCCTGCTCGATCGCCAGCGGTCAGAGAACAATGGCGCTTATCCCGAAACGATCGCCTGCGTTCTCTGGGGCACCGACAACATCAAAACCTACGGCGAATCACTTGCCCAAATCCTCTGGATGGTCGGCGTTAAACCCATGCCCGACTCCCTCGGACGGATTAATAAGCTGGAGCTATTGTCCTTAGAAGAACTGGGTCGCCCCCGAATTGATGTCGTTGTCAACTGCTCTGGTGTGTTTCGTGATTTATTCATCAACCAAATGGCACTGCTCGATCGCGCCGTCAAAATGGCAGCCGAAGCTGACGAGCCACTGGAAATGAACTTCGTCCGCAAACACGCTCTCAAGCAAGCCGAAGACATGGGCATTAACCTGCGTCAAGCCGCTACCCGCGTCTTCTCCAATGCCTCCGGCTCTTACTCCAGCAACATCAACCTGGCAGTGGAGAATGGCACCTGGGAAAATGAGCAGGAACTGCAAAACATGTACCTGGCGCGGAAAGGCTTCGCGTTCTCATCCGATAATCCCGGCATGATGGATCAAAGCGAAGACCTGTTCAAAGCGGCACTCAAAACCGCCGATGTCACCTTCCAAAACCTGGACTCCTCGGAGATTTCCCTCACCGATGTCTCCCACTACTACGACTCTGACCCGACCAAAATCGTCGCCAGTCTGCGGGATGACGGCAAAAAGCCCACTGCTTACATGGCAGACACCACGACCGCTAACGCCCAAATCCGCACCCTGTCGGAAACCGTGCGACTCGACTCGCGTACCAAGTTACTCAACCCTAAATGGTACGAAGGAATGCTCTCCCACGGCTATGAAGGGGTGCGGGAATTATCGAAGCGGCTGGTGAACACAATGGGCTGGTCTGCTACCGCCGATGCTGTGGATAACTGGGTCTATGAAGACACCAACACCACGTTCTTTAAAGATGAAGAAATGAGCAAACGGCTGATGGATCTCAACCCGAACTCGTTCCGTAAAATGGTGACGACGCTGCTAGAAGCGAATGGACGCGGCTACTGGGAAACCAGCGAGGAAAACCTCGACAAACTCCGCGAACTGTATCAACAAGTCGAAGACCGGATTGAAGGAATCGAATAATTTCTAAAATTCTGAGGGTGAGTGCAATGCTCACCCTTTTTTTGTGCAGTCGAGGAGCGTGTTTCGTCCAACAAAATTAAAATTAGACTTTGCTGCTCTTGATTGCTTTTGATTGAGCCGCAGCTTGATGGTTGCTGTCTGCCAGAATTAAGCCAAAGGTTCCAGAGCAGGCGATCGCCCGTTGATCTCAACCGTTGCCTACAAAATTTTTCAGGGTTTTAGGATCGAGTGGACTGCCCTAATCCCTATTCTCTACTCTAGATCCTGCCCTTGACCCAACGGAAAGATTGCCTTCACACAGGTCAATTGATTAGGGACGCTTTCAATCATTAACTGTCCACCGTAGAGCGTGAGTAGCCGGTGAGCGATCGCCAGTCCTAGTCCTACGCCTTGCTGTTCATAATATTGCCGCTCGAATTGCACATAAGCACCGATACTGGCAATTTGTGATTTGGTCATGCCGCGCCCTTGATTGATGATGTCTACCTGATAGGCGCTGTGGTCTGGGTGGCTTAAAATTTGAACGGGCGTACCTTTTTCCGAAAACTTGAAGGCGTTGTCAATCAGTTCAGTCATCACCTTTTCCACTTCAAAGTGAGGACAGGCAAGAATAGCATTGCTCAGGTCTACTTGCAAATCGGCGGCGCGATCGCGGTGTCGAGCCAACTTCGTAGCAATTCCTATAATTAGATTGCAAGGCTCGTAGGTTTCGCCCAGCGGCAGAGTCTGCGATCGCTCCTGATCACGCAGGATGAGTTCTAGCTTGGTATACAGCAAAAAGTTTTGGACTAGGCGATAGAGTTTTTTAGTACCCGATTGAATCGTTTGGGCAATTTCTAAAATTTCTTCTGAAGTTGCTTCATCGGCAATGTCACACAACAATTCTGCTGAGGTGAGAATGGCAGTCAGGGGGGTGCGAAACTCGTGGGGCAGGGAGAGTGAAATGCTGCTACGCAGGTTATTCAACTCTTTTGCAGATTGAGTTTGCAGAGCGGCGTGTTTGGCAAGGCGGGTGGCGATCGCCGCCAACAACTGTTCAGTTGTGCAGGGCTTGATCAGGTAATCATCGGCTCCTTGGGTCATCCCGTGGCGCACACTTGACTGGGTGGCGTTGGCAGTCAAAAAGATGAATGGAATAGTTGCAGTAATCGGGTTCTGCTGAAGGGTGTGCAGCACTTGGTAGCCATCCATTTCTGGCATTTGCAGATCACACAAAATCGCATTGGGGGCGTGTTGTTCAGCCATCAGCACCCCGCTAGCGCCATTACTTGCCGCGATCGCCTGAAATCCCTCAATCTCCAACAAATCTTTGAGAGATTCGCGCACTGCCGCATCATCATCAATCACCAAAATTGTCGTCATGATAATGTGCCCAAAGTGAAAACCATAAAATTAGATAATTGTTTTCTTACCCTCGTGCCCCGACCCCTCTTCCCTGCCTTGGGAGAAGGGGAGCAAGAGTTTCTCAAAGTCTCTCTCCCGATTTGGAAGAGGGATTTAGGGTGAGGGGATTGGGAAAGCTGCATATTACGTTACATCTACCTCTACTTAAAGATAATAAGAAAGAAAATGGGAACAATAAGAGAAGATGGCACGACGCGATCCGCTAACCGCCCTGACTTCTGCTCCTGCATTTAATTGGTAGCGTGGCTATCTATCATTCACCCTTTTGAGTTATGACCAAATTTTCGCGTCCCGAAAGTGAAACCCCTGATTATGCCGCGATCGCCGATTCTGTGTCTGTCCTGCAAACTCAAAATACCGCATTGCAGACAGAATTAGCGCAGTGTCGTCAAGAGTTAGCGGCAGCAAAAACGGCTGATCGCACTTTAGCAGCATCCTTAAGCGACTTGAACAACGGGATCACCAATCGCGATCGCGTTAAAGCGGAACATTTGCCAATCGAAGCCGCTTTGTGTCAAAGCGAGGAATGGCTAAAACTGACTATTGACTTAAATCAGATTGGCTTGTGGCATCGTGATTTTGCCACGGGCAGCCTCACCTGGAATCACAATAACTATCGGCTATTAGGTTATGACCCCGGCGAAGTAGAACCCAACTATCAGCAGTGGAAAGCGAGAGTTCATGGTGAAGATCTTGAACGGGTCAACCATGCCAATGACTACGCCATTCAAAACCATACAGACTACGAGACAGAATATCGAGTGATTCATCTGGATGGCAGCACCCACTGGCTGACCAACATCGGGCGCTGCATTTATGACTCAGTAGGGCAGCCCGTGCGGATGTTGGGAGTTGCGATCGACATTACTGAGCGGAAAGTAATTGAACAGGACTTACGCAAATCAACCAAAATTTGCCCCCCAACCCCCAATTCTGGGGGAGCTAGAGATCAAAGTCCCCCAGAATTGGGGGATTTAGGGGGCGAGTGCGTAAGTCCTATTGAAGAAGCATTTCACGATCTTAATCGTGATTTAAAGCGCCATGTACAAGCGCAAACCCAGCAACTGAGAGCTTCGGAAGCTAGCCTCCGCCAACAAGAGCAAGAATTTCGCACCCTAGCCGAAAACTCCCCTGATGGCATCTTTCGATTTGATCTAGCGTTTCGCTATCTATACCTCAACCCTGCGGCTGAAAAGACTTTGAGACTGCCGCGATCGCTCGTGTTAGGCAAACGCGATCGCGAATTGAACCTGCCAACCGAGTCCGTCGCATTTTGGGAGCAAACGCTGCAAACGGTAATGCAAACCCAAACACTCCTAACAGTTGAGTTTTCTGCCCCAGCGCCCAACGGGAGGCACTGGTTTCAATCTCATAACATTCCTGAATTTGATGCCAGTGGCAACCTCATATCCATTTTGGTAATTGAGCGCGAGATCACGACCCTGAAGCAAACCGAAGCAGCGTTACGCCAAAGTGAACAGCGGTTTCAACGATTAGCCGTGAATATTCCAGGCATCATTTTTCAGTTTCGCGTAGACACCACTGGTATTCGCACCTTTCCCTACATCAGCCCTCAGTTTGAAGCCCTGTTTGGCATCTCAGCCGCAGTAGCTCAGCGAGATGCGGAGGTTTTATTCAATTGTTGCCATCCTGATGATCGCGCTTCGCTTGAAGCCTCTGTGGTTGAGTCCTTCAGCACGTTGAATCCGTGGCAGTGGGAAGGGCGCTTCATTACACCATCTGGGCAAATTATCTGGCTTCAAGGTGCCTCTAAGCCAGAGCTACAGCCCAATGGCGACATGCTGTGGGATGGCATTTTGATGGATGTGAGCGATCGCAAATGTGGCGAAATTGCACAGCAGCAAACCAAAGCAGCCCTACACCAGAGTGAGTCACGCTTCCAACGGCTGTTAGCCAACCTTCCTGGAGTCATCTATCAATTCCGCGTTGCCACCGATGGCACCCAAGTTTTTTCTTATATCAGCAGCTATTTTGAGCAACTATATGAAATTCCCGTAGAAGCCGTTCTACAGGATGCAAATGTTTTTCTCAACTGCTGTCATCCTGACGATCGCGCCAGCCTAGAAGCTTCCATCGCTGTCTCCTACAAAACCTTGCAGCCGTGGATATGGGAAGGACGATTTGTGACTCCTTCCGGGCGAACCATTTGGATTCAAGCAGCCTCTAACCCAGAGCTACAGCCTAATGACGATGTGGTGTGGGATGGAATGGTGATTGATATTAGCGATCGCAAACGCAGCGAAGCCGAACGCCAGCAAGCAGTGGAAGCGTTGCGCTATAGCGAAGAACAATTACGCGCCATTTTTAATAATGCACCGATCGCCATCTCCCTTGCCGATATTCATAATCACCAGATCGTGGCGAGCAACTCGGCACACTGTCAGCTATTGGGCTACAGCGACGAAGAATTTGCCAAGATGACATTCGTCGATTTCACCCACCCCGATGATGTTTCAACCGATATTGATCAACTCCAACAGTTGATTGCAGGCAGTCAATCTCGGTTTCAAATGGAAAAGCGATATATCACAAAAAATGGTGCCATCGTTTTGGCTGATCTAATCGTTACCCTAATTTGCGATCGCGATGGCAACCCCCGCTATAGCTTGGGCATGTTTCAAGACATCACCGCAGCCAAGCAGCGTGAACTGGAACGGCAACAAGCGGAAGCAGCCCTACGCCAGAGTGAGGAGCAGTTTCGCACTTTTTTTGAAAACTCACCAATCGCGATCGGGCTTGCCACCCTAGATGGCAATTGCATGGTTCGCACCAACGCGAAGTATCAAGAAATGCTGGGCTACAGCGACCCCGAACTCTGCCAAATGACATTCATGGATCTGACTCATCCCGATGATATTGCTGCCGACCTGTCGCTGTTTAACCCGCTGCTCTCAGGCTCAACCTCACGCTTTCAAATGGAAAAGCGCTACATTTGCAAAAACGGCGACATCATCTGGGTCGATCTAACCGTTGCCCTAATCTACGATCCCCATGGCAAGCCGTTATATAGCCTCTGTATGCCCCAAGACATTACCGAAGCCAAGCGGTTAGATGCCCAGCGTCGCCAAACCGAGGAAGCCCTGCGACGGAGCCAAGCTAGTTTGGCAGAAGCTCAACGGGTCGCTCATGTGGGCAGTTGGGAAGTTGACCTCACCACTCAGCAAGGCTCCTGGTCGGCGGAACTGTTTCGCCTGTTTGGGCTAGCTCCCGACCAGCCAAAACCCACGGCGGAGCAGATTATCCAATTTATTCACCCCGACGATCGCCCGATGTATCACCAAGTGATGGAGCGGGCATTTGAACAGGGTGAACCCCATGCAGTGGATCATCGTCTTGTGAGAACGGATGGTTCCATTGCATGGATATCTAGCTTGGGGCAGGTAGAACGCAATGCTGATGGTCAAGTGACTCGCCACTTTGGGGTTGCCCTCGACATTAGCGATCGCAAGCAAGCGGAAGCCAACCTCAGGCGATCGCTGCAAGAAAAAGAAGTGCTGCTCAAAGAAGTCCACCATCGGGTGAAAAACAACCTGCAAATTATCTCAAGCCTGCTGCGAATGCAATCCCGCAAAGTAGACAACCTGCAAACCTTCACCGTGCTGCAAGAGGCTCAAAATCGAGTGCAATCTATGGGCTTGATTCACGAACAACTTTATCAATCCGCCGACCTTACCCAGATTGATCTGAATGAATATCTGCATAGCCTAGTCAGTAATCTCTTCCGTTCCTATGGCATCAGTCATCAACAAGTGGGACTCAACATTGAAACAAACGACATCTGTTTAAATCTCAACATCGCCATTTCCTGCGGCTTAATTATTAATGAACTTGTTTCTAATTCTTTGAAATATGCCTTTCCCACCGATCAATTAGGACACATCACAATCTGCCTCACCTCTGTTTTAGATGAGCCACTCAGCGAATGGAAGGTCACTTTGTTCGTGATCGACAATGGGGTTGGCATTCCTGCCACGGTTGATTGGCAAAATTCTCCCTCTTTAGGGACGCGAATCGTGCGGAACTTAGTCCATCAGATTAAGGGAGAGATGACGCTGTTGCCTCAAGCAGGAACGGCTTTTCAAATCACCTTCCCGATCGCAGACAGCCCATAAAGCAAATGGCGAATTGCCAGAAAGGCAACCTAAACCCCTGAAACCTGACACCCGAAACCTAGCACCTGCGCCTAAACCACACCAACGCGATCGCCTTGCGCCCACTGTTCAGCCATTAAGTAAATCGCGCGAATATCTTCAGGTAACTTTTCTTCCAACAACTGGTAGCCTTCTTTTAGACGTACCCGCACCTCTGCCGCTGACATGCCTTCGCCTTCTGCCTGGAGGTAAGCAGAAATCCGGGTTTCGCTCCAGCCGAAGGTTTGCGCCATCAGCACCATCAACCGCAGCACGGACGGAATCTGGTCTAGCGCTTGCTCAATGTAGCACCAGAGCGGCGGCGGCGCTTCTTTGAGGCTGTAATGAATAGTTTCCACGGCAGGCAGATCAGCCTGGTTGATGCAAATAGCCGTAATGTTGAGCAGCCAAGCTTGGAGCGTCAAAATGGTTTCGCCCGTGGCAGACCGCAAATCTAACCCGCTGAGTTCATAAAAAATGTGTCGCCAAGTGGTGGCAAACAGGTAATCGGCTTGCACGGGCGATCGCGCTGAGTGGCGAATCAACGTATAAACCATCGAACTATAGCGGCAAAAAATGGCTGTAAAGTACTGCCCTGCATCGGCATGTCGTTGAAATAATGTCAACAATTCCTGGTCGCTGTAGTGCGCCAGCGATTTGATTAAAGGATGATTTGCTTCAGGAAACGTAGGAATCACGATACTGACCACACGACGGCAAAATGTCCCTTACTATACGCCTTTTTTGCAAAACAGCAAAACTTTTTTGGTCGCTATCCTAATCCGGGGCGGAGGCTGTCTCAAATGGATGCCCAGTCGCCACTGCGAACACTGCACGTCATTCCGAAATTGCAACCATCGGTTTGACAATCCACCCAAGAAATTGCTTTTGTAGCCTTCTAAACAACTTGAAAACTGACTTCAACTAGCTTAATTAAGAGGAAACGTTTGCAAAATCTCAGCAATTGAATTCTAAATATTCTGAAATAAGCGTAATTGCTCTGTCCTTAGTTTGAGGCGGTTTAGTTTTAGAGTCGCTAAGATAAGCTAATATTCTGCGCCCAACTTTTTCTTGTCTTGGCATCATGCTTCAAGCTATTCAGGCAAATTCTCCTTTACCGAGTTGAGATGCATATGTCCCCAGAGATGAAACGCTCCAACGCTTCTGCAAGGTTATATTCCACATTTGGCGAGTCAAAAGAACTGTCAGATAGATCTGAAGTTGAGTCAGCAGATTCTTTTACAAAGTTTGTAGAGGCAGATTCTCTGGGCAAAGGGAGCAAATTGGAATTAGATCTGGTGAATGAGCCGGAACTGGACTCTGATTTGGTATTAGATAAATTATTAGATGCTGAAGAGGATATTGCCTCGGCGCGACCGTCTGGTCATAGCAAGATGGTGACTGATGATGCGGTGGGTGCTTTTTTTAAAGAGATGGCGCGTTATCCCTTATTAACCGCTGCCGAAGAGTTGGAACTCGCTCAACGCATTCAGTTTGCGATGGCGGTTGAAACAACGCGATCGCGCTTGCTAAACGACGCAGGACAAGCGCCTAGCAAAGCAACCCTTGCTCAAGAAATGCAGCTTACCGAGCGCCAATTAGACCATCAACTGCATCGCAGTCGGGTTGCCAAGCGCACCATGATTCGCTCCAACCTGCGCTTAGTGGTTTCCATTGCGAAACGCTATCTCAATCGCGGCGTTCCCTTTCTCGACTTGATTCAAGAAGGTGCCCTGGGTCTCAATCGTGCTACTGAAAAGTTTGACCCAGAAAAGGGCTATAAGTTTTCAACCTATGCCTATTGGTGGATTCGGCAAGGCATTACCCGGACGATCGCCAATGATTCTCGGATTATTCGCCTGCCGATTCACATTGTCGAAAAACTCAATAAGCTGAAGGCAATCCAGCGAGACTTGAAGCGTTCCTTAAATCGGAATCCCACAGAAGGGGAACTGGCGCAAGCGCTGGCAGTGACCCCAGAGCAACTGCAAAACCTACATCAAGTGCATCGGCGATCGCTGTCGCTCAACTACCGCATTGGTAAAGATGAAGATACTGAGCTAGTGGATTTGTTAGAAGATGCCGAAACGCGATCGCCCGAATCGCAAATTAGCGAAAATATGCTCCGCCAAGATATTTGGGAAGTGCTAGGCACTGTCCTCACCGAACGCGAAAAAGAGATTATCTCTCTGCGGTATGGCTTAAGCTCTAGTAAGCCTTGCACCTTAGAAGAAGTCGGCGGTTTGTTCAACCTTTCACGAGAACGAGTTCGCCAAATTCAAAGCAAGGCAATGCGGAAACTGCGCCGTCCTCAAGTAGCCGAAAAGTTGAAAGGCTGGTTAGGCTAGATGGGAAAGGGCGATCGCCGCTCTTAGGCATACTCCATCTAATCAATAGCTGCATCCAACAAGGGTATGTCAAATAGGGTGTGTCAAGGCTAAAAGGTCGCAGCGAAAAGCGATCGTGATGCGAGTTTTTCCAGATAGCGTTGGGGCGATCGTGATAGTCGCGACTTTGCACTTCCGACTCCGCTTCGATACAGTAAAAATAGACGTTTCTATTTCTGGCATCTGTGACTCAACCCGACGCGATTCGCCATCTGCTCAATGCTGTTGCCCAAGGAGAAGTGTCCCCCGATCGCGCCCTCGACAAGCTCAAATATTTAACCTACGAGCCAGTGGATGATTTTGCCCATATTGATCATCACCGCGCCCTGCGAACGGGCTTTCCGGAGGTGATTTGGGGCTTGGGCAAAACGCCAGATCAAATCGCTCAAATTATGGAAGCGATGCGGCATAAAGCGTCTGTGGTGATGGCAACCCGGATTGAACGCGCTGTGTATGAGCAACTGAGCGAACAAGTATTGGGGCTGCGCTACTACCCGATCGCGCGGATCTGCACTTTGCACCCCGAACCCAATTCGCAGGACTCAACGCCTGCTTATCCTGGTTTAATCAGCATTCTTTCGGCGGGCACCTCCGATTTGCCCGTTGCTGAAGAAGCAGCGGTTACCGCAGAACTCTGTGGCTTTCAGGTGAAACGCCTATGGGATGTGGGTGTTGCCGGAATTCATCGCCTGCTGAGCCAACGAGACGCGATCGCCGATGCCGATGTGCTGATCGTCGTCGCAGGCATGGAAGGAGCCTTACCCAGCGTCGTTGCAGGCTTAGCCGACTGCCCCGTAATTGCCGTTCCCACCAGCATTGGCTATGGAGCCAGTTTTAACGGGTTAGCCGCTCTGCTTGCCATGCTCAACTCCTGTGCTGCCGGAGTGGGTGTCGTCAATATCGACAATGGCTTTGGAGCCGCCATGCTCGCCGGAAAAATTCTGCGAACCGCCGAACGGCTTAGTAAAAAGTCAGATTAATCCTGTGCGCCAGGTTAAAGGCTTGCGCTTCCAATCACTCTCGTTCGACTCCACTACCGACATAGCCTCAAGGCAGATTGAGCGATCGCGTTTGCTGGATTATGCTGAACTTTTAATCACCTCTACACCCTCAAGGAACGATGAAAACTAAACAGTTGGGCACAACTTCTGTCTCAATTAGCGCTATTGGTCTGGGTGGAATGCCGCTTTCTTTAAGCGGTAGACCCAGTGAATCAGACGCGATCGCGGTGGTTCATCGTGCCTTAGATTTGGGTGTCACCTTGCTCGATACTGCCGATTCCTACTGTCAGGATGAAACCGACAAGCATCATAATGAGCGCTTGCTCTTCAAAGCATTGCAGCAATACAGCGGCGATACGAGTCAGGTGATGATCGCCACAAAAGGGGGATTGATGCGCCCTAATGGTTCTTGGACTCGGAATGGCAGCCCAGACCACTTGCGAAAAACGATTCGCGAAAGTTTTGAGGCTCTAGGTGGGAAGCAGGCGATCGCCCTCTGGCAATATCACTCGCCTGATCCAGAGTATTCCATTCAGTCATCCCTTGCGCCCGTGCGGGAAGCGGTTGATGCCGGACTGATCCGCTATGTGGGCGTATCTAACTTTTCGGTGGAGCAAATTCGACAGGCGCGAGATGTGGTGGAAATCGTGTCCGTGCAAAACCAATACAATCCCTGGTATCGTGAACCAGAACGGGATGGCGTGTTGGCGTATTGTCAGCAAGAAAGTCTCACCTTTTTGCCCTGGAGTCCTTTGGGAGGCAGTCGCCGCGTCAAAAACTTGCCGGAAATCCAAGCGATCGCTCAGCTTGCCCAAACGAAGGGCGTATCAGTATATTGTTTGATATTGGCGTGGTTAATGGCGAAGTCTCCTTGCGTAGTGCCCATTCCCGGTGCCAGTAAAGTTGGCAGCATTGAAGATTCGGTAAAAGCCGCTGATGTTAGTCTATCGGCGATCGAGGTTGAGCAGATTGATCGGGGAACATCGGTGTAAATTCTTTCAACGAATGCGATCGCCCTAAACTAAACTTCATAGTCGTGTCATTCCTCCCCGATTAGTCATGCTGCACATCTCCAACACGGTGACAATTCCTGCCAACGAAATCGAAATCAGCGCCATTCGTTCCCAAGGGGCAGGCGGACAAAATGTGAATAAGGTGGCAACGGCGATTCACTTACGCTTTGACATCCCCGCATCTTCGCTCCCCGATCGCTACAAAGAGCGCTTGTTGCAGCTAAACGATCATCGCATTACCAAAGACGGTGTTGTGGTGATCAAAGCTCAGGAACATCGCAGCCAAGAACAGAACCGCGAAGAAGCGCTGAAAAGACTACAAGGCTTAATTAAAAGCGCGATCGCAGTGCCCAAAAAACGTAAACTCAGCAAGCCCACCCGTAGCTCTCAGCAAAAGCGCCTCGACAGCAAAACAAAACGGGGAGACGTTAAGGCTTCCAGAGGAAACATCACGGGCAAAGATGTTTTGTAAAAGTTGTGGGCATCCATTTTTTGGGCTTTGCTTAACGCTGCACTCAGCATGACAATCTTCTTATCCGTTGCCCTGCTTAAACCACTGCCACACTCTGCCGTATGAATTTTTTACAGCAATAGTTTGGGCACCCGTCGCTGCAAATTGCCCCTAGCCCCTTCTCCCACAAAGGGAGAAGGTGAGCCAGATGAAGTCACTCTCTCCTCTTGGGAGAGGGATTTAGGCTGAGGGCGCAAAAGTGACATATTCCCGTTTATTTGGGTGCAAGTTCCTAATTGCCTGATTCTTGAGGGTTTGTAGGAGTTTCTTCAGGGATTGCCGCTGTCGCTGTTTCTTGAGCAACTTTTCGAGATTCTAGCCACAGTGGAATCACAATCCAAGCTGCCACAATCACGAAAACCACCACACTAAATTGACCTGTCAAAGCAACTACCTTTTCTAAAGGCACAAACTGACCTGCAAAGTAAGATAACGTCACCATCACAGATGCCCAAGCCGCCGCCCCTAGCGTGTTGTATAACATGAATTGCGGATAGGGCATTTCAGCAATTCCCGCTAGAGGACTAGCAAACACTCGCAGTAGTGCCACAAACCTTCCCAGAAATACCGCCTTGGTTGAGTTCTCGCTGAACTGGGTTTTCATGGTAATCAAGCGTGATTCTGGCACTCGAAAAATGCGCCCAACACCCAGCATCAAAGACCAACCGCCATATCGACCCACCCAGTAGCCAATATTGCCGCCAATAACGGCACCCAGCACTGCATACCCTAAAACAAGCCAGTAATTAAGCTGGTCGCTCCCTGCTAAAAAGCCGCCTGCTAAGGTTACGGTTTCACCTGGAAGTGGAATTCCAATATTTTCTAGCAAAATTCCAAAAAAGATAACCCAATACCCGTAGTGCTGAGCTAGATCTTCAATCGATTCAAGGGAGATGAAATCCAGGGACATGATGCCGCCTTAACAAAAAGTCATTAATCTCCCAATCTTGGCGTGTCGAGGCAAATTCTGTCAATTCGACTCACTAGATTTTAAGCAGCTAAAATTTTCATTCAAGACCTGATGTGCAACTAACGGGAAAGTTGCACATCGCGTTTCAAGTTATTTTTGTCAGGCTTCTAAAACTGGTGAATCCCCTAGAGCAAGAATTCCGCGATCGCCACCGCCGCCCCATTTGCCTCAACGCCCAAGGTGACCCAATCGGCAGCCGCTTTCACCGCTTCTGGGGCATTGCCCATCGCCACCCCAATGCCTGCATACTGAATCATCTCTAGATCGTTGAAATTGTCGCCAATCACCATAACATTTTCGGGCTGAATGCCCAGATAGTCTTCTGCTAGGTATTGAACCGCTGTACCTTTGCTGACTAATGGATTAGTGGCTTCAACAAAAATAGGCACCGATTTTGTTAGATACAGTTCATCGGCAGGATGGCGATCGCGCAACTCTGCCAACACCCGATCCATCAACACCGGATCGTCTCCTAATGCCAGCACTTTGGTTGGTTCTTGATCCAACAGCGATCGCAAATCACCCACGGGAATGGGAATCACGCTAGTGCGATAGCCATAATCTTTGCTATCGGGCGTAAGTTCCCGCACATAAAGCTGATCATCAATATAGAGATGAACGGAAAGCTGATCTCGCAGGGCTGGCTGTTCGCAATAATCTAGCAGTGCAGCGACCAAGTGGGGTGCCATTGTCCAGTGGCGATGCACTTGATCGGTCTTTGGATCTTTGATCAAGGCACCCTGATAAGCCATCAAGGGTAAAGTTGCCCCGATCGCCTGATGAAAGCGCAGCGCCGAGCAATACATCCGTCCGGTGGCGATCGCCACCTGTATCCCATTTGCCTGTGCTGCCTGAACTGCTTGCTTGATCGGCTCGCGAATTTCGTTGGAAACCCCGGCGATCGTGCCATCAATATCAAGCACCAACAGTTGAATGTTTGCCTTGGAAGAATTGGGTGATTGCATAAGATCGTTGGGTGTGGTGATTAAGCATGAGCAATAGACACTTGCCGATGCTAAGCCTGGATTCAAAGAAAAGCAATCCAAATCAGTCAATTTTTTCATGCTTTTTTGAATTTGATGCCCCTGCTTAAAGGGAACTCCCTCGCAGGAATCGCGCCACCCCACGTGGCTAGCAGTCCGTTCAGCTAACCTTGATTAAGCGTCCTTACAGCCGCTATTTCTCTGAGCTATTTATCTATAGGACTTACGCACTCGCCCCCTAAATCCCCCAATTCTGGGGGACTTTGATCTCTAGCTTCCCCAGAATTGGGGGTTAGGGGGCAAATTTCGGTTGATTTGCGTAAGTCCTGTCTAAGTTATTTTTCTAAGAATACGATGTCGAGTAAATCAGCTTGAAAAACAATGCGACTATTTCGTTGATCCAGTAAATTACTCAGCTTGAGTTCGATATCGTCCACCACCAGTCGGTCATTTTGACCGGGATTTGCCTCTAGCCAATCGTCAAGATTTCCTCGAAAACCACCGTTAACTGCCTTGAGATAATCTGTAGCGCGGCGAAAGAGTTTAGGCAAGATGAGTTGCCCTGTAACACCCACAGAGGTTTGATCGATCAGTTTGAATTCAGACGTTTTATCGACTGCCCAAATTCCTAAATCTGCATCACGCGCCGCCGCCGCCGCTTCGCACATCTTTTCACGATGAGCCAAAGGCGCTGAGGAATATGCCGTGTAGTAAGCAGTACCCTCTTGCAACATCCGGTAATTGATGGTTTTTTCGAGTAGATCTTCACCCACAAAGATCCAATCACCGTTTTCCAAAGCGTTCACTTCTTCGCCAAGCAGCACATAGGAAACGGGGCGACCATTGGGTTCACCGGCTTTTGTCAAAATGGCTCCAGGAATTTGATCTGGCTCCGCAGTTTTCACCTTATTGCCAGCAAAAGTAATGTTTTCAAAACCCATCCAGCTTAATAGGCGATCGCGTGCCATATCGCCCAAAGGCTGAGCGGCTGACCCGTAATGCACCTCTGGCGCGTCTACCATTTCAAACCGGAGTTGCACACTGCCATCCTTCGACGGTTTGATCCGATAGGATCGATGCAGAGCTTTGAAGAGAGTCGGGTCATCAGCAATAAAACGTACCGAATCTCCATCTGGCTGTTTGCCTACAATGGTGAAATTGCCCGAAATAACTCGATAATAGGGTGCAGACACAAGCGCTCTCCTTTACAAATCATCCTATTGTTGATTCACCAACCCTGGATTCTATCCGGATCATGGCAAATCGAATAGCCAGTGCCGTCACTCACACGGGTGCCTCTAGATTAATCGGCAGCAAGATGTGGGACGGGTGATTCTCTATTGAAAAAGCTCCACCCACGCCGCCACTGATCACTGTCACTGTAATAATTTGCTGATCTATCAACCGTGTTTTATCAGCAGGTTCACCCGTTCCAGGATTGACTGGATAAGCCGGAAAGCAAGCAGCACTGAGGCTGAGACGAATTGCCTGACCTGGCTGAATGCAAATACAGGTGGGCTGAAGCGTAAAAGTCAGCGGGTCAGTTTTTTGTCCTGGTTGAACCTGAATATAGCCCTGAGCAAAGTTATAAACCGCGCCGTTGAGATGCACCGTTGATAACACCGCACATAGATCAAAGCTGGGTGTATCGGCGAAACAATGCACGTTGAGCATCACTTCTCCAGCTAAGTGCAAAGCTTTTGTCAGCGGTTCAGAGGTGTAAGTCAAAATATCTGTGCGGCAATCCAACGCCGATCGCTCGAATGAACCAGCCGGGACAGCAGCGTGACCTCCAGCAGCAGGAACAGGTCGCCAAGGATCGTGAACTAGAATATCAAAGGAATGGCGTTCGCGTAGCGTCTCCAAAGGAGTTATGGCAAGTGGCGAGCGGGGAGGGTTGAATGATGAGGGTTGAATGAGCTTGCCGTCTTGCTCATCTATACCAGCGAGTCCGGTGCTGGAGAGATAAAAGGGGGTGGGTTCGGCGGAGTTCCAGGCATCCAGCGATCGCCATCGGTTCGTGCCCATCTCAAATAGCTGAATCGACGGTTCGTGGAGCAAGCCAGTATCGGTGCCTTTGAGAAAGTGGTCAAACCAGCGAATTTGTAGGCGATCGCAGGGGTTGTTAGCTTCAATGCCAAAATCGATCGCGCCAACTCGCCGACCCCACGGTAAATGCGCCCAGGGACCAATCATTAACTGCTGACGATGCTGGCTACAACTTGCCATATCGTTGTAAAGGCTAAGGGTGCCGCGCAAAAAGGTGTCGAACCAGCCGCCGAGATGTAGCATCGGCAAATCTACATCTTGCAGATAAGTTTTGGGTGAGAGGGCTTCCCAGTAGGCTCCTGGCTGAGGATGAGCTAGCCACTCGTGATAAAACGAGGTCGGGTCAAGCTTGCTTAGGATGCGCGATCGCGCGGGCACCGTTTCATCAAAAGTCAAATTCTTGGCTGCCGTAGCAAGGGTATAAAAAGCGACTTCATCCTGCTTAAGTCGAGCCGTTTCAGCCGCTAGTTGCAGCGCCCAACTTAGATTTGCCTGTAAACAAAAAGCACCGTTCTCATATGCCCAATCGCCATACACATCGTAGGCAAGCATGGCAGGGCATAGGGTTTTGAGTGCGGTCGGCTTACCAGCAGCAGCATATAGCTGAGTCATGCCCTGATAAGAAAAGCCGTACATTCCCACCGCGCCTGTGCTGCCAGGAAGATTTGCCGCCCATTGCACACTGTCGTAGCCATCCTCGATTTCGTGAGCAAATAGCTTAAACTCTCCTTCTGAGGTGCCGCGTCCTCGCACATCCTGAATCACCACAATGTAGCCCTGGGCAGCGTACCAGGTGGGATGAGCATAAACTACAGTGGATGCGATCGCCCGCCCATAGGGTTGTCGCATCAGCAATACGGGAAACTCCCCAGACAGCGCTGGACGATACACATCTGCATCTAGCCGGACGCGATCGCGAGTCCACATAGAAACTATTTCTTTCGCAACAGGAGAAGTCATTTAGATAAATTGGCAGAGTCAAATTTATTCTAAAGTAAGCTTCTCAGGTAATGAGTGGCTGATGATTTCCTAAAAGTAGTGCCGCCAGCCAACTCAATCACCCCAAAAATAATCCGGGTTGACCACACCCGCATCAATCGTGAAATAGCTGGGATTGCAGCCAATCGAATTGGGGAATGTCTAGAGAGGCATTGACTGCGATCGCAGCTACGAATTAGTGGTTTGAGCAGCCAAAAGCTGCTTTAGTTTCTCTAGATCTTGTGCCCATCGAGGATCAGGCTGGACACTTTCTAAATCAGGGCTAGCGGTTCCACCTTTGCGGGCTTTAGCATTAGCTCCCTTCACTCCAGCACCGCCTTTACGCGCTGCACTAGGTGCGGGAACAGACGTATCAGCAGCAGGCTGCAAATCATCCTCTTTCTCTTTGGTTCGAGGTAACGCTTTCTCAATTTTGATCGGGTTGTCATTTAACACATGTCCGTTAAACTTTTCGATGAATGCATCTGCCTCTTCATCTGTTTTAACGGTCACAAAGCCAAAGCCTCTACACTTGTTCGTTTTTCGATCAGTGATCAGCTTGGTAGAAATTGAATCCGCTAATTCTACAAAAACCTCCTCAAGCTCTTGACGAGTTAGCTCTTCCGATAAGTTGCCTATGTATAGACGAACGGACATTGAAGATACCTCCAGACTTGGATATTAACTAAACAAACTTTTTCTGTTAACGCGAGACATCATGCAGTAATGCATACACCCAAAACCTGACCAAACTATTTTTTGCATTAAACAAATACTTTAAATGCAGTCTTCTAAAGCAAAACCATGATGACTCACAAGTTTGTTGGTTGCGTTAATTAAACAAAGCTGCGATCGCATGACTGTTACGCAAGACTTAAGATATAAATCGCTGAACAAATTGAGGGGTTGCTCTAATGTGTTGCTTTGTTGAGTACGTATGCCATCCATTAAGGTATCACGGTAACTCTGCCCTTGCCATGCGGAACAGAATTTCTGCCTATCGACTGTTAACTCGCTGTCTCTTGAAAGAGATGCAGTTTATTAAGCCAAAAATAAACGTACTAGAAATCTGAGATGATTCACCTTATTGTAACTGAACTGTAACAACATTCTTGGCGGCACTTACTAGAAGACAAGCTCACTGGGTCGTTTCTAGTCTTCGGCAAAAATATATCGATACAGTTCGGCAGGATCAGGCTCTGGGCTTTCCAACGCAAATTCAACAGCTTGATCAACTTGTGCTTGAATTTTCTTTTCGATCGCCTTTAGATCCTCTAAGGTTGCCAAGTTTTGTTCAATTAGATAAGCTGAAAACTTTTTAATTGGATCGCGCGCAAACCAGAGTTCCTTTTCAGCTTTAGAGCGGAGTTCATCTGGATCTGCCAGCGAATGCCCCCGGAAGCGATAAGTGAGGCACTCGATTAAAGTCGGACCTTCGCCAGCGCGTGCCCTTGCCACCGCTGCTTGAGCCACAGTATGGACTGCCATGATATCCATACCATCCACTTCTACTCCAGGCAAACCAAACACACTTGCCTTCTTATAAATCTCTGGCTGGGCGGTTGAGCGATCGTGCGCCATGCCGATCGCCCACTTATTATTTTCCACCACGAATAAAATGGGTAATTTCCACAGTGCCGCCATATTCAGGCATTCAAAAAACTGACCATTATTGGTTGTGCCATCGCCAAAAAAAGCAGCAGTCACTTGATCGGCGCTTTCATCTCCCATCACTTCCCGCCGATATTTAGATTGAAAAGCAGCTCCAGTGGCAACAGGGATGCCTTCGCCAATGAAAGCAAACCCGCCCAATAAGCGATGCTCGGCAGAAAAGAGATGCATAGAGCCACCCCGCCCTTTGCTGCAACCCGTGGCTTTACCAAATAGTTCTGCCATGACGTTTCGCGCAGGAACCCCAGCGCTGAGAGCATGGACGTGATCACGATAGGTGCTACAAACGTAGTCTTCGCCGGGGCGCATCGCTTTGATGACTCCGCTAGATATGGCTTCTTGCCCATTGTATAAGTGGACAAATCCAAACATTTTGCCGCGATAATACATCTCAGCGCATTTATCTTCAAAGAAACGCCCTAAAATCATGTCTTCATAAAGCACCATCCCTTCTTGTTTAGTAATGGTGACGATCGCGGATGGCGAACTGGGAATCATCCTTTCCTGAATCATGGGCGTTGTTTTGACCTCAGACATGCTTTAACAACTTTCCTAGAATTTATGTTGCTGACCGGAATATTTTGCTTATCGTAGGTGTTAAGCTTCCACTCTATTAGGGGTGTAAACTTACACTTTATGAGGTGAGCACGACCAATTGACTATCCGTCTATTTAGCATCTTGACAGGATGCTGTGAGACGCTACCATATTAACTTGCTTCTTACCGTTGGGGAAGTCTCCTGTGCGTATTCCGCTTGATTATTATCGAATTCTGGGCTTGCCCATTCAGGCGACCAACGACCAGTTGCGCCAGGCTCATCGCGATCGCACGTTGCAGTTGCCCCGACGAGAATATTCCGATGCGGCAATCAACGCTCGGAAGCAACTGATTGATCAAGCTTATGCCGTGTTGTCCGATTCAGAACATCGACAGCGGTATGACACTAGCTTTCTTGCCAAAACCTATGAATTTTCTCCTGAGACTGATCTCCTCTCAGCCCACGCTCCTTCAGCCTATGTAGGGGCAACCGATATTGCCGAAATCGATCCCCACGCGCCTAGCATCGAAATTGAGCAGCCTCAATTTATTGGCGCACTGTTGATCTTGCAAGAATTGGGAGAGTATGAGCTTGTCCTCAAGTTGGGAAGACCTTTTTTAGCTGGAGGAACCGCCAGCTTAAAAGAAGGGCAATATGGAGAGCCTGCAATTGTTTTTTCGGATGTGGTGCTGACAGTCGCGTCGGCATGTCTTGAACTAGGACGAGAGCAATGGCAGCAGACTCAGTATGAAAACGCCAGTGAAGCCCTCGAAACCGGGCAACAGCTTTTGCTGCGAGAGGGACTGTTTGCAAATGTGCGGGGAGAGATTCAATCTGACTTATATCGGTTGCGCCCCTACCGCGTGTTAGAGCTACTTGCAGCTTCGGAAGAAATGGTAGATGCTCGGAGTAAAGGCATTGGGCTGTTACAGGCAATGCTGCAAGATCGCAGCGGGATTGATGGGGCAAAGGATGATCAATCGGGTCTGAATGTAGATGATTTTTTGCGTTTCATTCAGCAGATCCGCGCCTATCTGACGGCGGAAGAGCAGCAGTCCTTATTTGAGCGGGAGGCAAATCGTCCTTCGGCAGTGGCAACCTATCTGGCAGTGTATGCGCTGTTGGCAAGAGGCTTTGCCGATCACTACCCAGAGTTGGTGCAGCGGGCAAAGCAGTATTTGACTCGACTCAGCGATCGCCAAGATGTGAACTTGGAAAAAGCGGTCTGTTCACTGTTGCTGGGTCAAACTGAGGAAGCCAGTCAAGCGTTGGAACTGAGTCGAGAGCAAGACTCGATCGCGTTTATCCGTCAGCATTCTCAAGACTCGCCTGATCTACTGCCTGGGCTTTGCCTATATACAGAGCGCTGGTTTCAAGATGAAGTGTTTCCCCACTTCCGAGATTTGGCACAGTGTCAAGTAGTCCTCAAGGAATATTTTGCTGATCCGCATGTACAAAGCTATTTAGAGCAGTTGCCCGATGCGGAAGCGGCTAGTCACCAGCGACCCTTCCGGTCTTCAGAAGTTGCAGACCCATCCAATCAAGCTGTGACTAATCGGGTGGCAGTGGTGACCTATGGGTCTAGTGGGAATGGGTTTCAGCCTGTTATGGAACGTGAACCCGCTGCCAATTCTGACTCTTATGCAAACTGGGAGCGAGAAGCCGATCAAGAATCGTTGATTGCAGCCGCAAAAGCTCGAATTGTCTCTCGTTCAGCAACTGCAACGTTAGGCTCTGATATGCTAAATGGCTCGATGATGCCAATGGCAGAACGAGATGGTGAAGAATCAATCGGTGGCAAGCAAGAACTGCCTACGCGCTCTACGGAACAGATTCTTAGTCGGAGCGATCGCCCACATTCAGGCAACAGCGGTGGCTCAGGTCGGAATCGTCGGGGCGATCGCTTTAAAATCGCTCCCCAGTTTGCCCGCTGGTTGCTACCCGGATTGGCGCTCTTAGGAGTCGTCGCCCTAGGCTTTTTCCTCTCCTGGCTTGCCAAAGGATGGCAAAACCCCGCCAATCAGGTTGCCCAGCAGCAAGATGAAAAACTATTGGTGCAGTTGGATAAATCGCTGATTGACTTAGCGGATGACGCGCCACTCACGGCGACCACCCTGGATAAACAGTCGGCTCAAGCTGTGCTTTCCTCATGGCTCGCTGCAAAATCTAAGGCAATGGGTTCTACCTACGAAATTGACCAGCTAGACACCATTCTGATCGATCCCAGCCTTTCGGCTTGGCGTGCGGATGCAGAAGATCTTAAACGCAACGGCGAGTACCGAGTTTATCAACACGATGTCACAGTTGAGAGCGTAGAACTATTGCCAGCTAGTCTGACTACGGAGATCGGCACTCCTAGCCCTGAAGCCAGTGTGTCTGCTTCAGATATGGCTAACCCTAGTTCAGCAGTGACTGCGATCGCCGGAAGCAATAGTGCATCGCCGAGTCCTAGTGTGATTTTGCCGAGTATATCGCCCTCAACAACGTCGGGTTCTGCGATCGCAAATGAAGCAAAAGTAGTGGCTAATGTCAAAGAAACGACGGAAATCTTCCGCAGTGGCAAGGTTGATGGATCTCCCCAAACTGATAATTTACGGGTTCAGTACAATTTGGTGCGTCGGGATGGCAAATGGCGGATTCAAGATTGGCAAATGCTTTAGGTTCATCTTGCAGTGAAGCGATCAAGCTTGGAACCTACGCCGAAACGCTTTTTCATTGCGCTGGTGCCGCCTCCAGAGATTCAAGCGATCGCCAACCACATTAAGCACCAGTTTGCCGACGAGTATGCCAGCCAAGCCGCCCAAAAGTCGCCGCCTCACATTACGCTACAGCCGCCGTTTGAGTGGATGCTGCCAGATTTGCCCAACTTGGAGTCGCTGCTAGCTAAATTTGCCATGCAGCAAGCACCGTTTGCAGTGGAGTTGAATGGATTTGCAGCATTTCCACCCAAAGTAATTTATATCGACGTGGTGAAAACTGCGGCGCTGCTCAAGCTGCAATCCAGTTTGATGGCTGATTTAGAGGCAACCTTGGGAATTGTGGATGTACCCTCAAAGCAGCGCAGCTTCACGCCTCACATGACCGTTGCTTTTAGAGATTTAACCGAGCCAAATTTCAATGCGGCATGGCAAGTATTTCAAGGGCGATCGCTCCAGCTTCAATTTCTGGCATCTTCCCTCAGTTTGCTGCTTCACGATGGGCATCAATGGCATATCCATAAAGTGTTTCCATTTTCCGAAAAAGTTTACTCTTCGTAGTCGATGTTACCCAGATCGAAAAAACGAGAGGCTATGATGAACTTTTATAAAACTTATTTGTGATTGATGGATTGATAGAGAACTTTAGCCACTTGTTCAAAAGAGGATAATGTACGAATGTCACAAGTTGCTGAGACTTCTCTTCATCGGGTTGTGATTGTGGGCGGCGGTTTTGGTGGGTTATATGCCGCAAAATCCTTGCAGCGATCGCCCGTTCAGGTCACGCTCATCGATCGGCGAAATTTTCACCTGTTTCAACCGCTGCTCTATCAGGTTGCCACGGGTAGTTTGTCACCGGCTGACATCTCCTCGCCTTTGCGCGGCATTTTGAGCCACTGCAAAAACACTAGCGTTTTGATGGACGAAGTGATGGACATCGATTCGCAGCAGCAAATCGTCAAAATGCAGGGACAGGACATTGCCTACGATTCGCTGATTGTGGCAACCGGAGTTAGCCATCACTACTTTGGCAACGACCATTGGAAAACCACTGCGCCCGGTTTGAAGACAATTGAAGATGCGCTGGAGATGCGTCGGCGGATTTTTAGTGCATTTGAAACCGCAGAAAAAGAACTCGACCCGGAGAAGCGACAGGCATGGTTGACCTTTGTGATTGTGGGCGGTGGACCAACAGGAGTAGAACTGGCAGGCGCGATCGCGGATCTTGCCTTTAAAACCCTGAAAAAAGACTTTCGCAGCATCGACACCGCCGAAGCCAAAATCCTGTTGCTCGAAGGCATGGATCGTCTACTGCCGCCCTATCCACCTGATTTATCTGAAAAAGCCGCGATCGCCCTCACCAAGCTAGGAGTCACCGTTCGCACCAAAACCCTAGTGACGAATATCGAAGACAACACCGTCACTGCAAAACAGGGCGACCATATCGAGCAAATTGCCGCTCGCACCATTCTTTGGGCAGCCGGAATTAAAGCGTCTGGCATGGGAAAAGTTTTGGCAGATTGCACTGGAGTCAGCCTCGATCGCATGGGCAGAGTCATGGTGGAACCCGACCTCAGCATCGCAGGACATCCCAATATTTTCGTGATTGGCGACCTGGCAAACTTTGCCCACCAAGGTGAAAAGCCCCTTCCTGGAGTAGCTCCAGTTGCCGTGCAAGAAGGAAAATATATTGCCAAACTGATCACCGCACAACTGCGGAGCAATACGCTACCGCCGTTCCGTTATGGAGAGGTTGGCAACTTGGCAGTGATTGGGCAAAATGAAGCCGTTGCGGATTTAGGCTTTATTAAGCTGTCAGGCTTCTTTGCCTGGTTCGTTTGGATCTTTGCCCACATTTACTACCTGATTGAATTTGATAACAAATTAGTCGTGATGATTCAGTGGGGCTGGAGTTATTTCACCCGCAATCGCGGCGCTCGGCTGATTACGGGTGAAAACACCTTGAGTCAAGCTGAAACCAGTAATGGCGACGGGCGATCGCCTGCAAACCAAAAATCTGCCGTTGAAGTTTAAGCCGCGAAGTGACCCGTCAGCGATCGCATCTCTAACGGTAATATCCCTGATACCAATCAACAAAGCGTTCAATTCCATCCGCGATTGTCGTATTGGGCGCAAATCCAAACTCTGTTGACAACGCCTGCACATCGGCATAGGTAGTCAGCACTTCTCCTGGCTGCATGGGTAGCAGGTTCAGAGTCGCCGATTTGCCCAGCGCTTTTTCCAGAGTTTGAATCAGCGTCATCAGTTCAATCGGCTGATTGTTGCCAATGTTATAAACTCGGTAAGGCGCTTTACTGTCCGGCTGTTCTGCCAGATCTAAGCGGGAATCGACTCCCGGCGGGTGCAGCATCACCCGCACGACCCCTTCAATAATGTCGTCGATGTAGGTAAAGTCGCGCTGCATTTTGCCAAAGTTATAGACATCGATCGCTTCTCCGGCAAGGATGGCGCGGGTAAATTTGAAATATGCCATATCGGGTCTGCCCCAAGGACCATAGACGGTGAAAAACCGAATTCCAGTCATGGGCAAACCATACAAATGGCTGTAGGTGTGGGCAATCAGTTCGTTCGCTTTCTTTGTGGCGGCATACAAAGAAACCGGATAATCGGTGCGATCGCTTTCGGCAAAGGGCACTTTCGTATTGGCACCATACACCGAACTAGATGAAGCAAAAACGAGGTGCTCAATCGCTTGCTGGCGGCACCCTTCCAGCACATTCACAAAGCCCGATACGTTGCTGTCGATATACGTCCATGGGTTTTGCAAGGAGTAGCGGATTCCTGCTTGCGCTGCCAGATTCACCACACAATCAAAGGGCTGCTGTTGAAATAAGTTAGCAATTCCAACGCGATCGCTCAAATCTAGCTCTTGAAACGTAAAGCCAGACTGGGGCTGCAACTGGGCAAGGCGATCGCGCTTTAAACTGACCGCATAATAGTCATTTAAATTATCAATGCCATACACCTGCATCCCGTCCCGCAATAATCGCTGCGCCAGATGGAACCCAATAAAACCCGCCGTCCCCGTCACTAAAACTTTCATCCAGCCACTCTACTCATGCGTTAGGACTGTTCTCAAAATTTCACAAAATCAAAAGCCAGAAGTTGTTGAGTAAACATTCTTCTGACTTCCAAGTTCTGAAAAATCAACTTGCTAAGTAACGTCTCACTGGGTTCCTAAAAAAGTCCGCGAACGGGCGCGGGTCGGGATGTGGGTGCTTGCGGGGCAGGCTGCGCGAACGGAGGCGTGGTGATCTGCTGGGGAGACAAATCCTGCGGGACTTGCAGCGGTGATTCCACGTAGGGAATGAAGGTTGGATCGACTTCTCGCGGAAATGCCTGAGTGTCAATGCAAGAACTCAGCGCGACTGGAGACGATAGCCCCGCTCCACCGCGACTGATACCCACAACGCAATTGGCGTATTGCACAGGCTGCAAGCTCCGGCGACAGCTATCTAACACTTCCCCTGCGACCGAATCTTTTAAAGCTCGGCTGATATCTGTGACGCAGAATGCCATATCTTCTGGGCGGCGAACTTGGCGACAGGCATTCAGCGCGTCAGTCGGCTCGTAGCCGCTAACTTTGCTAATGTCAAGGACGCAGGCAGACAAATTTTGGGGAAACTGTGCCCGTGAGCAAGCCGAAACCGCTAGCTCTGCGGAAATCTTGAGGTTGATCAAATAAGCAGCACAGTTGCGGAAATCTGTTTGGGAATCCTTACGAGCCGCGATCGCCGGGGAAATAGGAGCCGCGATCGCCGCCAACCCAGAGAGAATCACCATGCTGGCTAAGGTTTTAGGTAAACGAGTTGCCC